>Ga0335084_10008322_pt1 | contig 10334 bp, 11 predicted proteins | sample Lox_Sample_44_FD_206721 | JGI IMG/M metagenome (GOLD analysis project Ga0335084, IMG submission 206721) | Soil microbial communities from Loxahatchee National Wildlife Refuge, Florida, United States - Lox_Sample_4.4 | ecosystem: Environmental > Terrestrial > Soil > Wetlands | place: USA... | reverse complement strand
CCGTGCTCGGCAATGCCAGTTACCGCGCGCCGATCGCCGGTCTGTACCTGTGCGGCTCCGGAACGCATCCGGGCGGCGGCGTGACCGGCATCCCCGGCCACAACGCGGCCCGCGAGATCCTGCGCGACGCGAGGCGGCGCCGTCCCTGAGCGCATCCGGCCCCACAAAAGGCGACGCCCCGCGGGGTTGCCACGGGGCGTCATTGCGTAAAGCCGAAGTCAGCCGATAAGCCGGGTTCTGTTACGGCGCACTTGCATGCGCTATGGCCGTCATTCCTCTAGGCCCATCGTTGCCGGTGGGCTCGAGCCACCTACCCGCGGACTCGGCGAGCAGCGTCGTCATCCGCCTACTTGGTGTTGCTCCGGATGGAGGTTGCCGCGTTTCACCCGCGAAGACCAGGTTTGACCCCGTCCCCGCGACTCGTCTCTGTGGCCCTGTTCCTCGCTTTGGTCGACCGCGCTAGCGGCGACTTATCGCGGCCGGGCGTTACCCGGCATCCTGCTCTGCGGAGCCCGGACTTTCCTCTCCCCGTCCGATTTGCACCGGGACGGGCAGCGACGGTCTGGCTGGCTTCGGACCGGTAGGATAGCACCGCCGCGGGAAGGTTCAGTCGGCGACGCGAAAGCGCATCGTCTCCCCCGCGCGCAACGGCACCACAGCCCCGGGGCCGAACGAATATTCGCCGGGCACGGTCCACTGCTCACGCACGAGCGTTACCGTGTCGCGATGCCTCGGCAGTCCGTAGAAGTCGGCGCCGAAGTGACTCGCGAAGCCTTCGAGCCGATCGAGCGCACCGGCGTCGTCGAAGGCCTCGGCGTAGAGCTGTAGCGCGATCGGCGCCGAGTAGCAGCCCGCGCCGCAACACGTGGTTTCCTTCGTGTGTCTCGCGTGCGGTGCTGAGTCGGTCCCGAGGAAGAACTTGGGGCTGCCCGACGTCGCGGCGGCGACGATTGCCTGACGGTGCGCCTCGCGCTTGAGGACCGGGAGACAGTAGAGATGCGGGCGCAGGCCGCCTGCGAACAGTGCGTTGCGCGACCAGAGGAGATGCTGCGGCGTGATCGTCGCCGCGACGTTCGCGGGCGCCGCCGCGACGAACGCCGCGGCTTCGCGCGTCGTGATGTGTTCGAGCACGATCGGCAAGCCGGGGAAGTCGCGCACGATGCGGGTCAGATGGCGATCGACGAATACCCGCTCGCGATCGAACACGTCGACGTCCGGATCGGTGACCTCGCCGTGCAACGACAGCGTGAGGTGCCGACGTTCCATGGCCGCCAGCGCCGGATAGGCGCGATCGAGCGCCGTGACTCCGGAATCCGAGTTCGTTGTCGCGCCCGCGGGGTAATACTTCACCGCGTGGATGAACCCGGACTCGCACGCGCGCGCGATTTCATCCGCGCCGGTGTTGTCCGTCAGGTAGAGGGTCATCAGCGGCTCGAAGGGCGAAGCTTCGGGCAATGCGCGGAGGATCCGGTCGCGATAGGCACGCGCCAGCGCCGTCGTCGTCACCGGAGGCCTCAAATTAGGCATGACGATTGCTCTTCCGAACACGCGAGCCGTGGCGGCGACGACTGACGTCATGGCGGGGCCGTCGCGGAGATGAAGATGCCAGTCGTCCGGGCGCGCAAGGGTCACGGCGGCAAGCGGAGAGCGGGCGGCTATGGTCATCAAAAGGCCTTGTTTTTCCACGATTATACGGCTCCTCTTCCCGGGGCCACGAGCGGCACGGGCGAGTCAAGGAGAAAGCTAGTGGCGCGTGCCGCAGCCGGGATATAATTGACGATTTAGCGCGGGCGGTATCGCGCCCGCGCCGCATCGGGCCGGGATGGAGCGGTCACCACACACTTTGGGGGCGGGCGCGTCGCGCGCCGTCTTTGGCGGTACGATGAAGGCGAAGGCGACAGAGGTCAGCATGGCAGCGAAGCAAGCAACCGCAAGCGCAACGGTGGCCAAGAAGCCCAAGGTGCTCACCGAAGAGGACCTGCTCAAGGCGCCGGACAAGGATTACATGAACGAGGCGCAGCTCGCGTTCTTCCGGCAGCGCCTGATCGAGTTGCGCGATCAGCTGCTGCAGAATGCCGACGACACCGGCGAGCACCTCCGCGAGAACGAAGTCACGACCGATCCGTCGGACCGCGCCACGCTCGAAGAGGAATACACACTGGAGCTCCGCACGCGCGATCGCGAGCGAAAGCTCCTGAAGAAGGTCGAGAAGTCGATCAGGCAGATCGACGACGGCAGCTACGGCTACTGCGAAGAAACCGGCGAGCCGATCGGCATTCCGCGACTGCTCGCCCGTCCCACTGCGACGCTGTCCCTCGAGGCGCAGGAGCGGCGCGAGCGCGTTCAGAAGCTCTACGGCGACTGAGCTTTACCGGGACTGAAGTCCCGCTCCCCGCGGGGGGCGTTCTAGCCGTCGACGCGCAGTCGCGCGAAGAGAACGGATCGCATGGATCCATCCTCCTCTATCCCGAGTCGGAGCTCTTGAATCGCTGCGGTCGCCGCGGCGCGGCAGCCACTCGCTCTTAGAACGGATGATGCCAGCCGGTGGCCATGAAGAACAGCATCGGGATCGACAGCATCGTGTTGGTGCGCGAAGCAAGGAACGCTACACGCCGCGCCTTGTTCTTTTCCTCGTCGGTCGCGGGCTTCATCCCGAGGATCTTCTGCTGGTTCGGCCAGATCAGCGCCCATACGTTGATCAGCATGATCGTCCCGAGCCACGCGCCGACGCCGATCCCGGCCATGCCCTTCTGCAGCGTGAACGCGCTCCCGAACTGATTGCCGAGCAGCGCCGCGCCTGCGAGCCAGGTCACGACCGCGGCCCAGCGGAAGTACAGCAGCGCGCGCGGCGCTATGTGCTTCGTGATGCCGGCCGCGGTGCCGTCGGCAGCGGCGGCCTTGAGGGCCGGGACCTGCACGAAGTTGAAGTAATAGAGAAGGCCGATCCACATCACGCCGGCCAGGAAGTGGAGCCACCTTGCAAGTGGGGGAACGAATTCCATGAGCTGTCTCCCTCAGGTCAGAAGGCCACGGACGGCGAGATAAAGGATCAACGTCAGAACCAGTCCCGAAATGATGGTGCCCCAGAGCGAGTCGAGCGGATTTTTCATCGTCATCCTCCTCTTTTTCGAGCGGTCGGGCGACCGCACCCCTGCGATCGATTCTAGCAGGTCGCGTGGTTCGCCATCATTGCGAAATGTCCCCACCGATGGCACGGCGATAACCCCCAAAACGGGGCAAGGATGTCGGCTTGAAGGATACCTATGACGGGAACATAATCGGTTTCCCAAAGTCTGCCCAGCTGCAGTTGCGCCCGTTGCTGATCCGGGCGCGGCTCGTTGAATCCCCGGAGCATCGACCCGCCGATCCGATGGCGCTGTTCTCGAAACCGCCGACCAAGAAGCCCGGGCCACCGGCGCCCGCGGCGAAGCCGCGGCCCATGCCGGGTTCATCCGGACGAGCGCCGTCGGCACGCGAAGTCGCTGCGCGCCACGCCGACGGCTCGGCGGGTCGCGGTGCGGATCGCCATCCGATCGAGCCCGCAGGCGACATCACGGTCACCGGGGCGAGCCTCATCGAATGGGCATCACCTGGCCAACCGAGTTTCGAGGTCGCGCAGGCCAACCCGGGGCTGTGCTCGGTGCTCGAGGATGCCGCACTTCGCTATGCGAGCGGGCATGCGCAGCAGGCGCGCGCCCTCCTCGAGGAGGGGGTTCTCTCGGACAACGACACGAAGCTCTCGCCGCTCGCGTGGCTCGCGCTCTTCGATCTGCAGCAGCGTGCGGGCGATCGCGCCGCGTTCGACCAGTTCGCGCTCAAGTACGTTGTCCAGTTCGAACGTTCGGCGCCCGCGTGGGAAGCGACGGGAAAGCCGCAGAGCGGGCCGCGTGCAAGCGCGGGCGGCTATATCGGTCTCACCGGCAGGCTGACGGCGGCCACCGCGGCGCAGCTCGAGGGCCTGAAGCGTGCGATGGCGAAGCCGCTCTCGGAAGTCCGGCTCGACGTGATGTCGGTCACGGGGTTCGACGACGAGGGGGCACGGCTCCTCGCGCAGGTGCTGGGCGATGCCCGGCGCGCGAAATTCCCGCTGCTGCTGCAGCGGGCCGAGAAGCTCAAACCGGCGCTCGATGCCGCTCTGAAAAAGGGGCGCGACGGCGGGGAGGGCGCTTGGCTCCTCGCGCTCGAGCTTCTGCAGTGGGCGAACGCGCGCGACGCGTTCGAAGACCGGGCCGTCGAATACGCGGTCACGTTCGAGCTGTCGCCGCCGTCGTGGGAGCCGCCGGCGCTGCCGCAGGCGTCGGACGAAGGCGCGGCCGCGGCCGAGGCGCCGAATGCCGATGCCGAGACCCTCGTCTGGTCAGGGGTCATGGTGGGCTCGGCGGTGCCGCAGCTCGGCCGGCTCGCCGAATTTGCCCAAGGCCGTCCCGTCGTCCCCGTCGACATGAGCCAGGTCGAACGGGTCGATTTCGTCTGCGCCGGGGCGATGCTGAATGCGATCAACCGGATCGAGATGCAGCGCCGGGCGGTTCAGATCGTTGGCGCAACGCCGATCATCCGTGCCCTGCTGCTGCTCATCGGCATCTCACCCCGCCATTTCGTAAAGAAGGCACAGTAGGACTTGCGGACGGGGAAGGGAGGGGCCCCGCCGGCGCCTAGCGCGAGGGGATGCGACCCGGAGCAAGGCCAGGCGGCCGACCGCTTGGCGTTCCGATTCGAAATCCGATCGGAGGCCGCGGACGCGCATGGAAAGGACCGCGGCCGGGCAGAATCGGCGCTGGGCGCCTCTACGCATCAACGAGCATCGATTGCTGCAATGGAAATCTTCCACGGCACCACCATTCTCTCCGTGCGCCGCGACGGCGCCGTCGCGCTGGGCGGCGACGGGCAGGTTACGCTCGGCAGCGTCGTCGTCAAGGCGACGGCGCGAAAGGTGCGCCGGCTTCACAACGAGCGCGTGCTCGCCGGATTCGCCGGGGCGACGGCGGACGCCTTCACGCTGTTCGAGCGCTTCGAGGCGAAGCTCGACAAGCACCAGGGACACCTGACGCGCGCTGCGGTCGAGCTCGCGAAGGACTGGCGCGCCGACCGCATCCTCCGGCGGCTCGAAGCGATGCTCGCCGTCGCCGACCGGACGGCGTCGCTCATCATCACCGGCACGGGCGACGTCCTCGAGCCCGAGCATGGCATCGTCGCAATCGGCTCCGGCGGACCGTACGCGCAGGCGGCGGCGCGGGCGCTTATCGACCACACGGCACTTTCAGCGGTGGACATAGTCAAAGCGAGCCTTGCGATCGCCGGCGATCTTTGCATTTACACGAACCAGAACCACGTGATCGAAGTCCTCGAACAAGTGCCATGAGCGCAGATGCCCCCGAATACGACGTGCTGATCGCCGGCGCCGGCCTGGTGGGTCTCGCGCTCGCGCCGGCGCTTGCGCGTGCCGGACTCAAGGTGGCACTCGCCGATCGTGGATCGGTGAGCGCACCCGAGCCGCTTGCCGAACCGCAATGGGACACGCGCGTGTACGCGGTGAGCCCGGGGAGCGCCGCGTTCCTCGCCGACATCGGCGCATGGCAGGGATTGCCGCCCGAACGCGTCGCCGCGATCGAAACGATGCACGTCGTCGGCGACGATGGCGCGGTGCTCGATTTTTCGGCCTACGAAATTTCCGAGCGCGCGCTCGCCTGGATCGTCGAGGAGCGCGCATTGCGCGCCGCCCTCGTGGCGCTCACGCAGACGGCAGGCGTGACGACGCTCGCCCCGCGGACTTTCGAATCGATGGCCTGGTCGGCCGAAGGCGGCTCGCTGCGCTTCGGCGACGGCACGTCGGCATCCGCGCGACTCGTCGTCGCCGCCGATGGCGTGCATTCATGGCTGAGGGAGCGTGCGGGCATTACCGCGGTGCCCAAGCCGTACGGGCAAACGGCAATCGTGGCGAATTTCGCCTGCGAGCGCGCGCATCACGGCCGAGCGTATCAATGGTTCCGGCGCGACGGCGGCATCCTCGCCTGGCTGCCGCTGCCGGGCCGGCGGATGTCGATCGTCTGGTCCGCCAGCGACGACGAAGCGCCGAAATTGCTGGCGCTCGCCCCGGCGGAGCTCGCGACGCGCGTGGCCGACGCCGGCGGCAACGTCCTTGGCACGATCGAGTGCATCACGCCTGCGGCGGCGTTCCCGCTGCAATTCCTGAAGCTGCCGCGCGTGGTCGCGCACCGGCTGGCGCTCGTGGGCGACGCGGCGCACGGCGTGCATCCGCTCGCCGGCCAGGGAGTGAACCTCGGATTCGGCGACGCCGAAGCGTTGTCGACGGTGCTGCGCGAGCGCGGACCGGTGGCCGATACCGGCGCGCCGCTGCTGCTCGAGCGTTACGCGCGGCGGCGAGCCCTGCCGGTCGCCGCAATGCAGACCGTCACCGACGGTCTCGCGCACCTCTTTCGCATCGATACGCGCTGGGCGAGGTCGGCGCGCAACCTCGGAATGGCTGCGGTCGACGCGCTACCGCCCGTGCGGCGCCTGTTGGCGCAATCCGCGCTACGTTAAGATTATGGACGAACTGATGGAGAACATGATGTCGCATTCGATTGCAACGACGTTGCGCCGGCTGTCCGGGACGGCGGCTCTCGCAGCGGGCCTGCTGGCGGCAATCCCGCTTGCCGCCCAGACCCCGGCCCCGGCGCCCGCCGCGAGCGGCGAGCCGGCGGCGGTAAAGAAGCTGGTCGAGCAGAAACTGCCCGGCGCCGCCGTGCGCAGCATCACGAAGAGCCCGTACTTCGGCCTGTACGAAGTTCAGCTCGACGACCAGATGATCTACACCGACGCGAAAGTCACCTACATCCTGGTCGGATCGGTCTACGACCCGAGCACGAAGAAGAACCTGACCGAAGCGAAGCTGCGGCAGCTGAACCGCATCGCCTTCGACAGCCTGCCGATGAATCTCGCATTCAAGCGGGTCAAGGGCAACGGCGAACGCAAGCTCGCGATCTTCTCCGATGCCGACTGCCCGTACTGTGCGCGCCTCGAGGCGGAGCTCAAGAACGTCGACAACGTGACCATCTACACGTTCCTGTATCCGATCGACCAGCTGCACCCGGACTCCGCGCGGAAATCGCGGATCATCTGGTGCTCGGCCGACAAGGTGAAGGCCTGGGATGAATTCTTCAGCTCCGGCAAGCTTCCCGACAATCAGGGCGACTGCGACAACCCGGTCGTGGCGACCGGCGACCTCGGAGCGAAGCTCAGAGTCTCCGCAACGCCCACACTCGTGTTCGCCGACGGCTCGATCGTCGCCGGCGCGCTGCCCGCGAGCCAGCTCGAAACCGAGATGACGCAGGCTGCCGTGGAAGCCGGAAAATTGGCGGCGGCCAAGAAGTGAAGCCGGCGCGCAAGGCAAGGCGCGCGGTGTAGCGACGGCGGATGCGAGAGCGAAAGGGAGCCGCGATGGCGATCATCGATTTTCTCAAGAAACAGTTCATCGACATCATCGAGTGGACGGACGACTCGCGCGACACGCTGTCGTTTCGGTTCCCCGACGAGGACAAGGAAATCAAGAAGGGCGCACAGCTGATCGTGCGCGAGTCGCAGACCGCGCAGTTCGTGTATCTGGGCGAGTTCGGAGACACGTTCGGCCCGGGCAAGTACACGCTCACCACCGACAACATCCCGATCCTCACCAATCTCAAGAGCTGGAAATACGCGCTCGAGAGCCCGTTCAAGGCGGACGTCTACTACGTCATCACGCGCGTGTTCACCGGCAACAAGTGGGGCACGGCGAACCCGGTGATGATGCGCGACGCCGATTTCGGCATCGTGCGCCTGCGCGCATACGGCATCTACGACTTCCACGTCGTCGATGTGAAGAAGTTCCTGAAGGAGGTCGCGGGCACCGACGACCACTTCCGGCTCGACGAATTCAACGACACGATGCGATCCAGGATCGTGAGCGTGTTCTCGGATGCGCTCGCGAGCTCGAAGATCCCGGCGCTCGACGTCGCCGCACGTTATTCGGAACTGGGCGAAGCGCTGCTGCCGCTCATCAATCCCGCGCTCGGCGACAAATACGGACTCGAGATGACGAGCTTCATCGTCGAGAACGTGTCGGTGCCGCCGGAAGTGGAGGCGGCGATCGACAAGCGGTCCTCGATGGCCGCCGTGGGCAATCTCAACGATTACGTGAAGTTCCAGATGGCCCAGGGCATGGAGAAAGGCGGCAACGCAGGCGTCGGCGGCATCGGCGCCGAAATGGCCGTCGGAATGGCGATGGCGCAGCAGATGATCAACCAGACGGGCGGCATCATGGGCCAGTCGACCCCCGGCATCGCTGCGCCGCGCCCGGCGCCCGGGGCCGCGACGGCGCCCGAGCTCCTCACGCCATCGCAGGTCGCGCAGGCGCTCGGTGTCGGCGAGGCCGACGTGATGGCGAGCCTCGAATCGGGCGATCTCAAAGGCAAGAAGATCGGCACGCAGTGGCGGGTTACGCGCGCGGCCGTCGACAGCTTCCTGAATTCATGACGCCGGCGCGTTTCCGCGTGCGCCGCACGTTGCTGTGCGCGCTCGCCGCATCCGCGGTGGGTGTGCTGACGCCGGCGGGTGCACAGGACGCGAGGACGACGCTCGCACAAAACGCGGCACGCGAGTGGCTCGCCCAGGCCGACGCCCTCGACGCCGCCGCAAGCTGGAATTCCGCCGGGACGCGGTTCAGGGACGCGATCACCACCGATGCCTGGAGCACTGCGCTGCAGCAGGCGCGCGCGCCGCTCGGCGCGCTCGAGCAGCGAAGCATGCTCTCGACCCAGTTCGCCGACAAGCTGCCCGACGGCCCCGGAGGTGACTTCGCGTTCGTGTTGTTTCGGACTTCGTTCGCGCACAAGGCGGACAGCCGCGAGACGGTCACGCTCGAGCGCGAAGCCGACGGCGCCTGGCGCGTGATCGGCTATTTCATCCGCTAGAGCGTTGCGCGGCCGACGTGACGGAAACGATTGCGCTTTCCAAGTTCGCGTGCCCGGCCTGCGGCGGCGAAGCGATCTGGAATCCGGCGAAGCAGAAGCTCGTCTGCCCGTTCTGCGGTACCGAGTCACCCGCGAAGCTCGATGCCGCCGGCGCGATTGTCGAGCACGATCTCGTCAGCGCGCTGCGCGGGATTGGCGACGATGCGCGCGGCTGGCAGGCGGAGAAACGGCAGGTCAAGTGTCAGAGCTGCAATGCGATTTCGGTGCTCGATCCGTCGCGGCAGGCGCAGAACTGCGAATTCTGCGGCTCGGCGCAGCTCGTGCCGTACGCGGAAACGAAGCCCGCGTTCCGTCCCGAAAGCGTGCTCCCGTTCAAGCTTCCCGAATCCGCCGCGCGCGATGCGATCCGCGCCTGGTATGGAAAGCTCTGGCTCGCGCCTTCGGCGCTCAAGAAGAGGGCGATGACCGACACGGTGCGCGGCGTCTATCTTCCGTACTGGACGTTCGATGCCCGCGTCGATGCCGCGTGGACGGCGGAGGCCGGCTACTATTACTACACGACCGAGACCTTTGATGAAGGCGGCCGCACGCAAACGCGGCAGGTCCAGCACGTACGCTGGGAACCGGCGTCCGGACGGCTGCAGCATTTCTTCGACGACGATCTCGTCTGCGCGTCCGTCGGAGTCCACCCGGAGCTCCTGCGCGGGATCGAACCGTTCCCGACCGTCGAGCTCAAGCCCTACGACGCCGGCTTCGTCGCCGGGTGGGTGGTCGAACGCTACCAGATCGATCTCGTTGCCGCGGCGCAGCGCTCGCGCGATGCGATGGACGCCAAGGTTCAGGCGCTCTGCGCGCAGCAGGTTCCGGGCGACACTTTCCGCAACCTGACCGTGCGCGCCGATTATTCGGGCCAGACGTTCAAGCACATTCTCGCACCGGTGTGGCTGCTGTCGTACACGTACGGCGCGCGCGCTTTCCAGTGTGCGATGAACGGCATCACGGGTTCGATCCGCGGCGAGTACCCGAAGAGCCCGTGGAAGATCGCGCTCGTCGTGCTCGTCGTGTTCATCGTGGTCGTGATCGCGTTCTCGCTCGGGGGCCGGAGCTGAGCGTGAACTGCGCCGCGCCGCGCGCCGACGGGCACCCGGCGTTCGCCCCCTATGCCCGCTGGCTCAAGCGGTGCCCCGAAGGCGCGCTGCCCGAACATCGGTTGCTGAATGCATGGGCGCGCGAGGCTTCGCTGGCTCTCCCCGATGGCCGGCTGCTCAGCTTCGTGGAACCGCCGCCGCGCCGCTTGTCGGCGCTCGCATACGAAAGGCGGATCGCGGAGGGCGCGGAGATCGTCACCCGGTCCGGAAGCCTGCACGACTTTTGCAACGCGCTCGCGTG
>Ga0335084_10008321_pt1 | contig 10334 bp, 6 predicted proteins | sample Lox_Sample_44_FD_206721 | JGI IMG/M metagenome (GOLD analysis project Ga0335084, IMG submission 206721) | Soil microbial communities from Loxahatchee National Wildlife Refuge, Florida, United States - Lox_Sample_4.4 | ecosystem: Environmental > Terrestrial > Soil > Wetlands | place: USA: Florida... | reverse complement strand
GATTCGCCCACCTCTTCGAGCACATGATGTTCCAGGGCAGCAAGCACCGGCCGGGGAACGAGGTGGACTTCTTCGGGAGGCTCCAGGCCGCGGGCGCCACCGGGGTCAACGGCACCACCAACCTCGACCGGACGAACTACTTCGAGGTCCTCCCCGCCAATCAGCTCGAGCTCGGGCTGTGGCTGGAGAGCGACCGGATGGCCTTCCTGCTCGACGCCCTGGACCAGAAGAAGCTCGACGTGCAGCGCGACGTGGTCCGCAACGAGCGCCGCCAGAGCACGGAGAACCGGCCTTACGGCAGGGCCGAGGTGCGTCTGGTGGAGCTCCTCTACCCCAAGCCACACCCCTACTTCGGGGCGGTCATCGGCTCGCACGAGGACCTCCAGGCCGCCTCCCTGGAGGACGTGAAGGCCTTCTTCCGCACCTACTACGTGCCGAACAACGCGGTGCTGGCCATCGTCGGAGACATCCAGCCCGCGGCGGTGAAGCCCCTGGTCGAGAAGTACTTCGGGCCCATCCCCCGCGGCGGACCGGTGCCCCCACCCCGGGTCCAGTTCGTTCCCCTCACCGCCCAAAAGCGCGAGACGCTCACCGACAACGTCCAGCTCTCCCGGTGGATCGTCGGCGTGGCGGTGCCGCCGGCCTACGCCAGCGACGACTTTTTCGCCACCCAGCTCCTGGGCGACATCCTCGCCACCGGCAAGTCCAGCCGCCTGTACCACGAGCTGGTCTACACGCAGAAGGTGGCGCAGGACGTCAACCTCGACCTCGAGGCCGCGCGATTCCCGAGCTTCGCGGAGATCGACGTCACCGTCGCCCCGGGCGTGGCCCCTGAGAAAGCCGAGGCGGCGCTCAATGCCCAGCTCCAGCGAGCGATGGAGGCTCCCCCGACGGCCGCGGAGCTGGAACGGGCGAAGCGCAATCGCATCACCAAGACGCTCCGTGCCCTGGAGCGGGTGGGGGGCTTCGGCGGCAAGGCGGACATGCTCGAGCTGGGTGAGTTCTGGGCCTCCGACCCGGGGCTGGTGGACACGATGATCGCCAAGTGGAAGGCGGTGACACCGGCCGACGTCCAGGCCGCCGCGAAGAAGTACTTCCCCTCCGAGCGGCGGGTGGTGCTGCTCGTCAACCCGGCGCCGAAGAGCGCCTCCAACCCGTGAGCCTCTCCTCCATGCGCACCGCCAGCCTTCCCGCCGCACTCCTGGCCACCCTGGCCGCTGCCTGCGCCACGCCCTCCCAGCCCTCTGCCGCCGCTCCGGCCAAGCCGGCGGCGGTGGCGAGCGGCTCCGCGGCCGCGCCGCCCGCCGCCGCTTCCGCCCCCGGCACGCCGGACACCGATTTCCGCGCGCAGCAGCCGCCCGCCGGACCGCCGGTCCGCTTCCAGCCACCGGTGCCCAAGACGCTCACCCTCAAGTCGGGCCTCCAGGTCTGGCTCCTCGAGCGGCACGACCTTCCCCTGGTCTCGCTCGAGCTGCTCATCGAGGCCGGCTCGAACACCAATCCCCGCGGCCTCGCCGGAACGTCCAGCTTCGTGGCCGACATGCTCGACGAGGGGACGGCCAAGCGCGACGCGCCGGCCATCGCCGCCGCCTTCGACGACCTGGCCGCCGTTTTCCATGCGGCGAGCGACGTGGAGACGCTGACCGCCTCGCTCTCCGTGCCCACCGAGAGCCTGGCCGCGGGCATCGAGGTGTTCGCGGATGTCGTCGTCCATCCGGCCTTCCGCACCGCGGACGTCGAGCGGGTGCGGAAGCTGCGGCAGGGCGAGCTGGCGCAGCTCCTCGACGACCCTGCGCAGGTGGGGCGCAATGTCCTCGCGCGGGTGGTCTATGGAGACGAGCATCCCTGGGCCTACCCGCCCAAGGGCACGGTGGCCTCGAACCCCAAGGTGTCTCGCGCCGCGCTCGTCGCCTGGCACCGCACCTGGGTCCGCCCCAACAACGCCACCCTGGTGGTGGTGGGCGACGTGCGGGAGGCGGAGCTGGTGCCGCTCCTGGAGAAGGCATTCGCCGGGTGGCAGCCGGCGCGACTCCCTCCCAAGTTCCTGCCGCCACCGGCGCCTCCCACGACGCGGACGCTGGTCCTGGTGGACAAGGTGGACGCGCCGCAGAGTCAGGTCTGGATCGGAGACCTCGGCCTCGTGTCGTCGGCCTCCGACCTCTATGCGGCGCGCGCGGCCAACACCGTCCTCGGCGGGGGCCCGAAGGGCCGGCTGTTCCAGACGCTGCGTACCCAGAAGGCGTACTCGTACGGCGCCTACAGCGCCATCGGGGAGCGGCGCGGCGAGCCGGGCGTGTTCGCCGCCTATGGCGGAATCGTGGCCGACAAGACGCCCGAAGCGGTGCAGGAGTTCTTCGGCGTTCTGGATGGGCTGGCGAAGAGCGGCATGAGCGACGCCGACCTGGCGGACGCCAAGGCCGCCGCCATCCAGGGGCTGCCGGCGCGATTCGAGACCAACGCCGCCACGGCCACCGCCTTCGCCACCGCCCACGGTCTGGGGTTCGCGGCGGACTACTTCGCCCACCTCCCGGGCCGGATGGAAGCGGTGACCCGGGCGGACGCGGACCAGGCCGCGCAGAAGCACTTCTCGACGGCCAAGGCGGCGGTGGTGGTGGTGGGGCCGATGAAGACGCTCCAGAAGCGCCTCGAGGACCTCCACGTCGGTCCTTTGCAGGTGCGCGAGCCCTCGGGAGATCTCCGCGCCGGGCCGAGCTCGCCCGCGCCGCGCTGAGCCGGCCTGGGAGGCCGGAAAGTCCGTCGTTTCCGAATGTTCGACCGCGCCGCGGCGCGTCGTCGTTCTCGCCTTGACTTGCCGGTCAACCCGCGCGACGCCATGCGGTCCTCTCCCGTGTTGGAGGTCGTCTCGCATGCGCGCTCGGATGGCAGTGGCGTTGGTGGCAGGCGTGGTCGTGGCCGGAGCATCCGCGTGCAGCACCGACGTGGCGACCTTTCCGGACGGTGGCTCGGCGCTGATCACCATCCTCCCCGCCGGGCCCGTCGTCACCCAGCCCGGGGCGGCACCCACCACCTTCACCGCCTCCACGTCCAGCACCGACTCCATCGCCTGGTCGCTCAGCCCGGCGGTGGGCACCCTCTCCTCGACCAGCGGCCGGTCCACCAGCTACGCCCCCCCGGCGACGCTGGCCGCGGCGACGGCGGTGACCCTCACCGCCAAGCTCTCCAGCGGGCCGAGCGCCTCGGCGACGATCAGCATCGTCGCGGCCACCGTGCCTCCGCAGACCATCCCCGGCCTCACCGCCCCAGTCACGGTGGCCTACGACGAGCGCGACATCCCGAACATCACCTGCACCGCGCAGGTGGATTGCTTCGCCGTGCAGGGCTACATCCATGCCCGCGACCGGCTCTTCGAGATGGACCTGTTCCGGCGCCTGGCGCGCGGCGAGCTGGCCGAGCTCATCGGCGACACGGAGATCGACTCGGACATCCAGTTCCGCACCCTCTTCACCACCCGCTCCGGCGCGGCGCTGGCCGACGCGATGGTGGCGGTGATGGATGATCAGACCAAGGCGAGGATCACCGCCTACGCCGCCGGGGTGACCGCCTACATCCACCAGATGCAGGCCGGAGATCCGAACGCTCCCTTTCCGGCCGAGTACGGGATGCTCCTCTACCCGGTGACGCCGGCGGTGGTGCGTGACTGGACGGTGGCGGACACGGCGGCGGTGGGCCGGCTCTTCCAGTTCGAGCTCTCCGAGACCCTGCAGAAGGAGATCGACGTCGGGAAGTTCTATTCCACCTACGGGCCGGGAGCGCCCCTCCAGGACCTGGCGAAGGTGAACGCGTGGATCCGCTGCCAGCAGCCGGTGCCGGCCTTCACCCTCTCCGCCAACCTGCTCGCGGGCGGGCCGGGCTCGAGCCAGGCCGCCGCGCGGACGCCGGCGCCGGTGGCCCCCGGGTTCGGCGCCGACACGCCCGCTCTCCAGTCGTTGACCAGTCGCCTCGGCGCTCTCCGGAAGGCCTTCGCCAGCCGCTTCGACCGCGCCGGCTCGAACAACTGGGTGGTGAGCGAAGCGAAATCGGCCACCGGGGCGGCGATGGTGGCCAACGATCCGCACCTCCAGTTCAACTACCCGCCCCTCTTCCATCTGGCCACGCTCACCGCCACCGGGACGGGGCAGACGATGCAGGTCCTCGGCGGCGCCTTCCCGGGCGTGCCCGGAGCGCTCATCGGGCGCGGGGCCCACGTCGGCTGGGGCGTGACGGTGGTCGGCTACGACGTGACCGACGTCTACGTCGACACGGTGGTCGGGCAGGCGCAGGGCGTTCCGGTCATCGCCTTCCTCCCCGCTCCGGGGCAGGCGCTGCCGCTGATCGCCGTTCCCCAGACGGTGCGGTACCGGACCTCGGCCGGCCTCGCCCAGCAGAGCTTCACCATCCTCGTCTCGCCTCCGCACGGGCCCATCGTGGGCAGCCTGTCCGCGACGCAGCTCATCGCCATGCGCTGGACCGGCCTCGAGCCCACCGACGACTTCGCGGCCTTTCTCGGTCTGCTCACCGCGCCCAGCGTGGACGGCGCCTTCGCCGCGCTCACCGCCTACTCCACCGGTGCGCAGAACTTCGTCCTCGCCGACGACCAAGGGAACATCGGCTACGACCCGCACGCCCTGGTCCCCCAGCGTCCCTGGGCCGGGACAACCGTCACCCTGCCCGACGGACCGCACACGCTGCTTCCCTGGGCCCCCCTCCCCGGCGTGGGCGTGGCCGAGTGGGCGCTCGCTCCCGACGGCGGCGTGCTCTGGGTGCCCGACAACCAGCTGCCCCAGGGGAAGAACCCGGCCAAGGGCTACTTCGCCACCGCCAACTCCGCTCCCTCGGACATCTACTGCATCAACAACAACCCGTTGCCGGACGCCGGGACGCCCTACCTCAGCTTCGACTGGGACGACCCCACCGGGTTCCGCGCTGGCCGCATCATGCAGCGGTTGGCGGGGTACACCGACGGCGGGACGGTCTCGCTGGCGGACATGCAATCCATCCAGTCCGACCACACCTCGACATTGGCCGCCGCCTTCCAGCCGGCCATCGACCGGCAGCCGGCGGGCAACGCCACCTACGACGCCGCCAAGGCCATCTTCGACCAGTGGGCCGCCAGCGGCTTCAACTGTCCCACCGGTCTCACCGGCATCGACCCGGTGGCGAGCCCCAACGATGCGGACGCGGTGAACTCGCAGAGCTCGGAGGCCTGCCTCCTCTTTCACGCCTTCCTCAACCGCCTCCTGGTCAACGTCTTCGTCCCCAGCCTGACCCTGGCCGGTCAGGGGGTGGACACCGGCAACGCCATCCGCGGCATCCTCTACCTCCTCACCCCCGGGCTCCCGACGCAGGCCCAGACCTTCTGCGCCCCGCAGACCTGCGACCAGCAGGTGGTGACGGCGATGACCGCGGCGTACAACGCGCTGACCGTCGCGCTCGGCCCGGCGTCGTCCGGGAACTGGCGCTGGGGACGGCTCCACACCATGTCCCCCTCGAGCGCCGCCTACCCCCTCGTCGCCGGCCTCTACAAGCCCGGGCCATACGCGCGGCCGGGCGGGGCGCTGACGGTGGACGTGGGCAATCCGGGCCTGCGCACGGACAACTCGCTCGTCTTCCAGTACGGCGCTGGCTCGAACGTGCGCTACATCGCGGTGATGGACGGCTCGGCGACCAAGGAGCAGCTCCCCGGCCCCATCGTCGACGGCCCGCTCTACCCGGGGAACCCGGGGCTGCTCGGCCAGTACGTGCAGAACCAGTACTTCGACTTCCCCTACGGAAGCTCGGCCATCGCCGCGGCCACGGTGCGGACGCAGACCTTCTCCGCGCCCTGAGCGGGCAGGCATGACCGGCGACGCGCGCAGGCTCCTCTGGACGCGGGGCCTGCGCGGCTTCGCCGACGGGGCGGTGAGCGTCCACGTCCGGACGATGGTCTACACCCACCTCCCGGCCAACCTGTTCCTCGTCCTCGCCGGGGTGATGCCCACCGCCGGGCTGGCCATCACGTTTCTCCTCGCCCGCATGACGCTCTCCCAGATGGACGTGCCCGCGCGCCAGGCCTACGTCATGGCCATGGTGCCTCCCGAGGAGCGTCCGGCCGCCGCCAGCGTGACCAACGTCCCGCGGAGCCTGGCCTCGGCGATTCCGCCCCTCCTCACCGGCTGGATGCTCGAGCAGTCGAGCTTCGGCTGGCCGCTGCTCGCCGGGGGCGTTCTCAAGGCGGCCTACGATCTCCTCCTCCTCTGGCGCTTCCGTCACCTCCGGCCTGCCGAGGGTGTCTAACCGGGGAGGCGCGCCCGGGTCGGTCCGGTTACTGTCAGCTTCCCGCCACGCCGGAGAGCAGGGCATGCCCCGCGTCCCCACCGTTCTCATCGTCGTCACCAGCCACGCCGAGCTCGGGAACACCGGCCGCCGCACGGGCTACTGGCTCGGCGAGGTGACACACTTCCACCGCCCGGTGGCCGCCCGCGGCTTCCCGGTGGACTTCGCCAGCCCGAAGGGCGGAACGCCTCCCCTGGACGAGAAGAGCCGCGCGCCGCGAGACGAGGTCAACCGCGCCTTCCTCGCCGACGCCGCGCTGCGCGGCGGGCTGGAAGGCTCGCGCGCCCTGGCCGACGTCGACCCGGACCGGTACGCCGCCGTCTACCTCGCCGGAGGCCACGGGGCGATGTGGGACTTTCCGGGAAACGCGCGCCTGGCCTCGGTGGCGGAGAGCACCCTGCGCCGAGGAGGCATCGTCTCCGCGGTGTGCCACGGCTCGGCCGGACTGCTCGGGATGAAGGACACCTCCGGGGGACCGCTCGTCCGCGGGCGACGCGTCACCGGCTTCGCCAACCTCGAGGAGCGTCTGATCGGCCTCGCCCGCGCAGTGCCCTTCCTCCTCGAGGACCGGCTCCGTGCGGAGGGGGGGCTCTACCATCGGGCCTTCCTCCCCTTTGCCGGCCACGTGGAGGAGGACCGGCAGCTGGTCACCGGCCAGAATCCGGCCTCCGCCGGAGGCGTGGGCCAGCGCGTGGCGGCGCTGCTCGCCGCACGGACCTGGAGCTGAGCTGACAGGGAGCGCCCCATGGGAGAGGCATCAGGAGAGCTGAGCGGACCGGACCTGGAAGCGGGCATCGAGCTCGAGCAGCTGCCCGAGGGGAAGCCCCTCCTCGGCCATGCGCACGGGGAGCCGGTCATCGTCGTGCGGCGCGGGGACAGGGTTGCCGCGCTCACCGCCCACTGCACGCACTACGGAGGGCCGCTGGTCGAGGGGCTGGTGGTCGGAGAGACGCTGCGCTGCCCCTGGCATCACGCCTGCTTCAGCCTGGCGACGGGCGAGGCGATCGGGGCGCCGGCGCTGAACCCGGTCGGCTGCTTCGAGGTCACCCGGAAGGGACCCCGGGTCAAGGTGGGAGCGAAGGTGGAGCCCCCCAAGCGAAGCCTGTCCGGGCCGGCTCCCTCCTCGGTGGTCATCGTCGGAGCAGGCGCCGCTGGGGCGGCCGCGGTGGAGGCGCTGCGGCGCGAGGGCTATTCCGGGCCACTGACCCTCGTCGGCACCGAGGCCCCGGTGGATCGGCCCAATCTGTCCAAGGACTACCTCGCCGGGAGCGCACCGGAGGAGTGGATTCCCCTGCGCCCGCCCGAGTTCTACCGGGACCTCGGCGTGGACCTCGTGCTCGGCGATGCCGCGGCCGCGCTCGACACCACCGCCCGCACCGTGACCCTGGCCGGAGGACGCCGCCTGAGCTACGACGCGCTCCTCCTCGCCACCGGAGCCGAGCCGATTCGCCTGCGCCTTCCCGGCGCCGAGCTGCCCCATGTCCGGACGCTGCGCACCCTCGAGGACAGCCGGGCGCTCATCGCGCTGGCCAAGGACGCCAAGCGGGCGGTCATCGTGGGAGCGAGCTTCATCGGCCTCGAGGCGGCGGCCTCCCTCCGCCAGCGCGGCCTGGAGGTGGACGTGGTGGGCAAGGAGGCGCTCCCGCTGGAGCGCATCCTCGGTCCGGAGGTGGGGCGCTTCGTGCAGGCGGTCCACGTGGAGCACGGAGTGCGCTTCCACCTCCAGACCGGACCCCGAGCCATCTCCGCCGACGCGGTGGAGCTCGAATCCGGCCAGCGGCTGCCGGCCGACCTGGTGGTGATGGGGGTGGGCGTCCGCCCGCGCATCCAGCTGGCCCAGGCCGCCGGCCTGGCCGTGGACGACGGCATCGTGGTCGATGCGCAGCTCCGGACCAGCGCGGCGGGCGTCTGGGCGGCCGGCGACGTGGCACGGCTCGTCGACCCGCGCTCCGGCGAGCGGGTGCGCATCGAGCACTGGGTGGTGGCCGAGCGCCAGGGGCAGTCCGCGGCGCGCTCCATGCTCGGCGGGGGAGGGCCCTTCCTCGACGTGCCCTTCTTCTGGAGCGCCCACCACGACGTGGTGCTGTGCGTGGTGGGGCATGCCCTGCGCTGGGATGCCCTCGACATCCGGGGGAGCCTCGAGGCGCGCGACGCCACGGTGGCCTACCGGCGCGCGGGCCGAGTGGTGCAGGTGCTCACCGTCGGCCGCGACGGGGCGAGCCTCGCTGTCGAAGCGGCCCTGGAACGTGGAGACGCTTCGGCGCTGGAGGAGCTCCTCCGCTGAAGCGCATCGTCTTCCTCACCTACCGGGAGAAGCCCGAGCTCACCGGCGACGACGCCCTGGGTGCCGAGGCGCTGCGCGCTCGCGGCGCCTCGGTGGAGGCCCTTCCCTGGGACGCGCCCGGCGTCCGCTGGGAGGGCTACGACGCGGTGGTGGTGCGGTCGACCTGGGACTACCACCGCCGTCCGCAGGCCTTTCGCCGCTGGCTGGACGCGCTCGGCAGCCTCCGGACAACGGTGTGGAACCCGGTGCCGCTCCTGCGCTGGAACATGGACAAGCGGTACCTGGCCGGGCTGGCGGACCGGCTCCCGGTCGTCCCCGGCGAGCTGGTCGAGGCCGGCGCGGGCACCACGCTGGCTTCCATCCTCGAGCGTCGAGGGTGGAGGGCGGCGGTGGTGAAGCCCACCATCTCGGCCAGCGGGGAGGACACCTGGCGCACGGACGTCGACCGGGCCTCCGCCGATGCGGAGCGCTTCCGGGAGCTGGTCGGCCGCGCCGCGGTCCTCGTCCAGCCCTTCATCGAGCAGGTGGTGACGGAAGGCGAGTGGTCGCTGGTGTACTTCCGCGGAACGTTCAGCCACGCCATCCTCAAACGCCCCCAGGACGGTGAGTTTCGCGTCCAGAGCCAGCACGGCGGACGCTCCGAGCCGGCCCGTCCCGCGCCCGCGCTCCTCGCCCAGGCCGAGCGGGTGCTGGCCCAGGTGCGCGAGCCGTGGCTCTATGCGCGCGTCGACGGCTGCATCGTGGATGGCGTCTTCGTGCTCATGGAGCTGGAGATGCTCGAGCCGGCGCTCGAGCTGTGGGCCGATCCGGGCGCGGCCCAGCGCCTCGCCGATGCGGTGCTCGCCCTGGTCTAGGGTGCGGTAGCGTCGCGCCGCCGTGGACCTCTTCGACCTTCCCGCATGGCGCTTCGCCATCGCCTTCGGCATCGGGCTGGTCATCGGAGCCGAGCGCGAGCGTAGAAAGGGCCGCGGCCCGGTCCGGGCGCCGGCCGGCATCCGCACCTTCAGCCTCACCGCCGCCCTGGGCGCGGTCGCCTTCCACATCGGCCCCGCGGCCGTGGTGGGATTCGGCGCCGTCGTCGGGCTGGCCATCGTCGTCGCCTACGGCCTCGGCGACCGGAGCGATCCCGGAGTCACCACCGAGCTGGCCCTGGTGCTCACCTACGCCCTCGGGGCGCTGGCGCAGACGCGGCCGCGGGCCGCGGTGGCGGTGGGTCTGCTGGCCACCGTTCTCCTCGCCTACCGGAGCGACCTCCACCGTGTCGTGAAGGGCGTGCTGACCCGGCGCGAGCTGCTCGACTTCCTCATCCTCGCGGTCTCCGCGCTGGTGGTGCTGCCGCTGCTGCCGGACCGGGCCCTCGACCCGCTCGGGGCGTTCAATCCCCACCGGGTGTGGCAGCTGGCGGTGGTGATGATGGCGCTCACCGGCGCCGGCCACGTCGCCCAGCGGTTGATCGGCCCGCGGCTGGGGCTTCCCCTCGCCGGGCTGGCCTCGGGCTTCGTCTCCGCCTCGGCCACGGTGAGCGCGATGGCCGTGCGCTCGCGCGAGTCGCCCCGGCTCCTGGGCCCGTCCGTCGCCGGCGCCACTGCCTCGATGGTGGCCACCTTCGCCCAGATGGCGGTCCTGGTCGGCGCCGCCAGCCCGGTCCTCCTGCGTGCCGCAGCTGTCCCGCTCGTCGCCGGCGGCGTGGTCGCGCTGGTCTTCGCCGGCCTCCAAGCTCTCCGCGCGGCGCGCGGAA
>Ga0335084_10008320_pt1 | contig 10334 bp, 7 predicted proteins | sample Lox_Sample_44_FD_206721 | JGI IMG/M metagenome (GOLD analysis project Ga0335084, IMG submission 206721) | Soil microbial communities from Loxahatchee National Wildlife Refuge, Florida, United States - Lox_Sample_4.4 | ecosystem: Environmental > Terrestrial > Soil > Wetlands | place: USA: Florida... | reverse complement strand
CGTGTCCTCGTCGGCAAAAGAGGGCCGCGTGTAGCCCAGCGCCAGGGCGCGCTCAGCGAAGGTCGCTAACAGATCGAGCTCAGCCAGCGCTGCCGCAAGCGGCAGCAGAACCGGTATGGCCTGCGCGAGCTGGTCGAGCAGGCGCTCGTAAAGCAGTTTCTCGCGCGCGACGGCGCGCTCCTGCGCTGACAAGGCTTTGTCTTCGAAGGCCTTCAACTCCGGCGTGATGAAGCGCTCTGCGTTCTTGAGCGTCTGGCGGCGCCGATAGTCGTGCGGAGCTTTGTCGGCATTGGATCGCGTGAGCTCGATGTAAAACCCGTGCACGCGGTTGTACTCGACTCTCAAGTTGGGGATACCGGTGCGCGCCCGTTCCCGGCGTTCCAGCTCCAGAAGAAACGCGCCGCAGTTGTTCTGGATCGCGCGCAGCTCATCGAGCTCGGCATCGTAGCCGTCGGCGATGACGCCGCCTTCGCGCACCGTTGCGCTCGGCTCGGGGCGGATGGCGCGGGCGAGCAAATCTGCCAGCTCGGGATGCGGCGCGGCATGCCGCGACAGTTCGGTCAGGCGCGGGCTCGAGGGCTCCGGGAAGCTTGCCTGGAGCTCGGGTAGCAGCTGCAGCGTGGCGTGCAATCCGGTGAGGTCGCGGGGACGGGCGCTTCGCAGTGCGATGCGTGCCGTGATGCGTTCCACGTCGGCTGCTCGCTTCAACAGGGTGCGCACCGTTTCGAACGGACCCGCTCCGCTCGGTCCAGCCAGTACCTGCACTGCGTCGAGTCTCGCATCCACCGAAGGTCGATCCCGCAATGGATGATGCAGGACATGGCGCAGGAGGCGGCTGCCCATGCTGCTCGTGCACGTGTCGAGCAACGAGAGCAGGGTTGGCGCAGCCTCCCCGCGCAAAGTCTCGCTGATTTCGAGGTTGCGGCGGGTCACAGCGTCCAGGCGCAGGAAGTCCGACTGATGCTCAACTCGCAGGGAGCACACATGCGGCAGCGCGCCCCCTTGCGTGGTGCGGCAGTAGTCGAGGAGCGCCCCGGCAGCGTCGAGCGCTGGCCCCAGAGTCTCGCAGCCGAAGGCGCCCAGGTCGCGCGTCCCAAACTGCCGGCTGAGATTGCGCACCGCGGAGTCGCGATCGAAGGCCCACGCTGGCAGCCGTCGCTGCGGAACCTCGAGGCCCGGAGGCAGCAGATCATCGCTGCCCTCGGGCAACAGAATCTCGGCCGGGCCGAGGCGCTCCAGCTCCGACGCCAAGTTGTCAGGCAGGGTTTCGAGCACGCGAAAGTCGCCAGAAGCGAGGCTCAGCCAGGCGATGCCGACTACCTGCTGCCCGGGAGCGATCGCGAGCAGAGCGTTCTCGCGCTTCTCGTCCAGCAGAGCGGCGTCGCTGAGCGTACCCGGGGTGATGATGCGGGTGACCTGCCGTTCGATCGGTCCTTTGGACGTGGCCGGATCGCCGACCTGCTCGCAGATCGCGACCGACTCGCCGATCTTGAGCAGCCGCGCCACGTATTGATCGACGGAATGGACCGGGACGCCCGCCATCTTGACCGGTGCGCCAGCGGACGCGCCACGCTGAGTGAGAGTGATGTCGAGGAGCCGCGACGCGCGCTCCGCGTCATCGTAGAACAGCTCGTAGAAGTCGCCCATGCGATACAGCAGCAGAGTATCCGGATGCTGCGCCTTGATGCGCAGGTACTGCTGCATCATGGGCGTGTGATCTGCCTGGTTCATCGGCGCATTTCTAATCCGGCATTCAACTGCGGTCTGTGCGAGCGCGGCTCGCGCGATCGGCGCGGGCGTAGGGAGTGGTTCGAAAACGCCGCTAGACTACCATCGAGCTAAGGGGCCTGCGGCGTAGGGAACGCGATCCTGCGTTGACCTGAGACGGGCGTCTCAGTACAGTCTGACGGTGAAGCGGTGGGTCGGGCGCTGGCCGCCTGCAGTTGCAGCGTTGCAGCGACAGCCTTTGCTTGAGGGACCAGCATGCCAAGAATCGCACGCAGCCAGATCCTGGAAAAATTCCGCGGCATGGTGGAGCGCGGCGAACCGATCATCGGCGGTGGTGCCGGCACGGGGCTGTCGGCGAAGTGCGAGGAGGCCGGAGGCATCGACCTGATCGTGATCTACAATTCAGGCCGCTATCGCATGGCGGGGCGCGGGTCGCTGGCCGGCATGATGGCATACGGCAACGCCAATCAGATCGTGCTGGAGATGGCGGCCGAAGTGCTCCCGGTGGTAAGGAGGACCCCCGTCCTGGCAGGGGTCAACGGCACCGATCCATTCATGTTGCTTGAACCGTTCCTGCGTCAGCTGATCGAGCTCGGATTCTCCGGCGTGCAGAATTTCCCGACGGTCGGCCTCATCGACGGGAAGTTTCGCGCCAATCTGGAAGAAACCGGCATGGGCTACGGTCCCGAAGTAGACCTGATCCGCAAAGCGCACGCCATGGACCTGCTCACCACGCCCTATGTATTCAGTGCCGAAGACGCACAGGCGATGGCGGCAGCGGGCGCCGATATCATCGTGTGCCACCTGGGTCTCACTACCGGCGGATCAATCGGCGCTGATACCGCCTTCAAGCTGGACGAGTGCGTCGAGCTGATCGAGAATTGGGCACAGGCCGCGCTGCGTGTGCGCCGGGACGTGATCGTTCTGTGTCATGGCGGCCCCGTCGCCACGCCGGAAGACGCTTCGTTCGTGCTGGCCAACTGTGAGGATTGCCATGGCTTCTACGGGGCCAGCAGCATGGAGCGCCTGCCGGCGGAAGCCGCGCTAACCGAACAGACGCGGCGCTTCAAAGCCATTACAGCCAGACGCACCCCGGGTAACGCCCGTGCAACGCGGGCGGGCCTAAAATAGGCGCCGAATCGCGCGCAAGCGCACGGATCGGCATCGACCGGATCGCACTCATCGCGGGGATTGCTCCATGGTCAAAGTCTACGTCTCAAGCGTCATAGACGCGCCGGTCGAGCGGGTATGGGCCCATATCCGCGATTTCAACGGCCTGCCGAGGTGGGTGCCGGCGGTAGCGGACAGCCGCATCGAAGGAGGCGTCGCGGCCGATAAAGTCGGCTGCGTTCGTAACTTCAACCTGCACGACGGCGGCAACCTCCGTGAGCAGTTGCTCGCGCTGTCCGACTGCGATTACAGCGTCACGTACAACATCCTCGTCTCGCCGATGGGTGTGCAGAATTATGTGGCGACTCTGAAGCTGACGCCCGTAACCGACGGCGGACGTACCTTCGTGCAGTGGACCGCCGAATTCGATTGCGAGACTGGGCGCGAGCGTGAGCTCTCCGATGACATCGGCAACGGTGTGTTCCAGGCTGCCTTCGACAATCTGAAGCGCCAACTCGATAGGACCTGAGCGGGTTATTGCCCGATTGGCTGGACCCCTTCCGTCCTGAGGCGCGCCGCAGGGCAACCCGATGTCGTTCCTCACCGACGGCTGGCATGGAACGTGCATTTTGCCGATAATATTTCACAAGTTCGACGCGGGCGATCGGCGAAAGCAGCAGAGGGGATCGACGCTCGGACGGCGCAACCAACAAATCACCTGACTCGGCGTCCACCATGATTGGTCAAGTGCTGCGGACGCTCCTGGCGCTGCTGCTGGTAGGCGTGCTCGCCTACCTGTACGTGATGAGTCAGGGGGGCGACCTCAAGCGTCAGACTCAGATCGTCACCGATCTTCGCAGCCTCAAGGAGATCGACAGCCGCTGGAACCGAGATCTCGCCACTGCACGCAGCGACACATTGGCTACCGAGCCTCGCTCGCGCGAACCGGCGGTCAGGCTGCAGCCTTTGCTGGGCGATATCGCGGTAGAAACGGCTGCCCTCAACAATCGCGCCCTGGCTACCGGGGTCGAGAGCCTGCGCAGTGCGTTCCTGGAAAAGCAGAAGCGCGTCGACCAGTTCGAGCAGGCAAACGCTGATCTGCGCGCGGCGGTCAAGGATCTGCTGAATCAGCTGTCTGGCGTTCGCCAGACGGTCGCCCGATTGGCAGAGGCCGATGCCAAGCAGCGGCAGAAGCTGTCGGCCCTGGACGGGCAGCTCGTGGCGTTGAACGCCGAGCTTTTGCGCCTCTATGTACAACCGGACGACGGTGCGCGAAAGGCGGTCGAAACGGCCGCCAGCACCCTCGCTGAAGCGGCGCCGCAATACCCCGAAGCCATCCGTACTCCGCTCTCGGGCCTGGTCCCCGCCGTTGGCGCGTTGCTTAAGCAAGAGCCCGCAGTCACGCAGCTTGGCGAGCAAATCGCGTTGCTGCCCACCTCCCCGCGCATCACATCTCTCAACGACGCCTACGATCGAGAGTTCCAGGCCATCGCCGATCAGAAGGAACAGTTTCGCGTCTATCTGGTGTTCTATTCCGCGGCTCTGCTGGTTTTCCTGGCCTATGTCGTGTACCAGTTGCGCCAGAGCTACGGCAAGATCAACCAGGCCAACGAGGCCCTGAAGGCGGCCAACGAGAATCTCGAGCACAAGGTGCAGGATCGGACGAAGGAGCTGTCCGAGGCGCTCAAGCACCTGAAGGAATCGGAGCTGATGCTGGTCCAGTCCGAGAAGATGTCTTCGCTCGGTCAGATGGTGGCCGGCATCGCCCACGAGATCAACACGCCGCTCGCGTATGTGAAAGCCAGTCTGGCCTCGGTCAAGGAGAGGCTGCCCCAGGTCGAGGGCGTGGTGGCCGAGTGCACGAAACTGTTAGCCATGCTCGAGCGCGGCGACGTGCCGGATGCGGAGCTTTCGGCGCAATTCACCCGCGTGTCCACGCTGTCCTCCAAGTTCCGCGCCGAATCCGAGGCTGGCGATCTGCTCCATCTCACCAGCGATGGGCTGCACGGCATCGACCAGATCGCGGAGATCGTCATCAACCTGAAGAACTTCAGCCGCCTGGACCGCAGCAAGCTGCAGCGCTTCAACCTCAACGAAGGCATCGAGAGCACGTTGGTGATCGCCCGCAACATGATCAAGCACAAGACGGTGCACAAGCAGCTGCGGGAGATTCCGCTGGTGGAATGCTCGCCATCGCAGATCAATCAGGTGTTCCTCAACCTCGTGACCAATGCAGCACAGGCGACGGATGAGACATCCGGCGAGATCACCGTTGCCAGTGCCATCGCCCCGGGCGGACAAGTGCGGGTGGACGTTTCGGACAACGGTCACGGTATTCCCGAGGCTATCCTGTCCAAAATCTTCGACCCGTTCTTCACGACCAAAGATGTGGGGCAGGGCACCGGGCTTGGCCTGTCCATCGCCTACAAGATCGTCCAGGAGCACGGCGGCCGCATCGAGGTCAAGTCGAGTGTGGGTCGCGGCACGACCTTCTCGGTATTCCTCCCGGTGAAGGCAGCGCAGCGGCAGGCGCTCGCGGCATGAGTGCACCGATGGCTGGACCCGACCCGTTCGCATGAACATTCCGGCCGTCATCGGGCGCTACGAGGTGCGTGGCCTGCTCGGAGAAGGCGGCATGGCGACCGTGCTGGAGGGCTGGGACCCAGTCCTGCATCGGACGCTGGCGATCAAGCTGGTAGACAAGACCAAGCTCGAACAGGAGACGAAGGACGAGGCGCTCAGCCGATTCAAACGCGAGGCGCAGGCGGCTGCGCGTTTGACCCACGCCAACGTGGTGCAAGTCTACGAGTACGGCGAGGAGGGTGACTTCTGCTTCATCGCCATGGAGCACGTCGCCGGCAAGCCACTGACGGCTTACCTGAGCGAGGGTCTCAAGTCCGAATTACAGCGGGTGCGCGACATTATTGGCCAGTTGCTGGATGCGCTGGCCTATTCTCATGCGCAGGGCGTCATCCACCGCGATATCAAACCGGGCAACCTGCTCGTCACGCGCGAGGGCAACATCAAAGTCACCGACTTTGGCATTGCGCGTATCGAGACCTCGAACGTAACTCAGCATGGCCACATGCTGGGCACGCCTAGCTACATGTCGCCGGAACAGTATCTTGGCGAAACGCCGGACGGCAGAGCCGACTTGTTTGCCGCGGGAGTTCTCCTGTACGAACTGCTCACCGGCGTCAAACCGTTTGCCGGCGAGAGCAGCGGGCAGATCATGAACAAGATCCTGTATGAGACGGCAGTGGATCCGTCCCGTCTCAACCCGCTCCTGCCGCCGGCGGTGGACTGGGTAGTGCAAAGGGCGCTGGCCAAGGCGCCCCAGGATCGCTTCGACAATGCCCGCGAATTCAGCGAGGCGCTGTTCAACGCCATCCCGGATCAGCTCGGCGACGAGGCGTCACCGCGTGCCAGTGCCGGGGCCCCCGCGTCGTCGCCCAGCGCGCCCGGCATGCTCAGCAGCGCGCGCAAGCTGCGTTCGCTCGCGCGCAGCAGCGATGCAACGGTGCCAAGCGATGCGATTAGCGAGCTCTCGCCGCTCAACGAAGCGGTGATGACTGTTCAGCGCGCTCGCATCCTGTTCGTGGACGACGAGGAGCGCATACTGACAGCGCTGAAGACGATCTTCCGCGGGCGATACCACGTTCTCACTGCAGCCAACGGCAAAGAGGCTCTGGACTTCATCAGCAAGTTCAAGATCCCGGTGATCGTGAGCGACCAGCGCATGCCGGGAATGCTCGGCGTCGAGCTGCTGCGTCGTGCGCGCGACATCTCGCCGGACAGCGTGCGCATCCTGCTGACCGGCTATTCCGACCTCGCCTCCATCGTGGGTTCCATCAATGACGGTGAGGTCTACCGCTTCATCAGCAAGCCCTGGGACAATCAGGAATTGCAGCAGGTGGTTGGCGAAGCGGTTGCGATCGGCCAGCAGCTGCTGGAGCGCAATCGACCCAGGCAGGCGCCTCCGCCCAAGATAGACGGGGCCATACTCCTGCTGGAGCAGAAGCCGGGGCTGCACGACGCGCTCGGCAAGCTGCTCGGATCGAGCTACGAGTTGGTGTGCGTGTCGGACATCGATCAGGCGCTGGCCGAGCTCGAGGCGCGCGAAATCGCTCTGTTCATCACCGACATCGACGCCGACTTCGACAACTACCTGATCCTGTTCAATCTGCTCAAGCGCAAGTACCCACAGATTCTGGTCCTGGTCGTCACCAGCGCTTCAGACTCGGAGATGGTGATCCACCTTATCAACGAGGCGCAGATCTACCGCTTCCTGAACAAGCCCGTCAACCTCGGTCTGTTGCAGCAACACTTGAGCTCGGCTATCACGCGCTACGCGGAATATCAGAGCTCGCCCGAGCTCCTCGAGCGGCACAAGGTCAAAGACACCCCGAAGGCCGAAACGAGCTCGTTCGCCCAGGGGCTGCTCGAGCGGCTCAGATCGTTCAAGAACCGCCTCGCAGCCGCCGGCCGGTAGATGGACCGTCTTTGGCGAGCGGGCAAAACTTAGGCTCTGTGTTCGGTTGCGTTGCGCAGCTTCGCGGTGAGGTGGGGTCGAACCGCCTGCACCAGTTGCGCGAAGATCTTTGGGCTGCCGGCGACGAGGTTGCCGCTCTGCAAGAACTCCTGGTTGCCCTCGAGATCGCCCACTAGGCCACCGGCCTCAGTGATCATGAGGCAGCCGGCGGCCATGTCCCACGGAGCGAGCCCGATCTCCCAGAAGCCGTCCAGCCGGCCCGCGGCCACGTTGGCCAGATCGAGCGCGGCAGAACCGGCCCGGCGTACTCCCGCAGTCTTGGTCATGAGGTCCTTCAGCATCCCGCTGTACGCGTCGAGATGCTCGAACATGCGGAACGGAAAGCCGGTCCCGATCAGCGCATCGATCAGCTTTTCACGGCGTGACACGCGCAGGCGTTTGTCATTCAGGTACGCGCCGCGTCCGCGCGTGGCGGTGTACAGGTCGTTGCGGCACGGATCGTAGATGACGCCGTGCGTAATGACGCCCTTGTGCAGCAGCGCAACGGACACGCTGTACTGCTGGAACCCGTGCAGGTAGTTGGTGGTTCCGTCGAGCGGATCGATGACCCATACATGCTCCGACTGGCCGGATGCACCGCTTTCTTCTGCTAGAATCGCGTGCCCCGGATAGGCCGTCTGCAGCGTCTCGATGATCACGGCCTCGGCCGCACGATCCACCTCCGACACCAGGTCGTTCAAGCTCTTGTGCCGCACCGTCAACGCGTCGAGGTCGCCCGCCGCCTGATTGATGATGCGGCCCGCCCGGCGCGCCGCTTTCACCGCGATGTTCACCATCGGATGCACCGTCGCCATCTCGCGTCTTCCTGCGCGTAAGCGCCGCTAGAACGAAGCGCGGATTCTACTCCATGCTCGACGCGCCTCTTCTGGACCGTGTGCGCATCGTCCTGTGCGGCACCAGCCATCCGGGAAACATCGGCGCGAGCGCGCGCGCCATGAAGACCATGGGCCTGAGCTCGCTGTATCTGGTCAATCCACAGCGCTTCCCCGCGACGGAGGCCGTGGCAATGGCATCCAATGCTGCGGACTTGCTGGAGCACGCCGTCGTTTGCGGCTCGCTCGACGAAGCTCTGACCGGGACCGTATTCGCGGCAGCCTGCACAGCGCGCAGCCGTGACCTGCCTCACGCGGTGCTGACGCCTCGCGAAGCTGCTCCACGTCTGCTCCAAGAGAGCGCGGCCGGCGGGGTCGCCTTGGTATTCGGACCGGAAAAGACAGGCCTTACCAGCGGTGAAGTCAGCCGGTGCGGGGCAATTGCCATGATTCCGACCGATCCGCGCTGCGCGTCTCTCAATCTCGCTGCGGCTGTGCAGGTCTTCGCGTACGAGCTTTGGCAGGCAGCGCAGCTTCCCGAGAGTTCCCCGCAGGACGCCTATCAGGCCGCCAGCTACGAGGAGGTCGAGTTCTTCTTCAATCACCTCGAGCAGACGCTCTACGACATCCGGTTCCTCGATCCAAGCCAGCCCAAGCGCCTGATGCGGCGACTGCGCCGGCTGTTTCAGCGGGCGCGCCTCGAAAAGGAAGAGGTGAACATCCTTCGCGGCATTCTGACCGCGGCCCAAAAGGCCAGATCCAATAGTTGACCTGGTTACTCGGTATTCTTAAAGTGCTGTTTTCCTTGGAGAGCAGGGTGGACATTGATGTTTGACCGGATCCGCGAGGACATCCGCTGCGTGTTCGAGCGCGACCCCGCGGCGCGCACCACCTGGGAGGTCATCACCTGCTACCCGGGCTTTCACGCCCGTCTGCTGCACCGCTTCTCGCACCGGTTGTGGCGGTGGGATCTGAAGTGGCTTGGACGATTCGTCTCGCATCTCGCGCGCTGGCTCACGGGCATCGAGATCCATCCGGCCGCCGTGATCGGACGGCGCTTCTTCATCGACCATGGCATGGGCGTCGTCATCGGAGAAACCGCGGAGATTGGAGACGACGTCACGCTTTACCACGGCGTGACCCTGGGCGGGACGACCTGGCAGAAAGGGAAACGGCACCCAACATTGGGCAACGGAATCGTGGCTGGAGCGGGCGCGAAGCTCCTTGGCCCGATTCACGTTGGGGACGGGGCAAAGATCGGCTCGAACGCCGTGGTCGTGAGGGACGTGCCGGCGGGAGCAACGGCCGTTGGCATTCCGGCTCGGATCATCGACAACGGACGCGACGAGGCGCGCGCGCGGATGGCCGAGAGGATCGGCTTCCCCGCCTATGGGATCAGCGGGGAGGTGGGCGATCCTGTCGCACAGGCGATTAACAGCCTTTTGGATCATGTAGTTACGATCGACCAGCGGATCGAGCAGATCCTTGAGCGCCTGCAGCGGGCCGGCATCGAGTGCCGCGAAGAACTAGAGAAATCCAAGGCGCTCGACCCCACTTATCTCAGTAGAATTGTTGACTGAAATGTTTGGGTATCATAAACTTGACCGAAATGATCGGGTTTATGGATTTGGATTGACCGAACTGATTTTCTTCCCGAGGAGCTTGCCATGCGACTAACCACCAAGGGACGCTTCGCAGTGACCGCCATGATGGATCTTGCGATGCAGGACGGAGAACGGCCGGTAACGCTTGCCGACATCTCCGACCGGCAAAAGATCTCGCTGTCCTACCTGGAACAGCTGTTCGGCAAACTGCGCCGGCGCGCGCTGGTCACCAGCGTGCGCGGGCCTGGAGGCGGTTACCAACTGGCAAAGAGCGTGGGTGAGCTGTCTGTGGCCGAGATTATCCGGGCGGTCGACGAGCCGATCGACGCTACCCAGTGCGGTGGCCGCGAGAATTGCAAGGACGAACGCAAATGCCTCACCCACGACCTGTGGGCGAGCCTCAACGAGAGGATCTTCGAGTACCTCAACTCGGTGACCCTGGGTCAGCTGGTCGACAAAGCGCGCGCGCAGGCGGGCGACAGCAAGGTGATGGAGCTGAAAGACCAGCGCGCGCGCCGCGATCAACCT
>Ga0335084_10008319_pt1 | contig 10334 bp, 8 predicted proteins | sample Lox_Sample_44_FD_206721 | JGI IMG/M metagenome (GOLD analysis project Ga0335084, IMG submission 206721) | Soil microbial communities from Loxahatchee National Wildlife Refuge, Florida, United States - Lox_Sample_4.4 | ecosystem: Environmental > Terrestrial > Soil > Wetlands | place: USA: Florida... | reverse complement strand
CGGGACCACGTGCGCAAGGATATTGAGGCCGAGCGGCGTCGGCTGCAGGCGGAGCTTGATGAGACCTTGCCGGCGCTCGAGTCAAGTCGAAAAGTGCTCGATAAAGCCACCGAATCCCTAAGCCGGGAACGAGAGACTATAGCCGCGGGCGCAGACCCATCGCGCCTTGCCGAACTGGAGCGCAATGTCGAACTCCAGCGCGAGCAGGTGGAAAATGCCGATATAAAATTCCAGGCGCTGAACCGACTACTCGATGCCAACAAGGCGCAGGGTGACCTCTGGGAGTTGCGCTGGTCCCTAGCGGACTCCTGGGACGCAGATAAGGTCCGTCAGGCCTATGAGAGGGTCGCGACCGCACAAAGGGAGTTGAAACCCATCAAGGAATACTTGGAGCAACGAAAGAAGCTGGTGAGCGACCTTGTGTTCGGCCTGGAAAGTCGACTCCAGGATCCCTCCTCCCCACGACAAATGGTGCAAGATCAAAAACTGCGCGACCTATACACCCAACGAGAGGGAAGCTACCGACGTGCGCTCCGGGGGTTTGAGACGACCGCGCAGTTGTTGGGCCTGTGGAAGCAGGATATGGACGACCGACGCCAGACGGAGCCGTGGTCCGACCGCTTTTTCGGTTGGCTGGTTGAGGTTCGTCATAGTGCTGCTCAGGTCTGGCAATTTGAGTTGTTCGCCGTACAAGACACGATCGAAGTGGATGGCCAGGAGATAACGGGCAAACGCAGCGTGACCATTGGCAAAATAGTCAAGGCCCTGCTGATCCTGGTCGTTGGCCTCTGGATTGCCGCCTTTCTGTCACGGCTCATGGAGCGACTTGCCGTCACAAGGGCCGGCGTGGATGCCAGCCATGCCCGCATCGGTCGACGCTGGTTATTGTTCGTGCTTGGCGCGACTTTGTTAATCACCAGCCTCGAGATGGTCAAGATTCCGCTTACCGCGTTTGCATTCATGGGCGGTGCGGTGGCCATCGGCGCCGGATTTGGGATGCAGAACCTGCTCAAAAACCTGATCAGCGGCCTCATGCTGCTGCTGGAGCGGCCATTCCGGCCCGGCGATCTGGTGGAGGTCGGCAGTATCCGCGGGCGGGTGATGGATATCGGGATGCGCAGCTCGCACATTCGTGACGCCAACGGCATCGAAACGCTGATCCCCAACAGCACCTTCATCGAAGAAAACGTCACCAACTGGACGCTCAGCAGCCAATCGGTACGCATTACGGTCAAGGTCGGCGTCGCCTATGGCTCACCGGTACAGGAGGTGGCAGATCTGCTCTTGGAAGCGGCACAACGGCACGGGCTGGTTCAGGACAAACCCCAGCCCCAGGTGCTGTTCGAGGATTTCGGCAGCGATGCGCTGCTGTTCGGCTTGTATGTCTGGGTTGAGCTCAAGCCCGAGGTGGATTGGCGGACCGTTGCCAGCGACCTGCGCCACATGATCAACAAGGCGATGACCAGCCATGGGATCGTGATCGCCTATCCGCAACGGGACATTCATCTGGACTCCGATCGCCCTCTCGAAGTGCGGCTCGTGGCAAACGCGCCAACAGATGACCACTTTGCACTCCGGAACGAATAGGGCACAAGCGGCGTCGAACTATGAGCTCTGATTCAGAGCTTCCTTAAATAATCGAGAAACCGAGCAACGAGCCCTTGCGGCGCCAGCCGCCAAGCCGTGTAAGCGGCGAACGCCAAAAACAGAATCCCGCTCAACCGGTGCAGCCAGTGTAGGGGGATATGCTGAAGCAGCGCGCGTCCCGCCCAAACTCCCAGCGCCGAGGTCATAACCAGAGCCAGGGTGCTGCCCACCCAGACCGTCGCGGGCGGGATGGCGGCGCTCAAGCCGGCCACGGCCAGTTGCGTCTTGTCGCCGAACTCGGCGGCGAAGATCAGCAGAAAGGTCGTCACGAAAATGCCATGGCCGCTTTTATTGACGGTCCCGGCATTTACCGCTTCTTCCTTGGTCAATAAGGCACGGAGGCCGAAGACCGCGAACAACAGTGCGACGGTCCCGCCGACCACCTGTTCGGGAACCCAACGAGCAACCGCTGCGCCGAACAACACCGCAGCCAGATTGAGCAACGCGAAAGCCGAACTCGCGCCCAGTACGATGGGCCAGGCCCGATAGCGCGCCGCCAGGGTCATGCAGACCAGCTGACTCTTGTCGCCGATCTCGGCGGCAGCGATGAGGGCGAAGGCGCTGGTCGAAGCCGCGCCCCATTCGAGCAATTGACGCGAAGGCCTGAACTTCTCCAGCCAGGACGGCCAGTCGATAGGAAGCAGACAGGACAAATCGGGCGCCTAAAAGCTTGGCCGGAATTTTGATCGGACCATAAGGAATCCTCAGCCCAGCATGTTGTCGAGCATCATCATGATGACGAAGCCGATCATCACGGCGAAAGTGGCGTACCGCGCCTTTCCCTTGGACTGCGTTTCGGGAATGATGTCATCGCTGATCACGAACAGCATCGCACCGGCGGCAAACGCCATGCCGATCGGTAACAGGGGATAGAAGATGGTGACGGCGGCGACGCCCAGAAAACCGCCGATGGGCTCGACCAAGCCGGTCAATGTGGCGATGAACACCGCCTGACGGCGCTTGTAACCCAGGCCGACCAGAGGCAGGGCCACGGCAAGACCCTCCGGGATGTTCTGCAAGCCTATGGCGATGGCCAAGGCCGCGCCATTGTGCCAGTCGCCGGAACCGAAACTGACGCCGACCGCCATGCCTTCGGGAAAGTTGTGCAGGGTAATGGCAACGATGAACAGCCAGATCTTGCGCAAGGAATCGATCGATTCCGAACGGTCTTTCAGAATTCGGTGGTACGGCAGAAAACGGTCGGCCAATTCCAGGAATACGGCGCCCACCAACATGCCGGCACCGACGACGAATATCCCCTTGCCCGGCCAGATCTGGTTGCCGTACTGAATACCCGGCACGACCAGCGAAAAGGCCGTCGCTGCCAGCATTACCCCGGCCGCGCCACCCAACATCATGTAGAGCGTTCGTTGCGTTATATGTCTGAAAAACAGAGCGGGCAATGCCCCCAGTCCTGTGGCCAGACCGGCCAGGATGCTGGCCAGGGAACCATAGGCGATGATCGGATTGATGAAGTAATAGATGAAGGCCAGAATGACGGCCGTGTAAAAGGCGAGGGAAAAAAATACGACCGCCCTTTGCACCAGGGGCCTCTGCCCTGCGAATTTTTCATAGAAAGGCCATGTGAGCACTTTGTGCGCAAGGGTTTCGAGTGCGTTCAGATCCATGTGATGTCCATCTTATATTTGTTGTCGGCCGCACGACCTGCGCGAAAGGGCCGCCGGCGGCTATGTTTTAAAATGTCGCGTTCACAAGCCAGAAGGCCTGATCCTACCAGTCATCTCCATGTTTGATACAACGCCTGAGCAGGACATAAACCGCGCCCGTGCCGCCGTCCATGGGTCGCGCCGTGCAAAAAGCCAGTACGTCGGGATGTTGCCTGAGCCAGAGATTGACTTTGTTTTTGAGGATCGGCCGATCGCCCTCAGAACGGTAACCCTTGCCATGGATGATGTGCACGCAGCGGCAACCTTCCGAAATACCGTCGCGGAGAAACCGATCGAGCAAGTTTTTTGCCTCGGCGACCGTATATCCGTGCAGATCGATCTCCGCATCGATGCCAAATTGCCCCTGGCGCAGCTTGCGCAAAACGCCGGTCTGCAAACCCGAGCTGACATGGCTCATGATGTCGCCGGTCGTCAGCAGGGGAACGTCGGCGGAACCGGTTTCGGCCCACTCGGGCTCGCGTTCGCGGCGCGTCGGAAACGGTTTCGGCTTGGGTGCAAACGGTTGAACCCGATCGCCGCGCACCGGCGTCACCGGCCCTATGGTCTCCCTGAACAAACGCCCATCCTCATCGTCGGACTGGTATTCAATGGTGGGCTGCCTGGACAGGGAAACGGGTTTGCGCATAGCGGACATTATATCTATCTTTTATGCTGGATCGAGCCGCAAGGCCGCTGATTTCCGATATCCCGTCCTGCTTTCTTGTGTAAAATTAGGCCCGCACCAGGCGAATCTCACGGCACAATGCACATTCTCATAAGCAATGACGACGGTTACTCCGCCACAGGACTGATCGCCTTGGCGAACGCCCTGAAAGACCTAGCGGAAATCACCGTGGTGGCGCCGGAGCGAAATCGCAGCGGGGCGAGCAATTCGCTGACATTGGAAAGGCCGTTGCGCGTCAGCAAGACCGAAGGCGGCTTCATCAAGGTCGATGGCACGCCGACCGACTGCGTCCATCTGGCCATCACCGGCCTGCTCGACCGCGAGCCCGACATGGTCTTCGCCGGCATCAACCACGGCTCCAACCTGGGCGATGACGTCATCTATTCCGGCACCGTCGCGGCGGCCACCGAGGGCCGCTTTCTGGGTCTGCCGGCGGTCGCCATCTCGCTGGCGGGGAGCAATCCGGTCCATTTCGATACGGCCGCGCAAGTGGCCGTGCGTCTGCTCGAAAACATCCAACGCTATCCGCTGCCCGCCGATACCATCCTGAACGTCAATGTCCCGGACATCGCCTTGAGCGAAATCCGCGGGTATCAGGCCACCCGCCTGGGCCAGCGGCACAAGGCGGAGCCGGTCATCAAAACCGCCGATCCGCGCGGGCGGGAAATTTACTGGGTCGGCTGCGCGGGCCCGGAACAGGACGCCGGCCCCGGCACCGATTTTTACGCGCTCCGTAACCGGTACGTGTCGGTTACCCCCTTGCAGATCGACCTCACCCGCTACGAAAGCGTGGAGCGTCTTAAGGATTGGCTGCCGCGCGAGATTTCCTCATGAATCTGCGCCTTCGGGGCATCGGCATGACCTCCCACCGCACCCGCGAGCGCATGATCGCGCGTATGAAGGAGCAAGGGGTCGGCAATCCGGCGGTCCTGGAGGTGATGTTGAGTACACCGCGGCACATTTTCGTGGAGGAAGCCTTCGCCAGTCGGGCGTATGAGGATATGGCGCTACCCATCGGCTTCAACCAGACGATTTCCCAGCCCTATGTGGTCGCCCGCATGACCGAACTGTTGCTGGAAAAAGGCCCGCTGAACAAGGTGCTGGAGGTCGGCACAGGATCGGGTTATCAGACCGCCGTGCTGGCGCAGTTGAGCAAGCTGGTGTACACGGTGGAGCGCATTTATCCCTTGCAGCAACGCGCCCGACGCTGCCTTCAGGAACTTCACCTGCGCAACGTTCGCATGAAGCACAGCGATGGCGGCTGGGGCTGGGAGGATTACGCTCCTTATGACGGCATTTTGGTTACCGCCGCGCCCGCCGAGCCGCCGCAAGCGCTGCTGGAACAACTGGGCCGCGGCGGCGTCATGATTATCCCGGTTGGTGGCGGCTCCGAGCAGGTCTTGCAACGCATCACCCGCACCGCCTCGGGACTTGAAGTCGAAATCGTCGAACCGGTCAGTTTCGTGCCGCTGCTCGCCGGCATCGTCTGAGACCGAGCCAATACAGAGAGAGAAACAACCGCGTGCTACACGAAGCAATCAACTGGCTAGTCACGACCATCGGTACGATGGGCTACACCGGGATATTCCTGCTGATGGCCATGGAGAGTTCAGTCATTCCGATCCCCAGCGAGGTCGTCATACCACCCGCCGGCTACTTGGCCCAGCAGGGCAAGATGAACATGATGCTGGTGATCTTGAGCGGCACCCTGGGCAGCCTGGTAGGCGCCTACGCCAACTATTTCGCCGCGCGCTATCTCGGCCGTCCCCTGCTGTTGAAGTTCGGCAAATACGTCTGGATCACGGAGCGCCATTTCAACCGGGTCGAAAGCTTTTTCACTCGTCACGGCGAAATCTCCACTTTCATAGGCCGGCTCCTGCCGGTCGCCCGTCATCTGATTTCCCTGCCGGCGGGTCTTGCCAATATGAATCATATCCGATTTTCCGTTTACACCCTGCTCGGCTCCGCCATCTGGGTGACGGTGCTGGCCTGGATCGGCTATTTCATCGGTCAGAACCAAGAGCTGATCATTCGCTATTCCCACCAGGCAGTACTCTCCGTCATGGTTTTCAGCCTCATGCTGGTGGCGATCTACGTGAAGTTGCACAGAAGAAAAGCCGCAAAGGCGCCCGCATCAGAACAAAAGTGAATGCGGACGGCCGCAAACCGCCATGTTGATTCGCCCCTTTTCCTGTAGCCGCCTGCCCCGCATTGTCTTCGGCCCCGGCCAGATCGGACAGTTGCCGACTCTGGCCCGGCAATACGGCAAGCAAGCGCTGCTGATCACCGGCGCACATTCGTTCAGAAAATCCGAACATTGGGACCGACTACTCAGACAGCTCGCGGAAAAAGGAGTGGCTATCGAGGACATGATCGTCAGCCGCGAGCCTTCCCCGCAACTGGTGGACGAAGCCGTCAGCCGGCATCGCGGACGGGCAATCGCGGTCGTGATCGGCATCGGCGGCGGCAGTGTTTTGGACGCCGCCAAGGCGATCGCCGGCCTGCTTCCGCACGGCAATTCCGTGATGGATCATCTGGAAGGCGTCGGCCGCAATATTCCCTACACCGGCCCGGCTACCCCCTTCATCGCCGTACCCACCACCGCCGGGACCGGCAGCGAGGCCACCAAGAATGCCGTCCTCAGCGTTCAGGGTGAAAACGGCTTCAAGAAATCCTTTCGCCACGACGCTCTGGTGCCCGAGTACGCGCTCGTCGATCCCGAGCTTTTGGTAAGCTGCCCGCCAGAGCTGATCGCGGCCGATGGCATGGACGCCTTCACTCAGTTATTGGAATCCTACGTCTCCGCCCGGGCCAACCCGATGACCGACGCGCTCGCCTTAAGCGGGATGCAGGCCTTTCGCAACGGCTTTTTTTCGGCCTGGCGCGGTGGCGACAGCGCCGAGGCGCGGGAAGGACGCAGCGCGATCGCCTATGCCTCGTTGATGTCCGGCATCACCCTTGCCCAAGTCGGACTGGGCTCGGTGCACGGATTGGCCGCCCCGCTCGGGGCTTTCTTCCCGATCCCTCATGGTCTCGCCTGCGGGACCCTGCTGGCGGAAGCGACGGCGGTGAACATACGCGCCCTGCGCGAGAGGGACGTGGAAAACCCCGCGCTGGCCAAATACGCCCAAATCGCGGCATTACTGACCGGCCGCAGTCATCGCAGCGAAGATGAGGCCGGTACCGCTCTGGTGGCATTGCTGCGCCAGTGGACGGAAACGCTGGCGTTGAAACGGCTCGGTCATTTTGGCGTCGACGACGGCCGCATCGAGACAATCGTCGCCAATTCACGCGGCAGCAGCATGCAAACCAATCCCATCCCCCTGACTGACGACGAAATCGCCGAAATAGTCAAGGCACGGCTGTAGGGCGGCGTTCAGGCCGCCAAACAGAGGCCGTTTCGACCATCAAATTAAATCGGAGAACCCTGCATGGGTAGGCACTACCTGGAACATCTGTTTACGCCATCTTCCATCGCCGTGTTCGGCGCTAGCGAACTGCCCGACTCGGTTGGCGCGCGCGTTTATCAGAACCTCCTGGCCAGCGGCTTCGCTGGCCAGGTGTATGCGATCAATCCCAAATACGAGTCCATCGGCGACAAGCCCTGCTACCCTTCGCTGCATGTGGTCAACGAGCCGGTGGATCTGGCCGTCATCGCCACCCCTGCCGCTACCGTCCCCGGCATCATCCGCGCCTGCGGGGAACATCATGTGAAGGCGGCCATCGTACTCTCCGCCGGCTTCGGCGAACGGGCGGGTGGAAGTAAGGGGCTGGAACGCGCGCTGCTGGACGAGGCTCAGCGTTACCAAATTCGCATTCTCGGCCCGAATTGCCTCGGGATGATGCGCCCTTCCATCGGCGTGAATGCGACTTTCAGCAACAACGTCGCACAGCCCGGCTCGCTGGCCCTTATCTCCCAATCCGGCGCCTTGTGCACGGCCATACTCGATTGGGCCGGCGCCCACCATATCGGCTTTTCCACGATGGTCTCTGTGGGCGATGCCGCCGATGTGGGTTTCGGAGACATTCTCGACTATCTTGCGCTCGATCCCGAGACCCGCAGCATCTTGATGTACGTGGAGGGCGTGCGCGACGCGCGGCGCTTCATGAGCGGCCTCAGGGCTGCGGCCCGGATGAAGCCGGTCATCGTCATCAAGGCCGGCCGCCATGCCGAGGGCTCGCGCGCTGCCCTATCGCACACCGGCTCGCTGGTGGGTGCCGACGACGTCTTCGACGCGGCCCTGCAACGCGCCGGCGTGGTGCGCGCCAACACCATCGAGCAACTGTTCGCGGCGGCGCAATTGCTGTCGACGCCGCACCGGGTAAGGGGCAATCGGCTCGCCATCATCACCAACGCCGGCGGTCCCGGCGTCATGGCCACGGACCGGGCGGTGGAACAAGGCATCAAGCTCGCCGAGCTCAGCGACGCCACGATGCAGCGTCTTGACCAAGTGCTGCCAAAGTGTTGGTCCCGCAACAACCCGCTCGACATCCTCGGCGACGCCACGCCGGAGCGCTATCGGGCGGCGGTCGAAGCTTGCCTGGCCGATGACCAGGTGGACGGGCTTTTGGTGATGTTGACCCCGCAGGCCATGACCCAGCCGACGGAAGCCGCGAAAGCCGTGATTCGAGCCGGCCGCGAAAGCAAAAAGCCCATGCTGACTTGCTGGTTGGGCGAAACCCAGGTGAACAAGGGACGGAAAATCTTTGCGCGCAGCCGGATTTCCACCTTCGTCAACCCGGAAAGCGCCTTGGAAGCCTTCAGTTATCTCACCCAGTACCGTCAGAACCAGGAAATGCTGATGCAGGCGCCGGGGCCACTGGCCGAGCTCGACCCGCCCGATATCGAGGGCGCACAGCTCATCATCGAAGGCGCGCTGGCGGAAAGCCGCAGCTTGCTCTCGAGCCTGGAAACTCGTGCGCTGCTTAGGGCTTTCAACATTCCCATGGTTCCGGCCATGGCCGCCCGCTCGCCCAACGAGGCGTTGGCCGCCGCCGAGTATCTGGGCTTTCCGGTGGCCATGAAAATCCTCTCGCCCGATATCACCCACAAGTCCGATGTCGGCGGCGTCCGCCTCAACATCAACCGGGCTCAGGCGGTTCGCCATGTCTACAGCGAGATGATGGAACACGCGCAAGCCGCTCGCCCCGGCGCGCGCCTGGAGGGCGTCAGCATCGAGAAAATGTATCGCAAGGCCAGTGGACGGGAAGTGCTGGTGGGCGTGATCGACGACCCGGTGTTCGGGCCGGTCGTCAGCTTCGGCGCCGGCGGAACGGCCGTGGAAATCCTCCGCGACCGCGCCGTGGCGCTGCCCCCGCTTAACCAGCACATCGTCCGCTCCATGATACGCCAGACCCAAGTCTCGAAGATGCTGGGCGAATTCCGCGGGCTCGCGCCGGTCAATCTCGACGCCGTCGTGCAAGTGCTGCTGCGGGTTTCGGAAATGGTTTGCGAGCTGCCGCAGATCAAGGAAATGGATATCAATCCCCTGATGGTGGACGAGGAAGGCGCATTCGCCCTGGATGCCCGCATCGTTGTGCATTATCAGGCGGCTGGCCGGCGGCCCTACGACCACATGGCCGTTCATCCTTATCCGAGCCATTTGGTCAGCCATTGGCAGCTGTCGGACGGCACGGACATCACGCTGAGGCCGATCCGTCCGGAAGACGCCGAAATCGAGCAGGCTTTCGTCCGCAGCCTCTCCCAGGAAGCCAAATATTTTCGGTTCATGGAATCGATTCAGGAACTCAGTCAGGAGATGCTGGTCCGCTTTACCCAGCTCGACTACCAGCGCGAACTAGCTTTCATCGCCACCACCAAACTCGATGGCCGGGAAGTCGAGCTGGGCGTGGCCCGCTATTTCACTAACCCGGACGGGGAAAGCGGCGAATTCGCGCTGGTTGTCGCCGACGAGTGGCAACGCAAAGGTGTCGGCACCCGATTGATGTCCTGTCTCATCGAAGCCGCTCGCGAGAAAGGTTTCCGAACGCTGCAGGGCGAGGTTTTGGCCAACAACGCCAAGATGTTGCAGCTCATGACCAAGCTTGGCTTCACCAGCCGGCTGAAAACCGAAGAACCGGGGGTGATGGTGGTGACGAAGGCATTGTGATTGTGCCGGGGAACCCTCGATTCCGCTGCGGCGCATCGAGGCTGCACGGTCTTATTACCGGAGAATGATCAGGTAAATGCCGAGTCCCACCATCACCAGGCCGCTGATCAGTTTGAGCCACCTGCCCTCTTTCTCCTGAAGCCGGCGCTGGCTGAGCGTGATGATGCCGATCGCCAAGACGATGAGATCGTCGAGCATGTAGGCCGCGTTGTAGAGCAGCAGATA
>Ga0335084_10008317_pt1 | contig 10334 bp, 9 predicted proteins | sample Lox_Sample_44_FD_206721 | JGI IMG/M metagenome (GOLD analysis project Ga0335084, IMG submission 206721) | Soil microbial communities from Loxahatchee National Wildlife Refuge, Florida, United States - Lox_Sample_4.4 | ecosystem: Environmental > Terrestrial > Soil > Wetlands | place: USA: Florida... | reverse complement strand
CCACGCCGCGGCTGTAGCGCTCGATGAACTGCTGGACTTCGGGGTACACCTGCTCGCGCCAGCGGCGGCCCGAGAAGATGCCGTAGTGCCCCGCACCGATGGCGTCGTAGTGGAACTTGCGCGCGTTTGGGATGCCGGTGCACAACGAATGCGCGGCGCGGGTCTGGCCGGCGCCGGAGATGTCGTCGAGTTCGCCCTCGATCGTCAGCAACGCGCTGCGCGTGATGTCCTGCGGTCGCACCCGCTTGCCGGCGACGTCCCAGGTGCCCTCCACGAGCGCGAACTCCTGGAACACCGTGCGAATGGTGTCGAGGTAGTACTCCGCCGGCATGTCGAGCACCGCGTTGTACTCGTCGTAGAACTTGCGGTGTGCTTCGACGCTTTCCTCATCGCCGCGCACCAGGTCGAGGAAGTAGTCGTAGTGCGAGCTCATGTGGCGATCTGGATTCATCGCCACGAAGCCCGTGTGCTGCAGGAAGCCCGGATACACCTCGCGCCCCGCGCCCGGGTAGTTGGGTGGCACGCGGTAGATGACGTTGTTCTCGAACCACTCGTGGCTCTTGTTCATCGCCAGGTTGTTCACCGCGGTGGGTGAGAGCCGGGCGTCGATCGGCCCCCCCATCATCACCAGCGCCGGTGGCGTCGCCTCGCCGGCGCTGGCCATCAGCGACACCGCGGCGAGCACCGGCACCGTCGGCTGGCACACCGAGATCACATTGACGTTGTGGCCGATGGTGCGGATGAACTCCTGCACGTAGTGCACGTAGTCGTCGAGATGGAACGGCCCCTCCTCGAGCGGCACCATGCGCGCATCGGTCCAGTCGGTGATGAACACCTTGTGATCGCGCAGCAGCATGTTCACCGTGTCGCGCAACAGCGTGGCGTGGTGCCCCGACAGCGGCGCGACCACCAGCACGGTGGGCTGCCCCTTCATGCGCTCGAGCACCTGGGCGTGGTCGGTGAAGCGCTTGAACCGCAACAGCCGGCAGAACGGCTTCTCCAGCGCCACCTGCTCCTGCACCGCGACCTCAACGCCGTCGACGGTGGTGCTCTGGACGTCAAAGCGGGGCTTCTCGTAATCCTTGGCCAGGCGGTGCATCAGGTCGAAGCTCGCCGCCAGGCGCTGCGCCAGCGGCACGTGCGTGAACGGCGACAACGGATGGCTGTACAGCTTGGACGACGCCGCCGCAAACTCGGCGAACGGCGCCATCAGCGCGCGTTGCGATTCATAGAGCTGATACAGCATGGACTTGGCGACTCCCCAACTGGCGTCGCTTACCGGTCAAAGCGAGAGCCGGCGTCGACGGTGATCCGCTGCAGTTGATGCGGCGCAGCAGCATGGATGCTACCCGAGCGCAGCCTGTCACGTCCGCGACGCGGTGGATCGCCGCCAAAGCCGTGCCAACGCCGTGCAATTCGCCCGCTGGGCGCACGCTACTGCATGACGCGGGCGATTGCCTGAGCGACGTGAGCGAGATTGTGATCGTTCAATGCCGCCACGCAGATACGACCGGAATCGACACCGTACACGCTGAACTCGCTTCGCAACCGCCGCATCTGCTCGACCGACAGACCGCTGTAGCTGAACATGCCTTGCTGTCTGGCGATGAACGACATGTCCTGGCGCACGCCCGCGTCCCGCAGCTTGGCAATCAGGTGCTCGCGCATTCCGCGGATGCGCTCCCGCATCTGGGCCAGCTCGTCATGCCAGAGCTTGCGCAGCACCGGGTCGGCCAGCACCGCGGCGACCGCCTTCGCGCCGTGGGTTGGGGGGTTGGAGTAGTTGGCGCGGATCAACACCTTCAACTGCGACAGCACCCGCTGGGCTTCTTCGCGCTGCCGGCACACCACCGACAGCGCACCCACCCGCTCGCCGTAGAGCGAGAAATTCTTCGAGAACGAGGTCGCCACCAGGCACTCGAGGCCCGCGTCGACGAACAGCCGCGCCGCCGCCGCGTCTTCGTCCAGGCCGCGACCGAATCCCTGGTAAGCCATGTCGAGCAGCGGAACCCAGCCGTGCGCGCGGGCCGAAGCGGTCACCTCGCGCCATTGCTCCGGCGCGAGGTCACAACCGGTAGGGTTGTGGCAACAGGCGTGCAGGACCACCACCGTGCCCGCCGGGGCTGTGTTCAGGGCAGCCAGCATGTCGTCGAAGCGCACGCCGTGCGATGTCGGGTCGTAGTAGGGATAGGTGCCGACCTCGAACCCGGCCTGGGTGAACAGCGCGCGGTGGTTCTCCCAGCTCGGGTCGCTGATCAGCACCGGTGCCTGTGGGCGCAGCCGCTTCAGGAAGTCGGCCGCCACCTTGAGTGCGCCGGTGCCACCGAGACCCTGCACAGTGGCGATGCGCTGCTCGGCCACCGCAGGCGACGACTCGCCGAAAGCCAGCCGCTGCGCCGCCTTGTCGTACTCGGCGATGCCGTCGATCGGCAAGTAGCCGCGCGCTGCATGCGCCTCGGCCATCGCCTGTTCGACGGCCGCCACGCACTTGAGCAGCGGCAGCTTGCCGTTCTCGTCGTAGTACATGCCGACCCCGAGGTTGACCTTGTGCGGGTTGGGATCGGCCACAAATTGTTCGGTGATACCGAGGATCGGGTCGCGCGGCGCCAACTCAACGGTCGAAAACAAGGTCATGAAGCCTTCCAGGGCAAGAAGCCATCGCCGGGTACACGGTCACGCGCGTTGCCGGCTGCGTTAGTCTGTCGGGTCCGGCGCGCCAGACGCGGCCGGTGAATGATTTTATTCGTTGACCATGACCAGCTCCGCCCAAACGACCGTCGCTGAGGTGCCCGCTCAGGCTGCAGCGCCGAGCGGCAGCTTCGTCGAGTTTCCCGATTCGCCGTTTCAGCTGTTCCAGCCTTATGCGCCCGCAGGGGATCAGGCGCCGGCGATCGCCCAGTTGGTGGACGGCGTGGCCGACGGACTGAGCTATCAGACGCTGCTGGGCGTCACCGGCTCGGGCAAGACCTTCACGATGGCCAACGTGATCGCCCGCCTCGGAAGGCCGGCGATCGTGTTTGCGCCGAACAAGACGCTGGCCGCGCAGCTGTACAGCGAGTTCCGGGAGTTCTTCCCGAAGAACGCCGTCGAATACTTCGTCAGCTACTACGACTACTACCAGCCCGAGGCCTACGTACCGCAGCGCGACCTCTACATCGAGAAGGACAGCTCGATCAACGACCACATCGAGCAGATGCGCCTGTCGGCCACCAAGAGCCTGCTCGAGCGGCGCGACGTGGTGATCGTGGCTACCGTCAGTGCGATCTACGGCATCGGCAACCCGAGCGACTACCACAAGATGGTGATGACCATCCGCGCCGGCGACAAGATGGGCCAGCGCGACGTGATCGCGCAGCTGATCCGCATGCAATACACGCGCAACGAGATCGACTTCTCGCGCGGGTCGTTTCGCGTGCGCGGCGACACGATCGACGTCTTCCCGGCGGAGCACAGCGAGCTCGCATTGCGCATCGAGCTATTCGACGACGAGGTCGAGTCGTTGTCGCTGCTCGACCCGCTGAACGGCCGTGTGCGGCAGAAGATCCCGCGCTTCACCGTGTATCCGTCGAGTCACTACGTGACGCCGCGCGACCGCGTGGTGGCGGCGATCGAGACCATCAAGGTCGAGCTGCGCGACCGGCTCGACGAGCTGGTCAAGGCCGGCAAGCTGGTCGAGGCACAGCGCCTGGAGCAGCGTACGCGCTTCGATCTCGAGATGCTGCAGGAGGTCGGCCACTGCAAGGGCATCGAGAACTACACCCGCCATCTGTCGGGCTCCGCCCCCGGCGATCCACCGCCGACGCTGGTGGACTACCTGCCGTCCGACGCCATCATGTTCCTCGACGAGAGCCACGTGCTGATCGGCCAGCTCGGCGGCATGTACCTCGGCGACCGCTCGCGCAAGGAAGTGCTGGTCGAGTACGGCTTCCGACTGCCGAGCGCGCTCGACAACCGGCCTCTGAAGTTCGCCGAGTTCGAGCGCAAGATGCATCAGGCGGTCTTCGTGTCGGCGACGCCGGCCGACTACGAGCGCCAGCACGCCGGCCAGGTGGTCGAGCAACTGGTGCGACCCACCGGCCTGATCGACCCGGCGGTCGAGGTGAGGTCGGCGGCCACGCAGGTCGATGACGTGCTACAGGAGATCCGCGATCGGGTGCAGGTCAACGAACGCGTGCTGATCACCACGCTGACCAAACGCATGGCCGAGCAGCTCACCGACTACCTGGCCGACAACGGCGTCAAGGTGCGCTACCTGCACAGCGACGTCGACAATCTGGAGCGCGTCGAGATCATCCGCGACCTGCGGTTGGGCGTGTTCGACGTGCTGGTGGGCATCAACCTGCTGCGCGAAGGCCTCGACCTGCCCGAGGTGTCGTTGGTGGCGATCCTCGACGCCGACAAGGAAGGCTTTCTGCGCGCCGAGCGCAGCCTGATCCAGACCATCGGGCGGGCGGCGCGGCACCTCAACGGCAGGGCGATCCTCTATGCCGAGAGGATCACCGACTCGATGCGGCGCGCGATCGACGAGACCGAACGGCGGCGCGAGCGTCAGGTCGCGTTCAATCGGGAGCAGGGGATCACACCGCGCAGCGTGACCAAGCAGGTGCGCGAGATGATCGACGGAGTGGTCGAATCGCAGTCCGACAAGGCCAAGCTCAAGAGCGCGCAGGAGGCGGCCAAGATCGAGGCGATGAGCGAGAAGGACCTTGGCAAGCGCATCAAGGCGCTGGAGCGCCAGATGCTCGAGCATGCCCGCAACCTCGAGTTCGAACAGGCCGCCCGAGTGCGCGACCAACTCAGCCTGCTGCGCGAGCAGGCCTTCGGCGCCGCCGGCAGTGACGGCAACGTGATGCCGATTGACCGCGCTCGAGGGACTGCATGAGCCAGGCGCTTCGGGTGCTCATGGTGTGCACCGGCAACATCTGCCGCTCGCCCACCGCGGAGGGCGTGCTGCGGCACAAGCTCGTCGCGCTCGGGCTCCAGCACCGCGTGGAAGTGGATTCGGCCGGCACCGTGGACTACCACGTCGGTTCGCCACCGGATCACCGGGCCCAGAAGGCGGCTCTGCGCCGCGGCTACGACCTGTCGCGCCAACGGGCGCGCCAGCTGCGCCCCGAGGACTTCGAGCGTTTCGACCTCGTGCTGGGCATGGATGCAGAGCACGTGGAACGGATGCTCGAGCTGTGTCCCGAGGCTTTGGCCGACCGGGTTCGGCTGCTGATGGATTATTCGCCGCGCCGCCCGCGCGGCACCGAGGTGCCCGACCCCTACTACGGTGCGCCTGCCGGCTTCGAGCGCGTGCTCGATCTGGTGGAAGAGGCCTGCGATGGCTTGGTGCAGGACCTGCGGGTCCGGTTGGCCCCTCCGGCATGACCCTAATGCCGACCAAAATAGTCGACTTCCGCTATACTTGACCAAAGAGCTCGGATTTCGGGCTCTTGGTCGCTCTGGCGAGGCCGGGCGACAAGGCTGTCAAGGAGCATTCCATGCGTTTGACGACAAAGGGACGGTTCGCAGTCACGGCGATGATCGATCTCGGCCTGCGATCCACCAACGGGCCGGTGGCATTGGCGGCCATCAGCCAGCGCCAGCAGATTTCACTGTCCTACCTGGAGCAGCTGTTCGGCAAGCTGCGCCGTCACGAGCTGGTCGAGAGCACCCGTGGTCCGGGCGGGGGCTACACGCTCGGTCGCAAGGCCGAGGAGATTTCGGTGGCCGACATCATCGTTGCGGTCGACGAGCCGATCGACGCCACTGGCTGCGGCGGCAAGGAGAACTGCATGGGCGAGGACACCGGCCGCTGCATGACCCACGACCTGTGGGCCAATCTGAACCAGAAGATGATCGAGTACCTCGACTCGATCTCCCTGCGCAAGCTGGTCGACGAGCAGCTGGCCAAGGGCGTGGCGATCGAAGAGGCGCCGATCAAGCGCGCCATTTCCAACGTGCCGGTGGTCAAGCCGATCAAGGTGACGGCGCCGAACTCGGTGTTCGCCCTCGGCAGCGCCATGTCCAAGTGATGCCGTGCCCGTCCCCATGATTCGTGCCCGATCATGACCCCGCATTTCCCAATCTACATGGACTACGGCGCGACGACGCCGGTGGACCCGCGCGTCGTCGACGCGATGATTCCGTGGTTGCGCGAGCACTTCGGCAACCCCGCCTCGCGCAGCCACGCCTGGGGCTGGGAGGCCGAAGAGGCGGTGGAGAAGGCGCGTGGCCAGATTGCGGCGCTGATCGGTGCAGATCCGCGCGAGATCGTCTGGACTTCGGGTGCCACCGAGTCGGACAACCTGGCGATCAAGGGCGCCGCGCACTTCTATCAGTCGCGTGGCAAGCATCTGATCACCGTGAAGACCGAGCACAAGGCGGTGCTCGACACCATGCGCGAGCTCGAGCGCCAGGGCTTCGAGGTCACCTACCTCGACGTGCAGGACAACGGCCTGCTCGACCTCGACCGCTTCAAGGACGCGCTGCGGCCTGACACGATCCTGGTCTCGGTGATGCTCGTCAACAACGAGATCGGCGTGATCCAAGACATCGCCACCATCGGGGCGATGTGCCGCGAACGCGGCGTCATCTTTCACGTCGACGCCGCCCAGGCAACGGGCAAGGTGGCCATCAACCTGATGGCGTTGCCGGTCGACCTGATGAGCCTGGCGTCGCACAAGACCTACGGACCCAAGGGCATCGGCGCGCTCTACGTGCGACGCAAGCCGCGGGTGCGCATCGAGGCGCAGATGCACGGCGGTGGCCACGAGCGTGGGCTGCGCTCGGGGACCTTGCCGACGCACCAGATCGTCGGCATGGGTCTGGCCTACGCCATCGCCGGCGCCGAGATGGGCACCGAGATCGAGCGCATCCGCATGCTGCAGCGCCGGCTGCTCGACGGCATTGCCGACATCGAACAGGTGTTCATCAACGGCGATCTGTCCGCCCGCGTTCCGCACAACGTCAACGCATCGTTCAACTTCGTCGAGGGCGAGTCGCTGATCATGGGCATCAAGGGCATCGCGGTGTCGTCGGGCTCGGCCTGCACCTCGGCCAGCCTGGAGCCGAGCTACGTGCTGCGTGCGCTCGGCCGCAGTGACGAACTGGCCCACTCGAGCCTGCGCATGACGATCGGCCGCTTCAGCACCGAGCAGGAGATCGACTACGCCGTGTCCACACTGAAGGATCGCGTCGCCAAGCTGCGCGAGCTATCGCCGCTGTGGGAGATGTACCGCGACGGCGTCGACTTGAGCACGATCCAGTGGACCGCACATTGATTCAGAGAATTCCGGAGTCCTGACATGGCATACAGCGACAAGGTCATCGATCACTACGAGAACCCGCGCAACGTCGGGTCGTTCGACAAGGGCGACGACACGGTCGGCACCGGCATGGTCGGCGCCCCGGCCTGCGGCGACGTGATGAAGCTACAGATCAAGGTCGACCCGGCCACGGGCCTGATCGAGGACGCGCGCTTCAAGACCTACGGCTGCGGCTCGGCCATCGCGTCGAGCTCGCTGGTCACCGAGTGGGTGAAGGGCAAGACGCTCGATCAGGCGCTGACGATCAAGAACGCGCAGATCGCCGAGGAGCTGGCGCTGCCGCCGGTGAAGATTCACTGCTCGATCCTGGCCGAAGATGCGATCAAGGCGGCGGTCGACGACTACAAGGCCCGTCGCGGCGCGACCGCGGAAACGGCGAAGGCGAATTGATCTCCATGGCTGTCACCTTGTCCGAGGCCGCGGCCCGCCACGTCACGCGCTACATCGCCAGGCGCGGCAAGGGCGTCGGCGTGCGTCTGGGCGTCAAGACCACCGGTTGCTCGGGCTTGGCCTACAAGCTCGAGTACGCAGACGACATCGCGCCGGAGGACCACGTGTTCGAGGAGCATGGCGTCAAGGTCCTGGTCGATCCGAAGAGCCTGCCGTACATCGATGGCACCGAGCTCGACTTCGTGCGCGAAGGGTTGAACGAAGGGTTCAAGTTCCACAACCCGAAGGAAAAGGACCGCTGCGGCTGCGGCGAGTCGTTCCGAGTCTGATGGCCGCCATCGTCGCGCAGCGGCGACGCCGAGCCGCTGCCTGAGTTGCATGGCCATGCCCACCGCGCCCATCGTCATTCGACCCGAGCGGCCCGACCACCCGGCCGTGCGCCAGCTGCTCGCTGAGCTCGACGCCTATCTGGCGACGCTCTACGAGCCGGACGCGAACCACATTCTTGACGAACGGGCGCTGCTGGCGCCTGAGGTGTCGTTCGTGGTGGCCGAACAGGACGGCCGCATCGTCGGCTGCGCTGCGGCGCGTCGCCAGACGGCCGAAGCCGGGACAGGCTTGCGGCCGTACGGCGAGATCAAGCGGATGATGGTGGCGCCGTCGATGCGGGGTCAACGCGTCGGCGCGCGGTTGCTGGAGTCGCTCGAATCATCGTTGCGACGGCGAGGGATCCCGCAAGCGTTGCTCGAGACCGGAGAGTTGCAAGTGGGCGCCGTGCGTCTGTACGAGCGCTGCGGCTATCGCCGCCGCGCCGCCTTCGGTGGCTACCCGGACAACGGGCTGTCGCTGTTCTTCGAGAAGACGCTCGTGGCATGAGGCTCGACGACGACGACTTCACGCTGTTCGGGCTGCCGCGCCGCTTCGCCCTCGACGAAGCCGTGCTCGCGGCTCGCTGGCGCGAACTGCAGTCGCACGTCCACCCCGATCGCTTTGCGTCGCATGGCGCGGCGGCGCAACGCGTGGCGATGCAGTGGGCGGTGCGCATCAACGAGGCGCACCGGCGGCTGAAGGATCCGCTGGCGCGCGCCAGTTACTTGTGCGAACTCGACGGTCGCCCGGTGCAAGGCGCCAACGCGACACCGGTGCCGCACGACGTGCTGTCGCGACAGATGCAATGGCACGAGTCGCTGGCCGAGACCTCGTCGGCCGACGAAGTCCAGGCCCTGGACGCGCAAGTGCGGGCGCGGCTGCAAGCGGTGCAGACCGGGGTGGCTGCCGACCTCGACGTGCACCACGACAGCGGCGCGGCGCTGCCGAAATTGCGGGAGTGGATGTTCCTGGCGCGATTGCGTTCCGAGGTGGAGCAGCGTCTCGAGCGGCTGGAGGGCTGACGAAGATGGCCCTGCTGCAGCTGTCAGAGCCCGGACAAAGCCCCGATCCGCACACACGCCGCGTGGCGGTCGGTATCGACCTCGGAACCACCCACTCGTTGGTGGCCGCCATGCGCCACGGCCAGGCCAGCTGCCTGCCCGATGCCGAGGGGCGTGTGCTGCTGCCGTCGATCGTGCGCTACCGCACCGACGGCGGCGTCGAGGTCGGCACCCGCGCGCAGGCGATGCAGGGTGCCGACCCGGAACACACGATCGCCTCGGTCAAGCGGTTGATGGGTCGCAGGCTGGCCGACCTGCCCGACGCAGGGCGGCTGCCGTACGAGCTGGTCGACGGCGCCGGCATGGTCCATGTGCGCACACCGCAGGGCCTCAAGTCGCCGGTGGAGGTGTCGGCGCAGATCCTGGCCACGTTGCGGCAGCGCGCGGAGGATTCGTTCGAAGGCGAGCTGTTCGGCGCGGTCATCACGGTGCCCGCGTACTTCGACGACGCGCAGCGCCAGGCGACCAAGGACGCGGCCGAGCTCGCCCGGCTCAAAGTGCTTCGGCTGATCAACGAGCCGACGGCGGCAGCGCTCGCCTATGGCCTCGACAACGGCAGCGAGGGCCTGTACCTGATCTACGACCTGGGGGGCGGCACCTTCGACGTGTCGCTCTTGCGCCTTTCGCGCGGGGTGTTCGAGGTCGTCGCCACTGGCGGCGACTCGGCGCTCGGCGGCGATGATTTCGACCGCGCGCTTGCGGCCTGGGCGCTCGCGCAGGCCCGCCTGACCGCCGAGACGCCGCATGACAAGCAAGCGGTGCTGAGCGCAGCGCGTGCCGCCAAGGAGGCGTTGAGCGACGAGGCGACGGCCCGCGTCCGCGCCTCGCTGGTCGGCACAACCCTCGACGTGACGATCGATCGCGACGCGTTCGATCACGCGACGCGGCCTCTGGTCGAGCGCACGATCGCCGTCTTGCGCAAGGTGATGCGCGACGCGCGCATCGACTTGTCAGAGGTGCAGGGCGTCGTGCTGGTCGGCGGGGCGACCCGCATGCCAGCGGTGCGGCGCGCGGTGCGGGCGTACTTCGGCCGGCCGCCGCTGACCAATCTCGACCCCGATCAGGTGGTGGCGCTCGGCGCGGCGATCCAGGCCAACGCGCTGGCCGGCAATTCGCGCGACGGTGACCTGCTGCTGCTCGACGTGATTCCGCTGTCCCTGGGCCTCGAGACCATGGGTGGCCTGGTCGAGCGCATCATCGA
>Ga0335084_10008315_pt1 | contig 10337 bp, 10 predicted proteins | sample Lox_Sample_44_FD_206721 | JGI IMG/M metagenome (GOLD analysis project Ga0335084, IMG submission 206721) | Soil microbial communities from Loxahatchee National Wildlife Refuge, Florida, United States - Lox_Sample_4.4 | ecosystem: Environmental > Terrestrial > Soil > Wetlands | place: USA... | reverse complement strand
TGGCCGCCGATGAGCAGCTTTCGATCGGTTGCGGGCGAAGCCGAGTTCATCGTTTTTCCTCCAGAACGCCCGCCCGGTAGAGTATTCTAGTGGATCAAAGATCAAAAGCGCCGAGCGGGCGCGAATGAACGGACCGATGCGCGTGAGCGACCTCGACAGTCTCGGCTATCGGCGGAAGACAGCCGTGGTGACGGGCGGCTCGTCGGGAATGGGCGACGCCACGGTGCGAGTCCTCGACCGGCTCGGTGCGCGCGTGCACGTGGTCGACGTCCACAAGCCGACCGCGGCACACGCGGAGTTCTACGAGACGGACATCGCGGATCCCGCTCGCGTCTCGGCGACGGCTGCGCGTCTGCGCGAGATCGGCTCGATCGACTTCTACTTCAGCTGTGCCGGCATCTCTCACACCCTCGGGCCGCTCGCCTGCATGCTCGTGAACTACGTGGGCGCTCGTCAGTTGATCGAGCAGACCTTGCCGGCCATCGCCGACGGCGGCGGCATCGCCATCATCGCTTCTCAGGCCGGGATGATGTGGCAGGCGAACCTCGCGACGAACCTCGAGCTCCTTGCCATCGAGGACCCGATCGAGGCGCGGGCCTGGTGCGAGGCGCACCCGGAGAAGATCAAGGACGGCTACAGCGTTTCCAAGGAGATGCTGATCGTCTACGCGATGCACCGTTGCGTGAGCCTGGGGAACGAGCGGCGGATCCGGATCAATTGCACCGCTCCGTGCCCGACTCGCACGGCGTTCATGACTCCGACGATCGCGGCGATGGGCGAGGAGTTCTTCGAGCGCTTCCCGTATCCGTCGCTCGGCCGCATGGCGACACCCGACGAGCAGGCATGGCCGCTCGTGCTCCTCAACAGTCCGCTGAATGCCACGGTGTCCGGCGCCGTGCTCTACACCGACCAGGGCTTCAGCGGCGGTGCGCTGACCGGTTCTCTCGACACGTCGTCGATCATGCCGGTCCGACCGGATGCGAGCTCGTCGTAGCGACGTCCGACGATCGCCAGGCGCGCACGTTCTCGCTATCCGTCCAGGCGTGATCGAGCGAACTCCCTTCGGCCGGACCGGTCACCGGAGCACGCGCGTCCTGTTCGGCGCGGCGGCGCTCGGCGGCATGAAGCAGGCGCGCGCCGACCAGGTGCTCGAGCTCCTGCTCGAGCATGGCGTCAACCACATCGATACGGCGGCGATGTACGGCGACTCCGAGCTGCGGCTCGCGCCGTGGCTCCGCGTCCATCGCAGGGGGTTCTTCCTGGCGACCAAGACGGCACAGCGAACGGCCGCGGGTGCGCGCGCCGAGCTGCACCGCTCGCTCGAGCGCATGGGCGTCGATCACGTCGACCTGATCCAGCTGCACAACCTGGTCGATCCCGAAGAGCAACGGATCGCGCTCGGTCCCGGCGGGGCCCTCGAGGCGCTGGTCGAGGCGCGCGCCCAGGGTCTGACGCGCTTCATCGGCGTGACCGGCCACGGCACGCTCGCTGCGGCCGCGCATCTCGCGTCGCTCGCGCGCTTCGACTTCGACTCGGTCCTGCTGCCATACAACCCGAGCCTGATGGCGGCGACCGACTACGCGGCGGACTTCGAGTCGCTGCTCGCGCGATGCCGCGAGCGCGGTGTCGCCGTGCAGACCATCAAGGCGATCGCGCGGCGGCGCTGGACGGATGGGGACCCGCAGCGCCGCTTCAGCTGGTACGAGCCGATCCGCGACGAGCACGCACTGGGTCGCGCGGTGCGCTGGGTGCTGCGAAGGCCGGAGCTCTTCCTGAACAGCTCGAGCGACGCGACCTTGCTGCCCGCCGTGCTCGCCGCCGCGAGCCAACCGCGTCCCGAGCCGAGCGACGCCGAGATGCTCGCCGACGCCCGAGCGCTCGCGATCGAGCCGTTGTTCGTGCGCGGGGTCAGCGACCGCATCTGAGCGCGGCGCTCGAGCAGGTAGCCGGCATCGGATGCGGACCGTCGTGATCACCGGAGCGAATGCGGGGCTGGGCTACCAGACCGCCTCGCAGCTCGCTCGAATGGGTGCGCACATCGTGATGGCGTGCCGCAACCTGGAGAAGGCGAAAAGGGCGCGGAGCGATCTGCTGGCGGAGCTGCCCGCCGCCGAGGTCACGATCCTTCCGCTGGACGTCTCCGACACGGCCTCGATCCGCGAGTTCGGCCGCCAGCTCGAGGAACAGGTCGGAGAGCTGGACGTCCTGATCCACAACGCCGGTGTGGTCGCCTTGCCGCTGACACGCAATCACGTCGGCCACGAGCTGCAGCTCGTCACCAACTACCTCGGAGCCTTCGAGCTGACGGGCACGCTGCTGCCGCTCTTTCCCGACGACGCGCCCGCGCGCATCGTCAACGTCGGCAGCCTGGCGCATCGCTTCGCCCGGCTCGATCTGGACGACCTGAACTGGGAGAAGACGTCCTACAACGAGTGGAAGGCCTACGCCCGGAGCAAGCTGGCCCTGGTCACCTTCACCCTGGAGCTGGATCGACGCCTCCGGCAGCGGGGCAGCCACATCATCGCGCTCGGCGCTCATCCCGGGTTCGCGGCGACCGACATCGGGCGGCACCACTCGCTCGTGAATCCCCGGAACCCGATCGGCCGCTGGTTCAACCGCAAGCTGGAGACGTGGCTGATCCCCACCCCCGCGCAGGCCGCGATGTCCATCGTTCATGCGGCCAGCTCCGAGGATGTGAAGGGCGGAGAGTATTACGGCCCGACCGGCTTCCTGGAGATCGGAGGGAGGCCCGGAAGGGCCCGCGTCAATCCGATGGCGAGGGACGTCGAGATCGGGAGCCGGCTCTGGGCGGCGTCCGAGTCGATGATCGGGATGCGATATCTGTCGTCTCCTGGATGCTTCCCGGGCGCCGCAGAGATCGTTTGACTCCGAGACCCCTTCGGCGGATTCTCGCGCACGGCGGCCAGCCCGGCGGACCTCGGGATGTCCCTGGACTCCATCGACGGCGTCTCCACGAAGACCGCAAAACGCCCGCTTCTCCTCACGGCGGCCATCGCTCTCGCGTGCGCCGCCGCATTCCTGCTGCAGGCAGGTCCCGTCCGCAGCGCGAATCCGACGACGGGCTCGGATGTCGTGATCGATGCGACGTCGTTCCGGTGTATCCGAAAGATGACGCCGGTGCGCCACTTCTACGTGGACAACCTGCTCGGCGACCTCGACGCGACCTTGGCCGCGGCGAATTCTGCGACGGGCGCCGTGTATCCACCCGGCTCCGTCGTGCAGCTCGTTCCCGGCGAGGCCATGGTCAAGCGGGCCCGGGGGTTCAACGCGGCGACGCACGATTGGGAGTTCTTCGAGCTCGACGTGTCGAAGGACGGGACTCAGATCCGGAAGCGCGGCTTCGTCGACGTCGTCAATCGTTTCGGCGGGAACTGCTTCGGTTGTCACGCCGCCGCTCGTCCCGAGTGGGATCTCGTGTGCGAGGACAGTCATGGCTGCGCGCCGATCCCCCTCACTCGCGCCATGAGTGGAGCCCTGCAGCGAACCGATCCTCGCTGCGAGAACGCGCCGCTGAGCGCCGTGGATGCCGAGGCGCTCGAGCGACTGAAGGAATTGTCGAAGCCGAAGGAAGCGTCGGAGCCGCGCTGAGCGACGACGCTCCGCGACTTCGCGATCGACCTGGTGAGCTGGCTCACACGCCCTGGGGTGGAGGCGCCGATCCACACGGCGGACCGGGAGGCGTCGCATGAGCCGCGAGAGCGCGCAGCCGAGGACGCGCTGCCGTCTTCCGTGCACCATCCGCGCCGGGCGCGGACGCGCTCACTCCCGCGTGCTCGACGTCTCGTCGGGAGGCCTCTGCTTCGTGGCGCCGGTGTGCTTCCGGCTCCACACCCGCGTGCAGGTCGAGATCGTCGCGCCCCGCAGCGGACCGATCGCGGTCGAGGGAGACGTGCGCCACCGGCGTCCGTTCCACCAGCCCTCTTCGGGCCGTCGCGGCTGGGCCACCGGGCTGGCGCTCGCGACCGCGGGTCCCGATTTCCTGGCGCTCACGAGCCCCGGGGCTCTGCCGCCCCCGAGCGACAGCCGGCCGATCGAGGTGCTGCAGCCCGCCACGAGCGCGGTTCAGGCTGCACCCGTTGCGGCGCGCCTGATCTCCCCGGATCTCCTCGTCGAGGAGCAGTCGCTCTATCGGGTTCGCTTGAAGGCCGTGGCCTCTGCACGCACGCGCACCTTGACGCTCCGCGCCGTGTCCGAGTCCGCCGTCTGCGAGGCGGTGCTTCGCGACCTGTCGGGCGACTGGGAGGTGCTAGGCGTCGAGCTGGATCCGATCGACTGAGCGGCTCAGGTGTTCGCGAGCGACTTCTGGTGTCTCAGTCGATCGGCGAGCAGATCCAGGCAGCGTCGCTCGTCACGCCCGCCGAGGATGACCATGTCCTCCGGATCGGCGCGCCAGTAGATGCCCGCCGTCCGCGCGTTCACCTTCGGGCGCGCCTCCGCGCGCGTCGTGAAGTACCCATTGGCGCGGTCTGCGGACTCCAGGCGGATCTCTCCCGTCCCCTCCAGCTGCGGCGCGTTCGGATCGCGGGGCCGCTCTCCCTTCCAGTAGTAGAAGACGCCCGGCGGCTCCTTCATCTCCTTCACGGCCTCGCTCCAATACCGAGCGGAGAGCGTCCCGCCCTCCTGCCAGGAGCGGCCCGCGAGCTCCAGCACACCGTCGCGATCTCGCGAGATCCGCAGGAGGCTCACGGCAGAAGGCTGGTGCACACTGGGCTCCGTCAGGGAGTACTGCCACCAGTCGCCCTCGATGCGCGCGACGCGTCCCTGGCCCTCGATCGCCTCGCGGATCTTCTGGATCACGACTCGCATCTCGGCGGCCGTCGTCGATTCGTACCGCACGGAGGTCAGTCCGAGGAGATCGGTCGGAAGCTTTGCGCCGCGCGCATGGAGGATGAAGGTCCGGCGCATGCCCAGCACGCCCCCGAAGAGCCCGGCCTCGAAGACGACGTTGTCTCGCGGAGACGCGAGACCAGGTGCGGCCGCAGGCGAGGTTGGCGGCGCGGCGCTCGTCCAGTCGTCCTGCGCGAACGCGAGCGCGGCGAAGTCGACTTCGCGGGTGAGCTCGAGCAGCCGGCCCAGGGTGGTCGTGCCGGCGTGGAACGAGGTCGTCCACGGCTCGACGTGCGCGACGTCCTCGAGCCCGCGCGTCAGCGCGTTCAGCAGCTTCTCCTGCTTTCCCGAAGAGCCGAGGAAGATGCGGGGCCTGTCCATTTCGGTCCTCCTCAGGAGAGCGCGGCCTCGAAGTCGGCCAGGAGATCCTTCCAGTGCTCGGTGCCGATCGAGACGCGCACGAGCGCATCCGTGATGCCGGCCTCGGCGAGCTCCTCGTCGAGCAGCTCGCTGTGCGTCGTGGTCCTGGGGTGGCACGCGAGCGTCTCGATGCCGCCCAGGCTCACGGCATTCCTGGCGATCCGGAGACGGCGCAGGAACTCGAACGCACCGCGCTTGCCGCCCTCCACCTCGAGAGAGAACACCGAGCCCGGGAAGTCGCACTGCGCGTCGCGGATGCGCTGCTGCTCGGTGTCGTCGAACAACGACGGGTAGTGCACGCGCGCGACGCGCGGGTGCTCCGCCAGCCGCTCGGCGATCCGCTGCGCGTTCTTGCTCTGGCGGTTCATGCGCAGCGCAACGGTCGCCAGCCGCGAGTCGAGGATCCACGCCTCGTCGGCCTGCAGGATGTTCCCGAACAGCGCGCGCAGCCCACGCAGCTCTTGAACCAACGCGGGGTCGCGCGCGAGCACGACCCCGCCGAGGATGTCGCTATGCCCACCCAGGAACTTCGTCGCCGAGTAGACGACGAGATCGGCACCGAGCTCGAGCGGATGCTGGAAGGTCGGGCCCAGGAACGTGTTGTCGACCGCGACGAGCGGCCGGGACGGGTGCGAGCGCGCGAGCTCCACCGCGTGCGCGATATCGGTCATGCGCAAGGTGGGATTGGCCGGGGTCTCGACGAGCACGAGCTCGAGATCGGGAAGCGCGGCCGCGGCGTGCGCGAGCGCGTCGCGATCACCGGCGGGAACCCCGACGGCCGTGAAGCCGAGCGGCTCGAGCAGCTGGTGCATGAGGTGCTGGGTGCCGCCGTAGAGCGGCCGCGTGTGTAGCAGCGCAGCGCCGCGCGGCAGAAACGCGAAGCAGCAGGTCGCGATGGCCGCCATGCCCGAGTTGAACACCGCCGCGCAGGTCGCGCCGCGCTCGAGCGGCACGAGCTGATCCTCGAGAATCTCGGCGTTCGGGTGCGAGAGTCGCGCGTAGATGAGGTCGACGTCCTCGTTCTCGCTGGCCGTGATCCTTCCGAGTGCGATCGCGAACGCGCGCTCGGCGGCCTCCGGGCTCGAGAACACGAAGGTCGAGGTGCGATAGACGGGCGGCCGCGCCGCGCCCACGGAGAGGCGTGGGTCGAAGCCGCGCGTGAGGATCGCGGTCTCGGGGCGAACGCGATAGGGAGGTTTCGCCATGCATCTCGATTAACGCGAACACCGGCGCGGGGCAAACCGAGGAGCGCGCCTCGGCGATCCTCGTCGCGACGAACGCGGTCGCGAGCACCGCCCTCTACCCGAACCGCGGCGCGCTCGGCGGCGCCGGCATCTTCCTCGACATCAACCTGCTCTTCAGCTTCGTGTATCTCTCGTGGCAGGTCGCGAATCTGAGATTCCAGATCGCGGATGCGCGGCGAGCCAGCGAGACGCTGCGCCCGTGGACGCGCGTGTCCTGGCAGCAGCTCGGCCAGGGGCTACGGCCGGCGATCCACGAGCGGAACGCGACGACCGATGCCACGGCGTGGGCCGACCTCGTGGTGATCCTGTGGATGGTGGGGTGCTTCGCGACCTTGCTCCCTTTGTGGGCGAATCAGGTCGTGCGGGTGTTCTCGCGCTAGTTGCGCATGCAAGTGTCGGGCGGCTCAAGGCGACCTCGCGGGCGGCCGATCGGATGCGGATGCGGGAGGCAACCGCCATGCGCATTCGCAGGTCTCTGGCATCCGGGTTCCTGCTCCCCTTCGCTGCGGCACTCCTCGCGGCCTGCTCCTCGGCGCCGCCGGCTCCGCCTCCGCAGCGCGTGCTCCAGCCGCCGGTGATGGATCTCTCCACGCTCGGCGCCCTCGGCATGCTCGAGTTCACCTCGCAGGGCGAGGTGCCGCTCGGATCCGCCGCGCGCGAGCAGTTCATGGCGGCGCTCCAGGCCGCGCAGCCCGGCACCCCGGTGCTCGAGCTCGGCAGCGTCCGGGACGTTCTCGCGGAGGTGGGCGGCACGGGGCTCAACCCCGCGACGATCCGCAAGATCGGTGAGAAGTATCAGATCGACGCGCTGCTGGTCGGAGACGTCCGCAGCAGCGAGATGCGCCCGAGCATGTCTCTCCAGACCCTCAGCAACCTGGCCTCGCTGAGCGCGAAGGTCGAGATCGAAGGGGCGCTCAGTGCCCGCATCCTCGAGACGAAGCGCGGCGCGACGGTCTGGGCGACGAGCTCGACCGGGCGCGTGCCCGCCGGGAACCTGGCGTTGACGACCCTCGGCACGGGCAGCCTGGAAGCGCCCCAGATGGATCAGTCGCGGCTCGAGCTGGTGAAGGAGCTCGTGGCAGACGCGACCGTCGACTTCCAGCCGCGCTGGGTGACGCAGTAGAGGATCGCCATGCACGAGCGGGGTCCGCACGGAATTCAGGCTCTCGCGCTCGGCACGGGCGCGCTCGCCGCACTGCTCCTCTCGAGCTGCGTGGAGCGCCACTACTACTACGCGCCGAGTCCGGAGTCGTCGGCTCCGTCGGTCGTCTACTACGGGCCGCCCCCATCGGCTTCGCAGGGCTACGTCTACCACTACTACGAACACGACGTGTCGTTGGTCTACGACGCGCGTTGGGGCGGCTATTGGGTCCGCGACTACCCCGACGAGTACTTCTACCGAGGGGTCTACTACCGCTGGACCGGCGGCCGCTGGCATCGCGCCGGCGGCCCGCGCGGGCCCTGGGTACTGGTCGACATCCGACAGCTTCCCGAAAATCTCGATCGCCACCGCGCGCGCATCGAGCGCGACGACGCTCAGGAGAGCTGGCGCGACGCGGTGAAGGCTCGCCAGGACGCCGAGAAGGAGCGCAAGGCGAGCGAGCGCGCACAGCGCCGCGACGAGCAGCACGAGCAGGGCGATGCGCGGCACGAGGACCGCGACGAGCGGCAGAACGCCAACCGCGACGATCGCGACGAGCGACGCGACGATGCGCGCGACGATGCGCGCGACGATCGCGACGATCGGCGCGAAGATCGCGACGACCGGCGCGACGCGAGGCACGAGGAGCGCGACCAACACCAGGACGCGAATCGCCAGGACCGCGACGAGCGCCACGAGGATGCGCGTGACGATCGCGACGATCGGCGCGAAGACCACCAGGCGCGCGACGACGCCCACGAGGATCGTCGGGACGATCGGCGCGCGGCTCACGACGACGCGAGCGACCAGCGCGACCGCCCGAATCAGGCGCGAGACGAGGTGCAGCCGCAGGCGCCGCGTGATCCGCGCTGGGAGCAGCGCGAGGCGCGTCAGGACCGGAAGGAGTCCCGCGAGGCGAGCCCCGAGCAGGCGCAGAAGCCCAGCGCGGAACAGGCGGAGAAGCCGAAGAAGAAGGACTCCGTGCCGGCGAACGCGAGCGACGACGACCCGAAGCCGAGCGACGACGGCGGGGACCGGGGACACAAGGGCGGGGACTAGAGCACCGGGGTCGACAGCCGCCGCCGGAAGAGCGCCACGCCGGCGACGAGGAAGGCGAGGCCGAACCCGAGCATCACCAGGGTCGGCTGCCAGGCTGCTGACACGGTGAGCTGGCGCATCATCAGGTCGTTGAACGCCTCCATCGCCCAGCGCGTCGGCAAGCCGAGCGAGAGCTGGCGCATCCAGCGCGGCTCGAGGTCGATCGGCCACCAGCAGCCGCCGATCGCCGCCATCGCGATCGCCACGGCGGAGCCGACCGGCAGGACGGAGTCGCGACTCGGCGCGACCGCCGCGACCAGCAGTCCGAAGGCCGCTCCCGCGAACGCAATGCCCGCGATGGGCAGCAGCAAGGCGAGCGGCTGCGGCCCGAGCGAGATGTCGAACGCGAGCCAGCCGGCCGCGAAGAGCGCGATCATCTGCACGACTCCGACACAGAATCGAGACAACAGCTTCCCGGTGAGCACGCAGGCGAGTCCGATCGGCAGGCTTCGCAGGCGGTCGAAGGTGCCCCAGTCGTGCTCGTCCAGCAGGCCGAGCGAGACGCCGAGCAGCATGCCGAGCAGCAGGAACGTCACGCTGAAGCCCGGCACGTTCTGATCGAAGCTGTTGACCGTGGTGCGCGCGCCCGAGATGCCCTGCTCGACGAGCCGGAGCGCGCCCGGCGGCGGCGGCAGATCGGGAAGCGCGAGCGCGGGCAGCTCGAGCGCCGGCGGCTGGGGCAGCGGCGGCAGCTCGACCTTCGGAAGCGACGCGAAGTCCGCCGCGACCGGCGGCGGTGGCAGCTGGAGTGAGATGCCATTCGTGGCGAGGCGAGCCAGCTCGGGCGGCGGCTCCGGGAAGGCCGGCGGCGGCGGAATGCGGTCGGCGCGGCCGCCGGCGAGGCGCTTCAGCTCGTCGAGCCACGACGCGAAGGCCTCGCGGGTCTCGCCGAGCGTGGCGAGCCAGCGCGCGATCGGCTCGCGCAGCGCTTCGAGCTGCTGCGAGATGCTCGCGGCCGCGCGCTCGCGGGCGGCGCCGAGCTCCGCCGCGATCTGCGCGCGCAAGGAGTCCTGCGCGCGCACGGCCTCGCGCTCGATCCGATCCGAAGTGGCCGCGCGGCGGCGCTGCGCCTCCTGCCACGCGTCGTCGAGCGCGCTCTGCGCCGACCCGAGCGAGCCGCGCACGCCCTCGAGCTCGGTGCGCAGCGACTCGATGCGCGCCTTCGCGTCGCTCCGCGCCGTGTCTCCCCACTCGTCCACCAGCGCGTCGCGCACGCGTGCGAGTGCGAGCTGCACGTGCATGCGCTCGAGGTACTTCACCGGATCGGTGTAGAGCAGTAGATCGGCAGTGCGTCCCTCGCGCAGCGCCTCGCCCGTTCCGGCCGGGATGACCAGCGCCGTGCCGGCGCGCTTCCGATCTCGGACCTCCGACTGCGCGGCCGCACGGTCGGCCATCGGCTGGATCTGGAGCTCCGCCTCGCGCGCGAGCTTCGCCGCGATCTCCCGCGACTCGTCGCTCTGATCCTCGTCGACGACGGGGAGCGTGTAGGCCGTCTGCCCGGTGGGATCCGCGCCGTATAGCGTCGAGAGCGAGAGGCCCGCGACGGTGATCACCACGATTGGAGCGAGCGCGAGGAAGACGAGGCC
>Ga0335084_10008314_pt1 | contig 10338 bp, 7 predicted proteins | sample Lox_Sample_44_FD_206721 | JGI IMG/M metagenome (GOLD analysis project Ga0335084, IMG submission 206721) | Soil microbial communities from Loxahatchee National Wildlife Refuge, Florida, United States - Lox_Sample_4.4 | ecosystem: Environmental > Terrestrial > Soil > Wetlands | place: USA: Florida... | reverse complement strand
GCCTGCATCATCGCCTCTTGAGTGCCAACCGCTTCAATGGTTGAGTGCGCGCCAAGTCCGTTGGTGAGTTCCTTGATCTTCGTCACACCTTCATCGCCACGCTCGGTGACAATGTCGGTAGCGCCAAACTCCAACGCGAGTTTCTGCCGATCTTTGTTCCGGCTCATCATGATGATGCGCGTGGCCCCCATCTGTTTGGCGGAGAGCGCACCCAGCAACCCGACCGCTCCGTCGCCCACCACCGCGACCGTCTTACCGGGGCCAACGGCAGCCGCATCGGCGGCGAACCAGCCGGTGCCCAGCACATCCGACGCGGAGAGCAAATGTGGAATCAGATCATCCGCTGGCAAGTCCGGTGTAGCGACCAGCGTCCCATCCGCGAGCGGGATGCGGGCATACTCTGCTTGTGCGCCGGTAGGAGCGCCGGGCTGCCTGTTAACACAGGATGTTTGATAACCAGATCGGCAAATCTCACAGGTATTGTCCGAGGCGAAGAAGGAGCCGATGACGAACTGGCCGGGCTTGATGTGTTTGACCTCGCTGCCCACTTCCTCCACGATACCGCAATACTCGTGGCCCATCGCCATGGGCTCCGTCACCTTGTCGATGCCTCGGTAAGGCCAGAGGTCTGAGCCGCACACACACGAGGCGGATAACTTGATGATGGCGTCGGTCGGTTCGATGATCTCTGGATCAGGGCGCTCTTCGAAGCGAACATCCCGCGCGCCATAAAGCATTGTTCCTTTCATGATGTATCTCCTTGTGGATGTAGATTCCTTCACCTACAGCGCTATGCCCATTTCATCGATGAACTTGAAAAAGTCAGGACCGGTATATCCGCGCGGCAGCGGCGGCATCTTATCAAAGGTCGATTGGATGATCTGGTTCGATCCCGTCGAACTGCTCGTGACGATCCCGTGCAGCACTTCCAAGGCATGGTAAGCCATTTCTTTATTGGCCCGATTCTTTCTTCCGTTTCTTATGGACCATGCCATTTCGGCCACGCCGAGACCTCGGCATTCATCGCCAAAGGCATGACTGGGCGGCATGATGAAAGGCTCATTACTCCCCTTGAGAATCACTCGAACGTCTCCTCCAAAACTATTCGGATCGGCCATATACATGATGCCCAGGGTTCCACACAAAACCACATGAGGCTTTTCCGGCAAAATAAAGATAGAATTTGAATCGAACAACAGATTGCCGACTGTGCCACAATCGAATTGCAATGTGCCGGTCATGAGATTTTCGCATTCGATCGCATAGGTTTCACCGAAATTTTTGAGCGTATAATCTGGTCGCTCTGGATTTCTGGTTCTAACGACTCCAGAGACTTCTCTGACAGGACCCAGGATACTCAACAACGCAGTGATGTAGTAAATCCCGACATCAAACCCGATCCCGCCGCCCGGCCTGGTCGTGAACGGAAAGGCCCGATTCAACAGATCGCCGTCGCGAGTGAGCGCGCAATAGCACGACGTGATCTCGCCCAGCATCTCACTGTCGACCACATACCTTGCGGTTTGGATCGCTGAACCTAGAAATGTGTCCGGCGCAGCCCCCAGATACAGCTGCTTATCATCGGCGATTTTCACCAGCTCAGCGGCCTGTTCCAGTTCCACGGCCAGCACCTTCTCGGTGTAAACATGTTTGCCGCCTTCCAGCAATTGTTTGATCACTGCATAATGGGCCATGGGCGCGGTTAGGTTCACGACCAGTTCGATCGAATCATCCGCTAAAATTTCTTCGATGGATAAAACTTTGAGGTTATATTTGCTGGCCTGTGCTTGGGCTTTTTCGGGATTCCGATCGCAACAACCCACCACCTCCAGAATTTTGAAGCGGTTAATCATCGTGCTCAAATAGGCATCGCTGATCGCGCCGCAACCTACCACGGCGGTCTTGACGGGTTTGATCATGACTTTTTCCTTTCGCCGGATTATGGCTTGAGCCGATACGAAACAAAGGCCAACGTTCGACTATCCGGCGACCACGAATTTACATTCAGCGTTCCCTGCCCGCCGAATAATTTGACGATGGTTCGCGATGCTCCTCCATTCGCCGACATCAGGCGAATCTCCACATTCTTGTTCGCCGGATGATCGCCGGGCGCGACATCACCTTTGTGATAGGCAATGTACGCCACCGACTTTCCATCCGGCGAAACATGCGGGAACCAACAGTTGGCGTCTTCCTTGATCACGTGAACCGGGTTGGAGCCATCTACTTCCATGCGCCAGATTTGCATCAAGCCACTGCGCACCGAGTTGAACCAGATGTGCTGGCCGGAGGGTGAATATTCGGGGCCGTCGTCCAGTCCGGGTAAATTCGTTAGTTGCGTCTCTGGTCCCCCGTTAACGGAGATCGTATAGATGTCATACTGGCCGTTGCGTTCGGCGCAGTAGGCCAGCGATTTGCCATCGGGTGACCACCCGTGCAAATAGCTCGGGCCGTTTTCAGTCACCAGCGTTGGGCTGCCCCCGTCGATCGGCAGGATATAAATCCGCGATGTGGCATCCTCATACGTGAAATGGCTGACGGCGATCTGCGTGTTATCCGGCGAGAGGACGTGATCGTTATTGCAGTCGATGGCAAATCCCGTCTCGATCGGCTTTACCGTCCCCGTCGCGAATTCATACATATAGAGTCGCCCAACGCTGTTATAGATCAGATATCGACCATCGCGCGTCCAGTTAGGCGCTTCGATGACGTAATCAAATTCCTTGAGAACCGTTCGGATGCCGGTGTGCACTTCAACAGTTTCTAACACACTGATTGAATCGCGCTCTGCTATGTATCGCCGAAGAGTATCGATATCCATCACTATACATCCAGTTTCCGGTTGCCCAGCCATTTGACCATCTCAGGGTTGCGATGGTCAAAGAAGCTGCTGGTCTTGGTGTCCAGGGTTGTAATCGCCGCCACATCTTCCGCACTGAGTTCAAAATCAAGCACGCTGATATTTTCCAGCATTCTTTCTTTGCGGGTTGATTTGGCCAGGGCGATAATACCCCGTTGGACAACCCAGCGGAGAATGACCTGAGCCACGCTTTTGTGGTATTTCGCGGCGATGGACAGCAGGATTTCATTCTGGAAAATATTATTCTTTCCCTCGGCAAACGGAGCCCAGGCTTCAACCATCACGCTGTTATCTTGCAAAAACTTTTGCGTGTCGATTTGCTGCTGGAACGGGTTGATTTCGATCTGATTGACCGCCGGCGTTATTTGGTTGTGAATCATCAAGTCCATGATGCGATCGGGTTGAAAATTTGAAACCCCGATCGCTCTGATCTTGCCTTGTTGATACAGTTCTTCCATCGCGCGCCACTCGCCGTACACATCGCCGAAGGGTTGATGGATGAGATACAGGTCAAGGTAATCCAATTGCAGGCGCTTCAGGGAATTGCCAAAGGCTTTAAGTGTGCCTTCGTAGCCCTGGCTCTGAATCCAAAGTTTGGTCGTGATGAACAATTTTTCTCGCGCCACGCCGCTGCGTTTGATGCCTTTGCCAACCGCTTCTTCGTTCAGGTAAGAAGCAGCCGTGTCAATGTGGTTATAGCCGGTTTGGATCGCATCCACCACGCTTCTTTCACATTCGGCCGCATCAGCGATCTGGAAAACGCCGAAACCGAGAATCGGGATTTCCACGCCATTGTTCAATTTTACGGTTTGCATTTTTATCTCCTGTCTGCAAATCCTTACTCGGGAAGCATTTCATTGAGACAGCTGATGGCATTCAAGGATCGCGGATAGCCGACAAAGGGTAATAATTGGGTCACCACACTCAGCAATCTGTCTTTGTCGTTTCCAACACGCGCATTGGCCTGAATGTGCCCCTTTAGCTGCGGCTCACAGCCGCCCAATGACAACAACATGGAAAACGTTAGGAGTTCGCGCGTTTGTAGATCGATCCCGCTTCTGGCAACGTAATCGCCAAAGCAATTGGCCGATAGATATTTTTGGATATGCAGCTGGTTGGCCGGTGATTCCGTATACATCTGCTCAAGCCGATCGCCCACAATTGCTTTTTGGACGGCGTACCCTTTTTCAAAGCGGGTTTCCGGCGTAGAAGTGGATTGGCCTTCCAGCGGCAGCTGGATGCCCCGGCTCTCCAGGATTTCATTGGTAGCTAAGAGAAAATCATACACTTTGGACATGCCCACATACGGCACTGCCTGATAAACGATTTCTTTCACTTCCACCGAGGTGACGCCCACGTTCAGCGCGCCGCCCAGCATCACTTTATATTCAGCTAAAGCCTGGCTGGCAATCATGGAGGCCAGCAAAACCATTAGTCTGGTTCTGGTATCCAAACTTCCATACCTCAGCACTTCATCGAAAGCAAAATTATCGAAGACCTCAATCAATTCCGGATCGGTCACGGCCAACGTTGATTTGCGATTGGGAAACAATGCTTCGTGGTTTTTGAGGGCTGCTTCACTGATATTCATCGTTTTTACCTTTCTGATTTGTTTGTATCTTGATGGCTATGGATGCTACGACAACCGCCTCAAACAAGTCGTTCGTTTCCACTTCCTCTGGCGCCTAGCACCGTGATCTTCGAAACTTCACTGTCAATTTCACACAGGTCAGCAGTCGTCAATGCAATATTGGCCGCACCGATGTTTTCTTCCAAACGGTGTAACTTGCGTGTGCCGGGGATGGGCACGATAAAAGGCTTTTGAGCCAGTAACCAGGCCAGGGCGATCTGGGCTGGCGTCGCCTTATTCTTCTCAGCGATCCTGCCAAGAAGATCAATCAACGGCTGGTTGGCTGCCATCGCCTCTGGCGTAAACCGGGGAAACCGACTGCGAATGTCACTTCCCTCGAATGTCTGGTCGGTACTGACCTTGCCGGTCAGGAAACCCTGACCGAGGGGACTCCAGGGAACGAAGCCAACCCCAAGTTCCTCACAAGTGGGTAGCACTTCCGCTTCCGAATCCCGCGCCCACAGGGAATATTCATTCTGTACAGCAGCGACTGGCTGTACGGCATGTGCCCGTCGAATTGTCTGCGCGCCCACTTCAGACAGGCCGAAAAATCGGGCTTTGCCTTCCGCAATTAACGCTTTCACGGTGTCGGCCACCTCTTCGATGGGCACATTCGGATCAACGCGATGCTGATAGAGGAGATCAATTGTGTCCACCTTGAGCCGCTTGAGCGCTGCTTCCACCGCTTGCCGGATGTGCTCCGGGCGACTATTCAGACCTCTGCGCTGCCGTGTCTCAGGATCAACATCGAAGCCAAACTTTGTGGCGATCACCACCTGTCCACGAACGGGGGCCAGCGCTTCACCAACCAACTCTTCATTTGTAAACGGCCCATAGACCTCGGCTGTATCGAAAAACGTGACGCCGCGATCCACGGCTGCCCGCATGAGCGCGATCATTTCCGGCCTGTCGGGGGATGGACCGTAATTCATGCTCATGCCCATACAGCCCAACCCGATTGCGGAAACTTCCAATCCGCTGTTGCCAAGTTTTCGTGTTTGCATTTTTCAACCTGCTTTCTTTTTTGTATCGAAAGCGTATTTTCCTAATACCGGTCGCCGACCACTCTGATCTGTGACATGGCCTCTTCAATCGCACCAAGATCATCGGCCGTCAACTGGATATTCACCGCGCCGTTGTTTTCATCCAACCGATCGAGTTTGCGCGAACCCGGAATCGGCACGATCCACGGCTTCTGCGCCAGCAGCCAGGCCAACGCGATCTGCGCCGGAGTCGCGCCTTTTTCTGCACCGATCTTCTCCAACAGATCAATCACCACCCGATTGGCCTTGATCGCCTCCGGCGCAAAGCGCGGATTGCGAGATCGGATATCAGTGCTGTCGTAGGTCGTGGTCTCGTCAATCTTGCCGGTCAGGTAGCCTCGCCCCAGCGGGCTGTAGGGCACCACACCGATACCGAGTTCCTCGCAAGTTGGCAGAATCTCAGGCTCGATCGCTCTCCACCAAATCGAATACTCACTTTGCAGGGCTGTGACAGGGTGAACCGCGTGGGCACGGCGAATCATGTCGGCATTCGATTCTGACAGTCCGAAGTGCTTGACCTTGCCTGCCTGAATCAAATCCTTGACCGCGCCAGCCACATCTTCGACAGGTACGTTCGGGTCGGGGCGATGCTGATAGAATAGATCGATGGCTTCAACGCGCAAACGCTTGAGCGAAGCTTCAGCGACGCGCTTGATTTGCTCTGGCCGACTGTCCGGGCCGACGCTGGGATGCGGTCCCTTTTCTCCGTGCTTCCATCCAAACTTGGTGGCGATCACCACCTGTCCTTTGAAAGGCTCCAGCGCTTCGCCCACCAGTTCCTCGTTCGTAAACGGCCCGTATACTTCCGCCGTATCGAAAAAGGTGATGCCGCGCTCGACAGACTTGTGAAGAAAATCGATCATCTCCTGTTTGTCTGTTGGCTTGTCGCCAAAGCTCATACGCATGCAGCCCAGCCCGAGGGCCGAAACTTCCAGGCCGCTTTTTCCCAGTTGCCGCTTTTCCATTTTGAGCTCCTTTTTATTCTTCTGCTTGAACGAATGCTTTTTCTTTGGTCAAAATCGCGTTTTCATACACCTGGATTTTGTGATCCAACAAATCCAGTGTTTTTTGCATTTCCTGAATCCGCTCTGCTAGCAGGTCACGCTGCTCTTTCAGGATTTCCTTCCGGGCTTCGATCGTCCTATCACCCCGCTGGACCAACTCCATATAATCGATGAGCACTTCGATGGGCAACCCTGCGCCCCTCATGCACTTGATGAACTCCACCCGCCTGACATCGAGTTCACTGTAATCTCGAATGCCGCTCCCATTTCGATTGACCGGCGGGATAAGCCCAATCCGCTCATAGTAGCGCAGCGTGTCGGTCGAAACGCCGTAGTGTTCACTGACTTCTGCGATCTTCATCATGTCACCTCCAAGTCCTAGTTTACACCCTGGAGCTAGCTCAAAGTCAAGGGCTTGATTCAAATTGGTAAAACATCTTCCCTATGCGCCTGCTGAGCACGGAACTTTGCGGCGTAGCGGCTTTGTTATTGCCATGAGATTGGGCGTGAGATATCGTGACAAATTGAGATAGGAGGTGTAGAATCGGACATGCTTCATCTCCCGTAAATCCACGTCGCTGCTTACGGCGTACCTAATGAATTGCCTGCATCTCCGTGCCAAAGCAGCACGTCACTTCACTCATTAAGGAGATATGTCTGATGCGCACCTTCCTACAGCGTTTTCTATCCGCACTCATGTTAGTCGTGTTGGCGTTAAGCCTGATCTATCCGGCAGGGATTTTCGCCGCCGCGTCTGTTTCACGCCAACCGAGCGAGGCCGCCCAAGCTAAACCCGGTCCGCAATTGCTCTTACGATTCGGCGCGTTCGATCCGGCAGCGGAGACGCCCAATGTGCCGCCTGCTTTACAGCGGACTTTAGCAACCAATGAAGCAGGCCTGCGCATTGTCCAATTTACAGGGCCAATTCAAGATGACTGGTACACCGCCATGATCAAGGCCGGCCTTGAAGTGGTCACATACCTGCCCGATTACGCTTACGTGGTTTGGGGAGACGGCGCGGCGATGGCGCGCTTGCAGGCCAACGCGCCTGTGCGCTGGTCGGGCGTTTATCAACCGGCCTATGCGCTCAGCCCTGATCTGGCGGCGCAAATGCCCGACGCCAAGCCCGTAGCCGTCACAGTTCAACTTTATAATCACGCCGGTGTTGAGAGTACTCTTCACGCGATCGAGGCGCAAGCCGATCGGGTGTTGGGTACTGCCTCGCCCGTCCTCGTCTATCTCAATGTACGGCTATCCATCGCTACCGATCAACTGGACTGGCTCGCCTCACAACCGGATGTGGTCAACGTGGAGCCGTATGCCGTGCCGCACAAGCTGGATGAAATTCAAGATCAGATCATGGCAGGCAATCTCAACGCGGCCGGCACGCAGCCCAGCGGCCCGGGGTATATCGCATGGTTGACGGGGACGATCGGATTTACGACTACCGCCAGTGCTTATCCCATTGTGGATGTGACCGACGATGGGATCGACAATGGCACAGTCACGCCGCTGCACCCTGACTTCTGGACTTTCGGTATAACCAACACCGTCGATCGATTGATCTACAACTACAACTGGACAACCAATTCATCGGCCGACGGGCTGGACGGGCATGGCAACCTCAATGCCAGCATTGTGGTCGGTTATAACAACAAGGTGGGCACGCCTTACGAAGACGGAAGCGGCTTCAACTTCGGCTTGGGCGTCAATCCCTTTGGCCGAGTGGCCGGTTCCAAGGTCTTCGCCAACGGCGGCTCATGGAGCGCGCCCGCGACCAACACGCCGATCATTTCCAACACCTACGCGCTCGGTGCACGCATCAGCACCAATTCGTGGGGCGCGGATACTGGTGGGGCATACAACACGGACGATCAGGAATATGACTCACTGGTGCGCGATGCGCAGCCCGGCACTGGCGCTTACGCCGGCAATCAACCGATGATCACAGTTTTCGCCGCGGGTAATGCCGGCTCAGGATCAAACACGGTGGGCTCACCTGGCTCGGCCAAGAATGTGATCTCGGTAGGCGCGAGTGAAAACTATCGTCCGACGTGGACCGATGGGTGTGCGATTGGGCCGACGGGCGCAGACAACGCCCAGGACATCATCAGCTTCTCCAGCCGCGGCCCAACCGATGACAGCCGCTATAAACCCGACATCGTCGCACCGGGCACGCATATCGAGGGCGCGGCGTCGCAAGATCCGGGCTATAACGGTTCCGGCGTGTGCGATCAATATATGCCGGCCAGCCAGACCTTGTATGCGGCTTCGTCGGGCACCAGTCACAGCACACCCGCGGTAGCGGGCGCGGCGTCGTTGCTTTATCGCTATTATCAAGATCACTTTGGCGGACAGCCGCCTAGCCCGGCCATGACCAAGGCGTATCTCGTCAACGCGGCGCGTTACTTAACCGGCACGAGCGCCAACGACACATTGCCGTCAAACAATCAAGGTCTGGGCGAGATCAATTTGGGCACGGCCTTTGACACGGCGAAGCGCCTGACAGTCGATCAAACGGCTGTGTTGGGCAACAGTGGCGAGGTCTATCAGCTGCGCGGCGGGGTGGCCGACTCCAGCAAGCCGTTCCGCGTGACGCTGGCCTGGACCGATGCGCCCGGCCCGACGACGGGCAATGCCTACGTGAACAACCTGGACTTGGCCGTACAGGTCGGCGGGCAGACGTATCTGGGCAATGTCTTTTCTGGCCGCAACTCAATTACTGGCGGAAGTGCTGATCCGCGCAACAACGTCGAGAGCGTTTTCTTACCGGCAGGCACCAGCGGCGCTTTTACGATCATCATTACGGGCACGAACATCGCTGGTGATGGTGTGCCGGGAAATGCTGATGCGACCGATCAGGATTTTGCGCTGGTCGTATATAACGCGGCGCAAGATCTTGGCGTATTGCAGGGAGCCGTGACGGCCGCGGGCACAGGCACGCCCATCGTCGGCGCTTCAGTGCAAGCTGCTTCGTCGGGTGGCAGTGGCTCGACGACGAGCGGTGTAGGCGGCCTGTATAGCATGAGCTTGCTCACGGGGACATACACCATCACGGCCACGGCTTACGGTTATCAGCCCAACTCGATCGGCGGCGTGGTCATCAACAAAGATGTGACCACGACCCAGAACATCACCTTGACGCCGGTCAGTAACTACTACGTGGTTTCAGGTCGAGTGACGGATGCCAGCGCGGGCTGGCCGCTACCGGCGACGATAGCGATCGCAGGTTATCCGACCGGTACGGTTGCCACCGATCCGGCCACAGGACTGTACAGCGTCACCTTGCCCGGCGGCAGCACGTATGACTTCTCGGTCAGTGCCGCAGGTTACCTGCCTGCCGCGCGCTCGATCGGACCGCTGACAGCCGATCGGACGGAGGACTTTGCGTTAGCTGTCGATCAAGCCGCCTGCACAGCTCCGGGTTATCATGTGACGGGCTGGTCGGAAAACTTCGATTCGGTCTCTGTGCCGGGGTTACCTGCAGGCTGGGCGACGACGGTCGTAACCTCGTCGAGCACTCTCGCGAACTGGCTATCCGCCACGGCAACAGTACATCCCTCTGGTGTTGCGCCGCATAGCCCGCCGAATTTGATTTACTTCAACTCCTATAGCGCGCAAGCGAATGGCGCTAACCGGCTGTACCGCACAACTGGCCTAAACATGACGACGATGCCGACGACGACGTTGTCCTTCTGGATGTATCACGATACAGGGTATACCACAAACGCCGATCGCGTGCAGGTACAAGTCTCAATCAACGGCGGCACGATTTGGACAAACATTGGGGCACCGGTCAAT
>Ga0335084_10008313_pt1 | contig 10338 bp, 8 predicted proteins | sample Lox_Sample_44_FD_206721 | JGI IMG/M metagenome (GOLD analysis project Ga0335084, IMG submission 206721) | Soil microbial communities from Loxahatchee National Wildlife Refuge, Florida, United States - Lox_Sample_4.4 | ecosystem: Environmental > Terrestrial > Soil > Wetlands | place: USA: Florida... | reverse complement strand
CCCCCGCGGCTCGGCGAGGTGCTCCTCCCGGGTCCGGACCTCCTCGGAGGCGAGAGTCGCGGCGGTCAGGTCGGCCCGGAACGTCCGGATCGCGGACGGTACGCCCTTCCCGTCGAGGCGGACCTCCAGCCCCCGCCCCCACAGCTGCTGCGCGAGCTCCTCCCCGGTGAGGGTCGACCCGGAGAAGACGCCGCGGCCCGGAGCGAAGGCGAACTCGCGCTGAACCATCTGCTCGCCAGAGGGGTGCGTCACCCGGATGCCTGGATGGCTCTCCGGCACCGTCGCCGTCTCGCCGCGGTTCACCGCCGCCAGCACCGGCCCGATGAACACCGCCGAGGTCACCACCCCGACGAAGATCGCGATCTGCTGCCGGCTGGGGGTGGCGCCGACCAGCTGGGCGGTCTTGAGGTCCTGGGCCGTCGTTCCACCGTTGCTCGCGGCGATGCCGACGATGGCCGCGGTGGTGAGCGCCATGAATCGGTCGTCCGGCGTGGTCCACCCCAGCAGCAGGTAGATGAGGCAGGTCACCAGCAGGGTGGCGACGGTCATCCCCGAGATGGGGTTGGAGGAGCTGCCGATCTCGCCGGTGATCCGCGAGCTCACGGTGACGAAGAAGAACCCGGCCACCACGATGAGCAGCGCGGAGACGAGGTTCACGTGCAGCGGCGGCGCGAGCCAGATGAGCACCACCAGGAGCAAGGACCCTCCGAGCACGAGGGTGATCGGCAGGTCCTGCTCGGTCCGCTCGATGGCCACCGTCTGTCCCCGCCGGGAGGCGAGGAAGGTTCGCAGCCCGCGGCGAAAGGCCTCGAGGATGCTCGGCATCGAGCGGAGGAGGCTGATCAGGCCGCCGGTGGCCACCGCCCCCGCGCCGATGTAGAGCACGTAGGCACGGTGGATCTCGTCCGGCCCCATGTCCCGGATGAGGGTCCCCTCCGCTGAGAGCAGGGGAGTGGTGAGCCCTTCGCCGAAGAAGCGGATCAGCGGGATCAGCACCAGGAAGCTGAGCACCCCGCCGGCGAAGGTGATGCCCGCGACCCGGGGACCGATGATGTAGCCCACCCCCAGCAGCTCGGGGCTGATCTCCATGGAGAGGGACGCCCCGGGGAAGCCGTGCCGGACCACGCTCCCGTCGGCCAGCCGCTGCACCGACCCGAGCAGCCCCCCGACGATCTCCCGCCACAGCCGGAAGCCCGCATAGGCCAGCTTGTAGACCGCACCGATGAGGAATCCGGAGACCACCAGCCGGGCGACGGTCCCGCCGCGCTCACCCGCCTCGAGCACCTCGGCGCAGGCGGTCCCCTCGGGAAAGCGGAGCGTGGCGTGCTCCTGGACCACCAGACCGTGCCGGAGGGGGATCATCATCAGCACGCCCAGCACCCCGCCCAGCAGCGCCACCAGGAAGGCGTGCAGCAGATCCAGCTCGTAGCCCATGAAGAGCAGCGCCGGGAGGGCGGTGGCGATGCCGAAGGCCAGCGACTCGCCCGCCGAGCCGGTCGTCTGCACCATGCAGTTCTCGAGCACCGAGGAGCGGCCAAGGACCCGGAACAGCGCGATGGACAGCACCGCCACCGGGATGGAGGCCGAGACCGTCAGGCCGACCTTCACCGACAGGTACACCGAGCTCGCGGCGAACATCACCCCCAGCACGCTGCCCAGCACCAGGCCGCGCACCGTGAGCTCCCGGGGCATCGGGGCGAACGACGCTGAGCGCTCGGGCGGCGCCGTCGCTCGGGCGGGGGCGGAGTCTTCCATCGGGGCGAGCCGCCCCTTCTACCCGACGACCCTGCCGACCGGCTATGCCGCCGCCTCGGGCTCCACCTCGGCCATCAGCGCCGCCAGCTCGGCCTTGAGCTTGTCCTTGGCGCGGATCTCCAGCTGGCGGGCCCGCTCCCGGCTGAAGCCGAAATGCTCCCCCAGCTCCTTGAGGGTCATCGGGCGCTCGTTCATCACCCGCTGCTCGATGATGAAGCGCTCGCGGGGGTCGAGCCGGGTCAGCGCGGTTCGCACCCGGGCGTTGATCATCCCCGCCTCCTCCTTGTCCGCCACCTCCTCGTCCTGCCCCTGGGCGGCGGAGGCCACGAAGTCCACGTGGGTGCTGCTGCCGTCCTCGCCGATCGGCGCGTCGAGCGACAGGTCGCGCCCGCCCATCCGCTGCTCCATCTCCCGGACCTCGGTGGGCTTCACCCGCAGCCGTCGGGCGATCTCCTCCACCGGGATCGCGCCGTCTCCGGCGTTGTGCTTCTCCAGCTCGCGGCGGGTGCGGGCCAGGCTGAAGAACAGCTTCCGCTGGGCCTGGGTGGTCCCCAGCTTCACCAGCGACCACGACTTGAGGATGTAGTTCTGGATGTAGGCCCGGATCCACCAGACCGCGTAGGAGATGAGACGGATCCCCTTGTCGGCGTCGAACTTCTGCACCGCCTTCATCAACCCGATGTTCCCCTCCTGGATGAGGTCGGACATCCGGATGCCGTAGGAGCGGTACTCGTAGGCAACCTTCACCACGAATCTGAGGTTTGCGGTGACCAGACAGTGGCCAGCCTGGAGGTCTCCCTTGGCGAACCGGCGGGCCAGCTTCTGCTCCTCCTCGACCTTCAGCAGGGAGTAGCGGTTGATCTCGGAGAGGTAGAGCGAGAGCGAACCGGGCGTGACGGAGTGCTCGGAGGCGAGCTGCATTCTGGACGTCTCCATGGGGTTCGGGGTTGCGACGACCCCGGGCCGATGAGCAAGGTGGGTGCCACGCGCCGCCGCCGGAAGCCGGCGAAATCAGGGCCGCCCCGTGCGCAGCCCGCCGCGACTCTGTAGAAACGCCAGGGCTCCAGCTCCTCGGCGGCTCGACCTCACGGCCCGGGGGTCGGGGGAACATGCGGGGGCCCGGGTGGTTCCGGCTCCTCGGGACGGTGGCGCTCGGGCTGCACCTCGGGGGAGCTCTGGCCGGGCCGATCCTCGACGCCGGTGTAGGGACGGATCTCCGGGGCCGGGACGGACGGGACGTCGGTGGGTGGGGCGGGAGGACGCGGAAGCTCGGGCGGTGTCGTCACGCCCTGGACGTTGGAGGCGACGGCCGCGGAGCGGAAGGGGAGGCATCGCTGCGCAGCGCCTGTCTGGCCTGCCGGACCAGACGTCGCCGCTCGCCCGGGCCGAGCGGACGGCGTCCGAAGCGCGCCTCCCGGTAGCGCTCGATGCCCTCGCGCACCGGGGCGAGCTCCGCCTCCTCCACCCGCGCCCCGTCCAGCCAGCCGGCGGGGCCGAGGCGTCCGCGCCGCCGCAGCAGCCGATGCAGCGTGCGCCCCAGCGCCGCGGCATCCCCCGCCGCGGCTCTGCGGCCGAGGAGGGCGGCGAGGAGGAACGCTGCTGCGAGGATTCCCAGGGCGACGGCCACGCTCCCGTCTGGCCTCCTGGCGGTCGGGCTGGCATGGCTCTCACCGGTCTTCCACTGGATGCCCTGGGCCAGCCGGGCCTGGTCCGAGAGCGAGTACTCCACCACCCGGTCGAGCCAGCGGATCTGCAGCGCCTCCCACCGGGCCAGGAGCCAGCCAGTGACCCCGGAACCGGCCGCCGATCGGTGCTGCGGCGGCGTCGCGTCCAGCCGCAGGACGTGCCCGTCGACCTCCGCCTCCACCCAGGCGTGGGCGTCGCCAGCCCGGATCAGGTACTCGCCGGCGGCGCGCTCGCCGCCGTGGAACCCCACCACCACCCGCGCCGGGATCTGCCGGCTCCGCAGCAGCACCGCGAGCGCGGTGGCGAAGTCCTCGCAGTGTCCCGCTCGCCGGTCGAAGAAGAAGTCGGCGAGCGGGTCCTTCACCCGGCCCGGAAGCTCCAGCGTGTATGCATAGCCGGACTGCAGCGCGCGCTCGAGCTGCCGGGCGACGGCCCGATCTCCGACCGCGCCCTCGCTCAGCGTCGAGGCCAGGGCGGGGATGCGGGGGTCGAGCCGGGCCGGCAGCTGCAGCCGGCGCGCCCGCTCGCCGTCGCCGGTCGCCCGGAGGACGGCCCGGTCGGTGGCGCTGAACGCCCGGTAGGTGAGGTGCTCGGACGGCCCCACCAGACGGACCTCGCGATCGCCGGAGGGCACCAGCTCGGTGCGCACGCTGAAGGTGGCCTGGTGCGACTCGGCGTCGCCGAAGATGACCGGCGCGTCCAGCGCGACCAGGGTCCGGCTTCCGTACGCCGGCAGCAGATCGATCTCCTGACGCACGAGGTTCGGCTCCGCCGAGCCCAGGACCACCTGCCGTGCCGGGGCCCCCGGGCGCCCGCTCGCCGACCACTGCACGCCGTCGAACACGTCGAATCGCCGGCCCACCCAGTACGCGTCGAGCTGCTCCGAGCCAGGGTCGGGGTCGATGCGCGCCCGGAACACCACCCGGGGATTGGACTTGAGGAGCCCGGTGCCGCCCAGCCGGAGCCCGTCGGCGAAGCCGGTGGTGGCCGCTCCCAGCGACGGGCCGCCGCGCCGCGCGGCCACGTTCCAGGACAGCCGGGGGAAGAGGACGAAGAAGGCCAGCGCGCCCGCCATCGACAGGGTGACCCCGGCGGCGAGCGGCCGCAGCACCCGGCCCACCGGGGGGAAGGGACCACCGCCCGCCTCCGCCAAGACCGACAGGCCCTGCGAGAGGACGGCCAGCACCGCGTAGAGGAAGAGGCAGAGGGCGAAGAGGAGGTCGGCGCTCAGCACCGCGCCGCCGGCAATCATCAGCAGGGACGCCAAGTGGACCTGGTCCGTCGTCCGCGCGGTGGGACGCGACAGCATCCGCTGCGCGGTGAGCAGGGACGCGGTGGTGCACGCCGCCACCACCAGGTCCAGCTGCTCCACCATGACCGCGGCGTAGAGGATCACCACCGCCACCAGGAGCGCCACCGCGCTCAGCCGCCCGTCGGCCAGCGGGCGGCGCCCGGCGACCGCCACCACCAGGGCGACGGCGAAGAGCGCCACCGTCCACAGCGGCACCTGCGCCGAGATGGCCATCGCCCCGAAGGCCGAGCCGGCGGCGAGGTCGCGGAGCACCAGCCGGAGCCGCTCCGGGCTCATCGGGGTGCCTCCTCGTGGCCGGCCCGCGCCAGCACCCGCAGGATGGCCTGGGACTGGAAGGCGCCCGTTCCCGGCCTCACCCGGAGCCCGCCCGTGCTCTCCAGCCCCACCTCCGCACCGCGCGCGAGGAGGAGCTCGGCGCGGGCCGCGAGCTCCTCGCACGCCCCGTCCAGCGACTCGGCCGGGGCGCGGTCGTCCAGCTGCAGCACGATGCGGGGCTGAGGCTGCGCGTCGCGTTCCACCCGCAGCAGCGTCCCGAGCTGGGCGCTCTTCCGCCAGTGGATGCGCCGGGCGTCCTCGCCCTCTCGCAGCTCGCGGAGCTGCGCGAGGTCGCCGCCCCCGTCGAGCCCCCGCAGCGAACGCTGCTCGAGCCCCAGCCCGCTGCTCGACGACGGCGGCTCGGGCGGCGGCGGCACCCGGCCGGGGAGCACCAGCAGTTCGCCGGGGACGTCGAGATCTCGGCTCTTGACGAAGAGCCCGAAGGGGAAGCTGGTGGAGATCCGGATGGCGTGGAGCTCCAGCGGTCCGCGCCTCGGTGCCGTGGTCACCGCGTGCACCACCACCTCCTCGCCGGAGGGCAGCCAGGCCAGGTGGGCCGCCGCGGCGCCGAGCACCGGGTGGACCTCGGCCACCGTGAGCGCGAAGGCCTGGCCCTTCTCCAGCCGGAGCCCCCAGGCGAGGCGGAACGGGCTCCGGGCGCGGGGCGCGGCGGGCAGCAGCCTCCGGACCTGGACCCGCCGAACGCAGCGCTCGGAGAGGATGCCGGACACGACCACGATCGACAGCTGAAGCCCGAGCAACAGGTAGAGGAGGTTGTTCCCGGTGTTCAGCGCGCCGAGGCCCACGCCGAAGGTGAGCACCAGGTAGGTCCGCCCGGCCGGTGTGGTCCGCAGCCGCCGGGGGGGTCTCCAGAACCGGCGCCAGGCGCGCAGCAGTCGCTCCCCTCGGGGCGTCATCGGGGCGCGGGCACGGACGCCAGCACCGACTCGAGGAGCGCGCTGGCCTCCTCGCGGGCTGCGAGCCCCAGCATCGCTCCGCGCGGGACGACCCGGTGGGCGAGGGTGGGAACGAAGAGGTCGGCCACGTCCTGGGGGACGACGAAGTCGCGTGCTTCCCAGAGGGCACGGGCGCGCGCGGCAGCGGTCAGCGAGAGCACCGCTCTGGTCGATGCCCCGCGCTCGAGGCCCGGGTGCTCGCGGGTCGCCTGGGCGAGCAGGACCAGGTAACGCGCCACCTCGGGCGCGACGTGGATGCTCGCCGCCCGTGCCTGGAGCGAGCGCACCTGCTCGGGGTCCAGCACCGGCGCGAGCGAGGACACCGGCTCGCCGAGCCCCCGGGTGGTCACCAGCTCCGCCTCCACCTCGGGGGAGGGGTGCCCCAGGGTGAGCCGGACCAGGAAGCGGTCCAGCTGGGCGTCCGGCAGGGGGTAGGTGCCGGCCAGGTCCAGCGGGTTCTGGGTGGCCACGACGATGAACGGCCGGGGGAGCAGATGGGTGGTCCCGTCCACCGTCACGTGCGCGTGGGCCATGGCCTCGAGCAGGGCCGACTGGGTCCGGGGCGGCGCGCGGTTGAGCTCGTCGGCCAGGACCAGCTCGTGGAAGAGCGGCCCGGGGCGGAACTGGAACTCCCCGCTCGAGGGCGAGAACACCTGGACCCCGGTCACGTCCGCGGGCATCAGATCGGCGGTGAACTGGATCCGGGCCAGACGCAGGCCGCACACCCGCGCCAGCCCCTCGGCGAGCGTGGTCTTCCCCACGCCGGGGGCGTCCTCGATCAGGAGATGTCCGCCGGCGACCAGGGTGGTGAGCGACAGCTCGACGGCGGCGCGCTTGCCTCGGACGACGCGCCCCAGCGCCTCACTGGCCCGGGAGAGGAGTGCGTGCGCGGCGGAGGCGGCGAGTGGGGAGCGGGGAAGTGCGGGAGCGGTCACGGTGCCCGGGGGAGTCTACCGGGGCCGTCTTGCTCACGCCTCGACAGACTGCTCGAGCTCGTCGGTCTGGAGCCCAAAATACCGGAACATCCGTGCCTGGTGTCGCCCGAGCCCCGTGAGGGCGACGGGTCGGTTCCGGAGAGCCCGGGTGAGTGCATCGACCGAGAGGTCGACGAAGGTGCGCACCTGCGAGAAGTCCACCGTCAACGGGACCGCCGGCAGGTCGCGGAGCGCCTGGGTCACCGCGTCCGTGGTCCGTCCGTCGAGTGTGCCCTTCAGCCGGAGGACCAGGCGGTGCTCTGTCGTCTCCAGCCGGATGTCCAGACCGTCCATTCGAGACCTCCGAGCCTGATCGAGGCTGCGTCCTGTCGTCGACTCTTAGGGTGTCGCAGGACGGCCGCCGCGTTACGCGCGCGACAGAACCGGCGCGGACCGTCGGGTGGTGGATGGACTCACTGTGCTGCGGACAGCGTCCGCTCCGCTGCCAGGGTCCGCCCTGATCCAGGGAGGACCCGCCGCGCCTCGACCTCGGCGTTGCGCACCCTGAGCCGACGCCACTCGTTGGTCACGTCACGTGGGTATCCGGCGATGAAACGCTTCTGCGCCGCCGGGTTCCGCAGCACCCGACGGGCGTAGGCCGGGCCGCCGTTGTAAGCGAGGAGCGCCGCCTCGACCGCCCCGAACTCCCGGAGGAGGGAAGCCAGGTAGGCGGTGCCCAGCTCGATGTTCAGCTCGGCATCGAAGAGCGACTGCCGGTGCCGGAGCGTGGTGCCCCGCTGCGTGGCGAGGAAGCTGCCGGTGGTGGGCATCATCTGCATCAGGCCCATCGCTCCCACGCCGGAGACGGCGTAGGCGTTGAATCCGCTCTCGGTCCGGATGACTGCCACCACCAGCAGCGGGTCCAGCCCGTTGGCCTCGGCCTCCCGCATGATGGCGATGGCGACCCGTCGCTGCGCGCGCTCGGTGAGCGCCGACCGGCTGAGCAGCTCGGGGATGCCCAGGCCGTCTGCCTCGGTGTACCAGCGCTCCTCGTCCTCGATCACCCGGAGGCGGTCGCGCATCGTCGCCAGCTCCGCCTCCCGCTTGGCCAGAAGGTGCTGGAGGTTCTCGACGTCACCCGGGTCGCGGTGCTCGATCGCCCGCGTGGGCGGCTCGCCGGCCCCCGCTCCGGCGTTGCTCACCAGACCGACGCTCAGTGCCATCAGCCACAATCGTCCCATCCCGTCCTCGCGCCCTCGCCTGTGCCCGGATGCGGTGCTCACTGCGCGGTCGCGCCCTAGCACCTGGTGTGCCATCTCTCACCGTGGTGGATCCGCGGCCTCACATCGTCTGCGCCACGACGCCCGCCCTCGGGCCGGTCGATATTTCCGGCGGCGCTCCAACCGCCGGCGTCTGTGCCCTCCGAGCGCGCGGGGCCGGCACTCCCAGCAGGTCGAGCAGCATCGGGAACACCGCGGTGAGCGGCATCGTCTCGCGGTGAACGGCATGCGAGCGCTCCGGGGTGCGGATCCACAGCATGCCCTCGGGATGGTGCCTGCCGCTCTTCACGCCCTCCACCTGGTAGAAGAGCTCGAAGAATCGCGCGGTGCCGGCCGGACCGGACACGGCGGTGTCCGTGCCGAGCGCGCCGTGAACCTTGCAGCCGCAGAACAGCCCCACGCCGTCGCGGCGGACGACCAGCGCGGGCCGGTCGCCCACCCGCAGCGCGGCGAGCCGTCCCTCCGCCTCCACCGCGGCGAGCTCGCTCTCGAGGTAGACGTGGAACTCCTCGGCCATCACCGGCGCCACCCGGTGCGGCGAGCGGACGCCGGCGAACGACAGGAGCGCCTCGAAGTCGCGGGGCCGGTAGATGACCTTGCCCCCGCTCTCTTCGTAGCTGAGGCACGGCTGCTGCGAGAGCGCGGTACAGAGCACCACCGTCGCCTCAAGGCCGACCATCTGCAGACACTCACCCACCAACCGGTCCATCTGCTGGTAGCCGAAGAGCACCGCGTCCGAGAGGGCGCGCTGCTCGTCCGCGCCGGGCCTGACCCGGAAGAGATCCGGCTCCAGGTTGCGCCAGTAGAAGTGCTGGAAGTGGGCGGTGCTGTTCAGGAAGAAGGTGGAGAACGCCGGGCGTGCCCGCCGCCAGTGCCACCGGAACAGGTCGAACTGCAGGCGATCCAGGAGCACCGCGCGTCGCCAGCGCGAGCGGGGGTCGAGCCGCTCTCCGGCGAGCTGCCGGACGATGGCCCACACCGTGGCCGCGGACAGCCCGTGCCGGGCCATGAAGGCCACGAAGCGCAGACGGTCGGCGTGGGTCACCGGGACCTGGTCGTTGGTGTATTCGAGCACGTGCCGGCGGACGAAGTCGAAGAACGTGAGGAGCGCGTCGGGCCGGGGCGGCACGTGCGTCGTCCACGGGTCGGGGAGCATCCACCCCCGGAATCCGGGTCGGGCCGCCACGTTCATGCTGCCGCAGATCCACGCGTCCAGCCCGGCGGCGGAGAGCACGTCCCACAGGCGCGGGGCCGCCGTCCGGTGGCCCTCGTCCAGGTTGAAGACCCCGTGCTCGCGGTAGGGCTCCCCCGAGTGGACGGTGATCCACTGGATCCACGGTTCGAGAAACGGTGGACGCTCCTGCGCGTCGGTGATCCACACCCCGGCCTCGTCGTGCAGCCGCCGGAAGTTCGGCAGCTGGCCGGCGTCGATGAAGCGCCGCATGAGGACCGGACTCAGCTCGTTGAGCTCCAGGACGATGACCGCCCGCTGCGTCGGCATGGGCCCAACGTGGTGACGGCGACGGCCCACCTCCACTGCCGGAGCGCGGCGCCGCATCGACTGACGGACACTTCACCGCTGCCCGGGGGACACTCGGGGAGGGAGGGACTGGTCCGGTGGGACCGAGCGCCCCACGATGCGCCGTGCTCTGGACCAACGGCTGCATCCTCCTGATGCTCTGGGCGCTGGGCGACGTGGCCGGCGGCGCGGTGGGCCAGTGGGTCCATCTGCTCCTGGGCCTGGCGCTCCTGCACTTCGCGCTCGCGCTGGTGAAGGCTGGCCGGCGCCTCCCCCGGACGCGGGGGGCGTGGACCGGGCCGCCGCGGGCCCGGGTGGATCCGCCCCGGCGCTGAGCCGGGTGCTGCACCCCACGAGCGAACGGCAACGCCTTGGTTGCGGCCTCCCCAGCGGAAGACCTGGCGATCCCAAACGATCTCCGAGGCGGGAGGGGATGTCGGGCAGGACGGGTGTCTCCACCCAGGAGACGTCTGGTGGAGACCCCCACCGGCTCGGGAGGTCGCTTCGGGACGTGGCGTGCAACCTGGCGGTCCCGCGCAACGGCGGTCGACGTTCCGGGGGTGTCAGCGCGGTCGGACGCGGGCACCCGGGTGGGCTCGCG
>Ga0335084_10008312_pt1 | contig 10339 bp, 8 predicted proteins | sample Lox_Sample_44_FD_206721 | JGI IMG/M metagenome (GOLD analysis project Ga0335084, IMG submission 206721) | Soil microbial communities from Loxahatchee National Wildlife Refuge, Florida, United States - Lox_Sample_4.4 | ecosystem: Environmental > Terrestrial > Soil > Wetlands | place: USA: Florida... | reverse complement strand
CAGATGTTACCTTGGCCGAACGTTCCGCTGCTCCATCGAGGACGTCCGTGTGGTCGAGCCGGGCTGTGACGAGCGAGCCGCCGTCGCGGCCGGAACGCCCGGAATCCGCCCTCACGTCAGCCGCCGGCTCACCACGGTCTGGATCGAGACCGACGCGACGATGATGAGCCCGTAGATGAAGCTCGTCCAGAAGCCCGTGAGGCCTGCGGCCACGATGCCCGCGTTGATGGCCCCGATGATGAACGAGGCCACGAACGTTCCGAAGATCGTCCCTGTGCCGCCGAACACCGACGTGCCGCCGAGGAACACCGAGGCGAGCGTGTTCAGCATGTAGCCTTCACCGAGGGTGGGCCAGAAGAAGAGGACCTCCGAGCTCACCACGAACCCGGCGAACGCCGCCACGACCCCGACGAGCGCGAACGTGACCATCTTCGTCCTCCCCACGTTCACGCCCATGAGCCGCGCGCTCTCGACGTTGTCCCCGGTGAGGTAGACGTGCGCACCGTAGCGGTGCCGGTTGAGCAGGAACCAGACGGCGAGGCCGACGCCGATCGTCCAGAAGAACTGCGCCGGCACGAACCCGAACGCCCGCCCCACCAGCGCCGAGTGCAGGCCGGTCTCCTGGACCTCCGTCATGCCCAGGCCCTGCCCGTTGGTCACGATCATGACGGCACCACGGAGGAGGAACTGGGTGCCGATCGTCGTCACGAGCGAGGGGACGCCTATCCGGACGACGATGAAGCCATTGAGGAGCCCCGCGAGCAGGCCGCATGTGAGGCAGGCGAGGAATCCGAGCCAGACGTTGCCCGTCCAGAGGAAGACGACGTCGTAGCCCATCATCCCGAACGCCATGATCGACGGAAACGAGAGGTCGATCTCGCCGGTGATCACCACGAGCGTGAGCGGGATGGCGACGAGGGCGAAGAAGGGCGTCGTGGACATGAAGGAGACGTAGATGTCTCCCGCGAGAAACGTCCGCGGCGATCCGATGAGGAACAGCACCCAGACGACGACGGCCACGCCCACGATGCCGAGCTGCAGCGCGTACGTCCGGAGGAACCTGGAGACCGGTCCTCGCTCGGCGGTCTTCGAGAGCGGGCGGGCCGCTTCCTCGGCGCTCATCGATCCCCTCCCCGCGCGTCCAGGCTTCCGGTCCGCGCCACGCGGTAGAGACGGTTGGTGAGCTCGTCGAGCGTCACCTCGTCCTTCAAGAACTGGCCGGCGACCGTCCCGCGATCGAGCACCACGATCCGGTCCGCCACCGGGTAGACGTGGAAGATGTTGTGGTCGATGAAGATCGCGGCCTTGCCGGCCTTCTTGATCCCCTCCACGAAGTCGAGGGCCTTCCTCGTCTCCGAAAGGGAGAGGCCCATCGTGGGCTCGTCGAGGATCACCAGCTCCGCCTTGAAGTACAGGGCCCGCGTGATGGCCACGCCCTGGCGCTCGCCGCCGGAGAACGTCTTGACCGTGGACTCGGGGGTGATCGCCGAGGAGGTGAATCCCATCGCGGACTGCATCAGCTTCCTCGTCTCGATGCGCATGCCTCGCACGTCGAGGACGCCCAGCGGGCCGGTGAGCTCGCGGCCCATGAAGATGTTGCGCCACAGGGACTGCTTGTCGGCGAGCGCGCGCTCCTGGTAGACGACCTCGATGCCGAGCTCGTGCGCACGGGCGACCGACAGGTGCTCGAGCTTCCTCCCCTGCCAGTGGATCTCCCCGCCGGGGTCGGGCCGGTGGTAGCCGGTGATGATCTTCACGAGCGTGGACTTGCCCGCGCCGTTGTCGCCGAGCAGCCCGACGATCTCGTTCGCGCCCACGTGGAAGTTCACGTCGTGGAGCGCCGCGACCTCGCCGAACGTCTTCGAGACGTCGCGCAGCTCGAGCAGGTTCCCCATGGCGGTAGCCTCGAAGAGGCCCGGCACGGCCCTCTCGGCCGCGCCGGGCGATCGAACGAACCCTTCCTGTCCGCCGGGCGTTTCTAGCGGATGTTCTTCTGGGCGAGCGGCGCCACGAAGTCGACGTTCGACTTGTCGACGAACCCCGCGCCGGTGTCGATGTGCAGGCCCGAGAAGCCGTACACCTTCGTGAGCGCGATCTGCAGGATCGGCAGGTAGCCCTGCAGCCACTCCTGCTGGTCGATGACGAGGCCGGTCCAGCCGCCCTTGATCGCCGAGATCGTGGCGGGTGACAGGTCGAAGCCGGCGATGTGAACCTCGCCGGGCTTCTTGCCGGCCGCCTTGAGGTACGTCTCGGCCGTGGCGGTGAGGCCGCCGTGGTCGGTGACGGCGAGCTTCACGTCGGGGTGCGAGGACACGTAGCCGGCGAAGGTCGGCGCCCCGGCGGCCGGGTCCTTGTTGGTTGCCGCGTCGATCTCGAGGTAGTCGACGGTGCAGCCGGCCTCCTTGAGCGCGTCGATGACGCCCTTGGTGCGCTCGCCGCGCGCGGGCTGGGAGAGCAGGCCCCACACCATGGCGCGGTCGCCCTTCTTCAGGCCGAAGCGGGTGACGGACTCGGCGCCCAGCGCGTGCCCGGCGGCGTACAGCTCGGCGCCCACGTAGCCGAACCCCTTGGCCTGGTACTTCTTCTCGGCCTTGGCGAGCGTGGTGTTCTGGCTCGTGACGATGATGCCCTTCGCCACCGCCTGGTCGATGAGGGCGTCGAACGCGGCGTCTCCCGGGTGGCCCATGATGGCGATGCCGTCGGGCCTCGTCGCCACGACCTCCTGGAACTGCTGGATCATCTTCTGGGGATCCCAGTCGGACCAGACGTAGTCGACCTTGACGCCCAGGTCGAACTCCGCCTGCTTGGCGCCGTTGTAGACGTTCACCGCGAAGACGCCGCCTTGCGGGCCGCCGGGGAAGAACACGATGCGGATGCCCTGCGCCCACTTCGTCTGCGCGCTCGCCGGCTGCGCCGCCATCGTCAGGGCCAGCGCGAGTCCCGCGATCATGAAGGTTCCACGCTTCATACGCGATGCCTCCTTCGCTTTCGTGAGAACCGGGGGACCCGCGCGTGCCGTCGCGGGTCCCGGCTGCTGATGCCACGCCATGTGAAACGATGGGTCCGGAGCTTACTCCCCCGGCGCGGAAAGGCGTGGGCAATCTTCGACGCCCCCGGCGGCGACTCGGTCGTCTCCGTTGGGTCCAGGCAGCCTGCGACGCATTGCACCCGCCGCAGCGGCATGCCAGGTTCGACGCGACCGTGAGCGGGACCTCGGACACTGCACCCGTGAGCGCGGCGCGCGCCTCCCAGGCGGCGGGGTCGCTGGTGGTCGCGATCCAGGGGCACGGCAGCCGCGCCCTCGAGGCCGCGCGCGACGTGAGGACCAGGCTCCGCCGACAGTTCCCGGCGAATCCCGCGGTCGTGCTCGTGACCACGATCAGCGAGGGCGCGCTGGCGCTGCGACCCGTCGACGACGACGTGGGGCCGGAGCGACCCGGCGACTCGGCGCTCTTCATCCCCACCGCCAGCCAGGGCGCGGTGCCCGCAAGGACGAGCCCCATGGGACCGCTGCTCCAGTCCGCCGTGGAGCACGACGCCGCCGTCGTCGTGGTGATCGCGGCCGAGCCCCACGACGGCGAGGTCGACTGGCTCGACCGGCTGCTCTCCCCAATCGTGTCTCACGGCTTCGACTTCGTCTGCCCCGCCTACGTGCGCAGCCGCACCGAGGGGGCCATCAACACCGGGATCGTCTCCCCGCTCATCCGGACGCTGTATGGCAAGGCGCTCCGGCAGCCCCTGGGAACCGAGGCGGCCCTCTCGGGCGCGCTGGCGCGGAAGCTCCTCGCCGACGAGGACTGGAGGAAGCGGCCCGCTGAGGCAGGCTCGGACGCCTGGCTCCTGGCGAAGGTGCTCGACAGCGGCGCACGCGTCTCGCAGAGCTGGCTGGGAGCCTGGCCTCGCCCCGAGGGAGAGCCGGAGGAGGCGAGCGAGACGCTCGTCCGCTCGCTCGGCCTCGTCTTCGGCGAGATGGAGCGAACCGGCGCCCGCTGGCAGCGAACCGGACCGTCCGGGCCGGTCCCGACCTTCGGTGAAGGTGGATACGCCCGGGAGGGCGCCCGCCTGGACCCGGCGCGCCTCGGGGAGGCGTTCGCCGCCGGCCTGCGCGACCTCCACCCGATCCTGGGCCTGGTCCTGGCGCCGGCGACGATGCTGGAGCTCCAGCGCGCCGCCGGCTCGAAGAACGGGCCGGGCCCGCTGCCCGACGCGATCTGGGCACGCGTGATCTTCGACTTCGCCGTGGCGCACCTCGTCCGCACGGTCGAGCGGCGCCAGCTCCTCCGCTCGCTGACGCCGCTCTACCTCGGGTGGCTCGGCGGCCTCGCCCGCGACGCCCAGGCCCTGGACGACGCCGGCTTCGAGGCGCGGGTGGAGTCGGTCGGCGCGGCCTTCGAGCGCGAGAAGCGCTACCTCGTGGCACGTTGGCGGTGGCCCGACGAGTTCAATCCCTGAGGAGGAAGCGCCATGTGGGAACAGGCCAAGAGCACGTTCCTGGACGCCGCAGGTCGGGTCGTCCAGGCCATCGCGAGGCTCCTGCCCGGCGCCGTCGCCCTGGCGATCTTCCTCGTCCTGACCGCCCTGGTCGCGGGAGCCGCGTCCTACCTTCTCCGCCGCGCCGGCAGGCGCCTGGACGTGGACCGGCGGCTCCGGGAGTGGGGCATGGCGGCTCCAGAGGCGGCCGGACACGTCGGCCCGACCCGCATCGCGGCGCGTCTGGTGGGGTGGGCGATCGTCGCGCTGGGGCTCGTCGCCGCCCTCAACGTGTTCGAATCGAGCGCGACGAGCGCGATCGCCCAGCGCCTCCTCGATTACGTTCCCCAGGTCGTCATCGCCCTCGTGGTCTTCATGGCCGGCGTCGCGGGAGGACGGGCAGTCGAGCGCAGCGTGCTCATCGGCGCGGTCAACATGGGGCTCCACTCGGCCCGATTGATCGGCCTCGGAGCACGCTGGCTGCTGGTCATCCTGGCCTCGGCCGTGGCGCTCGAGCACCTCGGGGTTGGCGGGACCATCCTCACGAGCGCCTTCGCGATCTCCTTCGGCGGCATCGTGCTGGCTCTCGCGCTCGCGGTCGGGCTCGGGGCACGCGACCTCGTCGCGAGGTCCCTCGAGCGGCGCTTCAGCGACCGGAGCGGGGACCGGAGCGAGTCCGGAGACGACAAGATCCACCACCTGTGAGGCGCACCCCATGACGACGCCCGGATCCGGCCCAGCGCGTCGCAGCGGCCTCCTCTTGCACCCCACCTCGCTGCCCGGGCCCCACGGGATTGGCGACCTGGGTCCTCGTGCGCACGCGTTCGCGGACTTCCTCGCCAGCGCCGGGCAGCGACTGTGGCAGGTGCTACCGCTCGGCCCCACCGGATTCGGCGACTCGCCCTACCAGTCGCTGGGCGCCTTCGCGGGCAACCCCCTCCTCGTGAGCCCGGAGCTGCTCGTGCGGGACGGCCTCCTGGCAGCGGAGGAGGAGGCGTCGGCGCGCGTGCCGGCCGGGTCCACCGTGGACTTCGGCGTCCTCATCCCGCGGCGCCACGCGCTTCTGCGCCTCGTGGCGGAGCGCTTCGGCGGCCGCGCGAGCCAGGCGCTCCGGCGCGACCTGGAGGTCTTCCGGGAGGCGCGCACGGCCTGGCTGCCCGACCTCGCCCTCTTCCTGGCGCTCAAGGGCGCCCACGGGGGCGCGCCCTGGCCGGCGTGGGACGAGGGGCTCGCACGGCGCGATCCGCGCGCGCTCGCGGAGGCGTCCCGGCGCCTCGCCGCCGAGGTCGAGGCGGAGGTCGTGGCCCAGTTCCTCTTCGACCGCCAGTGGCGGGAGCTCCGTGACCACTGCCACGCGCGCGGCCTCTCCGTCATGGGCGACCTGCCGATCTACGTCGCGCACGACAGCGCCGAGGCCTGGGTGAGGCGCGATCTCTTCCACCTCGACGCGAAGGGCGCACCCACGGCTGTCGCCGGGGTTCCTCCGGACTACTTCTCGGCCACCGGGCAGCTCTGGGGCAATCCGCTCTACCGCTGGGAGGATTCCCTCGAGGCCTGCTGCGGGTTCTTCTCCGAGAGGGCGCGCGCTGCGCTGGATTGGGTCGACGAGCTGCGCCTCGACCACTTCAGGGGCTTCGAGGCGTACTGGGCGGTGCCAGCCGGCCAGCCCACCGCCGCGGGAGGAGCCTGGCGGCCGGGCCCGGGCGCCGCGTTCTTCGAGCGGCTGCGGCGGGACCTCGGGAGGCTGCCCCTCGTCGCGGAGAACCTCGGGGTCATCACACCGCCCGTGGAGGCGTTGCGGAGGCAGTTCGCGCTCCCCGGCATGGCCATCCTCCAGTTCGGCTTCGGGACCGATCCGGAGGCAAGCAACTACCGGCCTCACCGCTACGAGCGGGACCTGGTCGCCTACACCGGGACGCACGACAACGACACGGTGGTGGGCTGGTGGGCGAGCGAGGGCGGCGACTCCACCCGTACCCGCGCCGAGGTGCTCGCCGAGAAGGAGCGCGCTCGCCGCTACCTCGCCACCGACGGACGCGACATCCACTGGGTGCTGTTGCGGACGCTGCAGGCGTCGGTGGCCGGCACGGTGGTGACCCCGGTCCAGGACGTCCTCGGCCTCGGCAGCGAGGCGCGGATGAACAGGCCCGGCACGCTCTCCGGGAACTGGCGCTGGCGGCTCCACGACGGCGCGCTCACCGCCGACCTCGCGGCGAGGCTCGCCGAACTCGCCGCTCTGTTCGACCGGAGCTGAGGGCGTCAGGCGTCCTGCCGCAGCTCGAACCAGTAGAAAGCGTATCCACCGAGGGTGAGGAGGTAGGGCAACCGCCCCACCTTCGGGAACGGCGTGTAGCCGAGCATCTCGATCGGGACGAGCCCTTCGAACGCCGAGAGATCGAGCTCGGCGGGCTGCGCATGGCGCGAGAGGTTCGCGACGCAGAGCACGACGTCGGACTCCCAGCGCCTCACGTAGACGAGGATCCTCGGGTTGCTCACCGGCAGGAACTCGATCGTGCCCCGCCCGAACACCTTGAACTGCTTGCGGAGCCGGATCAGGTTGCGCATCCAGCTGAGCAGCGAGGACGGGCTCTTCTGCTGGGCCTCGACGTTCACCGCTTGGGCGCCGTAGACGGGATCGGTGACCGGCGCCGAGTAGAGGGACCCGGGCGGCCGCGTGGAGAACCCGGCGCTCGGCTCCCCCGTCCACTGCATCGGCGTGCGAACCCCGTCCCGGTCCGGGCGCTCGATGTCGTCTCCCATCCCGATCTCGTCCCCGTAGTAGAGGACCGGCGTGCCCGGGAACGAGAAGAGCAGGCCATTCAGGAGCTCGATCCTCCTGCGGGCGTTGTCCACGAGCGGCGCGAGCCGTCGCCGGATCCCGACGTTGACCCGAGCCCGTGGATCGCGCGCGTAGGCGAGGTTCATGTAGGCGCGCTCCTCGTCGCTGACCATCTCGAGCGTCAGCTCGTCGTGGTTCCTGAGGAACATCGCCCACTGGCAGCTCGCCGGCAGCGCCGGCGTCCGGCGCATGATCTCGACGATCGGCTCCGCGCTCTCCCGCCGGAGCCCCATGAAGATCCGCGGCATGACCGGGAAGTGGAAGGCCATGTGGCACTCGTCGCCGTCGCCGAAGTAGGGGCGGACGTCCTCGGGCCACTGGTTGGCCTCCGCGAGGAGCATGCAGCCCGGGGCGTGCTGGTCGACGACGGCTCGGAGGCGCTTGATGATCGCGTGGGTCTCGGGGAGGTTCTCGCAGGAGGTGCCCTCGCGCTCCACGAGGTACGGGATGGCGTCGAGGCGGAAGCCGTCCACGCCCATGTCGAGCCAGAATCGCATCACGGACTCGATCTCCTCGACGACCCTGGGGTTGTCGAAGTTGAGATCGGGCTGGTGGCTGAAGAAGCGGTGCCAGTAGAAGGCCCCAGCCTCCGGGTCCCACGTCCAGTTGGACCTCTCGGTGTCCGTGAAGATGATCCGGACCCCGGCGAACTTCCGGTCCGAGTCGCTCCAGACGTAGTAGTCCCGTTCGGGAGAGCCCGCCGGTGCCCGCCGTGCCCGCTGGAACCAGGCGTGGCGATCGGAGGTGTGGTTGATCACGAGCTCGACGAGGACGGCGAGGTCCCGGCGATGCGCCTCCTCGAGGAGGCGGCGGAAGTCCTCGAGCGTGCCGTAGCTCGGGTGGACGTCGCGGTAGTCCGCGATGTCGTACCCGTCGTCCCTCAGCGGAGACGGGAAGAAGGGCAGCAGCCAGAGACAGGTGACGCCGAGGGACTCGAGGTAGTCGAGCTTCTCGGTCAGCCCCTGGAAGTCCCCGATCCCGTCGCCGTTGCCGTCGAAGAACGCCTTGACGTGCGTCTCGTAGATGACGGCGTCCTTGTACCAGAGCGGATCGCGGGTGATCCGGGTCTTCACGGAACGCTCCTGCGCAGGGGGCGACCAGAAGTCATAGATGACCACGGTCCCCGCCTCAAGCCATCGCCTCTCCTCACGACGCACCATCCTCCGACGGACGCCCCTCCGTCTTGACGGAGACGGTCGGCGCGGCGAGACTCGCCGGCTCCCTTCCCGGAGCCCCCGATGCCCGACGAAGTCCATCTCGACGCCAACGTCCCAGGAAACCCGGCCTACCACTTCACGATCCTGCCGCCCGGCTCGCCCGCGAGGGTCGGCTGGGCGGAGCGGGCGGCGCTCGTCCCCGGGGCCGGCTTCGCCACCCGCTGCGTCCACGCGGGCGTCCAGCCCGACCCGGCCTACGGGGCGGTGATGCCGCCCGTCTACCTGACGTCCACCTTCGCGTTCCGCGACGTGTGCACGAACGCGGGCTACGACTACACGCGGAGCGGCAACCCGACGCGCGCTGCGCTCGAGGAGGCGATCGCCGTGCTCGAGGGCGGCGGGGGTGCCACCTGCACCACGACCGGCATGGCGTCGGTGCTCGTCGCGCTGAACCTCCTCCCCCACGGCGCGCACGTCATCGCGACGATCGACCTCTACGGCGGCACGTTCCGCCTACTCGAGCATGCGAAGGTGGCGCACGGGCTCGAGGTCACGTACCTCGACCTCGCCGACGTCGCGGCGGTCGAGCGGGCGTTCCGGCCCGGCACCGGCATGGTCTGGATCGAGACGCCCTCGAATCCGCTCCTCAGGCTCACCGACATCCGGGCGATCTCCGCGCTCGCCCGCGCCCGCGGCGCGCTCTCGGTCGTGGACAACACCTTCCTCTCCCCGGCCCTGCAGCGCCCGTTCGAGCTCGGGGCGGACCTCGTCGTCCACTCCACGACCAAGTACCTGAACGGCCACAGCGACGTCGTGGGGGGCGCGGTGGTCGCGCCGAGGGACCGCGTGGCGCTGCTCCAGCGCATCCAGTCGGTGAACAACCTCCTCGGCACGTCGCAGAGCCCGCACGACGCGTTCCTCGTGCTGCGCGGGCTCAAGACGCTGCCCATCCGGATGCGAGCGCACGAGGCCGGCGCTCGCCACGTCGCGGAATTCCTGGCACGACACCCGCAGGTGGAGAAGGTCCACTACCCGGGGCTGGCGACGCACCCGCAGCACGCGCTCGCGCGTTCCCAGCAGCTCGGCTTCGGCGGGATGGTGTCGTTCGAGCTCCGGGCCTACCGCCCCGACCGGCTCGACCACGTGCTGCGCACGCTGCGCTGGTTCACGCTCGCCGAGTCGCTCGGCGGCGTGGAGAGCCTCGTCGCGCACCCGGCCTCCATGACCCATGCATCGATGACGCCCGAGGCGCGCAGGCGCGCGGGGATCACCGACGGCGTCATCCGGCTGTCGGTGGGCCTCGAGGAGCCGGCGGATCTCGTCGAGGATCTGGCGCGGGCGCTGGACTCGCTGCCGGCGTAGGGGCGAGGCCTTCCTCCTCGCGACGCACGGTGTCTCACCCGGATCCGGGTGCCCGTCTGGGCGTTGGCCCATATTCGCGCTTCCCAATCCGTACCGGCGGTTTATGAGGGTGCCACGGCAGGTTCACCCAAGGGAGGTTCTCATGCACGTCGGATCCCGAATCGCCACCCTCGCAGCATCGGCCCTCATGGCGGCCCTCGCCGGTCCGGCGAGAGGCGCCACCGTCTCCGTCGCCTGCGGCTCGGTCGGAGCCGAATACGACCTCTGCAAAACCGGCGCGGAGGCCTGGGCGAAGAAGACCGGAAACACGGTGAACGTGGTTTCCGTCCCCAAGGACTCGAACGAGCAGCTCGCCCTCTTCCAGCAGCTCCTCTCCCAGAAGTCGGACAAGATGGACGTCATCCGCATCGACGTCGTCTGGCCCGGCCTGCTGGCGAGCCACCTCGTCGACCTCGGCAAGGAGGTCCCGAAGAGCGTGGTGGACATGCACTTCAAGCCCATCGTCGAGGCC
>Ga0335084_10008311_pt1 | contig 10339 bp, 9 predicted proteins | sample Lox_Sample_44_FD_206721 | JGI IMG/M metagenome (GOLD analysis project Ga0335084, IMG submission 206721) | Soil microbial communities from Loxahatchee National Wildlife Refuge, Florida, United States - Lox_Sample_4.4 | ecosystem: Environmental > Terrestrial > Soil > Wetlands | place: USA: Florida... | reverse complement strand
GCAGCCGTGGCCACCGCTCCCGAGCGTCAGGCGCCCGCCGCCCCCAGCTACAAGCCGGGATTCGGTGCCGCAGACCTTCAGGAAGCCTTGGAAGTCGTTCAACAGCTGGATCCTCCCGGCGTCGGTTGTCGCGATTTGCGCGAGTGCCTGCTTCATCAGCTGCGTTACCATCAAGCCCAGCTCACGCAAAACAAGAATGGCACCGCCCAGGTTCTCGAAGATGCGATTGCAGTCGTCGATCAGCACCTGCGCGCTGTGCAGAACAAGCAGCACAAGGAAATCGCCAAGGCCATCGGACGCCCCATCGAGGCCGTCCAGAGCGCGCTCGATTATCTTCGCACTCTCGACCCGCGCCCTGGCCTGCGTTACAACAAGGTCCAGGCGCGGCTGATCGAACCCGACGTCGCCTTCGTCAAGCACGGAGACGAATGGCTCGTCATCATGAACGATGAAGACTTGCCGCAGCTTCGCCTGAATCCGGCGTACAAAAAGCTCGTGACTCGCGACGGCACCAACGACAAAAACACGCGCGACTACGTCAAAGAGCGCTACAAGAGCGCCATCCAGCTCATCAAGAATATCGAGCAGCGCAAGCAGACCATCACCAAAGTCTGCTATTCCATCGTCGCCCGTCAGCAGGACTTCCTCGAAAGAGGTATCGATCAGCTAAAACCCATGATGATCAAGGAGGTGGCCGAAGAAATCGGCGTGCATCCTTCGACGGTAAGCCGTGCTGTCGCGAGCAAATACGCGCACACACCACAAGGCGTATTCGAGCTCCGGTACTTCTTCAGCGAAAGTGTTCAAGGGCCCGAAGGTGGCGGCACCTCGCTGCTCATCCTGAAGCGCCGCGTCAAGAAGCTTATCGAGGAAGAAGATCCGAGCCGTCCGCTGACCGACGAGCAGATTACCCGCATCCTGCAGTCCCAAGGGATTCAGGTAACCCGCCGCACGGTAGCCAAATACCGCGAAGACATGCGCATCCCAAGCACGCACCAGCGCAGGGTAAAAAAATAATTTTCGTCGAGGAGTGCTTCGTGGAAGGGCACGGCTTTAGCCATGCTGAAACCGGTTCCAGAGAAATGGGGCTTTAGCCCCTGAGTTTGCAGTTAAGTGTTCCAAAATGCAGTGCCCGTTTTACCTTATCGAATTGAAAATGGAGGGGCGCTCATGAACGTGGAGTACACCGGAAGACAGTACGAAGTCACCAACGCCATCCGCAAAGAAGTCGAAACCGGCCTCACAAAAATCCGTAAGATTCTCGGCGACAAGTTCGAAACCAAAGTCATCCTCGCAGTCGAGAAGCATCGCCATAAAGCCGAAATCACCATCAATCCCCGCAACGGACCGCTCGTCGGACTCGCCCAGGCGAAGGACATGTCTATCGCCGTCAACGAAGCCCTCGACCATCTCCAGAAGCAGGCCATTAAGCACAAGACGCGTTGGCAATCCAAGAAGCGCTCCGCCCGCAAGAGCGAAGAAGTCAAGAAGTGGAACGGCCATTCTTCGCAGGAAGAGGTCCAGACTGTCGTTGGCCTATCCGAAACGACTGCCGTCCCGGTGCTCGTACACAAGTATCCGGCTGTCGCGAAAACCACTGAGGTGCATCTGGTCCGCGCAGATGAAGCGGTCGCCATGCGCCCCATGACGCTCGAAGAGGCGATCAAGGAAGCGCACTTCAAAGATCGCGACGTCTTCGTGTTCCGCGACCCCAAAGGCAAAGTGATGGTCCTGCATCGCGCCAAAGACGGCAAAATGCAGTTAATTGAAGTCCCGTAGGAATTACCACAGACCACGTAGGGACAGCCGCCTCGGCTGTCCAGCGGCCCGGAAGTATCGGGCCGCAGTTTTTTCGTGGCCACGACGCGTCTCTACTTGCTTTTAACCGAAATCCCTTCGGCCTTTACCGGCTCTCCGCATTTCCCGCCGCGCAACCCATCCAGAAACGCCTTGACCTCCAGCAGAGTCAATTTCTCCGTGCTCCCCGCCATGCCGATCCCGGCAAAATTCAAATGCGTGGCTCCATCGATCACTCCCAGCCACTTGCAGCCATCAGACATGTCTTCATAAGGAATCGTGCGCGACTCATACCCGCCCGTGGACATCGACTTATCCCGAGTGCCTGTTAGCACAAGCACCGGCTTCCGGATTCCGCTCCACGCGCGCTCGGGAAACATCGCATCCGGTCCATCCGGAGACATCGCCACATACGCGCTAAACCGATCCTGCCCGCCCTTCACTCCAAGCTTGTTCTTCGCGCCCGCCTCCACCATCACGGTGCGCGCGCCCATCGAATGTCCCAGCAATGCGACGAACGGGGCTTTGCAAGATGCGCCCGCCCATTTCAATGCCGCCTCAATATCCATCAGCCGCGCTTCGTACGCCTTGGGATCATCCACTAGCTGCCGCAAGCCTTCCTTGATTCCTCCGGCTTCGTGTATATCGGAACGCAACGCTGCGCTCCCGCTCTCCCGGTGGCCCATTACAATTGCCCGCCACCCGTCCTCGCGCAGCGCCTTCGCCAAATACGAATATCCGTCTTCACTGCCCCCGGCGCCCGGAGAAATCAGCGCCAGTGGCGTACATCCCTCAACCCTCGGCGAATACACGCGCAGCGGAGTCTGCACTCCGTCCTTGCGGGGAGCTTGGACTAACTCTTGAGAGAAGAGGAAGTGTCCCGTGAAACACCAGAATGCGACTGCCGCCAAAGTTCCAAGCCGACTCACCATTCCACCTCGCTTCCGGTCGCTTCGAAGAATAAATCACAAATGCCCGGATCGAGGTTGTCAGAATTGGATCGAATCTTTGGGGAGTTGAAGGGCATTCGGCAGGTCCTCCTTCAGCCCTTCCTCTGCACACTGAGCGCCGTTGGCATCACAACGCCACTCCGGCCACTGTTTTTTGGTCCGTCTACTAGCTAACGATCTGATCATCCGCCGCCGGTGGAACCAGGTACGAAACGATGAACGTTAACACCGTCGTAATTTCCGCGCTGATCTCTCCCGGAATCGATGTGCCACTCGCCGCCCTCACAATGTAGACCACGATCCCGGTAACTGCACCCGCCAATGCTCCAACCCAGACTTTCCGTGCCGGTAGTGCCGACTGCATGCTTGCCATAACTCACGCTCTCCTTATGCTTATGATGGATTCCCTACGTGGGCTCCTCATGTCCATGGTGAGCATTGCGGTGAAAACGTATCAAAATCGGTGCAACCCACCGCAAGAAAACATTCACGCGCATGGCCCAGTCAAACGGGTGTATAAATCCTCTTGCCGTATTGATACGTTTCAATAACGGCGATTTGTGATATCGCCGCGGATGGAGTTCCTTTCATGTCGATTGCCCGCCGCCGGATTCACTTCCTCACCCTGCTTCTTTCTCTTGGCATCGTTACAAGTCCGCAACCGGTCAACGCCCAAACAGCCTCTGCGTCCAAGCTCTCTGTTCACTGGGAAGAACTCACCGCCTCCGATTTCCGTGAAGGCGTTCGCCGCTCGCAGGGAACCTGTCTGCTCCCGTTTGGCATCATCGAGAAGCACGGTCCTCATCTCCCGCTCGGCACCGACCTGCTCGATGTTCGCTATGCCGCGCTGCACGCCGCCGAGCAGGAGTACGCCGTCGTGTTCCCCGAATACTATTTCGGACAAATCGCCGAGGCCAAGCACGAACCCGGCACAATGTCTTACAGTCGAAACATGCAACTCGCTCTTCTGCAGGAAACCACCGACGAGATGGCACGCAACGGCTGTAAGAAAATCCTGATCGTCAACGGCCACGGCGGAAACAACAGCCTGTTGCCCTTTTTCGCGCAGACGCAGCTCGATAAGCCGCACGATTATGTGGTCTACGTCTTCGACGAACGCACGCCCCAGCACGGCGGCCCCCCTCGCACCGACAAACTCGACATGCACGCCGGCCAGAGTGAAACCTCGAAGATGATGATCGCCCACCCGGAACTGGTCCATCCCGATCGCGCGACCAGAGAGTCCGGAGCCGATCAGGCTCGTCAAAAAATCTCCGAAGACATCTACACCGGCATCTGGTGGTACACACGCTTCCCATTCCACTATTCCGGCGAAGGTGCCACCGCCACGAAGGAATTAGGCGAATATCAGATGAAGTGGTGGATTGATTCGGTAGTGAAGGCGATCCAACAGGTGAAAGCAGACGACGTCAGCCTGAAAATGCAGCAAGAATTCTACGAAAAGAGCACGCACCCGCTGGATACGCAACCGTAACTGAATTGCTGATTGATGATTTTTGATTGTTGATTGAAAACAAACGGATCCCGGTCTTGTTTTTCAATCAACAATCATCAATCAAAAATCAACCATGCCTTTTAAGAGCTTCCGATCAGCACACCAGTAGCAAACACCAAGGCTCCGCCCAGCCCAACCTGCACGGCCGCCGAGAACCAGGGCGTGTCCATGTATCGTCGGCGAATCCAGGTAATGATCGCCAATTCCGCGACCACCACCGCTCCCGCCGCCCAAAATGCCAACCGAAAGTTATGAACAAGAAATGGCAGCGTGTGGCCGATGCCTCCGATCGCGGTCATGGCGCCGCAAATCAGCCCACGAACCCACGGATGTCCCCGGCCCGTCAGACTGCCGTCATCCGACAGAGCCTCGGCAAATCCCATGCTGATGCCTGCGCCAATAGATGCCGCAAGGCCCACAAGAAAAGTCTTCCAGCTATCTTGCGTCGCCAGCGCTGCGGCGAACACGGGCGCCAGCGTCGATACCGATCCATCCATCAATCCTGCCAGGCCCGGCTGCACAATCTGCAAAACGAACAACCGCCTTTGCGCCGCCTCTTCGTCTTCTTTCACATGGGCCGGCAGCTTCTGTTTGTCCAGTTCCTGTGCGCGAATCTCGTGCTCACGCTCCTCGTTAACCAGGTCGTCCAGCAATTGCCGGATGCTCGCATCCTGCGTGCGTGCCGCCGCTTTTTCATAGAACCGCCGCGTCTCGACCTCCATCGTCGACGCCTCTTTGCGCACAGCTTCGATCCGCAATGGCCGCACCAGCCACAACGCCGGCCGTTCCACGAATCCCCGCACGTCCTGCCGCCGGATCAAGGGGATGTGCTCGCCGAACTTCGTGCGATACAGCTCCAGTAGCTTTCGACGATGCCCCGACTCCTCCTCGCGCATGCCTTCAAACATCGAGGCCGTCGCCGGGTAATCCTGCCTCAATCCCTCGGCAAAATCCGCATACACGCGCTCATCTTCCTCCTCGAGCGCAATCGCTAAAGCCAGTACCTCGCGTTCTGTGAGCTCTTCGAACTTTTTCATGACGCCATAGATTACCTGTCGCGCTCGCATTCCGACAATCTGGATTTCCTGTCGTGATATTCGTCCGATACATATCCAATGATTTTGTAGGGGCGGACGCCCCGTCCGCCCCGAGTCGCGAAGCGACGAGCAACGGCGCCCGGGGTCAAGGCAAACGTTGCGCACCGCAGCACACCGCTGCAGCAATCATCAAAGATTCTGCAGTATCTCAATCGACAAGTACTCAGGCAACGCCTCGCCCCGCTTCGATGCTACTATCCAGTGCATGGGGCCGCGGAAGTCGGCTAGGCGCAACCGGATATCTTCACACCGACCAGGCAAGCTCCATGGCCGTGAGCGCCATCGCTCGCCAGAACTGGTCATCATTACCGGTATGAGCGGTTCCGGGAAGGCTTCCGTCCTTAAGGCCTTCGAGGATCTTGGCTATTACTGCGTCGACAATCTTCCGGTCGAATTGATCCTTCGGTTCGCCGAACTAGCCGTCCGCTCGCGTGACACCCGCCGCACCGCCCTGGTTGTGGATGTCCGTGAGGGCACGAAGCTGGGCAGATTGCCGGACCTGCTGAAATCGGTCCGCCGCATGATCCCCACCAAGGTCGTCTTCCTCGAGGCCTCCGACGCCGTCCTCCTGCGCCGCTTCAGCGAGACCCGCCGTCCGCACCCCCTGGGCACCGATGCTCCCGTGAAATCGGCCCTAAAGGAAGAGCGCGGGCATCTCAGCACCATCCGCCGCGTCGCCGACCTCGTGATCGACACTTCCAAGTTCAATGTTCACGAGCTCCGGGCGCATATCAACGAGCGATTCCTCGAGCACTCCCCTGAAAAAAGCATCCTCGTCTCCAGCGTAAGTTTCGGATTTCGCCAGGGTGTTCCCGAAGATGCCGACCTCGTCTTCGATGTCCGCTTTCTGCCCAACCCTCATTTCGTGCCCGAGTTCCGCCCGTTGACCGGACGCCATCCCCGCGTCGCCAAGTACATCCGGTCCTTTCCCCAGACCCAGGAGTTCATTTCGCGCATCTCCGACCTTCTCGTCTACCTGCTGCCGCACTACATCCACGAGGGCAAGAGTTATCTGACCATCGCTTTCGGTTGCACCGGCGGACAGCACCGCTCCGTCATGATCGCCGAAGAGGTCGGCAAGCATCTCCGCCGCGCCGGATACCGCGTCAAAGTCGTCCATCGTGACAGTCCCAAGTAGTTACAACTCACCATGTCGACGCCGCCCTATTCCCTCCACCCCGAGCCTTTGCAAAGAAGCTGGATCGAACGTCACCCGCTCTGGAAAATCCCTCTCGGCTTCGCGACCCTCATGCTGCTGATCTGCGGTTTTGCCGTCGGCACGGGAACCATCGTGGTGGCGAGCTATCGCCACAGCGATGTCTACAAGCAGGCAATGGCCAGGGCTACGCAAAACCCGACTGTGCGCGAACAGATCGGAGAACCGATCAAGCCTGCATGGTTCATTTCAGGCTCTTTGCACATCAACGGAGGCTCCGGCAACGCCGACTTCTCGATCCCGATCTCAGGCCCAAAAGCCAACGGCTCGATTCGCGTCATCGCATTCAAGAACGCCGGCGTCTGGCGATTCACTTACCTGCAAGTCAATGTTTCGGGCCAGAGATCGTGCATCGACCTGCTTGCCGACCAAGCCACCGATCAGAACCCTACGATCCAACCATGATCGAATCGGGAACTCATTCACAGTGAGCGTGCCTCGTCACTCCTATTCCGGCCTGCAACTCAAGTAAAATGACCCCTTGTATCTCACTCCCATCCGAATGGTGAGCGGCAGCGGCCCATACCGCGCAGGAGTCCCATGCGCCAACTGATACGTCTGGTCCGCTACGTGCTCCCCTTCCTCCTTCAATTGCTGCCCGGAATTTTTCTGTTAGCCGGAGTCGGATTTTTCGAAGCCTTCCGCTTGATGCTTCTCAAGCCGGTTCTCGATCGCGTCCTCAATCCGTCCTCAGGTTCCGAAAACATAATCCTGTTCACGGTCCCCCAAACCAATCATCCCATCTATCTGCAGCGCTTCGTGCCAACACACTTCCACAATGCATGGACCATCGTCGCCTACGCCCTCGTAGCCTCGACCGTGCTGAAAGGAATCTTCGACTACACCGGCACCTACCTGGTGAATCACGCCGGATTCGGCATGATCACCAACCTCCGCAACGATCTCTACAACTCTGTCCTCCGCCGCTCCGCAGCCTTCTTCCAGAAACACACCACGGGCACGCTGATCTCCACCATCATTAACGACATCGAGCGCGTGCAGTTCGCCATGTCGAGTGTCCTCGCGGAAGGTCTGCAACAGTTCTTCACGTTCCTCTTCACCGCGGGACTGGTCATCGTCCTCGGCAAGCAGCTAGCCTGGGTTCTCGTTGTCTTCATCCCCATCATCATTTTTTCTGCCGTCCGCATTGGCCGCCGCGTGCGCTCCACCACGCGCACCGGACAAGACCAGCTCGCCGACGTCCAGAACATCCTCCACGAAACCATCACCGGCAATCGCATCGTGAAAGCCTTCGGCATGGAGTCCTGGGAAGTCGCCCGTTTCCGCACCGCCGCCCAGCGCCTGTTCCACGCGAACCTGCGTTCGGTAGCCGCCGCCGCAATCAGCTCGCCCCTGATGGACATCTTCGGCGCCGTAGCTGTCGCAATGTTGCTGCTCCTGGGCCGCGATCAAATCGCCCACAACGAACTCACGCTCGGCGCCTTCATCGCCTTCGTCGCCGCAGTCCTCAGCATGTACAACCCGGTGCGCAAGTTCGCCGTCTTCAACAACAGCTTCCAGCAAGCCCTCGGTGCGTCTTCTCAACTCTTCAAATTCATGGACACCGAAGATGTCGTCGCAGAAAAGCCAGGCGCAAAGTCCCTCCCGCGCTTTTCTCAAAGCATCCGCTTCGAAAATGTTTCCTTTTCCTACAGCGACGACGGCGACAATTCCCGCGAGATCCTTCACAACATCAACCTCGAAGTGAAACGAGGCGAAATCCTCGCGGTCGTCGGCTCCTCCGGCGCAGGCAAAAGCACACTCGTTCACCTGCTCCCAAGATTTTTCGATGTTTCTGGCGGACGAATCCTCGTCGACGGTCACGATGTCCGCGATGTCACGCTCTCGTCCCTACGTTCACAAGTCGGCATCGTGACGCAGGAAACAGTCCTCTTCAACGACACCGTCCGCAACAACATCGCCTACGGCCAGCCCCATGTCCCAATGAAAGATGTAGAGGCCGCCGCCCGCGCCGCCCTCGCTCACGATTTCATTCTCGCTTTACCATCGGGTTACGATACGGTGATCGGCGAACGTGGTGTCCGGCTCTCCGGAGGCGAACGTCAGCGCCTCGCGATCGCGCGGGCTCTGCTCAAGAATGCGCCCGTCCTCATTCTCGACGAAGCCACTTCCGCTCTCGACAGCGAGTCCGAAGCTCTGGTGCAGTCGGCATTGCACAACCTGATGAGCGGCCGCACCGTGTTCGTGATCGCACATCGTCTTTCTACCGTTCGTCGTGCCGATCGCATCGTGGTCCTGGATAACGGCACCATCTCCGAGATCGGCGCCCACGAAGTTTTGATGAAGAATCTCGGCACCTACCGCCGGCTGTACGATTTGCAGTTCGCCGACACGGATGTGCCCAAAGCAGTCGCAGAATAGCAACCGGCCCCTATATGCATACACGCTCAATGACAGGTTTTGCGCAGGTGAGAGGCGAAATTCAGCAGAACGGCGCGAACGCCTCTTCCCCCAATGGTCGCCTGGGATTCACTCTTTCTCTGAAGTCTGTGAATCACCGCTTCCTCGATCTTCACTTCCGGCTGCCTTCTGGCACCGACTCTCTCGAGATGCAACTCCGCCGCGCACTCAAAGAGAAGATTGCCCGCGGCCACATCGAAGTCTCTCTTAGCCTCGAGCGCGTCAACAGCGAAACCTTCTCACTGAATCGCGAACTGGTCAGCGGATACATCGCCGCCTTTCGCGCCGCTGCTGCGGAATTCTCCCTGGCCGCCGAGCCCGATCTCAACGCCGTGTTGCGCATGCCGGGCGCTCTCGATTCCTCCAGTGATGCCGCCGACGGTGAAATCGAAGGCGCGGTCATGGCCAAAGCCGGAGAAGCCCTCGATCGCCTCAACGAAATGCGGCAGGAAGAGGGCCGCGGCATCGCTCGCGAATTGCGCGAGCGCATGACGCATCTCGCCGAGGCCGCCAAAAGTGTGCAGCAGCATCGCCGCGCGGTCCTGCAGAATTACTCAGAGCGCCTGCAATCGCGCTTACAGGAATTGTTAGGCTCAACCGTCGACCGCGAGCGCGTTCTACAGGAGGCCGCCCTGCTCGTCGACCGCAGCGACATCCAGGAAGAAATCGTCCGCCTCGAGACCCACGTCCAGCACTTTCTCGGCCTGCTCGACGAGGGTGGCGAAATTGGAAAGAAGCTGGACTTCCTTTTGCAGGAAATGAATCGCGAGGCTAACACTCTACTTTCGAAGACTTCCGGTCTGGCAGGCGAAGCCCTCAAAATTACAGAAGCAGGACTGGTCATGAAAGCGGAAATCGAAAAATCGCGTGAGCAGGTGCAAAACCTCGAATGAGCTCTTTGCGCCAGCCTATCGTCTATATCATTTCGGCGCCATCCGGGTCAGGAAAATCGACCCTCGTGAATGAGTTATTGCGGCTGGTTCCCAACCTCGATTTCTCCGTTTCCTACACCACCCGCCCTCCCCGCGGCAGCGAACAGAACGGCAAGCAGTATCACTTCATCCGGCGGGACGAATTCGAGCAGATGATCGCCGCCAACGAATTCCTCGAACACGCCGATGTTTTCGGCAATTACTACGGCACGGCCCGCCGCTTTCTGCGCGAGGCCGAACAGCGCGGCCACGATCTGCTCCTCGACATCGACGTGCAGGGAGCTCAACAAATCAAGCAGAAACTGCCCGAGGCCGTCAGCATCTTCATCCTCCCGCCCGACCGCAAAACGCTGGAATGGCGCCTGCGTCACCGCAGCGAAGATTCTGAAGCGGTCATTGAGCGCCGCCTC
>Ga0335084_10008310_pt1 | contig 10340 bp, 6 predicted proteins | sample Lox_Sample_44_FD_206721 | JGI IMG/M metagenome (GOLD analysis project Ga0335084, IMG submission 206721) | Soil microbial communities from Loxahatchee National Wildlife Refuge, Florida, United States - Lox_Sample_4.4 | ecosystem: Environmental > Terrestrial > Soil > Wetlands | place: USA: Florida... | reverse complement strand
GACTCTGGGCCGACAAGCCGTTTGCTAGCTGGTACTGACATTCTAGTAACCTTGACCCGATAGTCACCTTGGTTACGAGCCCGTGGGGCGAATTGTCTTAGCGACCGTCGAGCGCCGGCTCCCCGATCGGGGCTCGAACCAAGGCCCCGGATTAACAGACCGCAGCGCCAGCAACCACGAATGCTCAAATCTCAACATTGCCAACGATGAGTTGAATCAGGTTTATCTGGTCAATTTGAAAGGATTCAATGGGTTATCAGTCTGTCCGGTACATTTGCTTGGCCAGCTTGTCACGGCAGGATTCTTGCTTTGAATTCAAAGGGTTTCTCCGATTGGCTAATTGAAGAGGGGCAATAACATATTGCATCTGAGTTGGGCTACATTTCGGCCCCTCCGCTTGCAGCTGGTGACCGCGTTTGTACTCGTTACAGCGTTGGTCTGGCTGGCCATCGCCTATCAGGTTAGGAGCGCGCACGATGATGCGCTCGAATCTGCGCGCCGGCATGGAGACAATCTCTCCGGCGTGGTCGCGGGACATTTTTCGTCGTTCGCGAGAACGCTTGACTCGTGGCTTCAGGATCTCCGCGTCGAATGGAGGGACGATCCTGCGCATTTCGCCGACACGATGGCGCGAGAAGAAAGGCTTCTGGAGAATGCGTTCATCATTCAAGTCAGCGTCATCGACGCTCAGGGGTGGACTGTGTACCAGAACCATTCGCCCACCCCGGGGCGCGTCTTTGTCGGAGACCGTGAGTATTTCAAGGCTCACCTTGAAAGCGGCCTAGACCGTTTGGACGTCGGCAAACTCGTGAAAGACAGCAGATCGGGCGAGGTATTGATTCCGTTCTCGCGCCCCGTCTACAACAGAAAGGGGGAGTTCAGCGGCGTTATGGCGCTCTTTGTTTCGCCGCGAGAACTGAATCGCATTTATCAGAGGATAGATCTCGGGCGTGACGGTATTGTCACGTTGAGGAAGCGCGACGGGACCGTGATGGCGCGCTCGCCGGATTTTGAAGAGTTTTCACAGCGACCGCTCCCCCCAGGCCATGACTATGTCGCCGATACCCGGGAGGTCGGGAGCCATGTGAGCCAGGGCTCGACTGACGGGGTAGAGCGCATTTTCAACTTTCGCCGGCTCAAAGACTATTCTCTTATCGCTGTCGTCGCCCAATCGACCGACACCGCACTCGCCGATTATTACAACCAGCGGCGGGTCTACTTCGCCGGCGGCGTATTCATGTCCGTCGTGCTCTTCCTACTGATGCTGGTTGTGATTGCCAAATTAAAGCGCGAGGAACGGGCCGGAGGAGAGCTGCGCACTAGCGAAGAACGTTTCCGCAGCTTGACCGAGCTGTCGTCGGATGTGTATTGGGAGCAGGACCGACTGTATCGCTTTACTTCGTTTATCGGGAAGGGATTGAAATGGATCGACGCGGAACGCCTGATCGGCAAGAAGCGTTGGGACCAGGTCTATCTCAATATGAGTGCAGCGGACTGGGCCGCCCATATCGCAATGCTCGATGCGCGCCAGTCGTTCCGCGACCTAGAATTGTGCAGATTCAACGGTCCCGGAAGAAAGATCTGGATCTCGGTCAGCGGTGAACCGATCTTTGAAGACTCCGGCGCCTTCAAGGGCTATCGCGGCGTCACAAAGGACACCACCGAGCGCAAGCGTCTCGAGGAGCTGCGGGCGCTGGAGCATGTGGTAAGCCGGTCTCTGGCCGATGCCGACAGCGTGACTAAAGCAGTACAAGCCGCCGTCCGCGCGATCTGCAAGACCGAGGGCTGGGAGTGCGGGCGCTATTTCCGCTGGGACGACAAGGCCGAGATGCTTCGGTTTGCGGACGCTTGGGGCATTTCGGACGATGCCGTCCAGCAATTCCTCGCAGAGTCCCGTGAGCTTTCCTACGCTCCGGGCGTTGGCCTAGCAGGCAAGGCTTGGCGTTCACGGCAGCCGCTCTGGGCAACCGACATCACTCAGGACACCAGGGTGGCCCAGGTCGGGCTCGCTCGAACATTCGGAATGCGTGGTGCGTTTGTCTTTCCGGTCATTTCAGAAGGAAATGCGATCGGCGTGCTCGCCTTTACTAGCCGCGAAGTTCGCGAGCCCGAAGACCGGTTGGTGCAGGCCATCAGCATAATCGGCAGCCAAATTGGCCAGTTCATGCAACGCAAGAGCGCAGAGGAAGAGCAGCGCCGGTTCCGTGCCGCCATGGACGTGTCCGCAGATGCGATGATGCTGATCGATCGCGCGACGCTACGGTTCATCGATGTCAACTATACCGCTTGCAAGATGCTCGGCTATTCGCGTCAGGAACTTCTGCAGATGGGGCCGGTAGAGCTTGCCCCAGTAAGCAAAGTGCAGATCGAGCGCACCTACGACGAAGCGATCGCTACTGGTGCGACAAGCAAACAGGTGCATTTAAGGCATCGCCGCAAGGACGGAACGTGGTTCCCGGTCGAGGTGCACCGCCGAGCGGTGCACTCGAACAACCGCTGGCTTATTGTCGTAAACGTGCGCGACATCACCGAGCGCCTTGCCGCCGAGGAGACGCTACGCCGGTTCCGGGTGGCTATGGACAACTCGGCGGACATGATCGTGCTGGTTGACCGCGCGAAGATGCGCTTTGTGGACGTGAACGAGACCACATGTAGATTGCTCGGCTACTCGCGGGAAGAATTGCTCGAGATGGGCCCGCAGGATCTGTTGCCGGTAAGCCGGGGAGAGCTCGAGCAAGCCTATGACGAGCTGATCGCGAATCCTTCTCTCAACAACGGCATGAAGAGTTACTACAGGTGTAAGGACGGCTCGTTACTGCCCTTCGAATCGACGCGGCGGATGCTGCGCTCCGGAGATGCCTACATCGTCGTCGCCATCTCGCGGGATACCAGCGAACGGATCGCGGCGGAGGAGGCGCTCCGAAGGAGCACCGAGCGTTTCAACACTGCTGTGCGTGCCACCAACGATGTCATCTGGGACTGGGACCTCGCGACCGATTCGCTGTGGTGGAACGAAAATTTCATCAAGGTGTTCGGCTACGGTCGTGACGAAGTCGACCGCACCGCAAGATTCTGGTTTGACCGCATACATCCTGCCGACAAGGATCGCGTAGTGGCGGGGATTCGTACGATTATCGATACTGGTGGCGAGAGCTGGAGTGATGAGTACCGCTTGCGGCGCGCGGACGGTAGCTACGCTTATATTTATGACCGCGGCCACGTGATCCGAGACGAGACTGGCAAGGCGGTACGCGTCATCGGCGCCATGGCGGACATTACCGTGCGTAAGGAAGCTGAGGAGCGGCTCTCTTACCTCGCCCAGTTTGACTCACTCACGGGCCTTCCAAACAGGCATCTCTTTAGTGACCGCCTTGCCCAGACGCTGGTACAAGCACAGCGCTATAACCGGCTCGTCGGGGTCATGTTTATCGATCTGGACCGCTTCAAGCTGGTCAACGACACGCTAGGCCACGGCGCCGGCGACAAGCTGCTTAAGGAGGTCGCTGCACGCTTGGTGCAGTGTATGCGGAGCGGCGACACCGTGAGTCGTTTCGCCGGGGACGAATTCGGCGTGGTGCTCTCGGACCTCCGCAACGCAGGCGCCGCGAGCTTGGTGGCCCAGAAAATCATTGATGCCCTAGCCGAACCGTTTAACCTCGACGGCCAAGAGAGTTTCATCTCCGCGAGCATCGGCATCACCCTGTTCCCGGGTGACGGGGAAGAGAGCGGCGCCTTGATCATGAACGCCGACGCTGCCATGTATCGCGCCAAGGAACAGGGGCGCAACAACTACCAATACTTCACCCCGAAGATGAACACGCGCGCTCGGGAACGGATGCAAACGGAGGTGGCGTTGCGACGGGCGATCGAACACAAGGAGTTTCTGTTGCATTACCAGCCAAAGGTGAATTTGGGAACCGGGGCGATATGCGGTTTCGAGGCATTGCTGCGCTGGCAACATCCGGAGAAAGGACTTGTCTCTCCGGTAGAATTCATTTCCGTACTCGAAGATACTGGCCTGATAGTACCGGTGGGCGAGTGGGTGTTGGGCGAAGTCTGCAGGCAGATTCAAGGATGGCAGGAAGCGGGGCTCCCTGCACAAAAGGTTGCCGTAAACCTATCGGCACGCCAGTTTCAGCAAAGGGATTTGGAAGCAACCGTTCGCCGCATTTTGCGCGACACGGGAACCGATCCGTCGCTGATACAGTTCGAACTCACCGAGTCGCTGTTGATGAAGGAGCCGGAGGTTGCGGCGCGCGCCCTGCGCGGTCTGAAGGAATCAGGGGTAAAGGTGTCGGTGGACGATTTCGGCACGGGCTACTCAAGCCTCGCCTACCTGAAGCGTTTCCCCATTGACGAGCTGAAGATCGATCGCGCCTTCATCCGTGACATTAATACTGGCACGGACGACGCCGCGATCACGCGCGCAATCATCAGCCTTGCGCAAACCCTGAATTTGATTGTGGTTGCCGAAGGCGTCGAGACGGATGACCAAATCAAATTCCTGTCAGCGCACGGCTGTGACGAGATCCAGGGCTATGTCTTCTCCAAGCCGGTAAGTGCAGAGGACTGCGGCCGCATGCTGAGGGAAGGTAACAAGCTTCGGACAAGTAGCACCCATGAGTATGTTCAGATGCCCGCCAATCCTGGTGCAACAACGTCACGGAGGGTCTGGGCACGGACTGCCCAGATCGGCTCTCGAAACCGATCTCACTAAGCGAATACGGAGCCTGCAAGATACACTTGGCGATTGCAGGCTACTCCTACGTGGCCGTGATTACCGCACCACCACGCGTCCCGATATGTAAGGATGCACCGAGTTACCCCCTCTCCAACTGCCACTCCTGAACAATTTTGAATTCATAGATCGAAATCGAATCTTTCGGGCCGAGCTTGCGCCCGATTTGTTCTTCGATGTAGCCCAATACAGTCCATCGCAATTGGGTCGCAACCAGCTGTTTGCTGGCCGGTACCGACATTCTAGTGACCTTGACCCGATCGTCACCTTGGTTACCAACCAATGCGCAGGGTCTTGCCCTTTACGGGGACCCAGACTTGCCACGGTTGGGGAGCCATCGGTGATTGTCTATTACGACTTCAGAATCAGCGGAATCCCGCTAAGCACGAGCGTCGCAATGACAAGGCGCTTGAACGCCAGATCGCTCAAGCGACTGTGTAACCGGTTGCCAAGGTAGATCCCGAGCAGCGTAGCCGGGCACATGGCAGCGAACACTATCCAGGACTCGAAGGTCACCTCTCCCACCGCCGCATAGCCGATTTCCCTGACGATGCACAACGTGAGTAGCATCGCTGAAATCGTGGCTCGAAAGGCACTCTTGCCCATTCCACCGGCGTTCAGATACATGGCGAAGAAAATTGTCGCCATAGTCCCGAACAGAGTGCCCACCGCTCCGGAAAGCACGCTTACCAGAGGCCGCACAAGCCAGGCAGGGGCCGCATCGGCCATGAGGGGCCGCACCGAGAGCAAGAATGAGTACGCCGCATAGACGAGCACAACCGCGCCCAGGGTCTGTGAAAGGACCTTCGGATCGAGCGTCTTGAAGAAATACAGCCCGATTCCGACGCCCGCGAGGCACCACGGCAGGAAGAGAGCGAACTCCCGCCGAGCCACGTGGCGGCGGTCAGGCCCGAGAATCGCAATTGAAGAGATGATGCCGAGCAGATTCCAGGCCGGCGCCAGCACCTTTACAGGCAGGACGAGCGCAAGAAGCGGCAGCCCCACCGCCTGCCCGAAACCGGTGCTTCCGCGCAGCGAGTACGAAACCAACAGCACTACGCCGCAATAGGCGATCTGGAGCGGGGAGAGTGAATCCATTCAATCACTAGGGTGGTCCAAGGTTCTTTCTGAAATTGCTGTCAGCTTGCGACCCTGAGCAACCCTATGCGCGCTTATTCATCCGTCAAGCACAGGGTCGTCTGCGAATCGACAGAAGATTGTCGGGGTATTATTCATTATTTCGACCGATTCTGAGGTTCAAGGAGTTGCGCTGGCGAGTCTCTGCTCCGCTCTTGGATCACCCAGACCGAGCGGTATTGGGCCAGCTTATTAGAAACCGAATTGGGGGAGGATGCTATGGCCGGAGATGCGCAACCAACACAACACCCATTGCATGCCAATAGATGGCTGCAATTGGCTGTAGGCATCACATGCATGGTAATGATCGCGAATCTCCAGTACGGCTGGACGCTGTTCGTCGGTCCATTGGATGCCAAGTACCATTGGGGGCGGGCGGCGATACAGGTCGCATTTACCATATTCATTCTGACCGAAACGTGGCTGGTGCCCTTCGAAGGGTATCTCGTCGATCGCTTTGGCCCGACCCCGGTCGTCTTGGTGAGTGGTGTTCTGGTTGGGATCGCCTGGGTCATCAATTCGGTCGCCAATTCACTTGCGATGCTCTATTTTGCTGCGGTATTGGGCGGAATCGGCGCCGGCGCGGTGTACGGCACCTGCGTGGGGCATGCGTTGAAATGGTTCGCGGATCGGCGAGGCTTGGCAGCCGGACTCACTGCAGCAGGATTCGGGGCGGGCTCCGCGCTTACCATCATACCGATCTCGACCATGATCAAGACAAGCGGCTATGAAGCCGCTTTCCTGTATTTCGGAATCGGCCAAGGGTTGATTGTCGTCCTCCTGTCATTCGTGCTGCTTGACAGGAGGCGCAAGGCGATCGCGGTTCCCCAGGAGCAGGCTAAGCGCTTTGTTGCCCAAAGCCGGCAGACGGCGGCCAACTACAGGCCAAGCGAAGTGCTGAAGGAACCGGTCTTCTGGGTAATGTACGTTATGTTCGTGCTGATGGGAGCCGGAGGATTGATGGCGACGGCCCAGTTGGCGCCTATAGCGAAGGACTTCAATATCGCTGATATTCCGGTGAGCCTGATCGGCATCACGCTTCCTGCGCTGACTTTCGCGCTCTCGATCGACCGTGTGCTGAATGGAATCACCCGCCCGTTCTTTGGATGGGTGTCCGACCATCTCGGGCGCGAGAACACGATGTTCATCGCGTTCGGACTCGAGGCGGTAGGAATCGTGTTTCTCGGCATCTACGGCCGCGATCCCGTCACCTTCGTGATCCTGACCGGGTTGGTGTTCTTTGCCTGGGGCGAGATCTACAGCCTGTTCCCCTCTACATGCACCGACACCTTTGGCACGAAGTTCGCCACGGCCAACGCCGGTGCGTTGTATACGGCCAAGGGCACGGCGTCGCTGCTGGTGCCCTTGGGCAGTGTCCTGGCAGCGAAAACTGGTAGCTGGGCGCTGGTGTTCTGGATCGCGGCCGGAATGAACGCGGTTGCCGCCGTGATGGCTCTCGCGGTGCTTAAGCCGCTTCGCAATGGCCTGTTAACGGCAAGCTCCTCCAAGCTGGCTACCTCCCAGCCCTAGCTCTTTCCTGTGAGCACTCAACTGCGGTGGATCTTGCTGGCTGGTCCCTTGCTCTGCTGCGCCTGCAGAGGCGGATCGTCTTCCGGTGGAGGAGAGGTGGTGGCTTTTCGATCGCGCTCGGGTCAGTGAGTACGTTCGCGACGCACAGCCAGTTCGCAGCGAACGGGTCCGCTTGGGGGCCACCCGACGGCATGATGGGTGCGATTGCGACCGGAGCCGCCACGTACAATTTCTTCGGTTCCGCGGGAAGCTCGGCGGCCTGCGCCGGCTCGCCGAGCGTCCAGGGCGCATTTCGCTTCACGGGTTCTCTCGCCCAGCTCGCTGGGCTCCCGGCTACCCAGTGCAAGGCCCTGTTCACCAAAGGCGCAGCACCGACGGGGTGGGTGTTCGACAAGGACTATGCGGGCGCAGGGTCCGTGGTGCCCTTTCAGAGCGGATCGACCAAAGGATTGCTCATGGCGTATCACGGAGAGGTTCACTGGGACGAATCGGACTAGTTCAAATGGCCTGTGCAATAATGTCCCGTGCTTCTACGGCGGCATCGGGCTCGCAGTGTCGCTCGACGCCGGTGCCACCTTCTAATCCGTCGGCCAGATCATTCAGGCCTACCAGCGGCTCTCAGCCTACGTAGGCGGCAGCCGGAATATCGGCATCGGGTACGGGTCGATGGTGGTGGCGGACGCGGTGGGCAATCCGCTTGCGGCGCCACCGGCAAACTCGTCGGGCGCCTACCTGTACGTGTTCTACGAAGACTACGATCCGAACGGCCCGGGAGTTTGTGCCTGAGAGAGGCGCCTGCCTGCTCGCAGATCACGGCCTGGGACAGCGCTGCTGACCTGGGCCGTGAATGAGCACTGTGGAGTCGGAGCCGACGCTGCGAGTGGCCGAGAGCCCTGTCCCGGATCGCGGCTCGGCTTCTCTCCGATGCCCGAAGCACTGAGCTGGCTAACGTCCACGCCCACCGGCGTGCTGCAATCCGAGGATGGAAATGGCGCGCGTTGAGATTTGAATTCAGTATTGGCCGAAAGCAGCCACTGGGCAAACGTCTGCTTGCGACCCCAAGCGCCATTCCCGCTACCTGCTAATCCAGAGCCTTGGTTCGAGCCCTGGTACAGTGCTCAAAATTGGCCGGTCCGCTTTTTGGCCGGTTGCCGCCCTTTCGCTGGGCACTGTGGCAAGCATAGACCGAGTGTGGCTAAGGCGTGCCTTACTGTGGCTGGAAATGCGATTGGCAAGCGCTACAAGTAACTGATCTAAAAGTAGTCCAATTGCAGGAATCGCACTACGAACCAGGGGGTCGTGGGTTCAAATCCTGCCGGGCGCGCCAAATAATCAAAGACTTGGGAATAAGCTCTGCCCAAGTTTTAGGCAGATGGATGGACGGGCTAGCACCAGGCTAGCACCGGGAAAAGGGGGGGCCAAGCAGGACCCCTTGGTCGATGCTAGCCGGCCCGAACTCCTTTTTTAGCGGGCGTCCGGAAGGCCCGTGAGGGGACGCCGAACTGAGCTGGCGTGTCGCCCGATGTTGATGATCTGCTCGAGCGGTTTCTCGATCGGGCGGTAATTTTCGTCCTATGTCTCGGATGCGAGTACACGAAGACGAACTCGGGGTGCTGACCCCGAACCCATTCGATGATCGACCGCGCGACCGAATTGCAAACGAGAACTCGATCGTCCTTCCGGCCCTTGACGTATCGCATCGGCACGACGAAGACGCTGAAGCGGAGCTGCTCTAGCTGCGTTTGTCTCTCTAATCCGTTGTGATGTGCGCTTCGTGGACTACCCTGGTCCAGCGGGACAGGTCGGTGCGAAGGCGCGTCTCGAGATCTTCCGGCGTTCCGAGAGCTGGCTCCAATCCGACCTTGTCCAGGCGTTCCTGAACCTCGGGATCTCGCAGAGCGGTATTCACGTCGGTATTGAGCTCGTGTACGAGTTCGGGCGACGCGCCTGCTGGAAGGAAAAGCGCGATCCACTGCGAGAATTCGCACCCGTGGATACCCTGCTCCTCGAGTGTCGGGACCTGCGGAAGCTTTAGGCTGCGATGCAAGCTCGCAATCCCAAGCGCGCGAACCTTACCCGCCTTAACGTTGGGCGCGACCGAATAGAGGGCCTCCATCATCATCTGCACGCGGCCGGCCACCAAGTCCTGTACGGCGGGAGCTGCACCCTTGTAGGGGACATGAATCAAGCTTAGGCCGTTCTCGGTGGCGAAAAGCTCCGTTCCCAGGTGATAGGTGCTACCGACGCCTGAGCTGCCGTAGGCGATTTGCCCTGGATGGGTCTTTGCGTAGGCAACGAAACCACGGGCGCTGCTCACCGGGACTGAGGGGTGGACCACCAACAGATTCTCTGTCGTGGCGACGATCGCGACAGGGACGAAATCTTTGACGACGTTATAGGGAAGGTTGCGCTCGATCGCCGGTCCCGCGCTCATCGTGGTGCTGGTGCCCATCAGAAGTGTCCCGCCGTCAGCTGCAGCCCGAGCGACCACCTCAGTGCCGATCATGCCGCTCGCACCGGGCTTATTTTCGACGATCACCGGACGGTGCAACGCCTGCGCTAGGTACGGGGCAAGAATGCGTGCGCCGATATCGGTACCCCCGCCGCTTGCGAAAGGGACGATAAGCCGCACCGGTTGTGTGGCCGCGACCTGAGCCGCGGCGCCCGTGGAGAAGAGCAGCAATAGGAGAAAAGTGCGTGTGCGCATGGCGGCAATATACGCGCGACAGGTGATCGGCGATAACTCATTTTTATGATAAGGTGATAGGTATGGCCGATCACCAGCGCCCGTCCTCCGCCGCGCTCAATCAGCTTCGCGTGCGTCATTTGCGGCTCGCCCAGGCCCTGGTGAGTGTCGGATCGCTCCACAAGGCCGCGAGACAGCTCCATATCAGCCAGCCTACGGCGAGTGCTCTGCTGAAGGAGCTCGAACGCG
>Ga0335084_10008309_pt1 | contig 10341 bp, 8 predicted proteins | sample Lox_Sample_44_FD_206721 | JGI IMG/M metagenome (GOLD analysis project Ga0335084, IMG submission 206721) | Soil microbial communities from Loxahatchee National Wildlife Refuge, Florida, United States - Lox_Sample_4.4 | ecosystem: Environmental > Terrestrial > Soil > Wetlands | place: USA: Florida... | reverse complement strand
CTCGCCGAAGGTGGCGTCCAGGGCGATCGAGCGGTCGAAGCACGGCAGCGCCTCCTCGGCGCGGCCCAGGTCGTCCAGCGCGTAGCCCCTGTGCCCCCACGCGTGCGCGTGATCGGGATTCGCCGCCAGCGCGCGCTCGCAGTGGGTGAGCGCGTCGGCCGCGCGCCCGGCCGCGAGCGCCTCGCGGGCGCGCGAGTCGGCCTCGATCGCCTCGCACACCTTGGCGTCGTCCAGCGCGGTGACGGCGCCGCCCACGATCACGCCGTCGCGCGCCAGCTCGACCAGCAGCGTCCGGGCCATGCCGATCTCGCTGGCCATGCGCGGCGGCGCCACCGCCAGGAACCGCTCGAGGGCCGGCGGCGACTCCCGGTACCGGTCCAGCCGACCGAACGCCAGCGCCGTGCCGAGCCACGCCAGCGCGTGCTCGGGATCAAGCGCCAGCGCCTGCTCGTAGGCGGCGAGCGCGCCCCGGGGATCGCGCTCGAGCAACCCCGCCGCGCGCTCGCACAGCGCGGCCGGCGTGAGGCCGCCGCCGGCGGCCGCGCGCTCCTGGGCGAGCAGACGCTTGATGATGTCGCGGTTGTCGAGCGCGAGCTCGTGCGTGGGCTCGATTGCCAGCGCCCGCTCGAAGCAGGCCAGCGCCTCCTCGCCGCGCCGGAGCCGGGCCAGGCTGGCGCCCTTGTTGCTCCACGCCGTCGCGAAGCCCGGCCACAGCTCGATCGCCCGCTCGAAGGCCGCCAGCGACTCCGCGAATCGCCCGAGGCCGGTGAGCGCGCGCCCCTTGTTGTTCCAGGCCGGCGCGTGACCGGCCTCGAGCGCGAGCGAGCGCTCGGCGGCGGCGAGCGCCTCCGCCGCCTGGCCGAGATCGTTGAGCAGGTTCGACTTGTTGGCCCACGTCGCGCCCTTGTCCGGCTTGATCGACAGCGCGCGCTCGATCGAGGCCAGCCCCTCCTCGCCGCGGCCGAGGGCGCCCAGGCAGACGCCCTGCACTTCCCACGCCTCCGCCAGCATCGGGTCCACCTCGAGCGTCCGGGCGAGGATGGGCAGCGCGTCGGCGTACCGCCGGCGCCCGACCAGCGAGTTGGCCTTGTTGAACCACGCGCGCTCGTTGCGGGGGTCGGCCTCGACGGCGGCGTCGAAGCAGCGCAGCGCCTCCTCGACCCGGCCCATGCTCTCGAGGCACACGCCCTTGTTGTTCCACAGCGTCGCGTCGCGCCGGTCGAGCTCGAGCGCGGCGTCGTGCGCGGCCAGCGCCTCGTCGTGACGTCCGAGCCCCGACAGCGCGAGCCCCTTGTTCGTCCACGCGCCGGGATAGCGGGGCGCGAGCGCCTGCGCCCGCTCGAGCGCGGCCAGCGCCTCGTCGTGGCGCCCGAGCGTGTTGAGCGTGTTGGCCGTGTTGTTCCAGATCTGGTACACGCTCGGGGCCAGGGCGAGCGCCTGCTCGAAGCACGCGAGCGCCTCCTCGGGCCGCCCGAGCTCGGCCAGGCTGTGGCCCTTGTTGCTCAGCTCCCAGCCCTCGAGCTGCGTGGGCTCGGGGGCGGCGATGCGCTCGCCGGCGAGCCGCTCGAGCAGGCGCTCGAGGTCCGCGCGCAGCTCGCGGAACGACTGATAGCGCCGGGCCGGCTCCTTCTCCAGGCAGCGCGCGATGAGCGGCCACAGCGGCGACATGAGCGGCCTGGGCGCGCCGGAAGTGTGCAGCGCGCGCATCTCGGTCCAGAAGCGCCGTCCCTCGGCCGGCGACCCGTCGCGCGGCACCGCCGCCAGGAACGGCAGCCGGCCGCCGGCCGCCAGCTGGTAGAGCAGCACGCCGAAGGCATAGACGTCGCTGCGCGCGTCGCAGCGCGCGGCGTCCGTCCACTGCTCGGGCGGCATGTGCGTGGGGGTGCCCATCGCCCGGCCCGCCTCGCCGCGCCCCCGCCCGAACACGCTGGCGAGGCCGAAGTCCGAGATCTTCACCAGCCGGTCGCGGGTGATCAGGACGTTGGCCGGCTTGATGTCGCGGTGGCTCGCGAGGCCGCGCGAGTACGCGTACTCGATGCCGTGGCAGAACTGCACGGCCCAGCGGAGCGCCTGGGGCAGGTCGGGCGGCCGCCGTTCCAGGTACGCCTGCAGGGTGTTGAGGCCGGCGGCGTCGGGCGCGACGTACTCGGTGGCGATGTGCAGGCGGCCGCCGAGCTCGTCCACGAAGTAGGCGCGCACCAGGTAGGGATGGCGCTCGAGGTCGATCCACACCTGCGCCTCGCGGCGGAACATCTCGCGCGCGCCGGCGTCGGCCAGGAACTCGTCGAGGAACGTCTTGAGCGCGTACAGCTCGCGCGTGACGCGGGAGTACGCGAGGTAGACGACCCCGAAGCCGCCGCGGCCGAGCACCGCGCGGATCTCGTAGTCCTGCCCCACCACGTCCCCGACCCTGTACAGCTCGGCCATCGAACCAAAACATCACGCGGGGCGGAGGCGCGTCAAGAATCCCGGGCGTTGCGGCGCGGCCGCGCGGGACCCCCCACCGGTGGGTGCCAATCCTGGGGTTGACACCCCCCGGGCACGGTGCTAAATCTGACCACCCGGCCGCTCCGGGTGGTCGCCGTCTCTAGACCGACGGATCTCGCGGCAAGATGCCGCGGCGCGCGCAACGCTGATCTGTGCCGTGGGCGGTACGACTGAGAAGGAGGCCTCGATGCTCGGACGCAGGGAACCGCAGAAGCCCGTCGCGCCCCAGGTGCAGGCCAACGGGCATTCGGCCGCGCCCATCACGCTCCTCACCGTCATCGGCGAGAGCGCCAAGATGGAGGGGAAGTTCGACATCGCCGACTCGATCCAGATCGAGTGCGAGATCGGCGGCGAGCTGCGCGTGGGCGGCAAGCTCGTCATCGGCGAGAAGGGTGTCGTCAACGCCAACGTCGAGACGGTGGACGCCATCATCATGGGCCACTACGACGGCAACATGACGGCCACCGGCAACGTCGAGATCGCCGCCACCGGCCGGGTCAGCGGCAACATCAAGACCGACTCGCTGGTGATCTCCAAGGGCGGCTTCTTCAACGGCAACGTGAGCAAGATCCACGAGGACAACGCGTCCGGCCAGCGGCCGGTGTACCTCATCGACGAGAAGCGGGCCGGGCAGACGGTTCCGAGGTAACGCGAACCCGGAGCCACGGCCATGCTCTGGAAGAGAAACGGCAAGCCCGCCGTCAAGGGGAACGACCTCAGCGCCTACATCGACGAGGCGTCCGAGATCGAAGGGAAGTACACGTTCGCCGGCACCGTCATGCTGAACGGCAAGTTCACCGGCGAGATCTCCACCAACGACACGCTGATCATCGGTGACAAGGGCGTCATCAACGCCACCGTGCGGGCCGGCGTGGTGCTGGTCAGCGGCGAGGTCGTCGGCAACATCCTGGCCACCGAGCGCGTCGAGCTGCGCGGCAGCGCCCGCGTGTTCGGCGACGTCGAGGCCCCGGTGATCGTGGTGGAGGAAGGCGTGCTCTTCGAGGGTCACTGCCGCATGACGAAGACCCGGCCGTCCGATCACCCTGCCGCCGCCGTCGCCCCGCAGCGCGACCTCTCCGTCATCTCGCTCAAGCGCTAGCCCGCTCGGCCGCCTCCCGCGACCCGCCGCGCGCGGCCCGACGCGTCAGCGCGCCCAGACACGGCGGGCGATGCGCGGGTACTCCACCACGAGGCCGTCGCCGTCGAGCGTGATCTCGGCCGTGAAGTCGGTGCCGGGGCTCTCGAAGCGATAGCGGCCGCCGTCGGGGCCCCAGGTCAGGCACGTGTAGCGCTGGCGGGCGACCGAGATCGCGAGATCGGGGACGGCGACATGGACGACGCTCAGCTCCTCGCTCCAGCCGGGCACCATGCCGAGCCGGCGGATGGGCAGCGTGTTCGTGAACGCGGTCGACGGAAAGTCCACGTCGAAGCAGCCGTCGAGCGCCGGCCGGCGGGCGCCGTCGGGACCCGTCCACCGCCCGCTGCCGTCGCTGGAGAGCGCCAGGCTCGCGTGCTCGTCGCCGAGCGTCCACGCCTCCAGCGTCCGCACGCGCCAGCCCGCGTCGCAGCGGAGCGCGTAGCGGACCGTGTAGGCGCGCCCGCCGCTCAGCCCGATGGCCACGCTCTCGGCGCGGACGCCGCCGGCGTCGGCGGTCACGCGCAGCAACTCGAGGCCGGGGCCCGTCCACGCCTGCCACATCACCTGGCGGTCCATGTCTACGCGAGCCCCCCCACCGCGGCCTCGGCGGCCGCCAGCACGCTGCCGTCCTCGGCCAGCGCCAGCGCGGCGTCGAGATCGGCCTTGAGATAGCGGTCGCCCGCCAGCGGCGCGATCCGCCGGCGCACGGCGTCGCGCGCGGCGCGGCTGCCGCGGCCGGGCCGGAGCGGCGCGCGCAGGTCGAGCGCCTGGGCGGCCAGCAGCACCTCGATCGCCAGCACCTGGCGCGCGAGCGCGACGGCGCGCCGCGCCTTGAGCGCGGCGCCGGCCCCCATCGCGTTGTAGTCCTCCTGCAGCCCCGAGGTCGGGATCGAGTCGATCGACGCCGGATGCGCCAGCGTCTTGAGCTCCGCGACCAGGGCGGCGGCCGTGTACTGGGCGATCATGTAGCCGGAGTTCACGCCGCCGCCGTGGGCCAGGAAGGCCGGGAGCCCCTCGTTGGTGAGCGGATTCACCAGCCGATCCGAGCGCCGCTCGCTGATCCCGGCCAGCTGGCCGAGGCCGAGCGCCAGCGTGTCGAGCGCCAGGCCGAGCACCTCGCCGTGGAAGTTGCCGCCGCTCAGCACCGCGCCGTCGGCGGGAAAGACGAGCGGGTTGTCGGAGACGGCGCCCAGCTCGCGCTCGACGATGGCGCGCGCGAAGCCGATCGCCTCGCGCGCCGAGCCGTGCACCTGCGGCATGCAGCGCAGGCTGTAGGCGTCCTGCACGCGCGTGCAGTCGCGATGCGACTCGATCACGCCGCTCTCGGCGGTGAGCGCGCGCAGGTTGGCGGCCACCGCCTGCTGCCCCGGGTGCGGCCGCAGCGCGTGGATGCGCGCGTCGAAGGCCGCGTTGGTCCCCATCAGCGCCTCCAGCGACATGGCCCCGCCGACGTCGGCCAGCCGCGCCAGCCGCCCGGCGTCGAGGATCGCCAGCGCGCCGAGCGCGGCCATGAGGTGCGTGCCGTTCAGCAGCGCCAGGCCCTCCTTCGTCTCGAGCGCCAGCGGTGTCACGCCCGCCGCGGCGAGGGCTTCCCCCGCCGGCACGCGGCGGCCGTCCGACCACGCCTCGCCCTCGCCGATGAGGCAGGCGGCCACGTGGGCCAGCGGCGCCAGGTCGCCGGAGGAGCCGACCGAGCCCTGCTCGGGCACCACCGGATGCACGCCGCGATTGAGACACGTCACGAGGGTGTCGACCACCACCGGCCGCACGCCGGAGGCGCCGCGCGCGAGCGAGGCCGCCAGCAGCAGCAGCATGCCGCGCGTCTCCGGCTCGCCGAGCGGGGCGCCGACGCCGGCCGCGTGGCTCAGCACGAGATTGCGCTGGAGCGCGGCGCGCTCGGCCGGTGGGATGACGACGTCCTTGAGCTTGCCGACGCCGGTGGTGATGCCGTAGATCGGCTCGGCGCCGGCCGCCAGGCGATCGACGAACGCGCGCCCCGCGCGCAGCCGCTCCACCGCGGCCGGCGCCAGCGCCACCGGGTCCCGCCGCCGCGCGACGGCCTCGACGTCGTCGAGCGCCAGCGGGCCGCCGGCGAGCACGACGGTCATCGGCTCACCGCGCCGGATCGCGCGGCGGCGCTCAGATCGCCCATCCGTTCGTCAGCGCCGCCACGCGCGCGGCCAGCTCACGCTCGTCCAGCGTGGTCAGCCGGCCGCCGGCGACGACGCGGCGGCCGTGGACCCAGACGTCGGTGACCGCCTCGGGGGACATCGCGTAGACCACGCTCTTGAGCAGATCGTTGCGCGGCTGCAGCGAGAGATGGCCGAGGTCGATCGCCACCAGGTCGGCCAGGCGGCCGGCGGCGATCACGCCGGCCTCGAGCCCCAGCATCGCGGCGGCCGAGCGCGTGCCGAGGTCGAACGCGGTCTCGGCCGGGAGCGCGGTGCCGTCCAGGAGGCGCACGCGCTGCAGCAGCGAGCAGGTGCGCATCTCGTCGAAGACCGACAGCCGGTTGTTCGTGCAGCCGCCGTCGGTGCCGAGGCCCACGCGGACGCCGGCGCGGAGCATCTCCGGGATCCGCGTGATGCCATCCCCCAGGAACATGTTCGAGCCCGGGCAATAGGCGAGCGCGGCGCCGCGGCCGCCCATCAGCGCGATCTCCTCGTCGTCGAGCCACACGCAGTGCACGCCGACCATGCGCGGCCCCAGCACACCCAGGCGGTCGAGGTAACGGAGGGGCGTGGCGCCGTGCTCCTTCAGCGTGCGCGCACCCTCGTACCGGCCCTCGGCCACGTGGATGTGGAACACCGTGCGCTCGGCCTCGGCCGCCTCGAAGCCGGCGCGGATCATCGCCGGCGAGGCACCGTGCGGGCTGTGCGGCGCCGGCTGCACGACGCACGTCTCGTCGTGCCGGTGGGCGGCGATCAGCTCCCGCACGCGGCGGGCAGCCTCGACCGGCGTCTCGCGATAGCGCTTGGGCGCGCCCTCCCAGTCGTACATCGTGCGCGCCATCACCAGCCGGATGCCGGCGGCGCGGGCGGCGGCGATGACGGCCTCGGCGTTCTCGTTGCCGGAATCCTGAAGGTAGAAGAAGTCCACGCAGGTGGTGGCGCCGTGGCGCAGCATCTCGGCGAAGGCGAAGGTGGCGCCCAGCGCGATGCCGTCGCGGTCGAGACGCTCGGAGAACGGATAGAGGACGCGGTCGCGCCAGCCCATGAAGTCCAGGTCGTCGCCCAGTCCGCGCAGCAGCGACTGGAAGGTATGGCAGTGCGCGTTGACGGTGCCGGGCAGCAGCGCGCGGCCGGGCACCGCCACGTCGCCGCGCTGCGGGGCGCCCGCGGCCTGCACGGCCGCGATGCGCCCGTCGGTGATCGCCACCGCGCGGCCGGCCTCCCAGCCCTGCGGCGTCAGGACGAGATCGGCCAGCAGTCGCATCAGCGCTCGAGGACGGGCCGGCCGCGCCCGCTCCGGCTCACAGCGCGCGCTCCATCTCGAGGATGCCGAGGTCGGGCGCGACCGGCTGACGGTCGCGGCGGCCGGTGGGCGTGAAGCCCATCCGTTCGTAGAGCGCGATGGCGGCGGCGTTGCCCTCGGTCACCCAGAGCCCGATGCGCTGAAAGCCACGCTCGCGCGCCCAGTCGAGGACGGCCGCGGTCAGCGCGCTCCCCACGCCGCCCGCGCGCGCGGCGGGATCGACCCACATGCCGCCCACGTGCGGCACGTCCGGCCGCTCGCGCTGGAGCACGCCGAACGCCATGCCGATCGCGCGGCCCTCGGCCTCGGCCACGAACATGACGTGAAGGCCGGGCTCGGTGAGACCGCGCGTCATCTCCTCCCAGTACGAGTCGGGCCTGGCGCTGATCTCGGCGTGCGTGTGGGCGAAGGCCGTCGGCGCCTCCGCCAGCGCGCGCAGGCGCAGGTCCTTGAGCAGCGCCGCCTCGCCGGGCTCCAGCCGCCGCACCTTCACGTGGTGACACCCGGCAGGTCGAGCCGGTGGCGCCGGGCGGCCTCGAGCGCCTCGGGATAGCCGGCATCCGCGTGGCGCATGATGCCGGTGCCCGGGTCGGTCGTCAGCACGCGCTCCAGGCGGCGGGCGGCGTCCGCGGTGCCGTCGGCGACGACCACCATGCCGGCGTGGAGCGAGTAGCCGATGCCGACGCCGCCGCCGTGATGCACGCTGACCCACGTCGCCCCGGAGGCGGTGTTGAGCAGCGCGTTCAGCACGGGCCAGTCGGCGATGGCGTCCGAGCCGTCGCGCATCGACTCCGTCTCGCGGTTGGGCGAGGCCACCGAGCCGGCGTCGAGGTGATCGCGGCCGATGACGATGGGCGCCTTCACCCGCCCCGAGGCCACCAGGTCGTTGAAGATCCGTCCGGCCTTCGCCCGGTCGCCGTAGCCGAGCCAGCAGATCCGCGCCGGCAACCCCTGGAAGCGCACGCGCTCGCCGGCCAGCGTGAGCCAGCGCACGAGGTGCGCGTTGTCCGCGAAGGCGTCCTTGAGCGCCTGGTCGGTCGCGAGGATGTCCTCGGGATCGCCGGAGAGCGCCACCCAGCGGAACGGCCCCTGCCCCTCGCAGAACAGCGGCCGGATGAAGGCGGGCACGAAGCCGGGATAGGCGAAGTCCGACACGCCGGCGTTCTCGGCCTCGCGGCGGAAGTTGTTGCCGTAGTCGAACAGGATCGCGCCCGCGCGCTGGAAATCGAGCATCGCCCGCATCTGCGCGGCGATCGACTCGTAGGCGCGCTCGAGATACGTCTTGGGATCGCGGGCGCGCAGGGCGGCCGCCTCCGCCACCGACAATCCGGCAGGCACGTAGCCGTTGATCATGTCGTGCGCGGAGGTCTGGTCGGTCACCGCGTCGAAGCGGACGCCCCGGCGCGCCAGCTCCGGATGCACCTGGGCGGCGTTGCCGTGCAGCGCGATCGACAGCGGCGTGCGCGCGCGGCGCGCCTGCTCGGCCCAGCCAAGCGCCTCGTCGAGCGAGTCGGTCATGCGATCGACGTACTGCAGGCGCAGTCGCCGCTCGATGCGCTCGCGATCGATCTCCACGAAGAGTCCGACGCCGCCGTTGAGCGTGACCGCCAGCGGCTGGGCGCCACCCATGCCGCCGAGCCCGGCCGAGAGCACGAGCCGGCCGGCCAGCGTGCCGCCGAAGTATGTCCGCGCGCACGCGCCGAACGTCTCGTAGGTCCCCTGTAGTATTCCCTGGGTGCCGATGTAGATCCAGGAGCCGGCCGTCATCTGGCCGTACATCGTGAGTCCCATGGCCTCGTACCGCCGGAAGTGCTCCCAGTCGCCCCACGCGGGCACCAGCAGCGAGTTGGCGATGAGCACGCGCGGGGCGTCCGCGTGCGTGCGGAAGACGCCGACGGGCTTGCCCGACTGCACCAGCAGCGTCTCGTCGCCCTCGAGCCGCCGCAGCGTGGCCACGATGCGGTGATAGGCCTCCCAGCTGCGCGCGGCCTTGCCGGAGCCGCCGTAGACGACGAGGTCCTGCCAGCGCTCGGCCACGTCGGGGTCAAGGTTGTTCATCAGCATGCGCAGGGCGGCTTCCTGCGGCCAGCCCTTGCAGGAGATGTCGCTTCCCCGCGGGGCGTGAATTGGTTCCGGAGGCGCGAGCCGAGACATCGGTTCCGCGATCAGACGCCCATGATGGAGTAGCCGCAGTCGACGTGGATGACCTCGCCGGTGATGCCGGAGGCCATCGGCGAGGCGAGAAAAAGCGCGGTGTCGCCGACCTCGCGCAGCTCGACGTTGCGCCGGAGCGGCGCCTTCTCGGCGTGGTGCTTGAGCATGCCGGTGAAGCCGCGGATGCCGCGGGCAGCCAGCGTGTTCACGGGCCCCGCCGAGATCGCGTTGACGCGGATGTTCTTGGGCCCGAGGTCGGCGGCGAGATAGCGCACCGAGGCCTCCAGCGAGGCCTTGGCCACGCCCATGACGTTGTAGCCGGCCGCCACCTTCTCGGCGCCGTAGTACGTCATGGCGATCACCGAGCCGCCGCCGCCGCGCGCCATCAGCGGCGCCGCCGCCCGGGTCACCGCCACCAGCGAGTAGGCCGACACATCGTGGGCCACGCGGAAGCCCTCGCGCTCGGTGGACAGGAAGTCGCCCTCGAGGTCTTCCTTGCGCGCGTAGGCGACGGAGTGCACGAGCGTGTCGAGCCGCCCGAGGTCGCGCTCGACGCCCTCGAACACCGCCGTGACGTCGGCGTCGACGCCGACGTCGCACGGGTAGAGCGGCGAGCCGGGCAGCGCGGCCGCCAGCTCCTCCACGTTCTCCTTGAGCCGCTCGCCCTGGTACGTGAACGCCAGCCGCATGCCGGCTCCCGCCAGCGCCTGGGCGATGGCCCAGGCGATGGAGCGCTTGTTGGCCACGCCGAGCACGATGCCGGTCTTGCCGTCGAGCGCCGGCAAGGTCAGGCCCATGGAATCCTCCTCGTGACCGCCGTGTGCCGGCGGCGGCCCTAGAGTACCGCAGCCCCGCGCTATACTGCGTGCCCATGCGCCTCGGGATCGTCCTGGCCGGATTCACGTCCGCTCCGCTCGCCGACTTCGTCGCCGCCGCCCGCGAGGCCCAGGCGCGCGGCTATCACACCGCCTGGCTCGGCGAGGTCTCCGGCTACGACGCGATCGTGATGTCCACGGTGGTGGCGACCCACACCGAGACCCTGCACGTGGCCAACGGCGTGCTGCCGGTGCAGACGCGCACGCCGGTGA
>Ga0335084_10008308_pt1 | contig 10342 bp, 13 predicted proteins | sample Lox_Sample_44_FD_206721 | JGI IMG/M metagenome (GOLD analysis project Ga0335084, IMG submission 206721) | Soil microbial communities from Loxahatchee National Wildlife Refuge, Florida, United States - Lox_Sample_4.4 | ecosystem: Environmental > Terrestrial > Soil > Wetlands | place: USA... | reverse complement strand
TCTTCGAGCCCTTCTATCGCTCCCCGGGCGCGAGGGAAAGCGATGGCGGAGTGGGGCTGGGCCTGTCGCTGGTGCGGCAGATCGCGCGGCGGCACGGCGGTGAGGTGCGCTACGTCGCGCGGGACGGGGGCGGCAGTCTGTTCGAGGTCGAGCTGCGCAGCGTCGGTTGAGGGGGTTGATCGCGCTGCGGCTTGCGACGGCGCAGCGCACGAAAGTCGTCCAGTTCCCAAGGCCGCACGGCGAGCACCAGAGTCGCCGCCCGGCGTTCACCGACCGGCAGCGACGCATCGTTCACGTGCAGCTCGGAGAATTCGTTCGCCAGTCGTTTCAAGCGCGCCACCACGGCCTGCGCCGAGGTGTGCGACAGCAGGCCGTTGACGAGCAGCAGGACCTCGCCCGCTCCGTCGAAGCGCGAGGCGAAGTACTCGCTTTGTGCGCGCGTCTTGAAGTACTGGTGGATCGGGCCGTCCGGCAGCCACGAGAAGGTGCGCGCGACCAGCAGCTTGACCTGATTGTTGGGCAGGAGCTCGAGGAACTTGATGCGGTCCAGCTTGAGCAGCAGCTGGATACAGTCGGTCTTCGAGATGCTGTAGGTGTCCACGATCTGCTCGAGGCTCAACTGATTGAGGACGCAGACGGCGACCAGCAGCAGCTTGGGGTCGCGCACGATTTCTTTCTCCTGCTCCGGCGTGAGCTGCGCCACGTGGCTTGCCGCGCTGTCCACCTCTCGCGCCAACGCGCTCAGGCTGGTCTTGGCCAGCTCGCACACGCGATCCAGCCGCTCGAGCGTGAAATGGTTGCGCGAGAACATGCGCTTGACGCTCGCCTCGCTCATCCGCATCCCGCGCGCTACCTCGCTGTAGGTGATCTTGCGCGCTTTCAATGTGCGCTTGAGAGCCTCCACCATCGCCGCGGCCTGCGTCATCTCCCCCTCCCCTCTGGCTTCCCCTCTCTCCGGTAGCGCTATTTGATACCAGACGGGTCGAAGGTAGCAACCTCTCGCGGCGCGCTTCCCCCCGGTGCGGCGCGCGCACATGATGGCCTCACGCGCGACGGGCCGAGGGGGTGAAGGGCACCGGGCGCGAAACGATCAACCGGGGACAAGAAAGGGGAGAGACGATGAACGCCACGCCGAACGCCAACAGTCTGGCCGCTGCCTTCGCCAACGCCGCTGCACGCAGCGCGTTGCATGGGCCGGTTTCTGTCACGATGACCATTCCCGCGCCGCAGACAGAGGAAAGCCAGACGCCCTCGACCCCGGACGAGCTGTTGCTCACGGTCCTGCGCAACAACCTGAGCCCGGCCGACAAGATCATAGCGCGCCGTGCTTTGCTTCGTGCGGCGCCCTGGGAACACGCGTTGAGCTGATGAAACCGGCTTGCGCCTCCGGTATGCCGGTGCTGACGGCGCGAAGGCTGCAACGATCAGACGCGCCAATACTGGTCCGCCCGCTGCCAGCCCGACGATAGCTCAAAGGTATACGGCGGCGCCTCCGCGCGCTCTCATTGCAGCGTTTCCATCATCTCCAGAACGACCTGCTGCGCGGCCTGTGTCCACATGGTACGCAGAAGCTCCGGGTTTCCCCGGATCGTCTCCAACGGCACCGAGTCGCTCACTCCACTGAGAGGGTGCACCCGCTTCGTGGTAGACCACATCACTTGACCATTGCCGTTGAGAAGCTCCGCGTGCACGGTCAACACCGGAACCAGATCGCTGCTGAAGCCGGTCGGGACCGACAGACCGTATTGGCGGACGTCGAGCTTGAAGGTCGCATCCGCATTGCCGTCGGACACGCGAAACCGGCGCGTCACCACCTGCGCGGTGAACTGCTTGCGCACGATCTCTTCGATCGAGATGTTGTTCTGTGTCGCGAATTGCCTGAGTTGCTCGGCAGGGCCTTGGTTGGCGGCGGCCATCGCCGCGCCTCCCACGGCTCCGAACAGCAGCCCGAAGGAGCTGCCCGCCCCGAAATAATACAACTCGGGCGACACTCGCACGTCGGGGCTTACGGCTACGGTTGTGATCCCCTTGCGGTCAGACTCCTTCAAGGGCTGCGTGGATGCGCATGCGCCGAGAATAAGGATGGTCGACAGGGCGGCAGCTGCTCTCATCATGAATTCTCCCGGTATGACGAGTCGTCGCGCCCTTGTGGCTCGAATGACCCTCGTCACGAGAATAGATATCAGCCTCGGGAATCCTCCGCTATGGCGCGAAGGATATAGGAGCATCGACGAGGCCTCGCCCTCGGCAATGCTCGGTCAGCGGTCGCTCGCCAGCCGCGTGAGCGTTTCTCCCGTCACACGAAAGATGGTCCAGTCGTCCAGCGCTTTGGCGCCCAGGGCTTGGTAGAACTCGATAGCCGGCGTATTCCAGTTGAGCGCCGCCCATTCGAAGCGGGCGCAGCCTCGCTCGTGCGCGATGCGCGCGACGTGCAGCAGGAGTGCGCGCCCGTATCCCTTGCCGCGAAATTGGGGCTTCACATAGATGTCCTCCAGCCACAGCCCGCGCGAGGCGAGGAAGGTGGAGAAGTTGTGGAAGAACACCGCGAATCCCGCCGGCGCATCGCGCTGGAATGCGAGCAGCACCTCTGCGCCGGGTCGCGGGCCGAACAGCGCTTCCGTCAGGACCGGCTCGGTGGCCGTGACCAGATGGCTGAGACGTTCGTACGCCGCCAGCTCGCGCACGAACTCGAGGATGAGACCGACATCCGAAGGACGTGCGGCGCGGATGCTGAGATCATCGGGCTTGGCGCTCACTGCGCTTCCTCCTTGCGCTGCCAGTGTCGGGAGTTGTGACTTGCCTAGGGTGCCGCAGCTCCCGAGGCTCGCGGCTTGCCGTTTGCACGGTCCCGGCGCCTGCCGGCAGCGGCCGTCCCTGCGCCTCGGCCGCGATCCATTGCACGAACTGGCCCACTTCCGGCCGTCCGCGCGCGGACGCCGCCTGCACTACCCAGTAGCCGCGGTCGGTGCCGGCGCGCGCGAGCAGCGGCACGACGAGGCTGCCGTCATGCAGCAGATCATGCACCAGCGGAGATCGCCCCAGCGCGATGCCCTGACCGGCGAGCGCGGCGCGCACCACCTGGTCGTAGTAGTTGAACGCCAGGGAGCCGGCGGGTTTCAATCCGGGCACGCCCGCCGCGTCCAGCCAGTTGCTCCAGGACAACCAGGGCGAAGGGTTGTTCTGGTCATCGAGGTGCAACAGCACGTGATGGCGTAGGTCGGCCGGCTCCTTCAGCGGCTGTCCTGCAAGGTCGAGCAGCGCCGGAGAACACACCGGCAGGAGCTCCTCGTCGAACAGCCACAACGCTCCCTTGGGTGCCGCATGGGGCGGGCAATACCGGATCGACACGTCGATGCGTTCGCGGTCGAGATTCAGGACGCGCTCGCTGGCGGCGATACGCACCTCGACCTCTGGATACGATTTCTGGAAGCTGCCCAGCCGCGGCACCAGCCACAGGGCGCAAAAGCCCATGGTCGACGTCACCGTCACCACGGATGGACCCCCGCGCAGCGTCAGGCCTTCCATGGCGTCGCTCACCTGGCGCAGCGCACTGGCTACCGCCCGGTACAGGCGCTCGCCCTGTTGTGTCAGGCGCAGCCCTTTCGGTTGACGCAGAAACAGCGGCACGCCCAGCCGTTCCTCGAGCGCCTTGATCTGCCGGCTGACGGCCGACTGCGTGATGAACAGCTCGTCGGCCGCGCGCGTGAAGTTCAAATGCCTCGCCGCCGCCTCGAAGCCGCGCAGCAGGTCGAGCGAGGGGATCGGATGGGCCGGATCAGTCATTCCTCTGGCGCATGCATCGCATTCCGAAATGTCGTTTTACCGGGGCACGCAGGACGGGGACAATCTCACCTGCAATGATCTTTCGGAATGCTGTGCGGGTCAACGCCCGGTCTCGGACGTCGACCCAGAGGAGATTGTCATGAGGCTACTGCTGGGGCAGTCGAAGCTCGCGCTGGAGCGGGATCAGTTGATGTCTTTGCGCGGAGGCAAGGGCGTTCGCGTGGCATGCCTGACTGGCGCGTTGTGGATCACGCAGGAGCAAGCCAAAGAGGATGTCATCCTGGAGCCGGGTCAGTCGCTGGTCGTCGATCACCCGGGCTTGACGGTGATCATGGCGCTGGGCTCGGCGACGCTGCGTGTGTGCGAGCCGCGCGGAACCGGATTGTGGCGGTCTCTGCTCGATTGGCTGCGGCCGGCGGCACGCGGCACGGCCGCTGCGTTCTGAGCAGACAGAACCCGCCCGCAGGGCGGGCTCAGCTCGGCGTGCGGCGTTGGGCCGCGGCTCCCATCGCAACGAGCGCGAGCGTCAGCAGGGCAAAGGCACCAGGTTCTGGGACGAAGGTCACCAACGCCTCGGCGAACAGCGCCTGGCCGGTTGCGGTCGGGTGGATTCCGTCCCAGAAGAAATAGTCGAAATTGGCCGCTTCGCAGGCGGCGATGTTGGCCGTCGCTGAGCACGCGTCCGTGATGTCCGGCGACAGACCGTAGTGCTCCGGGTCCGCCAGTATCGCATCCACGAGATCGAAGACGTCGAAGATTCTGGCGCCCTGAGCGATTTCGTTTGTCAGATCCTGCGTCAAAAAAGAGTTCATGAGCGAAGCGACAGCGGTGGCCTCGGCCGAACCGCCCTCGGCGATGGCGTCCGGCGTCAAGCCTATGTCGGGCGTGTTCCAGACGATGATGTTCTTCGCACCTGCCGCCTGAAGCTCATCGACAATGTTCTGCGCGTAGCGAGCGTAGGCCTCCGCACCGGCGAGAATGTCCGCGGTCGGGTCGATGCCGTGCATGACGTCCTGTTGGGCCTGCGCGAGGATATCCCGCGCATCATTGCCTCCGCCCTCGACGATGTACAGCGCATCGGCGGGCGGCTGTGGGTGTTGACCCAGAAAAGTAGCCGCCTGCGTCGTCACGCTTGGGGGGAAATTGTTCGGAAAATCCTGGAACGGGTTCGGGGATCCGAGTGGTCCCATTCGCGCGCCGCCATATGCGTAGTCTGTGCCCCCCAGGTTCGAGGCCAGCGCGTTGAGCCCTAATGCAGAGGCGAAGTCTTCCGCCCACACCGGTCCGTTCGAATAGCGACCGCCGACCGATGTAGCGTACGGAAGCTCCGGGATAAACGTGTTGTCCGAAGTCGGTATGGGCGTTCTCAGCGTACCGGGGGCCAGAGGAGGTGTCATTGCCGCGCCCAGCGCATCGAAGACGAAGGCGTTGTTGCCGGTGTCGGACAGGCTGTCGCCGAAGATCACCACGCTCGAGAAATCGGCCAGCACGACCGGCGATGCACAAGCGCATGTGGCGGCTAGGAGTACGCTGAACATTCGCAGCTTCATGGCTCCTCCTCCCAAAGTGCGAATCCTCAGGACACACGCATATCCCGCACCAAGCTCCGCAACTGCTTGATCTTGTCGAACGACTTTCGCGTGTCGCGCTCGTCGTTCGGCGCGCTGTAAACTCCGCCGACGCACATGGCATCGGATGGCAGGCAGTAACTTACATCCGGCTTACGCAGTATTCAGTCGATGCTAGACTTCGGGGGATCTGCAAGAGAACAGGACGCGGGCAGATGTTGAAGGGAAAATCGGCGATCGTCACGGGCTCTACGAGCGGGATCGGTCTCGCCATCGCGCAAGCGCTGGCAGGCCAAGGCAGCGCAGTGATGTTGAATGGTCTCGGGGATGCGGCGGAGATCGAGCGCATCCGCAGCCGCATGGAGCAGGAGCACCGAGTGAAGGTGTCGTATTCGAGTGCCGACATGCTACGCCCGGCCGATATCCAGAAAATGGTCGACGAAGCGGTTCAGGCCTTCGGCGGCGTCGATATTCTCGTCAACAACGCCGGCATTCAGCACGTCGCGCCCGTTGACGAATTTCCTCCCGACAAGTGGGATGCGATCGTCGCCGTCAATCTGAGCTCCGCGTTTCACGCGATACGCTGCGTTCTGCCGCAAATGCGCGAGCGTGGCTGGGGACGGATCGTCAACATCGCGTCGATCCACGGCCTGGTGGCCTCACCGTTCAAATCGGCGTATGTCGCCGCCAAGCACGGCCTCGTCGGACTTACCAAGACCGTGGCGCTCGAGACGGCCGGCAAGGGCGTGACCTGCAACGCGATCTGTCCGGCCTACGTGCTGACCCCTCTGGTGGAGAAGCAGATCGACGATCAGGCCAAGGTTCACGGCATTGCGCGCGACGAAGTGATCGCGAAGGTCATCCTCGAGCGCCAGCCGAGCAAGCAGTTCGTCAAGATCGACGAGGTGGCCGCGCTCACGGTGTTCCTGTGCGGCGAAGCGGCAGCGTCGATCACAGGCGCAAGCGTGAGCATCGATGGGGCATGGACGGCGCAGTAGAGGGGTATAGTTGTGCCGGGCGTCCCAGCATCGACGGAGGTCTGCAGATGAACACGATCATCCCAACGGCCGACGGGCCCTACGAAGTGCGCGGCGAGATCGAGATCGTCACCGCTGACGGCAAGCTGGTGGCGAGCGAGGCCGAGACCTGGCTGTGCCGCTGCGGTCAGTCCGCCAATAAACCCTACTGCGACGGCAGCCACAAGCGCGGCTTTCACGATGCGAGCCAGCCCAAGCCCGCAGCGTCACCGGCACAGCCGGCGGGAAGCGGCGCGCTGCGCGTCGGCCTGCGCGTCAACGGCCCGCTGCGCATCGAAGGAGCCTGCGAAGTCCGCCATCCAGTCGCGGGCCTCATCTTCGCCGGACAGCAGACGGCCCTGTGCCGCTGCGGCCAGTCGGCCAACAAACCGTTTTGCGACGGGACGCACCGCAGCGTGGGCTTCGTTGCGTGAGCGGCGGCCGCCGCTTGCGGTTGCGCACCGTGCTCTGCGCGCCGCTGTTGCTGGCAGCGGTGCTGCCGGCGGCAGCGAACACGATCTACAAACAGCAGCTGTCCGATGGCCGGATCGTTTACTCCGATCATCGGATCAAAGGCGCGAAGCTGCTGTACACGGTCGACATGCCGGATGAGCAGGCGCCGGCAGCTGCGCCGGCTGCAGCGCGTCCGGACGCGAAGGCTCAAGCTGCAGCCCTGGACAAGCGATTGCGTGAGCGCTCCGCCGCGCTCGAGCGCGCCCAGCGCGAGATCGTCGACGCCGGACAGGCGCTCGACTTGGCCAAGCGCGAGCGCGAGCTGGGCAAAGATCCGCTGCCGAGCGAAATGCAGAGCAACGCGATGGGCGGAACGCGCGTGCTGCCGCAGTACTATGATCGGTTGAAGAAGCTCGAGCAGGGCGTCGAGCAAGCGCAGGCCCGCGCGGACCGCGCTTACGACGCGCTGAACCAGCTGCGCTAGCGAAACCTTCTTCCGTCTCCCCTTGGGAGAGGGACCGGGGGGTGAGGGAGGCGCGCCGCTAGCGCGCGCTTGCGCGGAGCTCGTCGAGGTGTTTGCGCGCCTCGGCTACGGCCGCTTCGAGCGACTTTTGTCGGCTCCAGTATTCGTCGCTCAGGCGGCTGCCGCCGCCCGCGGTACCGCTGCGTTCACCGGGAAGCGGCTCTTTACCGGCAGCCTGCGCTGCTTCGGCATCGCGCAACGCTTTCTCGGCTTGCTGCAACTCGTCCTGCCGCGCCTCTCTTTTCGACCGCTGCCGCTCCTGCTGCTCCAGCTTCTGCGCGTCCGCTGGCACGACCGGTTTCACGCCGGTGTTCTCAGCCGGCGGTTTCAAGGTCTCGACGCGCTTCGCACCGTGCACCGGCTCCGTGCTGTAGATGACGCGGCCATCGGGCATGGTCGACTTGTAGACGGTCTGGGCCCAGCTCGAGGTGGTCCACGCCAGGGCCGTCAGCGCAGCGGCGCAGAGGAGGGATTTGGTCATAGCGCGTTGCTCTTCTCCGAGTGTCACTCTGGCGTAGCGTGGTCAGGCCACACGGAAGCGCAGGAAAGCATGATCTGCGCCGGGATGCTGGTGGTCTTCCTGGCGCTGCCAGCGAGCTGAAAGGAAGCCAGCGTCTTCTGGAACTCCGGGTAGTAGGTGTCGAAGTAGTACAGTATCGGAGCCTGAAACGCGAGGCGGTAGTATGCCGCCCTGTCGGCGAAGCCGGCCGCGACCCGCTGGATCTCGAGCCCGCGTGCATTCTTGAAGCTCACGCGGACGCGGAAGCCTTCGTGCCCGTCGATTTCCGCGGGCTCGTTCTCGATCACGTTCAACGCCGCGGTGTATTGATCCTCGGCCTTGATCTCCGCGATTTCCAGCTCGGCCAGCTCGGCCGGGAACATGCTGTCAGTGGCGGCTTTTTTGGTCTTGGGGAAAGCTTCCTTCAGCGGCTGCCTGGACACCTCGATCGCGTTCAGCAGAAAGCCGTCGCGGCTGACGAGCAGCTTGCGGTTATCGACGGTGGCCTGCTTGATCCAGCCGACCGGCAGATCCACGGTGTAGCTCTTGTCCGGCGCTTCGCTCCGCGCGGTATCGACGCGAGTCGGTGTTTGTACACAGCCCGCCAGCAGCAACGCCACGGCCGCCGCCAGCGCAAGCCCCGTCATGCGTCTCACGGCTGGCCTCCGGCTTTCTTTCTCGCGATCTTGAGATAGCTCTCGACATACTTGCGGTCCGGCGCGTTGGGGGCGAGCTCGAGGTAGCGGTCGAGGTAGGTCTGCGCGTCCGCGTAATGGTTGGCCTTGAGGCGCAGCACGCCGAGCGCCCGGTAGCTGGGCGCGAACTCGGGAGCCGCTTCGATCGCTTTGACGTAGGCCTGTTCTGCGAGCCTGACGTCGCCCTCCTGGCCCCGCAGACGGTAGGCTTCGCCCAAGTAGTAGTCGACCTGCGCCGGAAGCTCCGCGCGCCGGTCGGGGTCGCCGAGCATGATCAGCGCACTCTTTGCCCGTCCCATGGACAGCATCAGCTCGAGGTTGTCCACGCGCGTCTTCATCATGACATCGGTGTACTCTGCGCTCGAGGTCCCCTTTCCGCCATACGGCGCGCCGGCCGACAGCTTCTTCATGTTCTCGACGCGGTCGGCGAGCTTGGGATGGGTGGCGAAAAAGAACGGCTCCTTGATGTCTTCGGCCTTGATCTCGGCGATCAGGTGCTCGAACACGCGAGGCGCCTCGTGCACGTCATAACCCGCCTTCTTCAGCCGGGCATAACCTTGCACGTCCGCCTCCGCCTCCATTTCCCGCGAGAATCCGTACATGGAGCTCACGGCGATGAGCTCGGGCAGCAGCGGGACCACCATACCACCGAGAACGCCAAACGCCGCATTGTCCTTCGCGGTCTTCTCGCTCTGGTAGCCGTGGCGGTTGGTGAAGTGGGTGCCTTCGTGGCCGAGCAGCGTGGCGAGCTGCGCCTCGTTCTGCAGGCGAGCGAGCAGGCCCTGGTTGACGTAGATGCGCCCGTTGGGCAGCGCGAACGCGTTGAGCTGGGCAGACTTCACGATAGCCACCTGGATGTGACCCTTGAACTCGGGAAACAACTGGTCCGCAACGTTTTGCACGTAGGCGGTGGTTGCGGCGTCGTCGTAGATCACACCGCCGCGCGCCAGCGTCCGCGTGAATTCGTCGCCCTCGTCCCAGACGCGCCGCTCGTCGCCGCTCACCTGACCGAGCGCGCTGACATCGGCAAACGGAGGGACCTTCGCGCTGGCCGCGGCGAGTGACCAGCACAAGACGGATGCAGCGCCTGCGCAGCGAACGAAGAAGAGTTTATTTCTTCGCATCGGTCGGTTTGGGAGCACCCGGGTACGTCTTGAACAGGTCCTCGACGAGGCTCTTGACCACCGCCGGATCGCGCAGGTCGTCGGATCCGCTGCGTAGCTCGGTGCTGTACCAGAGCAGCTCGCCGGTGTGCATATCCACGATTCCGGCCGACAGGAACGCCGGTTTGGATTCGGGACCGATATGTCCCGTCGGCTTCCCGTAAGGGCTCAATACACTGCCAAGCACGCCCAGCACGTCCAGCGTATATCCGATGGCCATCGCCGCTTTACGGCTGGCGCTCGAGATGTAATCGGTGCCCACCACGAACACGACGGCGTCGAGTTTTGCGTTCTTGCGGATGCCGTCCATGCCGGGCCCGAGCGTGTAGTCGAACTCCGCGGCGCGCTTCTGCCATGCGCTGTACATGGAATGCTGAGCCGAGTACGCACTGCCCGAGACCAGGGCGTACAGGGAAGCGTATTGATCGAGCGTGCCGCGCTCCGCGTCCGACAGCCTGGACGGCTGAACCACCTCGAACATCCCGCTCGCCTGGGCCAGCCCCTCGACCGACTTAACCGCCTCTCCGGATGCCTTCTGGCTCCACTCGCGTACCTCCTCGACCAGCTCGCCGGCCGAGATCTCGTGCACGCGGATGTCCGGTTCGGCCAGCAGCACGCGGTGCGGCAGCGGTCGCTCGGATT
>Ga0335084_10008306_pt1 | contig 10343 bp, 8 predicted proteins | sample Lox_Sample_44_FD_206721 | JGI IMG/M metagenome (GOLD analysis project Ga0335084, IMG submission 206721) | Soil microbial communities from Loxahatchee National Wildlife Refuge, Florida, United States - Lox_Sample_4.4 | ecosystem: Environmental > Terrestrial > Soil > Wetlands | place: USA: Florida... | reverse complement strand
GGTGCGCTCCGCGATGATGCGCATCCAGGAAGCGACCGCCTGGATGCCGGGCTACGCGTTCCGGGGCGCCGAGCCCGGCGCCGATGCGGCCCGGGCGGCCTGGCCCGCTCCGAGCCCGGGCTCCTCCCTGGCGGGCCTCGCCGGCGCGCTCGCCGTGCTCGCGGCGGCGGTGGGCATCGGGCTCCTCGTGCGTGCCGTGGCGCGCCGGTCGACCGGGTGAGTGGTGGGCTCGCTCGAGTCGGCGCTCGCCCACCTGGGGTCGTTCGACGACCTCGCACGGCGCGACACCCCGGCCGTCCGGCTCGACCCGCGCAGCAAGGTGCTCGCCACCCTCGCCTTCGTCGCGGTCGTGGCGAGCTTCGGCCGGACCGAGCTCGGCCGGCTCGCCCCGCTCGCCGCCTTCCCGCTCGCCCTGGCCGCTCTCGGCGACGTTCCGGCCCGTGCCATCCTGGTGCGCCTCGCCATCGCCTCGCCCTTCGCGCTCGGCGTCGCGGCGTTCGAGCCCTTCCTGCACCGCGCGCCGGCCGCCATCGTCGGCCCCGCGGTCGTGAGCGATGGAACGCTGGCGTTCCTGACCATCCTCGCGAAGTTCGCCCTGACGCTCGGAGCTGCGCTCCTCCTCGTCGCGACCACCGGCTTCGACGAGGTCTGTCGCGCGCTGCGGAGCCTCGGCGCGCCGCGCGTGCTCGTCACCCAGCTCGGTCTCACCTACCGGTACCTCTTCGTGCTCGCCGAGGAGGCGGCGCGGCTGGTCCGGGCCCACGCGCTCCGCGCGGACGGCCGGCGGCCCACGAGCCGCGTCGCGGGCGCGCTCATCGGTCAGCTGCTCCTGCGAGCCCTGGCGCGCGCCGAGCGGGTCCACGTCGCGATGAGGTGCCGCGGCTTCGACGGCCGGTTCCCCGAGCGCCACCGGGGAGGCTTCGGGATGCGCGACCTCGCCTTCGGAGCGGCCACCCTCGCCCTGCTCGCGGTGGCGCGCGCGGTCGACCTCCCCGCCTGGGCCGGCCATCTCCTCGCGGGAGCCGGCGGATGAGCCACCACCTCGTCGCGCTCGACGACGTCGCCTTCACGTACCCCGACGGTACGCCCGGGCTCGCGGGCGTGAGCATGGCCATCCACCACGGCGAGTCGGTGGGGCTCGTGGGGGCCAACGGGGCGGGGAAGTCCACGCTGCTCCTCCACCTGGTCGGCGCGCTGCTGGCCGACCGCGGCACGGTGCGCGTGGGCGACTGGCCCGTGAGCCGCCGGACCCTCGTGCACGTCCGGCGGTCCCTGGGGCTCGTGTTCCAGGACCCCGACGATCAGCTGTTCATGCCCACGGTCGGCGAGGACGTGGCGTTCGGCCCCGCGAATCACGGACTGTCCCCCGCGGAGGTCGAGGAGCGGGTGGTCGCCGCCCTGGAACGCGTCGGGGCCGGCCATCTCCGTGGACGACCCTCGCACCGGCTCTCGGGCGGCGAGAAGCGGGCGGCGGCCATCGCGGCCGTGCTCGCGGCGGGTCCGGACGTGCTCGTGATGGACGAGCCCTCGGCGAACCTCGACCCGGCCTCGCGGCGAGCCCTCATCGGGCTCCTGCGCTCGTTCGAGCACACCAAGATCGTGGCGAGCCACGACCTCGACCTCGTCCTCGAGGTCTGCACCCGCACGATCGTGCTCGACCGGGGCCGCGTGGCGGCGGACGGGCCGACGGAGGCGCTCCTCGCCGACGACGCGCTCCTCGCACGTTGCCGGCTGGAGCGGCCGCTCCGCCTGCAGGGATGCCCGCGATGCAGCGCGGCGGAGCCCGTCGCCGCGTCGCCGCGACGAAGTCAGTAGCATGATTCGAAGAACGGTGCTACGACCGCCCGGCCGTCTCCCCGGGGGGGACCTCATGCGCCGTCCGCACCGTGCCGCACCGCTCGCCGCTTCGTTGCTCTCCATGCTCGCCGCCGGAGGCGCCCGGGCCGAGGAGCCCGAGCCACCGAAGGAGCAGGTGGTCGAGGAGGTCGAAGTGAGCGCCCACTACGAGAGCTCGGTCGGGTCCACCGAGGCGGCGAGCGCCGGGGCCGTCACGCGGCAGCTCGTGGAGGACCGGCCGATCCTGCGGCCCGGCGAGGTGCTCGAGCTCGTACCCGGCCTCGTCATCACCCAGCACAGCGGGGCCGGCAAGGCGAACCAGTACTACCTGCGCGGCTTCAACCTCGACCACGGGACCGACTTCCAGACGAACCTCGACGGCGTTCCGCTCAACCTCAGGACCCACGCGCACGGCCAGGGGTACACCGACCTCAACTTCCTCATCCCGGAGCTCGTGGACCGGGTGGAATACTGGAAGGGCCCCTACTTCGCGTCGCGGGGCGACTTCGCCTCGGCGGGCGCCGCCGACATCCACTACGCCGAGCGGCTCCCCGCCTCCCTCGCCGAGCTGACCGGGGGCACCTTCGGCTACCTGCGCGGCGTGGTCGCGGCGTCACCCGAGCTCGCGGGCGGGCGACTGCTCGTGGCGGGCGAGTACATGCACGACGACGGACCATGGGTGCACGCGGACGACTATCGGAGGCTGAACGGGGTGGTTCGCTACACGCATCCCCTCGCGCAGGGGACCTGGGACCTGACCGGCATGGCCTACCGCGGCACCTGGGACGCGACCGACCAGATCCCGCAGCGCGCGCTCGACGACGGCTCCCTCTCCCGTTTCGACGGGATCGATCACACGACCGGCGGCGACACGACGCGGCTGGCGCTCTCGACGGGGTTCCACGGGCCGGCGGGAGGCGGCACCCTCGTGGCGAGCGCCTACGCCGTCCGGTACCGGCTCGACCTCTTCTCGAACTTCACCTACTTCCTCGACGACCCGCTGAACGGTGACCAGATGGAGCAGGCCGACGACCGGTGGATGTACGGCACCTCCGGCAGCTACGCGCGGACCTTCGCTGGAGCCCTCACCCACACCGTCACGGCGGGTTGGGAGGCGCGCGTGGACGCCCTCCGGCCGGTCGCCCTGTACCACACCGCCGCTCGGGTGCGGCTCGACACGGTGCGGCGGGACCAGGTCACGGAATCGAGCGCGGCCGCGTTCGCGCAGGTCGAGACGACCTGGTCGACCTGGCTGAGGACGCTCGCGGGAATTCGCTACGACCTCTACCATTTCGACGTCGGGAGCAGCGTGCCCGAGAACTCGGGAACCGCCGGCGCGGGCATCGCCTCCCCCAAGGTCACGGCCGTGCTGGGGCCCTGGGCCGCCACCGAAGGCTTCGCCAACTTCGGGTTCGGGTTCCACTCCAACGACGCCCGCGGCACCACCATGCGAGTCGACCCGTCCGACCCCTCGGCGCCGGCGGACCGGGTCACGCCGCTCGTTCGGACCTGGGGCGCCGAGGTGGGAGCGCGGACCGAGGTCGTTCCCCATGTGCAGACCTCGCTCGCGCTGTGGCGGCTCGACATCGCCTCGGAGCTGCTCTTCGTCGGCGACGCGGGCACGACCGAGCCCTCGCGCCCCTCCACGCGCCGAGGCGTCGAGTGGTCCACACGCTGGGTGCCGGTGCGGTGGCTGCTGTTCGACCTCGACGTCGCCCTGTCCCGCTCCCGGTTCACGGATCAGGACCCCGTCGGCGACCACATCCCGGGATCGATCGAGTCCGCGGTGTCGGCCGGCGTGACGGTCCACGAGCTCGGGCCGTTCACGGCGGCGGTCTTCCTGCGCTACTTCGGCCCTCGTCCGCTCATCGAGGACGACAGCGTCCGCTCCACCGCCTCCACGATCTTCAACGCCCAGGCGTCCTGGCGCTTCGGCCGCCACCTTCGCGCCAACCTGGAGGTCCTGAACGCCCTCGACGCGAAGGTCGACGACGTCGCCTACTATTACACGTCCCGACTGCCCGGGGAGCCCGCGGGCGGCGTGGACGACGTCCACGTTCACCCGGCCATCTCGCGCACCGTTCGCGTTTCGCTGGCCGCGACCTACTGAGGAGGCTCCGGGAATCCGTGTTCGGGGAGCTGCTGGACGCGCGGGGATCGCGCAGACCGCACCACGGCCTCGCGCTGGCGGCTTCCGCGGTCGCCCAGCTCGCGGTCGTCTCCACCGCGCTCGCCCTCCACGAGGCCTCGCCGCGCCCGGCCCGGCCGATCGAGGTCGCCCTCGTGGCCCCGAGGCTGGCGATGCCCGCCCCATCACCGGCGCCGCCCGCACCGGGCCCCACGCCGCGCCGCACCCCGCGCCGGATCGCCAGCGCGCCGCTCGTCCAGCCCAGGACCATCCCGGTCCCGGCGCCCTCGCCCGTCGAGCCCGACGACTCCGCGCCGTTGACCTCGCCCGAGGGTGTCATCGGGGGCGGGTCGGTCTCGCCGCCCGGGCCCGACGAGGCAGCGCCCGTGGCCGGCCCCCCGGCCGCGATCGAGGCGAGGCCGGCGGATCTCGCCAGCGTCCGGACGGCGCTCTCGCGCACGTTCGTCTACCCGACGGAGGCGAGGCGGCGCGGCTGGGCGGGCCGGGTGGTGCTCGCGTTCACCCTCGAGGCCGATGGACGGCTCCGCGACCTCGAGGTGCGCTCGGGGTCGGGGTACCCGCTCCTCGACGACGCGGCGCTGGACGCCGTCCGCAGGGCGGCGCCCTTCGCCCCGCCCGGCGTCCCGGTCAGGGTGGTCATCCCCGTGAGCTTCAGGCTCTATTGAGCCGCCGCCAACGGTGCGCTAAGCAACCTGAGCTCCTCGGCCCACCCGGCGAGCGAGCAACCTGCAACCTCGGGAGGAGACCATGGGCGGCCACGGCCACGAGCACGACCACACGCACGCACACGAGCACACCCACTCGGACGGCACGAAGCACAGCCATCCCCACGAGCATCACCACACCCACGAGCACGAGCACGGGGATCCCTCCCAGAAGGTCCACGACCACGGCCACCCGGCCTCGCACGACGGCGGGAAGGATCACGGTCACAAGCACTAGGTGCCCGACCAGCTCGACCTCTTTCCGGGAGCGCCCGCGCCGCCGCCCGTGGGGCCCGCCTCGGTCGGGGCCGACGTGGCGGAGCTGGCGGGCCGCCTCCCCTCCTCGCTGCGGCTCGGCACGTCCTCGTGGTCGTTCCCGGGGTGGCGCGGCATCGTCTACGACCGGGACGCCACGGAGGCGCTGCTCGCGCGCGCGGGGCTCGCGGCGTACGCGCGTCATCCCCTGTTTCGCGCCGTCGGCCTCGATCGCACCTACTACGCCCCGATCCCCGCCCCCGCCTTCGCGGCGTACGCCGCGGACGTGCCCGACGGCTTCCGCTTCCTCGTGAAGGCCTCCCAGGAGTGCACCTCGCCCACCCTGCCCACTCCGGGCGGCGGGTCGGGCCGGAACCCGCGCTTCCTCGATCCGGCCTGGGCCCGCGACGAGGTCGTCGCGCCCGCCGTCGAGGGGCTCGGCGCGAAGCTCGGCGTCCTCCTCCTCCAGCTCCCGCCGCTGACCTTCGGCGCGGGTCGCACGCCGGAGGCGGTGCTCGACCGGCTCGAGGCGTTCCTCGGCGGCCTGCCCGCCGGCGTCCCGCTCGCGGTCGAGCTGCGCAGCCCGGCGATGCTGGTGCCGCGCTACGCGGAGCTCCTCGCGGCGGCCGGCGCCGCGCACGCCTTCAACGTGCACCCCTCCATGCCCTCGCTCGCCGCCCAGGCGCGCGCGGTCGGCCTCGCCCGGCAGCCGCGTTTGGTGGTGCGCTGGATGCTCGGCCACGGCAGGGCCTACGAGGAGGCGCGCGAGCTCTACCGGCCGTTCGACCGGCTGGCCGCGCCCGATCCGGACTCGCGCGAGGAGATCGCCGCGCTCGTCCGGGCGGAGGACGGCTGGCGCGGGCGGGACGTCATCGTGGTGGTGAACAACAAGGCCGAGGGCTCCTCGCCGCTGTCGGTCCTCGAGCTGGCGCGCGCGCTCGCGGGGCGCTCCGCTCGAGGGCCGTGAGCCGCCCTCAGCTCCGCCGGCCGGCCGCCGCGGCCGCGGCGCGCTCGTGGAGCACGCGCGGGTCGACGGAGACCGGCTCCACCGCGGGCAGGAGCGCCGGATCGACGCCCATGCCGAGCAGCGTGGCGCGCGCCACCGTGAGCGTCGCCGCCTGGCGAGCCCGCTGCGGAAGCGGCAGCGCCTCCGACACGAGGAGCGAGGCCAGCCCGTGCACGCCGGACCAAGCTGCGAGCTCGGCGCCCAGGCGGGCCTCCGGGCGCACGGCGCCGGAGGCGACCAGGCCGTCGAGCACGTCGAGCAGGATCTGGAACGCGCCCCGCCCGGAGGGCGCGCAGCCGGGCTGGAAGCCCTCGCTCGTGTAGCACTCGCCGAACATCACCTTGAAGTGCGCCGGGTTCCTGACCGCGAACTCGACGTAGGCCTCGCCGATGGCGACGAGGCCGCGGACGGCGTGCGCGCGAGAGCCCGGCCGGCCCTCGACCCGCGCGAGAGCGCGCTCCATGGCCTGGGCGAGCCGGCCGTGCGCCTCGGACGAGAGCGCCGCCATGAGCGCCATCTTGTCCGCGAAGTGCCGGTAGGTGGCCGCCGGGGACACCCCCACCTCACGGGCGGCCTCGCGAAGGCTGAACGCCTCCGGGCCCTTCTCGCCCACCAGCCGGGCCGCCGCCTCGAGCAGGGCGTTGCGGAGGTCCCCGTGGTGGTAGCCGTCCCTCATGGGGAGAACGGAAGTTTTCACGGGACCGATGTTGACATCGTTCACTCGGTTTGGCAAGTATGCGCCGTTCACATCGTGAACGATGTTCACATTTCTTCACGGAGTCCGGACCATGGGCACCCCCTCCCGCCTCTCCTTCCTGGCCGCCGCCATCCTGCCGATCACCCTCGCCGCCTCGGGCTGCGCCCGCACCGAGGCCGCGCCCGCCCAGCCGGAGGTGGCCGTCCAGGTCCGCACCGCGCCGGTCGATCGCAGCCCGGTCGTGAGGACGGTGCGCGCCGCGGGATCGGTGGCGGCCCGGGACGCCTGGACGCTCTCCTTCCCGGCGGGCGGCCTGCTCGCCGAGGTGCACGTCCGGGAGGGCCAGGCCATCCGCAGGGGCGAGCTGCTCGCCTCGCTCGACCTCACCCCTCTCGCGGCGCAGGCGCGCCAGGCGCGCGAGGCGCTCGCCAAGGCCGAGCGCGACCGCTCCCGGGCCCGGACGCTGGCGGCGGCCGAGGCCGCTCCCGCCACGGCCGCCCAGGACGCCGAGACCGCGTACGAGGTGGCCGCGGCGGCCTCGCGCGCGGCGGAGTTCGCGCTCTCCCGCGCCCGCCTGCTCGCCCCCGACGACGGCTGGGTGGACCGGCGCATGGCCGAGCCGGGCGAGATCGTCGGCGCGGGCCAGGCCATCGTCGGCGTGAGCGGCCGCGGCAGCGGCTTCGTGGTGAAGGCCGGCCTCGCCGACCGGGACGTGCTGGGCCTCGCCGTGGGCTCGCCCGCCACCGTCCGCCTCGAGGCCCGGCCCGACCAGGCGATCGCGGGCACGATCTCGGAGGTGGCCCGCTCCCCCTCGCCCGCGACCGGAACCTACGAGATCCGCATCCGCCTCGGCGCCGGCGCGCCCGCCGATCTCCTGGCGGGCCTGGCCGCCCGCGTGGAGATCCCTCGCCCGGTCGCGGCGGCCGCCTCGGTCCCGCTCGCCGCCGTCCAGGACGGCGACGGCGCCGCGGGAGCGGTGTTCGCCCTCGACGGCGGCCGGGCCCGCAGGGTCCCGGTGCGGATCGCGTTCCTGCAGGGCGACCGCGCGGTGCTCTCGGCGGGCGTCGAGAACGTGGACGCGGTCGTGGTGGAGGGCGCCTCGCGGCTCGCGGAAGGCACGCCCGTCCGCATCGCCCCCTAGAGGTCCCGGAGCCCCGCCATGCACGTCGCCGAGTTCGCCGTTCGCCGCTGGCAATTCACGCTGGTCGTGTTCCTGGGCGTCGCCCTGCTGGGCGTCTCGTCCCTGTTCACGATCCCGAAGCAGGAGGACCCGACGTTCGACTACCCGGTGTTCGCCGCCGTGGCGGTGCTGCCCGGGGCGCCCCCCGCCGACGTCGAGCGCCTGGTGGTGGAGCCCATCGAGACCCGCCTCGCCACCCTCGACGACGTGAAGAGCCTGCGCACCACCGTGCAGGACGGCGTGGCGGTCACGCGCATCGAGTTCACGGCCGGCACCGACGCAGCGCGCAAGCAGGACGACGTCCTGCGCGAGCTCACCGCCGTCCGGCCCCAGCTGCCGGGGCAGCTCGCCCGCCTCCAGCTCGAGAAGTTCAAGTCGTCCGAGGTGAACATCGTGCAGCTCGGCCTGGCCTCGGCCGACGTGCCCTATGCGGAGCTGGATCGGCTCTCGCGCTCCCTGAAGCGACGCCTCGAGAACGTGAACGGCGTGGCCAAGGTGGCCATCGACGGCCTCCCGCCGCGCGAGGTGCAGGTGGCGGTCGACCCGGAGAAGGCGGCGGCAATGCGGCTCTCGCCCGCCGAGATCATCGCCGGCCTGGGCGCCGAGGGCCAGAGCATCCCCGCCGGCTCCGTGGACGCCGGCGGCCGGCAGCTGGCGGTGAAGACGAGCGGCGAGTTCCGGAGCGTCGACGAGGTCGCCGATGCAGTGGTGCGAAACGCCGGCGACCGCGTCGTGAAGGTGCGCGACGTCGCGGAGGTGAGCCTGCGGGACTCGGAGCCGGTCCACCTGCTGCGCTTCGACGGCGTCCGCGGCGTCTCGATCGCCGCCAACATGAAGGAGGGTCACAACATCTTCACGGTGCGCGCGGCGATCGACGCCGAGATCCGCGCCTTCGAGCACGGCCTGCCCCCCGGCGTCCGGCTGGTGCGCGCCTTCGACCAGTCCGAGAACGTCGCCCACCGCCTGGGCGGGTTCACCCGCGACTTCGCCATCGCCATCCTGCTCGTGCTCGTCACCCTGCTGCCGCTGGGCGGGCGCGCCGCCCTCGTGGTGATGGTCTCCATCCCGCTCTCCATCGCCCTCGGCGTGACGCTCCTCCACCTCACTGGCTACACCATCAACCAGCTCTCCATCGTGGGATTCGTGATCGCCCTGGGCCTCCTGGTCGACGACTCCATCGTGGTGGTGGAGAACGTCACGCGCTGGATCCGCGAGGGCCACTCCGGCAAGGAGGCCGCCATCCGGGCCACCCGCCAGATCACCCTGTCGGTGCTGGGCTGCACCGCCACCCTGATCTTCGCCTTCCTGCCGCTGCTCGCCCTGCCCGGCGCCCCGGGGCTCTTCATCCGGAGCATGCCGGTCGCCGTGGTGTTCACGATCCTCGCCTCGCTCGCGGTCTCGCTGACCGTGGTGCCGTGGCTCTCGAGCCTCCTCCTCCGCCCCTCGGGCGAGCACGGCAACGTGTTCCTGCGCGGCCTCACCTGGCTCATCGACCGCTCCTACGGCCAGGTGCTCACCGCCGCGATGCGGCGGCCGGCCGTGACCGTCGGGCTCTCCGCGGCGATGCTCGCCGGCGCGCTGGCGCTCGTGCCCTCCATCGGGTTCAGCCTCTTTCCCAAGGCCGGCCTCCCCCAGTTCCGCGTGACCGTCGAGGCGCCGGAGGGCGCGAGCCTCGCAGAGACCGACCGCGGGGTGCGCTTCGCCGAGGCCGTGCTGCGGCGCCACCCCGAGGTGGTTCGCTTCGTCGCCAACGTCGGCAAGGGCAACCCGAGCGTCTACTACAACGTGGCCCAGTCGAACGAGAAGTCGTCGAGCGGCGAGATCCTCGCCACCCTCGGCACCCGCGAGCAGGCCGAGATCGACCACGCGCTGGGCGCGCTCCGCTCGGAGCTCTCCGGCTACCCGGGAGCGGTCGTCGAGGTGAAGGAGTTCGAGCAGGGACCTCCTCTCGACGCCCCGATCGCCATCCGGGTGCTGGCCGAGGACCCCGGGAGGCTCGACGCCGCGGCCGCCGAGGTGGAGGCCATCGTGGCCGGCACCGAGGGCACCCGCTACGTGCGGAACCCCAGCCGCGACCGGAAGAGTGACCTCCGCGTGCGCATCGACCGGGACCGCGCCGCGCTCGCCGGCGTGTCCGTGCCCGACGTGGACCGGGCCGTGCGCCTGGCCGTCGGAGGCGTGGTGGCCGCCTCCTACCGGGAGGACTCCGCCGACGACGCATACGACGTGAGGGTCACCCTGCCCCGCGAGGCGCGCGCGGCCGTGCCGGGCGGCCCGAGGCCGGGTCTCGACGTGCTCGAGCGCCTGCAGCTGCCCGGCGCGCGCGGCGCGGTGCCGCTCGCCCAGGTGGCGGACCTCGCCCTGGAGCCGTCACCGGCGCGCATCGACCACACCGACCGGGTCCGCTCCACCACCGTCACCGCCTGGGTTCGCGAGGGCCACAACACCGACCGCATCACGAAGGAGATCCTCGCGAAGCTGGGCGCGCACCGCTGGCCGGACGGCGTCGCCATCCG
>Ga0335084_10008305_pt1 | contig 10343 bp, 8 predicted proteins | sample Lox_Sample_44_FD_206721 | JGI IMG/M metagenome (GOLD analysis project Ga0335084, IMG submission 206721) | Soil microbial communities from Loxahatchee National Wildlife Refuge, Florida, United States - Lox_Sample_4.4 | ecosystem: Environmental > Terrestrial > Soil > Wetlands | place: USA: Florida... | reverse complement strand
AGCGCCTCGCGCAGCGCGGTGTTCGGGTGCACGAAGGCGGCGCCCGGCACATGCAGCCCCATCGCCTCGAGCAGCATCTGGTTGCTGTTGGCGGTGCCGTAGAAGGTGCAGGTGCCCACCGTGTGGTACGCCGCCTGCTCGGCCTGCATCAGCGCGTCGCGACCGACCAGCCCCTGTGCGTGCTGCTCGCGCACCTTCGACTTGGCGCTGTTGGACAGGCCCGAGGGCATCGGCCCGGCCGGCACGAACACGCACGGCAGGTGGCCGAAGTGCAGCGCGCCGATCAGCAGCCCCGGCACGATCTTGTCGCACACGCCGAGCAGCAGCGCGCCGTCGAACACGTCGTGGCTGAGCGCGACCGCGGTGGCCATCGCGATGGTGTCGCGCGAGAACAGCGAGAGCTCCATGCCGGGCTGGCCCTGCGTGACGCCGTCGCACATCGCCGGCACGCCGCCGGCCACCTGCGCGGTGGCGCCAAGCGCGCGCGCCTCGTCGCGGATCCACTGCGGGAAGCGCTCGTACGGCTGGTGCGCCGACAGCATGTCGTTGTAGGCGGTGACGATGCCGAGGTTGGGCGCGCGCTCGGCCACTACGCGCAGCCGCTCCCGGCCAGGCAGCGCGGCGAAGGCGTGCGCCACGTTGGCACAACCCAGACGATCCGAGCCGCGCGGCCGCGCGGCCAACCGCTCCACGCGCTCCAGGTAGGCGCGCCGAGGCGCGGCGCTGCGCTGCGCGATGCGCTGCGTCACCTGGACGACGGTCGGGTGCATGGGCGGCGCGCTCACGTGTGAAATGATTCTGGCGAAGCCCAGTTGCGTGGTCAACGATCGCAATCGTCGGCCGTTGCTCTGGCATTCTTGCGCTTTTGATGGACATGCTGACGAACCAGCGCAACGCCGAGGAGATGCTGCTGCGTGCCACCGCGCAGTGGGGCGGGCGCGAAGACCTGTGGGTATTCGGCTACGCGTCGTTGATCGCGCGCCCTGAGTTCGAGGCCACCGAGCATCGCGTCGGCCATGTGCACGGCTGGCACCGCGCGCTGCGCATGCGCTCACGCGTCAACCGCGGCACGCCGGAACAACCCGGGCTGGTCTTCGCGCTGCTGCCCGGCGGCTCGTGCCACGGCGTCGCGTACCGCGTGCCGCGTCGCCGCGCCGCCGCCGAGCTCGAGCGACTGTGGAAGCGCGAGATGCCCAGCGCGGTGTACGACCCGCGCTTTCTGCCGTGCCGCACCGCGCACGGCGAGGTGCGCGCGCTGGCCTTCACGTTGTCCCGGCGCAGCCCGAGCTTCGTGCAGGCGCTGGCCGACCGCGACCTGGTGCACATCTTCCGCCACGCGAGGGGCCGCTTCGGCACCACGCTGGACTACCTGCTCGAAACCGCCGACGCGCTGCGCCGACGCGGCCTGCGCGACCGCGAGATCGAGCGCATGGTCGACCTGGCGCGCTCGCACGCGCTGGTCTGACGCGCGGGCCACGCGACACCCGCGGTTATGCTGCGGCGTGATGCGCCGCCTTTCTCTGCCGCGATGACGCCGCGCGCGCTGGTGCTGGCCGGTCCCACCGCCAGCGGCAAGAGCGCGCTCGCGCTGGCACTCGCGCAGCGCCTCGAGCTCGAGATCGTCAGCGTCGACTCGGCCCAGGTGTACCGCGGCATGGACATCGGCACCGCCAAGCCGACCGCGGCCGAGCGCGCGCGGGTGCCGCACCACCTGATCGACATCCTCGACCCGGCTCAGGCCTATTCGGCCGCGCGCTTCGCCGCCGACGCCACGCGCCTGATCGGTGAGATCAACCAGCGCGGCCGCCTCGCGCTGCTGGTCGGCGGCACCATGCTGTACCTGAAAGCGCTGCTCGACGGCCTCGATGCCCTGCCCGAGGCCGACGCAACGCTGCGCGCGGCGATCGATGCCCGCGCCGTGGCGCACGGCTGGCCGGCCCTGCACGCCGAGCTGGCTCGGGTCGACCCCGACAGCGCGGCGCGCCTGGCACCGCACGACGCCCAGCGCATCCAGCGCGCGCTCGAGGTGTGGCAGCTGACGGGGCGGACGTTGTCGCAATTGCAGGGTCGAGGGGCGCGGCCGCGGCTCGCGTTGCCGCTGATCGCGCTCGAGCCGCGCGAGCGCGCCTGGCTGCACGCGCGCATCGCCGAGCGCTTCGACCAGATGCTGCGTGCCGGTCTGGTCGACGAGGTGCGGGCGCTGCGCGCGCGCGGGGACCTGCGCGCCACGCTGCCATCGATGCGTTGCGTCGGCTACCGTCAGGTATGGCAGGCACTCGACGCCGGCGACCTGAGCCCGTTGCGCGATCGTGGCATTGCCGCCACGCGGCAACTTGCCAAGCGCCAGCTGACTTGGCTGCGTTCGATGCGCCGCGACAGCGTGGCCTGCGACGAGCCGCAGATCGTCGAGCGGGTGCATCGACTCGCACAACGGCTGTTGACCGCGCGGCCGATGCAGGTTTGAGCCCCGCTTCGGCGGGGCACAAAAACGCGGTATGGTGCGGTGCTGCGTCCGCAACGGGCGCTGACTCATGCCGGGCCAAGGGGCTGCCATGAAACGGATGTCGATTGCCGCCATTGCTGCGCTGGTGCTCACGGCCCTCGGGCTCGGTGGCCTCTATTGGTATCAACACCGCGCGCCGGCGCCCGTCGAGGCACCCGCGGTGGCCGAAGCGCCGCCGGCACCCGCAGCCGCGGCACCCAGCGCACCGGCGATCCGCAACCCGATCGACGAGTCGCTCGCCGCGGCGGCGAGCGCTCCGGTGGCCAGCGACCCGCAGTCGATGTGGCGCCAGGGCCTCGACGAGCTGATCGGCCATTCGGCCGTGGTGCGCTTCATCCAGAGCGACGACTTCACGCGCCGGGTGGTCGTCACCATCGACAACCTGGCGCGCGCGCACGCCGCGCCGCGGATGTGGCCGGTGAGCCCCACGCCCGGCCGCTTCTCGGTCAGCGGCGACGGCGAGCTACGCACCATCGCGCCGGAGAATGCGGCGCGCTACTCGCCGCTGGTGTCGATGATCAGCGGGGTCGACGCGCGACAGGCCGCCACGCTGTACGTGCACATGTACCCGCAGCTGCAGAAGGCGTACGAGGAGCTCGGCTACCCGGGGCGCTATTTCAACGACCGCGTGGTCGAGGTCATCGACCACCTGCTCGGCACGCCCGAGCCCGCGCCGCCGGGGCCGCTGATGCAGCTCACCGAGGTCAAGGGCAGCGTGCCGTCGACGCAGCCATGGCTGCGCTACGAGTTTGCCGACACCGACCTGCAGTCGCTGTCGGCCGGGCAGCGCATCCTGCTGCGCGTCGGACCGGCCCACCGGCAGGCGCTGAAGGCCAAGCTGACGGAGCTGCGCAAGCTGATCGCGCGCGCGCCGATTTCACGCTGACACGGTTCTGACGCGGCCACACGGGCCGCGAAACACCGATCAACGCCGCATTGGCGGGCCCTTTTCGCCCGCTGACCCCTCAAGCTCGCAGCGAGACTACCGAAACCGCGATGTGGTCGCGCATGGACGCGCCCTTCCCCAACACCCGGAGTCCGAAGATGCATTCGATCGCGCGCCTGTGCGCCACCGCCGTCGGCCTGGGCGTGAGCCTCGCCGCCACCGCCTACGACCCCAAGGAGACCATCGCCGACCTCGACGCGCGGCTGGCCAAGATCGGCGCGCCGTCGATCCAGGGCACCGACACCGTCGCCGGCAAGAACGTACCGGCGATCTTCTTCGGCGACCGCAAGATCAACAACAACTACGACGTCGTCGACGCCGTGCGCAAGGCGCACAACGCCACCGCCACCGTGTTCGTGAAGGACGGCGACGAGTTCGTGCGCGTCAGCACCAACGTGCTGACCCCAGAGGGCAAGCGCGGCATCGGCACGCAGCTGGCGCGCAACGCCGCCTACGAGTCGGTGAGCAAGGGCCAGCAGTACTGCGGTCCGATCGACGTGCTCGGCACCGCCTACGACGCCTGCTACAACCCGATCCGCGACAGCGGCGGCAAGATCATCGGCGTCAGCTACATCGGCCACAAGAAGTAGGCCCGCGCTTGACAAGGCCGATCGACCGCTGGGAGCTCCCGCAATGAAGAAGACGCTGCAATGGCTGCGCGCGGCGCTCGCGCGCCGGTCGGTCGGCACGCAGATCGGCCTCGCCTTCGGCGTGGTGCTGCTGCTCACCGCGGCGATCGGCGGCGTGTCGGTGTGGTCGCTGGCGCGGCTCGACGACAGCGCCGGCCAACTCAACGACAAGTGGCTCAAGGGCGTCGGCGCCCTCGCCCACGCGCGCGCCGCGATCGTCGAGGCGCGCGAGTTCGAGGTCAAGCACAGCCGCGCCACCGATCGCAGCTACCAGAGCGAGTACGAAGAGAAGTTCAACAACGCCGCCAAGCTCGCGCAGGCGACCTGGCAGCAGTACCAGGCGCTGCCCGCGGCGGCCGACGAGCAGGCGCTGGCCGCGGCGCTCGACAAGGCGTGGCAGGGCTACCGCAAGGCGAGTGAACAGGTGCTGAACCTGGGCCGCAGCAAGAAGCAGCAGGACGCCGCCGACATCAGCGACGGCATGGCCAGCATGGCGATCGACGAGACCATCGGTGCGCTCGACCGCCTGGTCGACTACAACTTCCAGCACGCCGACCTGGCGTCGCAACACGCTTCGGCGGTCTACGCGCGGGCGCGCAACTCGATGCTGGTGTTGCTGGCAGCCAGCCTGCTGCTCGGCTCGCTGCTGGCGGTGTGGTTCACGCGCCGCCTGCTCGCCCAGCTCGGCGGACAGCCGAGCGACGCGGTGGCGATGGCCCGCGCGGTGGCGGCCGGCGACCTCACGTCCACGGCCGTGCTGCGTGGCGGCGACACCGAGAGCCTGTTGGCCAACCTGCACGCCATGCAGCAAAGCCTTGCGCGCGCGGTGACCGAGGTGCGCCAGGGTTCGGAGAGCGTGGCCACCGCGAGCACGCAGATCGCCGACGGCAACCAGGACCTGTCCAGCCGCACCGAGGAGCAGGCGAGCGCGCTGCAGCAGACGGCCTCGACGATGGAAGAGCTCGGCACCACGGTGCGCCACAACGCCGACAACGCACGCCAGGCCAACGACCTGGCCCAGGGTGCGGCCAACGTGGCCGTCAAGGGCGGCCACGTGATGGGCCAAGTGGTCGAGACGATGAAGGGGATCAACGACTCGAGCCGCAAGATCGCCGACATCATCTCGGTGATCGACGGCATCGCGTTCCAGACCAACATCCTGGCGCTCAACGCCGCGGTCGAGGCGGCCCGCGCGGGCGAGCAGGGCCGCGGTTTCGCGGTGGTCGCCGGCGAGGTGCGCAGCCTGGCGCAGCGCAGTGCCCAGGCCGCGCGCGAGATCAAGGAGCTGATCACCGCCAGCGTACAACGCGTCGAGCAAGGCAGCGCGCTGGTCGACGTCGCCGGCAAGACGATGGAAGAGATCGTGGCGTCGATCGGCCGCGTCAGCCACATCGTCGGCGAGATCGCGTCGGCCAGTGGCGAGCAGAGCACCGGCCTCGGCCAGGTCAGCCAGGCCGTGCAGCAGATGGACGAGGCCACGCAGCGCAACGCCGCGCTGGTGGAGCAAAGCGCCGCTGCAGCCGACAACCTGAAGCAGCAGGCCCAGCAACTGGTGCGCGCGGTCGCCGTGTTCCGCGTGAACTGACCCCCGAAGCGACCTCGCGGCCGCCTCGCCCCCGAGGCGGCAACGCCAGCGGCCCGGCAGAGCCCGATCCGCGGCGTTGCGCGGGCCGCAGGCTGATTGCACGGCACCGGGCCGACAGCGCTCCGCCGAGCACCTGGGGCATGATGGCCTGCATGCTCGAGGTCCACGCGCTCGCCAAGTCCTACGGCGACGTGCCGGTGTTCCAGCGGGTGTCGCTGCGGATGGCGCCGGGCGAGTTCGTCGTGCTGATCGGCGAGTCGGGCGTCGGCAAGTCGACGCTGCTCAACTGCATCGCCGGCCTAGAGGATGTCGACGCCGGCGAGGTGACCTTCCGGGGCCACTCGCTCAGCGCGCTCGATGCCGACGCCCGCGCGCGCTGGCGCCGCGAGCACCTGGGCTTCGTGTTCCAGGCCTTCCACGTGCTGCCGCACCTGAGCGTGGCCGACAACGTGGCGCTGCCGCTGCTGTTGCTCGACCGGCCCGATCCATCGCGCGTGCAACAGATGCTCGAGCGTGTGGGACTGCCCGCACTCGCCGACCGCTGGCCGGCGCAACTCTCGGGCGGCCAGTTGCAGCGGGTGGCGCTCGCGCGCGCGCTGGTGCACAAGCCGGCATTGGTGCTGGCCGACGAGCCGACGGGCAACCTCGACCCCGTGCAGGCCGCCCGCACGCTCGAGCTGCTGGCCAGCTCGGTGCGCGAGGAAGGCACCGCGTGCCTGCTGGTGACGCACGCCCCGGCGGCCGCCCGCCTCGCCGACCGCGTGCTGCGCCTGCAACCTGACGGCCTCGTCGACGCCGCCGGCGACTGAGCTCGGCCGCGACAGCGAACCCATGCGTGCCATCGCCATTGCCTCGATCGTCGGTCGGCATCCGTGGCGCTGGCTGCGCGCGTTGTCGTGGCCCGAGTGGCGCCTGCATCCCTGGCGACACGCGACGGTGGCGCTCGCGCTGGCCGTGGGCGTTGCGCTGGCCTACTCGGTGCACCTCATCAACGCCTCGGCGCTGTCGGAGTTCGCGGGGGCCGTACGGGCCGCCAACGGCGACCCCGACGTGACGATCGCGGCGCGCGCGCGCGAGGGCTTCGACGATGCCCTGATCGAGCCGCTGCAGCGCGACGGCGCGGTGCGGGTGCTGAGCCCGGTGGTCGAGATCGACGTCGCGGCCCGGCCCGCCGCGGGGGGCGATGCCGGGTCGCTGCGCGTGCTGGGGATCGACGCGCTCACCGTGGCCGGCGTCGCGCCCTCGCTGCTGCCGCGCGTCGACGAGGGGCAGGACCGCCTCGCGGTGCTCGACCCTCAGGCCGTGTTCGCCAACCCCGCGGCGCTGCGACGCCTGAGCCTGCGCAGCGGCGACGCCGTCGACCTGCGCGGTCCTTCGGGCTGGCAGCGCTTTCGCATCGCCGGCACGCTGGCGGTCGGTGGCCCGGCGCTGCTGGTGGTCGACGTGGCGTCGGCGCAGGCGCGGCTCGGCATGGCGGGCAGGTTGTCGCGCATCGACCTGCGATTGATGCCCGGTGCCCGGCCCGATCGCTGGCTGTCGACGCATCGGTGGCCTGCCGACGTGCGCGTCGCCGCAGCCGACGAGGCCGAGCAGCGGGTGTCGAACCTGTCGCGCGCCTACCGTGTGAACCTCGGCGTGCTGGCGCTGGTGGCGCTGTTCGTCGGCGGCTTTCTCGCCTACTCGGTGCTCGCGCTGTCGGTGGCGCAGCGCACGCCGACTTTCGCGCTGCTCGGCGTGCTCGGGCTCACCGCGCGCGAGCGACGCCTCTGGGTGCTTGGCGAGGCCTTTTGCGTCGGCGCGCTCGGCAGCGCGATCGGGGTGGCGCTCGGGGTTGCCCTGGCGGCGGTCGCGCTGCGCGCGCTCGGCGGCGACCTCGGCGGCGGCTACTTCGCGGGCGGCGTCCCGGGCCTGCAGCTGGATGCGTGGAGCGCGCTGCTGTACGCCGCACTGGGCATCGCGGCTGCCGTCGCCGGCGCGTGGTGGCCCGCGCGTGCAGCCGAGCGCATGGCGCCGGCGCAGGCGTTGAAGGGGCTGTCGAGCCTCGGATCCGGGCGCTCACGCCTGGCGCCGGCGCTGGCGTCGTTGCTCGCCGCCGGCCTGCTCGCGCTGCTGCCCGCGTGGCACGGTCTGCCGTTGGCGGCCTACGCGTCGGTGGCGGCACTGCTGGCCGGCGGCGTCGCACTGGTGCCCGCCGGCGTGCAGTTGCTGCTGGCGCGGCGCATCAAGACCGCGAACCCGTTGCTGCTGCTGGCCTGGCAACGCGCGCGCCATCAGCGCCACACCGCCAGCGCCGCGGTGGCCGGCGTGGTGGCCAGCGTCGCGCTGTCGGTCGCGCTGCTCGCGATGGTCGGCAGCTTTCGCGACGCGGTGTCGTCGTGGCTCGACGGCGTGCTGCCCGCCGAGCTGTACCTGCGCACGGTCGGCGGCCCGGCCGCGGGTGACACCAACACGCTGCCGGCGACATTCGCCGGGCAGGCGGCGTCGATCCCCGGCGTGACGCGCGTGCGCGTGTCGCGTGTGCGGGCGCTCTCGCTCGATCCGCAACGACCGCCGTTGGCGCTGATCGTCCGACCGGTCGACGACACCGCTCACGCACTGCCCTGGGTCGGCCGTGTCGACTGGAGCATCGACGCGCCGGTGTTCGTCAGCGAGCCGGCCGCAGCGCTGTACGGCTGGCAGGTCGGCGACACCATCACGCTGCCGCTCCCCACCGGGACGCAGCGGCTGCACGTGGCCGGGGTGTGGCGCGACTACGCGCGGCAGTTCGGTGCGCTGGTGATTCCACCGTCGGTATGGCGTGCGCACGGCGGTGACGACCGCCTCAACGAGGTCGCCCTTTGGCTTGCCGCGGGCACCGATGCCGCCACCGTGGTCGAGCGGCTGCGCGGGCTGGCGGGCGACGTGCCGGTCGAGACCGCCAGCGCCGGCGAACTGCGCGCCCTGTCGCTGGCGATCTTCGACCGCAGCTTCGCGGTCACGCGCTACCTGCAGGCGGTGGCGATCGCGGTCGGCCTGGTCGGCGTGGGCGCGAGCCTGTCGGCCCAGGTGCTGGCGCGCCGCAGGGAGTTCGGACTGCTGGTGCACCTGGGCGTGACGCGCGCCCAGGTGCTGGCCATCGTGTGCGGCGAAGCGGCCGCCTGGCTCGCCGCGGGCGTGCTGCTCGGCATCGCCATCGGCCTCGCCGTCAGCGTCGTGCTGGTGCACGTGGTCAATCCACAGAGCTTCCACTGGACCATGCCACTGCTGATTCCATGGCCGCGGGTGGCGGCGCTCGGGGTCACCGTGCTGCTGCTCGGCGTCGCCACCGCGGCGCTGGCCGCACGGCACGCCGCCTCGCGCCGCGCGGTGCTGGCGGTGAAGGAGGACTGGTGAACCCGCTCCAGGCTTCCCGGCCGCGATCGCTTCGCCGCGCGGGGGCGGCCCGCAAGGCCGAGGGCGCCACATGAGGCGCCGCGCACTGCTCACGGCCCTGCCGGCGTTGGCATCGGCGCAGTCCGCTGACGACGACACCGTCCGCGCCGGGCGCGTGCTGCGCTGGCCGCGCGACCACGGCGCGCATCCGTCGGCGCGCAACGAGTGGTGGTACGCCACCGGCTGGCTCGGCGAGGAGGCCGCACCGATCGGCTTTCAGGTCACGTTCTTCCGCCACCGCACCGGCTTGGCCGACACGCTGCCGGGCCGCTTCGCGCCGCGCCAGCTGCTGTTCGCACACGCGGCGCTGAGCGACATCGCCGCCGGCACACACCGACAGGCGCAACGCACGCAACGCTGGTCGGGCGATGAGCAGGCACCCGACGCATGCGCCCTGCGCGCCGACACCGACGTGCGCATCGGCCCTTGGTCGCTGCAGCGCGAGGCGGGCAGCGGGGGCGATCGCTACCACGCCCGCGTCGGCGGCGCCGACGCGCCGTTCGCGCTGCAGCTGGCGCTGCACGCGACACAGCCGCTGCTGCTGCAAGGCTCCGACGGCTTTTCGCGCAAGGGTCCGTCGCCCCAGCAGGCCAGCCACTACTACAGCCAGCCGCAGTTGCGCGTGCAGGCCCTGCTCGAGCGCGACGGCCGACGCGCGACGCTGCAAGGCCGTGCCTGGCTCGACCACGAATGGAGCGACGAGTACCTGCCGGCCGAGGCCGTGGGCTGGGACTGGATCGGCATCAACCTCGACGATGGCGGCGCGTTGATGGCGTTTCGCCTGCGCCGCGCCGACGGCAGCGCGCTGTGGGCCGGCGGCAGCCAGCGTGGTGCCGACGGCCGCGTGCGCACGTTCGAGCCGGGCGCCCTGCGCTTCACGCCGCAGCGCTGGTGGACCAGCGCGGCGTCGCAGGCGCGCTATCCGGTGCAGTGGGCGATCGACATGCCCACCGGGCGTGCCACCGTGCGTGCGCTGATGGACGCGCAGGAACTCGACGGCCGTCTGAGCAACGGCGCGATCTACTGGGAGGGCCTGTCCGATCTGCTCGACGCACGCGGCAGTCGCATCGGCCGCGGCTACCTCGAGATGACCGGCTACGCCAAGCGACTCGCGATGTAGCGAGCGTGGCCGCTCACGCCGCCAGCGCCGTGCCCTTCTCCTGCGCGATCAGTTGCGCCAGCACGCGGCGGAAGTGCGCCAGCGGCGCGTCGGCGGCGATCGGGTGGAGGCGAAACGCCGGGTCGGCGTCGAACGTGCGCTGCTGCTGC
>Ga0335084_10008304_pt1 | contig 10344 bp, 9 predicted proteins | sample Lox_Sample_44_FD_206721 | JGI IMG/M metagenome (GOLD analysis project Ga0335084, IMG submission 206721) | Soil microbial communities from Loxahatchee National Wildlife Refuge, Florida, United States - Lox_Sample_4.4 | ecosystem: Environmental > Terrestrial > Soil > Wetlands | place: USA: Florida... | reverse complement strand
AGGATTGGTGCCGTGCGTGGTGCGACCGCGCTTCGCTCCACGAGCGGCTCGGCCGTGAATCGCTAGAGCAGGGCTGGAACCTGACTGCAGGCGAGCATCTGGCGCGCGCGGCTGTTTACTACCACTTCGCCAAGTTCGTGTTCGTGATCGATCCCGATCAGCTGCGCGCCGCGCACGCCAAGGCGCTCGAGTGCAAGAGGCTCGCACTACCGCATCTGCGGCCACCCGGGGAGCGCGTCGCGATTCCGTTCGCGGGGAAGGCGCTCGTCGGCGTGCTGCGCAAGCCCGCGGGCGACGCGCACCCGCCGGTAGTGATCATGATCTCCGGCCTCGACTCGACGAAGGAGGAGATGGACGCCTACGAAGCACCGTTCCACGCCCGCGGCATGGCGACGCTAGCGTTCGACGGTCCGGGGCAGGGCGAAGCGGAGTACGACCTGCCGATCCGTGGGGACTTCGAGGCGCCGGTGAAGGCGGTCGTCGACTGGCTCGGGACACGGGCCGACGTCGACCCCGCACGCATCGGCTGCTGGGGCGTGAGCCTCGGCGGCTACTACGCGCCGCGCGCGGCGGCATACGAGCCCCGCATCAAGGCGTGCATCTCGATCTCCGGGCCGTACGACTGGGCGGAGATCTGGGACGAGCTGCCGCTGCTGACACGCGAGGCGTTCCGCTTTCGCAGCCACAAGGGGACGGAGGCAGAGGCGCGCGAGCACGGGCGGAGCCTCACGCTGAAGGAGGCCGCACGGCGCATCGCCTGCCCGCTCTTCCTCGTCGGCGCGAAGCTCGACCGGCTGATCCCGTGGCAGCACGCCGAGCGGATCGCGCGGGAGGCCGCCGGGCCGGTGGAGCTGCTAATGGTCGAAGACGGCGGGCACAACGCGAACAACCGCCCGTACCGCTACCGCAGCCGCAGCGCCGACTGGATGGCCGAGCGGCTGGGGTTGCCGCGGAAGTAGCGACGGGAGGAGGACCCGGCGTGAACGGCATCGCGCGCATCATCACGGCATTGCTTGCATGCGTGGCCGCGGCGACCGCCCAGGCGCAAACCCAGACGTTCCCCTGGAAAACGGTCCGCCTCGTCTCCGGCGTCACGCCGGGGAGCGCATCGGACACGATGGCGCGCGTGATCTCGGAGAGGCTGCAGGCCAATCTCGGGCAGCCGGTGATCGTCGAGAACCGGATCGGCGGCGGCGGGATCGTCGGCGCGGCCTCGGTGGCGAAAGCCGAGCCCGACGGGCACACGATCAGCGTCTACACCTCCTCGTTCACGATGGTGCCGTTCCGGCCCAACCCCCCGTTCGACGCGCCCCGCGACCTCGCGCCGGTGGCGACGATCGCCACCATCCCGAACGTGCTGATCGTCTCGCCCGCGAAAGGCTGGAACACGCTGCAGGATCTGGTCGCCGCCGCCAAGGCAGGGCCGGGGCAGCTCACCTACGGCTCGGCCGGCGTCGGCACCTCGACGCATATGGGCGCCGAGAAGTTCCGCTTCGCCGCCGGGATCGAAGTCGTCCACGTGCCGTACAAGGGCGCGCCCGAGGCGGTCGCCGACATCATCGGCGGGCGGATCGACTTCAATTTCGCGCCGATCGTGGCGACGATGGGGCAGATCCGGGACGGCAAGGTGAAGGCGCTCGCGGTCGGGTCGGCCCGGCGGGCACGCGCGTTGCCCGACGTCCCCACCACCGTGGAGGCGGGCTACCCCGGTTCGGAGTACAACTTCTGGGTGGGCCTGCTGGTCGCGTCGAAGACCCCGCGCGAGACGGTCAATCGCCTGAACCAAGAGGTGAATAAGGTGCTCCAGGCGCCCGAGGTGCGGGACCGCATCGAACGGCTCGGCGCCGACGTCCTGATCATGCCGCTCTCCGAGTTCGAGGCGATGATCCGGCAGGAGTTCGAGGACAATGCGAAACTAGTGAAAGCGGCGGACATCAAGCTCGAGTGACGCCAAGAACGGAGGACTCACCATGCGCCAGCTCAATCAGGACACCCTCACCGATGCCGTCCTCGCACGGCTGAAGGACGTCAAGGACCCGCGGTTCAAGCAGATCATGACGAGCCTCATCCGGCACATCCACGCGTTCGCCGACGAGGTGAAACTGACCGAGGAGGAGTGGTTCGAGGGCATCAAGTTCCTCACCGCCGTCGGCAAGAAGTGCGACGACAAGCGCCAGGAGTTCATCCTGCTCTCCGACGTGCTCGGCCTCTCGATGCGCGTGGTCGAGATCAACCACCCGATGCCCGAGGGCGCGACCGAGTCGACGGTCCTCGGGCCGTTCTTCGTGCACGGCGCGCCGGAGTTCCCGTTCGGCGCGGACATGACGAAGAGTGCGACGGTGCAAGGCGAGCCGACCTGGGTGAGCGGCACGGTGAAATCCGTCGACGGCAAGCCGATCGCGGGCGCGACGATCGACGTCTGGCAGGCGAAGGCGGACGGCATCTACGACATCCAGAACCCGAGCGGGGAGTTCGAACTGCGCGGGCGCGTGAGATCCGACCCCGAGGGCAGGTACGCGTTCCGTACCTTCAAGCCCAAGTTCTACGGCGTGCCGACCGACGGCCCGGTCGGCGACCTGCTGCGGCAGATGGGGCGGCACCCGATGCGGCCGGCGCACATGCACGCGATCGTCTCGGCACCCGGTTACCGCCAGGTGATCACCCACGTCTTCGTCGACGGCGATCCGTATCTCGATTCGGACGCGGTGTTCGCGGTGAAGGACTCGCTGATCGCGAAGTACCGTGAAGTCAAGTCGCCTGAGGAAGCGAAGAAGCTCGGCATGCCGACGCCGTTCCTGCGGCTCGACTGGGATTTCCGGCTCGCGCCGGAGGCCGGCATCAGGGCGCGCGCGACGATCTCGGCCGCCGACGCCACCGTGCGCTAGACCCGGAGACCGCGATGTCAGCAAACCTGAAATCCCTCCCCACCGCTTCCGCCCGCGATCGCGTCAGCAAGGAGGAGTGGGATGTCCGCGTCGACCTCGCGGCCGCCTACCAGCTGGCGGCGGTGTTCCGCTGGACCGATCTGATCTATACGCACTTCTCGGCGCGCGTTCCGGGCACGGACGACATCCTGATCAACCCGTACGGGCTGATGTTCGACGAGATCACTGCTTCCAATCTCGTGAAGATCGACATGGAGGGGAACCTCCTCGACGATCCCACCGGGATGGGCGTGAACCATGCGGGCTTCGTGATTCACGGCTGCGTTCACCAGGCACGCCCCGAGATCAACTGCGTGATCCACACCCACACCCGCGCGGGGGTCGGCGTCTCGGCACAGAAGTGCGGTCTGCTGCCGCTCAGCCAGCACGCGATGCGCGTGCATGCGACGGTCACCTACCACGACTACGAGGGGATCGCGCTCGACCTGGACGAGCGCGAGCGCATGGCGCGCGACCTCGGGCCAACGTCGAAGGCGATGATCCTGCGCAACCACGGCCTGCTCACGCTCGCCGAGACCGTGCGCGAGGCGTTCGAGCTGATGTACTACCTCGACTGCGCGTGCCAGATCCAGGTCGACGCGCTCGCCGGCGGCATCGACAACGCGCTCCTCATGCCGGAAGCGGCGGCGCGCAACGCGGCGACCCAGTTCGCGCGTCCTGACCGGCCCTCGCAGGTGAAGGACTGGCCGGCACTGCTGCGGATGCTCGACCGGAAGGGGATCGACTACCGCAACTGAAGGCCCGCCCCGCGGCTCGCCGGGACGGGTAACGGCTCGGCCCACGCCCGCTCCCCTCGGGGAGCGAGGCGCCTCACCACTCCATCTGCTGCCGCTGATCGGCGGCGTCGACGACCGCGAGCGCGGTCATGTTCACCAGACGCCGCACCGTGGCGCTCGGGGTGACGATGTGCACTGCCTTCGCCGCGCCGAGCAGGATCGGGCCGACGGTGATTCCCTCGCCGCCGGTGACCTTGAGCAGGTTGAACGCGATGTTCGCCGCGTCGAGGTTCGGCATGATCAGCAGGTTCGCCTCGCCCTTCAGCCGCGACTCCGGCAGCGCCCGCAGGCGGATCTCCTCGGACAGCGCGGCGTCGCCCTGCATCTCGCCCTCGACTTCGAGGTCGGGCGCCATCTTGGCGAGGATCTGAGCCGCCTCCGCCATCTTGCGGGCCGCCGGCGAGTCGTTGCTGCCGAAGTTCGAGTGCGAGAGCAGCGCGACCCTCGGCGCGATCCCGAAGCGCTTCATCTCTTCGGTCGCCATCATCGTCATCTCGGCGAGCTGCTCGGCGGTCGGGTTCTCGTTCACGTAGGTGTCGCAGATGAACACGGTGCGGTTCGGCAGCATGAGCCCGTTCATTGCCGCGAACATCTTCGCGCCGGCTTCGCGACCGAGCACGTTCGCGACGTGCCGCAGGTGGTCGTGGTAGCGGCCGATCACGCCGCACAGCATGGCGTCCGCGTCGCCCCGCCGGATCAGCATCGCGCCGATCAGCGTCGGAAACTGGCGCACGTGCTCCTTGGCGATGTCGGGCGTGATGCCGTGACGGCCCATCAGCTTGTGGTACTCGGTCCACACGTCGCGGTAGCGCGGGTCGTTCTCGGGATTGACGACCTCGAACTGCTTGCCGGCGACGAGCCGCAGCCCGAAGCGCTTGAGCCGCGTGTCGATCACTTCCGGCCGGCCGATGAGGATCGGCCGGGCCAGCCCCTCGTCGACCGCGATCTGCGTCGCGCGGAGCACGCGCTCCTCCTCGCCCTCGGCGAAGATCACCCGCTTCGGCGCACGCTTTGCCGCATGCAGGACCGGGCTCATGATCACCGCCGAGTGATACACAAACGAGTTGAGCCGCTCGCGGTAGGCGTCGAAGTCCTTGACCGGCCGCGTCGCCACGCCCGAGTCCATCGCCGCTTTCGCGACCGCCGGCGCGATGCGCAGGATCAGCCGCGGATCGAACGGCCGCGGAATGATGTAATCGGGGCCGAACGAGAGGTCCTGGCCGCCGTAGGCCATCGCGACGATGTCCGACTGCTCGGCCTGCGCGAGCTCGGCGAGCGCGCGCACGCACGCGAGCTTCATCTGGTCGGTGATCTTGGTCGCGCCGACGTCGAGCGCGCCGCGGAAGATGAACGGGAAGCAGAGGACGTTGTTCACCTGGTTCGGGTAGTCGGACCGGCCGGTGGCGATGATGCAGTCGGGCCGCGCGGCCTTCGCATCCTCGGGCAGGATCTCCGGGTCGGGATTCGCGAGCGCCAGGATCAGCGGCTTGGGCGCCATCTTCTTCACCATGTCCTTGGTGAGTACGCCCTTGGTCGAGCAACCGAGGAACACGTCCGCACCCTCGATGATGTCGGCGAGCCTGCGCGCTTTGGTGTTCTGCGCGTAGCGCGCCTTGTTCGGCTCCATGTTCGGCTCGCGGCCCTCGTAGATCACGCCCTTGGAGTCCGTGACGTAAATGTTCTGCTTCTTCACGCCGAGGCCGACGAACACGTCGAGGCAGGCGATCGCCGCTGCGCCGGCACCCGAACAGACCAGCTTTATGTCGCCGAGCTGCTTGCCGACGATCTTCATGCCGTTCAGCACCGCCGCGGCCGAGATGATCGCGGTGCCATGCTGGTCGTCGTGAAATACCGGGATGTTGAGGCGCTCGCGCAGCTTCGCCTCGATGTAGAAGCACTCCGGCGCCTTGATGTCCTCGAGGTTAACGCCCCCGAGCGTCGGCTCGAGCGCGGCGACGTGCGAGACGAGCGCGTCCGGATCGAGCTCGGCGAGCTCGATGTCGAAGACGTCGATGCCGGCGAACTTCTTGAACAGGCAGGCTTTGCCCTCCATCACCGGCTTCGCTGCGAGCGGGCCGATGTGGCCGAGCCCGAGCACCGCAGTGCCGTTGGTGACGACGCCGACGAGATTCGAGCGCGAGGTGAGGCTCGCCGCCTCCTTCGGGTCGTCCTTGATCGCGAGGCAGGCATAGGCGACGCCCGGGGAGTAGGCGAGCGCGAGATCGCGCTGGTTGGTAAGGCCCTTCGTCGGCGCGATCGAGATCTTGCCGGGCGTGGGCAGGCGGTGATATTCGAGCGCGGCCTTGAGCAGTTCCTCGTCGCGCGTGGGCTCGTTCATGACCTTCTCCTTCGGTGAAGGCGGCTCTCGCGGCCGCTCTAGCTTCGGTTGCCGCGTCAGATGATCTTGCAGACCTCGTCGAACTCGAGGCGCGGGTTGCGGTTGAACACCTTCGACCAGTCGCCCTGGCCGAGATTGCAGAGGAAGTTCGACTTCCAGGTGGTGCCGCTGAAGAACTCCTTGTCGACGCCGGCGTTGTTGAAGCCCGACATCGGTCCGGTGTCGATGCCGAGCGCGCGCGCGACGATGATGAAGTAGGCGCCCTGCAGCGCGCTGTTGCGCAGCGCCGTCGTCTCGACGTGCTGCTTCTTGTCCTCGCCGATATACGCGTTCTTCATCGCCGGGTTGTGCGGAAAGGTGCGCGGCAGCAGCTCGTAGAACATCGTGTCGTACGCGATGATCGCGGTGACCGGCGCGGACATCGTCTTCTCCTGGTTGCCGGGGCTCAGGTGCGGCTTCAGGCGCTCCTTCGCCTCCTTGCTGCGCACGAACAGGATGCGCGCCGGCTGCGAGTTTCCGGTCGTGGGGCCGAGCTTCACCACGTCCCAGATCTGCCGGAGCTGTGCGTCGGTGACTTCGCCCGACAGGGCGTTGTGGGTGCGCGCATTGCGGAAGAGGGTGTCGAGGCACTCGTCGCTGACCATTGCGGGCGTCCTTGCCGGATGGTTGAGAGGGGCGGCTATTTTGGCAGGCTTGCGCTATGCTGGCACGCGATGCTCCGCCGGGGGAAGGCGACCGAAGGCAACGCGTGACCTGACTTCGGGGAGCACGAGGGGGCTTCGCCCCCTCGTATCGTTCGACTCAGGAGGACCCTGCCATGGCCGACGCCTACATTTGCGACGCGATCCGCACGCCCTTCGGCCGCTACGGCGGCACGCTCTCCACCATGCGCGCCGATGATCTCGCAGCCCTGCCGCTCAGGGCGCTAATCGAACGCAACAAGGAAGTCGACTGGGCTGCGGTCGACGATGTCACCTACGGCTGCGCCAACCAGGCGGGCGAGGACAACCGCAACGTCGGGCGCATGGCCCTGCTGCTGGCAGGGTTGCCGAAGGAAGTCCCGGGCAACACCGTGAACCGTCTGTGCGGATCGAGCCTTGACGCGGTCGGCATTGCCGCGCGTGCGATCAAGTCCGGCGAGGCCGAGCTGATGATCGCGGGCGGGGTCGAGAGCATGACGCGCGCGCCGTTCGTCATGGGCAAGGCGGACAGTGCGTTCTCCCGGGTGGCGAAGGTCGAGGACACGACGATCGGCTGGCGCTTCGTGAACCCGTCGATGAAGGAGAAGTACGGCATCGACTCGATGCCCGAGACCGCGGAGAACGTAGCGGTCGATTTCAAGGTGGCCCGCGCCGACCAGGACGCATTCGCGTTCCGCAGCCAGAGCCGCTGGGCGACGGCGAACAGGAGCGGCTTCTTCAAGGCGGAGCTCGTGCCGGTGACGCTGCCGCAGCGGAAAGGCGACCCGAAGATCTTCGACACCGACGAGCACCCGCGGCCCGACACGACGCTCGAGGCGCTCGCGAAGCTGAAGGGCGTGGTGAAGCCGGACGGCACCGTGACCGCCGGCAACGCTTCGGGGGTGAACGATGGCGCGTGCGCCCTGATCCTCGCATCGGAAGCGGCCGCGAAGAAGCACGGGCTGAAGATCCGCGCGCGCGTGCTCGGCGTCGCGACGGCCGGGGTTGCGCCGCGCATCATGGGCTTCGGTCCGGCGCCGGCGAGCAAGAAGTTGCTCGCGCGGCTCGCACTCAAGATCGGGCAGATGGAAGTGATCGAGCTCAACGAAGCGTTCGCCGCGCAGGGGCTTGCGGTCACGCGCGATCTGGGTCTGCCCGACGACGCGGCGCACGTGAACCCGAACGGCGGCGCGATCGCGATCGGTCATCCGCTGGGGGCCTCCGGGGCGCGGCTCGTTACCACCGCGCTCAACCAGCTCGAGCGCATCAGGGGCCGCTATGCCCTGTGCACGATGTGCATCGGAGTAGGGCAGGGCATTGCGTTGGTGATCGAGCGCGTCTGACGCAGCGACCGGCCCGCGGCAGCGGCGCCGCCGCTGCCCTTGGAGGCGGCAGTGCCCGTTCGCCTGGGCTCAGCCCGGGCGCGCTAGGGTCGTCGAGGCCCAACCGGGGCTCAGTTGTCGCACTTCCGTCAAAAAGCTGAGGAATTACTTGTAATTCATCAGCTATCTATCTGATTTTCTGATAAGTCTTGACCTTAGGGCCGGTTCTTACGAACCGCGCCTAAGTCTTTGTCGCGGTTAAAAAAATCACGCGATCCGCCTTGACCCCCTTGGGTTCTTTCACTACAGTGGCAAAGAGTGTAGTTTTGTGGGGAAAAGGGGCGGAATTGACCGCTTTTCGCCGCAGCCACCACCTCGAGGGGGATAGGTGTTCCAGGGAGCGACCGAGCTCAGTCTCGACGCGAAGGGGCGGTTCGCAGTGCCGACGCGCCATAGGGAAGCGCTCACTCCGGGTGGGAGCGGCGTCGTCCTCACCGCGCACCCCGATCGCTGTCTGCTGCTCTATCCGCGCGACGCGTTCACGCCGATCAGCGCGAAGGTCTCCACCCTCTCCAGTTTCAACGAGCAGGCGCGCTGGTGGCAGCGCCTCGTGGTCGGCTTCGCCGAGGAACTCGAACTGGATGGGTCGGGGCGCATCCTCGTCTCGCCGGCGCTCCGCAAGTTCGCCGACCTGAAGAAGACCGTGGTGCTCGTGGGGCAGGGGAGCCACTTCGAGGTCTGGGACGCCGAGGTGTGGGAGGAGCGGCTCGGCAACGCCCTATCGATGGCCGGCACCACCGCGCCGCCGGGCACCGAGAACTTCTCGCTGTGACCGGCCTTGACTCCGAGTACGCACCGGCCGGTCCTCCTCGCCGAGGCGATCGAGGCCCTGCGGATCCGTCCGGACGGCACCTACGTGGACGCCACCTTCGGCCGTGGCGGCCACTCGGCCGCGATCCTCGCGCGCCTTTCGGCGCGCGGGCGGCTGATCGCGCTCGACCGCGATCCGGAAGCGGTTGCCGCCGCGCAGTCGATCCGCGACGCGCGCTTCGCGATCCGGCACGCGCGGTTCTCGCAGCTTGCGGAGGTACTGCGGGAGTCGGGGCTCGTCACCGTCGAGGGCGTGCTGTTCGACCTGGGCGTCTCGTCGCCGCAACTCGAAACGCCGGACCGGGGATTCAGCTTCCGGGCCGACGCGCCGCTCGACATGCGCATGGACCCGACGCGGGGCGAAACCGCGGCCGAATGGCTCGCGCGGGTGACTGAGGTGGAGCTGAGGGGGGTCATAAAAAAATATGGCGACGAACGGTTTGCTGGCCCGATTGCAAAGGCGATTACAGGTGCTCGGGCGCGAGGGGGGATACGCACCACAGGCGAGCTTGCCGGTGTCGTGGCTGCGGCCGTCCGGACGCGTGAGCGGGGGCAGGACCCGGCGACGCGTACCTTCCAGGCTCTACGGATTCACGTCAATCAGGAGCTTGAGGAATTGTCGTTAGCGCTTCCCCAGGCGCGCGACGCGCTCGCCCCGGGTGGGCGTCTGGCGGTGATCAGCTTCCACTCGCTCGAGGACCGGATCGTGAAGCACTTCCTCCGCGACGAGGCACGGCCGCAATTGCCCGAGCGTCTGCCCGTGAAAGCCACCGAAATGCCACAACCGCGTCTGAGACTCGTAGGCCGACCGGTCCGTCCGTCGGCCGCCGAAGTGGACACCAACCCGCGCGCGCGAAGCGCGGTCATGCGCGTTGCCGAGAGGCCCGGATGACCGCGGCGACGTGTTCGACGTCATGACCCGCCTCACCCTCGGGCTGCTCGCCGCCCTCGCCGCCTGCGCGCTCGGGCTGGTCACGTCGCAGCACCACGCGCGGAAGCTCTTCGCCGAGCTCGAGCGCGAGCAGGCGCGGGCGAAGGCGCTCGAAGTCGAGTACGGCCAGCTGCAGCTCGAGCAGAGCACCTGGGCGATGCACGCGCGGGTCGAGCGGCTCGCGCGCGAACGCCTCCGCATGCGCCCGCCCGAGCCGAGCCGGATGCAGGTGCTCGATACGCCGCCGCGGGCGGAGGTCGCGTCGCGATGAGGTTCGCCGACTCGCCGGTGCTCGCGCCGACCTTCCCGCCCTGGCGCTCGCGGTTCGTCGTGACGCTGCTTGCGGTCGCCTTCGGGACGCTCGTCGGCCGCGCGGTCTACCTCCAGGGCTGGAACCGCGACTTCCTCCAGGCGAAAGGCGAGTCGCGGTACAGCCGCACGCTCGAGATCCCGGGCAACCGCGGCCGGATCTTCGACCGGAA
>Ga0335084_10008301_pt1 | contig 10345 bp, 9 predicted proteins | sample Lox_Sample_44_FD_206721 | JGI IMG/M metagenome (GOLD analysis project Ga0335084, IMG submission 206721) | Soil microbial communities from Loxahatchee National Wildlife Refuge, Florida, United States - Lox_Sample_4.4 | ecosystem: Environmental > Terrestrial > Soil > Wetlands | place: USA: Florida... | reverse complement strand
AGCTGCGTCAGGTCGGCGACCATCCGGTTGAAGCTCTGGTTGACCGTGCGTATCTCGGCGGGTCCCTTGTCAGGCAGCGGCGCAGGCACGTACCCGGCCCCCAGTGAGCGCGCGGCGACGGCGAGCTGACGCAACGGCTTGTTGACGACTCGTGTGATCGCGACCGCCACGAGGATCGAAAGCAGTGTCGCCATCACGGCCCAGCGGATCCAGCGCGTTCCGACGTCGCGTGCAAGCGGATCGCGCTCGATGAACACCCAGTAGCCGTCGCCTTCGATGTCGAAGCTGACCCACATGCCCGGCACCCGATTGACTTCAGAGGCGACCTGGGTGAGCGGTCCGAGGCGCTCGATCACCTCCGTGGCTGCAAGATGCAGGAGCGGCGTATCGGGAAACGGCTTGACCACGTCGGTCGCTTCGCGCGGAACGACGCGCACGCCTTCGTTGTCGGTGAGATCGGCCAGCAGTTCGCGCCGCATCGACACATCCGAATAGAGCAGGGCGCTCTTCGTGATGTTGACGATGGAGATCATCTGCTGCGCGAGTTGCTGCGCCCGCGGTCCGCGCTCGAACACGCGGAAGCTCTGGGCCCAAGCGAGCAGGCTTGCGACGATCAGTGCAACGATGAGCAGGAACGTGCGCCAGAACAGGCTCGGAGAGCGCAGCGTGATCATCGCCGTGATGTTCGGACCAGCGGGACGCTAGCTGCGGCCGTCCGGAATGAAGACGTAGCCCAGGCCCCAGACCGTCTGGATGTATTTCGGTTTTGCCGGATCGGGCTCGATCAGCTTGCGCAAACGGGAGATCTGGACGTCGAGGCTGCGATCGAACGCTTCGTACTCGCGCCCGCGTGCGAGTTCCATCAGCTTCTCGCGCGACAGCGGTACGCGCGGAAAGCGCGCGAACACCTTGAGCACGGCGAATTCGCCGGTGGTAAGCGCTACCGGTTCGCCGCCCTTCGTCAGCGACCGCGTGCCGAGATCGAGCGTGAACTCGCCGAACGTGACGGTCTTGTCTTCCTGGGTCGGCGCACCGGGAACCTCATCGGCGGCCTTGCGTCGAAGGACTGCGTTGATGCGGGCAAGCAGTTCGCGCGGATTGAAGGGCTTGGGCAGGTAGTCGTCGGCGCCCATCTCCAGCCCGACGATACGGTCAACGTCCTCGCCCTTGGCGGTCAGCATGATGACGGGCGTCGGATCGTTGGAGCCGCGCAAGCGGCGAAGGACCGACAGGCCGTCTTCGCCCGGCATCATCAGATCGAGGATCAGAAGATCGAAGCGCTCGCGCAGCCACAGCTTGTTCATCGCTTGCGCGTTCTCGGCGACGTAAACGTTGAACCCATTGTCAGTGAGATAACGGCGCAGGAGATCGCGCAGGCGCGCGTCGTCGTCGACGACCAGCAGGCGGGAAGCGGTTCGGGTCATTGGAGCGTGGCAGCTTTGTGAGGTTGCGGGCGATCCTAGAGAGCCGAATGCAGGCGCGCGGCCCTCCGCGACAATCTGTTACAGACTTTACCCCGAGCGCCGGTGCTTTTTCGATGCAGGCAGCGCTGTCAGCACATCCACTGCCTAATATTGGCGTCGAACGAACGTACGGTGATGTTCCGAGCACTCCTGCCCCGGTTGCTGGTCTGCTTGCTCGCGCTCGCGGCAGGCTGCGGCTGGGCGCAACCTGCGCCAAGGCCCAATGCGGATGATGCCAACGCGGCCTGGAGCCGCATGACGCCGGAGCAGCGTGAATCGACCTGGCGGCAGATGACCCCCGATCAGCAGATCGATACGTGGAAACGCCTCAGTCCCGATCAGCGACAGGCCGTCCGGCAAAGGTTGACGCCTGAGCAACGCGACGCGATCCGGCAGCGGATGCAGGCGCAGCGCGAGGCGAACGGCGTTGCACCGGGACGGCGGCTTTCGCCGGAGGAGCGTCGTCAACTGCGCGATCAGATCTATGAGTCGAACCGCGTCCGCCCGCCGCACGCCGGGAAGAACAATCGCTAGAACCTGGCTGAATCGGTCGGGGCAGGTGCTCGCAGCGGGCATCGCGCTCGTGAGTCTAGGCGCGGCCGCGCAGACGCCCCCCGTTCTCGGGCAGGAGCGGGCAAGGCTTCTTCTTACGCGAACCGGGTTTGCGCCATCCGAAGCGGAAGCGAGCCGTTGGGCAGAGCTGACTCAAGCGCAAGCAGTCGACAGGTTGCTCACTCAGACGACCAAGACCGCGAACAGACCTCCTCCCGCATGGGTCGACGAAGCGATCGTGAAGCCCCGGGATTTGCGCGCGATGAGCGATACGGCGCGCAAGCAGGAACGCCAGACGCAGGTGCGCTACGGACTCGAACTGCGTGCGTGGTGGCTCGCTGAAATGGCCACTACGCCGACGCCGCTGACAGAGCGCATGACGCTGTTCTGGCACAACCATTTCGTATCGGCGCAGCCGAAGGTGCGATACGCACAGTTGATGTACCGGCAAAACGTCCTGCTGCGCAACTACGCGGTCGGAAACATCGGTGCGCTCCTGCACGCGGTCGCACACGACCCGGCAATGCTGATCTACCTCGACACGGTGACGAACCGACGGGAGGCGCCGAACGAGAATTTTGCGCGCGAGGTGATGGAGCTGTTCACCTTGGGCGAGGGCAACTACAGTGAAGTCGATGTCAAGGAAGCCGCGCGCGCCTTCAGCGGCTGGAGCGTCGACCCCGATCGCACTACGTTCGTGTTCCGTCCCCGCCTTCACGATGACGGCGAAAAGGTCGTTCTCGGGCGCCGCGGCGCCTGGCAAGGCGACGATGTTCTAGACATCCTGCTCGCGCAGCCCGCGACCGCTGAATTCATCGTGCGCAAACTGTGGCTCGAGTTCGTGTCGCCGCGGCCCGATCCGGAGCGAGTGCATCTGATTGCCCGACATTTCAGCTCGTCCGGCTATGAAATCCGCGTAGCGCTGCGCGAACTCTTCCTTCAACCCGAGCTCGTCGAGCGCGATCAGGACAATGCGCTGGTCAAGTCGCCGGTGGAACTGGCGATCGGGATGGTGCGGCAGTCGGGTGGCGAACTTGCGCGTCCCGATGCGCTCGCGGCGACGCTCGTCGGGATGGGGCAGAACCTGTTTTCGCCGCCGAACGTCCGTGGCTGGCCCGGGGGCGATGCATGGATCACGACACAAAGCCTGCTCGCACGCAAGCAGTTCCTCGAGACATCGATCCGCCGCGCCAACGCCGCGAGCAGCGACGACATGCTGCGGGGGATGGACGCCATGGCTCCGTCAGAGAAGTCCGACGTGGGTGCTGCGCGGCCCTTCGAGCGTCAGTTCCGGAGGCTGGCGCAACTGCGTGCGGCGCAAATCGATCTCGCAGGTTGGCTGAAATCGGCGGGCGTTTATCCCGAGCGAGCCGTGGGTGAGCAGGGCGCAACAAATCTCGCGCACAACCTGGTCGTCCTGCCGCCGCTGAGTGCGCCGGCAGCTGAAGCCCTCGGCGTGGACGCGCTGCGCGCCCTGCTGCTCGATCCCGTCTACCAACTCAAATGAATCGCGCTCGCCGCCACTTCATCCAGCAAGGTGCCGCGACCGCAGCGGCGTTGGCCTACAGTGCTGCATCAGGCGCCGCAAGCGGCGCGCCGATGCGCCTGCTGATCCTCCTCGAACTGCGTGGCGGCAACGATGGCATCAACACCGTGGTGCCGATCGAAGACGGCCGGTACTTCGATCTCCGGCCGCGCATCGCGCTGCGCGACGACTCGGTCGTTGCGTTCGATCGCTCGCTGGCCTTGCATCGCTCGTTGGCGCCGTTGCGACCGTTGTGGGACGCAAGGGAAATGGCAGTCATCGAAGGCGTCGGCTATCCACAGCCGAACCTCTCGCACTTTCGGTCGATCGAAATCTGGGACACGGCGTCCGCAAGCAACGAGGTGCTGCAACAAGGATGGCTCGCCCGCGCAGCCCGCGCCGAAGCATTCGCACGGTTCGCCGCCGACGGCGTAGTGATCGGAGCGGCCGACCTCGGACCGCTTGCCGGCGGCGCTCGTGCGATCAGCTTGTCGGATCCGGAGCGGTTTGCGCGCCAGGCGCGCCTTGCGAAGGACGGCGAGACCGGAGCGCGCGGCGCGCTGGCGCACGTGCTGCAGGTCGAGAGCGATGTGGTTCATGCAGCGATGCAATTGCGTCCCGACGTCAAGTTTCAAACCGAGTTTCCGCGCAGCCCGTTCGGCGCTGCCGTCCAGCACGCGGCAGCAATCGCCTCGACGCACAAAGTACCCGTGATCCGCGTGACGCTGGCCGGCTTCGACACGCATCAGAACCAGGTCAACATGCACGCCCAACTGTTGCATCAGGTGGGCGAAGGTGTTGTTGCGTTGCGCGCCGCATTGCAGGAAATTGGGTTGTGGGACGACACGCTCGTCCTGACGTATTCGGAGTTCGGCCGGCGCCCACGCGAGAACGCGAGCGCCGGAACGGACCATGGGACTGCGGGCGCGATGCTTGCGTTCGGGCAGCGCGTCAACGCCGGGCGATTCGGAGCGTCGCCTGCGCTCGCGCGGCTCGACGCCAACGGCAATCTCCCGTTTGCGATCGATTTCCGCAGCGTGTACGCAACCGTGCTCGACACGTGGTTCGGGCTCGACAGCGAACGCGTGCTCGGTCACCGCTTCACACCCGTGCCGTTGCTCAAGACCTGAGTGGGAAGACTGCCGCGCGGCGCGCGGTTCTCGATAGAATCGGTTCGCTCGTTGCCGTGTTCACGAGCGTGAGGCCGATGCCGAACACCCCCATCCTGCTTGCTCTCGATACCGCCACTTCGGTGTGTTCGGTCGCGCTCGCCTGCGATCAGACGATCCACGCGATCGAGCGCGAAGTCGGCCAGCGGCATACCGAATACGTGCTTGCGATCGTAGATCAACTACTTGCATCGCACGACCGTCGGCTCGCGGATTGCGACGCCATCGCGTTTGGTGCCGGACCCGGGAGCTTCACCGGGCTGCGCGTTGCTTGCGGCGTTGCGCAGGGCCTTGCCTTTGGAATCGACCGGCCGGTAATTCCCGTTGGGAATCTTGCCGCCGGCGCCTTCGATGCGTTCGCGCGATGCCCGGATGCGCGCGTCGCTCTTGTTGCGCAAGACGCGCGCATGAACGAAGCGTATGTCGGCGTGTATGCGAAGACGTCCGGCCGGCTTGATGAGGTTGCAGCGCCCGCTCTTGCGGCGCCCGATGAACTGCTCGCGCTCGCCGCGCGCCACGAAGCCGATGTGATCGCCGGAAGTGCAGTGGACGTGTTTCGCGAGCAACTGCAGTCCTTCGAAGGGACGCGCATCGAAGGAACGCTCGGCGGCGCGCGCACGATTGCGCGGCTTGCCCTCGAGGCGCTCGCAGCCGGGCGCGTCATCGAGGCCGCCGCGGCGGCGCCGATCTACGTGCGCGACCGCGTCGCGCTCACCGTCGAGCAACGCCGGCCGCGCGGCGGCTCGTCCGCGTCGGCAGGCGCATGAACGCGGTCGTTCGCCCCGCACCGGAGCGCTTCGAGCCCATGCTCGCGAGCGACCTCGATGCGGTCGCGCAGGTGGAAAACGACATCTATGCGTTCCCTTGGACAAGGGGGAATTTTCAGGATGCACTATCGGCGGGCTACAGCGCCTGGATGCTCACCAGCGGGCGGCGCGAGATCATCGCGTATTCGATCGTCATGATTGCCATCGACGAGGCGCACCTGCTGAACCTGAGCGTGGCGCGCAGCTACCAGCGCAGCGGCTACGGCTGGCGCACGCTCGAGTGGATGGCTCAGCGCGCTCGCGACTACGGCGCCCGTTCGATGCTTTTGGAAGTCAGGCCGAGCAACCAGGACGCGCTGCGGTTGTATGCGCGCTATGGATTCGCGCGCATCGGGGTGCGACGCGGTTACTACCCGGCGCTCGGTGGTCGCGAAGACGCGATCGTGATGCGCATCGCGCTGTGAGCCTCGATCCCGCGCGCGCGCGCACCTGGCACCGTCTCGGAATCGGTCCCCTATGGATCGTGCGCAGTGCGCCTGCCGAGGCACCTCGCGGAGAAGTCTCGGCGTCGATTCCCGCCGGCGAAGAGACGCGCGCGATTCGCATCGCCAGGATGGACTGGCAGGAGCTTCGCAACGCGGTGGCTGCCTGCACGGAATGCGCGCTCTGCAAGAGTCGCAAGCAGACGGTGTTCGGCGTGGGGTTTCAGTCCGCGCGCTGGATGCTCGTCGGCGAGGCTCCGGGTGCCGAGGAGGACCAGCGCGGCGAACCTTTCGTCGGACAGGCCGGCCGCCTGCTCGACAACATGCTAGGCGCTGCCGGGCTTACGCGCGCCGGCGAGACGGAGCAGAGCGTCTATATCGCCAACGTGCTCAAGTGCCGTCCCCCGGGCAACCGCAACCCGGAACCCTCCGAGGTCGCGCTGTGCGAGCCGTTTCTGCTGCGCCAGGTGCAGCTCGTGCAGCCGCGCGTGGTCGTCGTGATGGGGCGCTTTGCGGCACAGTCGCTGCTGCGCACGGATTCCACCATCGCCAGCCTGCGCGGGCGTGTTCACCACATCGATGTGGCCGGTCGCAGTGTGCCGGTCGTGGTGACCTATCACCCCGCCTACCTGCTGCGCAATCTCGCCGACAAGGCCAAGTCGTGGGCCGATCTCTGCCTCGCCCGCGAGATCTACGAGCGCGGCGACTGAGCGGCGCGGCGCGCTCAGGGCGAGCGATGCTCGCGCGCCTGACCGATCAACGCAGTCGAGTCGAACAGGCGCTGGTTGTAGCGATGGCGCAGCATCACCGTGTACATCGTGCCGGAGACGAACAGTCCGAAAGCAACGATGATCACGCCGATGCTGAGGTTCAGCCAGATCAGGACGGCGTATCCGCCAAGCATGACGAGAATGCTCAAGTTCTCATTGAAGTTCTGCACGGCGATCGAGTGTCCCGCGGAGAGCAGCACGTAGCCGCGATGCTGGAGCAATGCGTTCATGGGCACGACGAAAAAGCCAGCCATGGCGCCCACGAGGATCATCATCAAGCCGGCGAGAATCTGCGGGTAGGTGATCGTCAGCGCGCCGATGGTCACGCCGCCCTGGGGTACGTGCGAGAAATTGATGAACGCCAGGCTGGTGACCACGATCCCCATCGCCACGCCGACCGGCAGCACCGATAGCGACTGCTTCAGGCTCACGCGGGCGCCCGCCCAGACCGAGCCGGTCGCGATGCCGATCGCGACCACCGCTTGCATGATCGCGCCCTGGGATAGCGACATGCCGAGCACCTGCTCGCACCACTTGAGGATGATGAACTGCAGCGTCGCGCCCGCGCCCCAGAACAGCGTCGTGACCGCAAGCGAGATCTGCCCAAGTTTGTCCCGCCACAGCGTTGCGACACAGTGTCCAAAGTCGGCAAGCAGCTTCACCGGTTGTGTCGGCTGTTTCGGATAACGGGCCCCCGTATCGGGAATACCGAGGTTGATCGCGGCGGCGATCGCGTAGATGCTGGCAATCACCGCGATCGCGGCCTCGCCTGCGGTGTCGACATCGAAGTCGATGATGGGGAAGTCGAAGTTGAGCAGCATCGCGGCGACGCGCGGCGAGACCAGCACGCCGCCGACCACGAAGCCGAGAATGATCGATCCGACCGTGAGCCCTTCGATCCATCCGTTCGCAATGACCAGTTTTTCCGGCGGCAGCAGTTCGGTGAGGATGCCGTACTTCGCCGGCGAATACGCCGCCGCTCCAAAACCCACCACCGCATAGGCGATCAGCGGATGTACCTCGAAGAACATCAGCGCGCAGCCGACGATCTTGACGAGGTTGGTGATGAACATCACCCGGCCTTTCGGCATCGAGTCCGCAAACGCGCCGACGAACGCTGCAAGGATGACGTAGGAGACGAAGAAGAACAGCTTGAGCATCGGCGTCATCCACTCGGGTGCATGGATGTCGCGCAGGAGCGCGATCGCCGCGATCAAGAGCGCGTTGTCGGCCAGCGACGAGAAGAATTGCGCGGCCATGATGGTGTAGAAGCCGCGGTTCATCGCTGATGGGGAGTGAGCCTCGAGTAAAGCCGGATGGGCGCCAGCGGGCATCCTTATATCACGGCGAATTCAGCGCTCGCCGAGAGCGTGCGCGCGCATCTCGGTATTCTTCCCCCCACTGTATCGATCCGAGCCAATGCCCCGTCCGATTCGCGCCACGATCGCTGTGTCTGCGCTGCAGCACAACCTCGCCGTTGCGCGTCGCCACGCCGGGACGCGCCATGTGTGGGCTGTCATCAAGGCAAACGCGTATGGACATGGAGTGGAGGTCGCAGTGCAAGCCTTTCAGGAAGCTGATGGCCTTGCGTTGCTCGACCTCGACGAAGCACACCGCGCGCGCGCCGCGGGCTGGCGCAAGCCGATTCTGCTGTTGGAGGGTTTCTTCGAAGCGAAGGATCTCGCCATCGTCGAGCGGCTCGGGCTGACGGCGGTGGTCCATCACGAAGAGCAGGTGAAGATGCTCGAGCAGCACAAGGGTGGTGGCGCGCAGCCGATCGGTGTCTACCTCAAGCTCAACAGCGGAATGAACAGGCTCGGCTTCGACACGCCGGAACGCGCGCGCAGTGCGCGCACGCGCCTGGAGGCGCTCGGGCACGTGCGTATCGAAGCGCTGATGACACACCTGGCGAACGCAGACCGGATCGATCCGAACCAGGGACCTGCGAGCGTTGCCGAACAGGTCGCGCGGTTCCATGAATTGGCCGCAGGTTGGAACGGCCCGACGAGTCTCGCCAACTCGGCCGCGCTGTTCTTCCATCCTGCGGTCGCAGGCGATGCGGTGCGGCCGGGCATCGTGCTCTACGGTGCTGCGCCCGATCCGACGCATGTCGCCGCGGCGCTGCAATTGCGGCCCGCCATGTCGCTGCGCTCGCGTCTTATCTCGACGCAGTCGCTCGGCGCAGGAATGAGCGTCGGCTACGGCGCGCAGTACGTGGCGACGCGCGATGTGAGGATCGGAGTCGTCGCGTGTGGTTATGCGGACGGGTATCCGCGCCATGCGCCGAGCGGCACGCCGGTCGCAGTCCTCGGCGTGCGGGTGCCGAGCGTGGGACGTGTTTCGATGGACATGCTGTGCGTCGATCTGTCCGCGCTGCCGGGCGCGGAAGTGGGCGCCGAGGTCGAACTCTGGGGCGACCAGATCCCGATCGACGAGGTCGCCGCAGCCGCAGGAACGGTCGGGTACGAACTCATGTGCGCGCTCGCCACGCGTGTGCCCGTGCAGGTCGAGCCGGCCTAGCCGCGCCGAGCCGCAGGAGATCGTTGGCATGGCGAAGGCGCGCACTCAGTATGTCTGCAGTGACTGCGGCGGAACCACGGCGAAGTGGCAGGGGCAGTGTCCTCACTGCAGCGCCTGGAACTCGCTCTCCGAAACGATCGTCGAGGCGTCGTCGGCAAACCGTTTCAGCGCGCTCGCGCCGAGCAGCCCGGTCGTGTCGCTCGCAGAAGTCCATGCGCGCGAGGCGCCGCGCACGCCGAGCGGCATCGACGAGTTCGATCGCGTGCTCGGCGGCGGGCTGGTCGAGGCGGGCGTTGTTCTGATCGGTGGCGATCCCGGAATCGGCAAATCGACGCTGCTGCTGCAATCGCTCGCGGCCATGTCGGCGCAAGCGCCGGCACGCAAGGTGATGTATGTCACCGGCGAGGAATCGGTCGCGCAGGTGGCGCTGCGGGCGCAACGCCTCGGCATCGATGCCGGCGGCGTGCGTCTGCTCGCCGAGATCGCGCTCGAGCGCATCCTTGCCGCGCTGGCGCAGGAGAGCCCGGCGGTCGCGGTGATCGATTCGATCCAGACGCTGTACTCGGGGGAGTTGCAGTCGGCGCCCGGATCGGTCGCACAGGTGCGCGAGTGCGCCGCGCAGCTCACGCGCGCCGCGAAGCAGTCGGGACTCAGCCTCGTGCTGGTCGGCCACGTCACGAAGGACGGTGCGCTGGCCGGTCCGCGCGTGCTCGAACACATGGTCGATGCGGTGCTGTACTTCGAAGGCGATACGCACTCGTCGTTCCGGGTGGTGCGCGCCATCAAGAACCGCTACGGTGCAGTCAACGAACTCGGTGTCTTCGCGATGACCGATCGCGGCTTGCGGGGGGTCGCCAATCCCTCGGCGCTGTTCCTTTCACATCACGAGCGCCAGGTCGCTGGAACGTGCGTACTCGCAACGCAGGAGGGAACCCGGCCGCTGCTGGTCGAGATCCAGGCGTTGGTAGACACTGCACACGTGCCGAATCCGCGCCGCCTCTCGGTCGGCCTCGATCAACAGCGCCTGGCCATGCTGCTTGCGGTGCTCCATCGGCATGGCGCCACGTCGACATTCGATCAGGATGTCTTCGTCAATG
>Ga0335084_10008299_pt1 | contig 10346 bp, 7 predicted proteins | sample Lox_Sample_44_FD_206721 | JGI IMG/M metagenome (GOLD analysis project Ga0335084, IMG submission 206721) | Soil microbial communities from Loxahatchee National Wildlife Refuge, Florida, United States - Lox_Sample_4.4 | ecosystem: Environmental > Terrestrial > Soil > Wetlands | place: USA: Florida... | reverse complement strand
ACGGCTGTCCGTTGACGACGATCGTCTTGTTCAGAATCCCCGGGTCGCCGCCGAAGCGGCGCATCCAGTAGCCGTGCGACAGAGCGGCGACCGGATGGGCGCCGGGTGCGAGGTCGTCTGCCGCCGCCAGGACCCGGCCGAGCACCGGCACCACACCCAGCACCTCGAAGGAGTTTCCGCTGACCAGCTCGCCCGCCGCCCGCTCCGTGCCCCCTCGGGCCGCGACACTCGCGTCGAAGGGGTACTCGGCCATCAGGCCCGCGAAGACGTCGTTGCCTTTTGCGAGGTCCCGGTACATGGGATAGGTAAAGGAGGTGGCGATGTCCGAGTCGCTCCAGCCGTGCCCCTGAATCGGTCCCTCCGACCGCAGCAGGACGAGCTCTCGGGGGTTTCGCACCGGAAGCAGCGTCAGCAGCACGCGGTTGACCAGAGCGAAGATCGCCGCGTTGGCGCCGATTCCCAGGGCGAGTGTCAGCACGGCCGCGGCCGTGAAGCCGGGGCTCTTCGCCAGAGTTCGAATGGCGAACCTGAGCTCTTGCATCTCACTCTCCTCTCAGGGCGGTCATCGGGTCCACGCGGGACGCCCGCCGCGCCGGGAAGAAGCAGGCGGCGAGCCCGGCGGAGGTCAGGATGAAACCGACGGTCGCAAACGTCGCAGGGTCCGAGGGACCGACTCCATAGAGCGACCCGGCCAGGACCTGCGCGAGTGCCCGACCGCCCAGCAACCCGGCCGCCAAACCCGCGGCGGAGAGCGCCGCGCCGCCGCCCAAGAAATGCGTCAGGATGTCTCCCGGCCGGGCGCCCAGAGCCATGCGCAGGCCGATCTCGCCCGTCCGCTGCCGCACCGACAAGGTCAGCGTGCCGTAGAGGCCGAGCGCGGCGAGCGTCAGACCGAGCGCGGCGAGGATGCCCATCAGCACGGCGCCGAAACGCTCCGTCACGAGCAGATCCGCCAGATGCTCGGCCATCGTCGCGACGTCCGAGACCGGCACTCTCGGGTCGAGGCCGCGAATCGTCTGGCGGAGGGCGGTTGCGAGGGCCGCGGGATCGCCGGTTGCTCTCACGACGAGACTCATCGGGAGATCCGCTGGCAGAGGGTCGTCCTGCTGCGCATCGGGCAGGTACCAGACAGGCCGTGCGATGCGGAAATTGAAGCGGTCCTCCTTGACGTCGCGGACGACCCCCACGACCGTGAGCCAGGGAGAGATCGCCCGGCCCGGCAGGATGCGCCGAACGCGCTTGCCGATCGGGTTCTCCCCGGGCCATGCCTGGCGGACGAGCTCCTCGCTCACGACGGCAACCGGAATGCTGCCGGCGCGGTCCGTGCTATCGATCAGTCTTCCGCGCAGGAGCTTCACGCCGAGGGCCTCGAGATATCCGGGGCTGACCAGGCGGTGCGCGGTGATGGGAACATCCGCGGGGTTTGTCCGGGGATGCCCCTCGACCTCGAAGACCGAATCGAGCGAGAGCTGGTCCAAGGGCAGGTTCGTCGAAACGCCTGCGGCCGCCACGCCGGGCACGGCCTGGAGGCGCGAAAGAAGCCTCTCGGCGAAGGCGACCTTCGCAGCCTTCGAGGGGTAGTCCCGCGAGGAGAGCGGCAGCCGCATGGTCAGTCGCTTCTCCGGTTCAAAGCCGAGATCCACTTGCTGAAGGCTCCGGAAGCTCTGCAACATCAGCCCGCCGCACGCGAGCAGCGCTGCCGCAACCGCGATCTCGCCGACGACGAGGAGGGAAAGAACGTGCTTGCCGCCGGGCGCCCCCCCCAATCTCTGATCGCGCCGCCGGATGCTCGTGGAGAGATCGGTGCCTCGGAGCGAGCGGACGGCGGGGATGAGGCCGAAGAGGACGCCCGTGGCGAGCGTCGCCGCGAACGAGAAGGCCAGTGTTGCCCCGTCGATCCGGTAGTCGGTGAGCAAGAGACGGAGTGAACTGGCCTCCACGGGATTGAGCCGCGTCAAGAGCGGCAGGGCCCAGAAGGCGAGCAGAAGCCCCGCGGCGCCTCCCGCGAGCGCCAGGACCAGGCTCTCGGTCAGGAGTTGTCGCAAGAGGCGGACGCGCCCGGCGCCGAGCGAGATTCGGATGGCCATCTCGCCGTCCCGCGCCAGCCCGCGCACGAGAAGGAGACTCGCCGTGTTGGCGCAACAGACCAGGAGCAGGAATCCGACCGCGAGGTTCACGGCCAGGATCGAGCGACGGGTCCGGCCCTCCAAGTCGCCCAGGAGCTGCTGTCTCAGCGGAAAGAGCCGATAGCTCCAGCCGCGCCGAATCTCCGGGTACTGTCCCTCGAGCCGCCGGGCAATGCCCTCGAGCTCGGCGTCGGCCTGCGGAAGGCTCGCCCCCGGTTTGAGGCGCGCGACCATGTCGTAGGAGTGAGCAGACCGGGCGAGAAGAGGCAGGCCCGAGGGCTCGATCTGGAGCGGCACCCAGACCTTGGCGCGGTAGGGCACGTCGAAGCCGCGCGGCAGGACACCGACGATCGTGTGATTCTCACCCTGCAGGTTGATCGAGCGGCCCACGCAGGCGGGATCGCCGCCGAAGCGGGCCTGCCATAGCTCGTAGGAGAGCAGCGCGACCGCCGGGCCGCCGGGCCTGTCCTCCTCGGCCGAGAATCGCCTGCCGAGAATGGGCCGAACCTGGAGAACGTCGAGATATTCGGCCATCACGGCGGCGCCCGAGAGCCTCTCGGGCCCGCTGCGCTCGAGCAGGCTGAAGTCTCGGCCCGCGCCGAGACCGATCCCCGCGAGCGCCGTGGAGCCTTCCTTGTATGCGGCGTACTCGAGAAGCGACGTGCCGAAGGGATCGAAGCCTTCGCGCATCGCGAGACCCGAGACGAGGCGGTCCGGCTCCGGGAAGGGGAGAGGCTTCAGAAGCAGGGCGTGGACCGCCGAGAACACGGCCGTGTTCGCCCCGATACCGAGTGCGAGCGTCGCTATCGAGATCGCCGTGAAGCCGGGCGACTTAACCAGCGTCCGAATGGCGATTCGCAGATCCTGCGTCAGCGTGCTCACTGGACTACCTCCATCTCACCGGGTTTCCCTTCGTGGCCCGCCAGGCCGGCGGTGAAGTCTGGGCTCTTGGCGAACGTGCGCAACGCGAACTTGAGGTCCTGCGTCAGAGTCGTCATCGGCGCACCTCCCAATCAGTCGGTCCGCATCGCGACGACGGGGTCGACTTTCGTCGCCCGCCGCGCGGGCAGGAAGCTGGCGAGCAGAGCGGCTCCCCAGAGCAGCAGCGAAACCGCGGCGAGGGTTGGCAGGTCGGTTGCGCCAACGCCGAAGAGGAGGCTCTTCAAGACGCGCGTGACCGCGAACGCGCCGCCAATGCCGAGTCCGATACCGAGGAGAGCGAGCCTCAGGCCCTCTCCGAGCACGACGCGCCGCACGTGGCCGGGGCCCGCGCCCAGCGCGATTCGGACGCCGAACTCGCGCGTTCGCTCGGCCACCGTGGCGCTCACGATCCCGTAGACGCCGAGGGTGGCCAGGGCCAGGGCCGCCGCCGCGAATGCCGCCAGGAGGGCCGTGCGGAAGCGCGGTTGCGCGACCGAGTCCTCGACGAGGCGGTGGACCGGACGCGCCTCATCGATCGGGAGGAGCGGATCGAGCCCGTGAACCTCCCGCCGGACGGCGGCGGCCGTTTGCTCGGATCCGGCGCGGCCGCGCACGACGAGTGAGAGAAGCGGAAGCATGAACTGTTCCATCGGAAGGTAGATGGCCGGCGGCGGCGTGTCGCCCAGGCGGCGCAGCCGGATGTCGGGCGCAACGCCCACGACGGTAGCCGTGACCGCCTCGGCGCCCGAGCCGATCCGCAGACTCCGGCTGACCGGATCCTTGGAGGCCCAGAGACGGCGCGCGAGCGAGGCGCTTACGATCGCGGTCGGTGGCGCCCCGGCTCGGTCGCGGCTGTCGAAGTCCCGTCCCGACCGTAGGGGGGCGCCGAGGGCCTGGAAATAGCCGGGCGATATAGAGAGGATCTGAGCGATGGGCCCGTCGATGCCCGGGCTCTGTTCGGCCGGCGTGGCGTTTGCCGTCGCTCCATCACCCCAGAACGGCATCGGAAAGACGGCGGCCGCCGACGCGAGTTCCGGCGACGCGCGCAGGCGGCGCAGCAGCTCCGCGTAGAACTGCGTCTGGCGCGGCGCATCTGGATATCGCGTCTGCGGCAGCGGGAGCCGAACTGCGAGCTGTCCTAACCGCGGGAAGCCCGGGTCGACTCTTCGGAGACGGAAGAAGCTGTTGGCGAGCAGGCCTGCGCCCGACAGCAATGTCAGGGCGAGTGCGAGCTCCGCCACCACCAGAGCCATCCGCAGCGACCGGCGTCGCGTGCCGCCTGTCGTTCGAGCGCCTCCCTGCAGCACGGGGGCCAGGGCCCGACGCGAGGCGGGTAGCGCTGGAGCCAGGCCGAAGAGGACCCCGGCGGCCAGCGACAGAGCGACCGCCACCAGCGCCGCGCGGCCGTCGAGCGAGACCTGCGACAAGCGCGGGATCTCCGAGGGCGCCAGACGCAGGAGCAGGTCCGTTCCCCAGGACGCGAGCAGGAGACCGGCGCCGCCGGCCGCGAGCGCGAGCAGGAGGCTCTCGGTCAGGAGCTGCCGGACCAAACGCGCCTGCCCGGCGCCAAGCGCGGCGCGGATGGCCATCTCGCGCTGCCTTCCGGCGACTCGCGCGAGCATGAGGGTCGCTATGTTCGCGCAAGCGACGAGCCAAACGAAAGCGACGGCGCCGAGCAGCACCGCCAGCGGCCGCCGGATGTCACCCACGAGCTGCTCCTTCAAGGGCACCAGGCGCCAGCCGCGGCCGCGGTTGGATTGCGGGAAACGGAGCTCGAGATCGCGGGCGAGCGCGGCGAGCTCGGTTCCCGCGGAGCGGCGGTTCGCTCCGGGCGCCAGCCGAGCCACCGCATCGAAATACTGCAGGTCCCGGTTTGCAACGAGATCACCGGGCACCGCGATCGGCGGCGTGGGGACGGGTTGCGTTGCGAGGGTCCAGAGCTGCGCTCCGGGCGGCCAGTCGAAGGAGGGCGGGAGGATTCCGGCGACCGTCACGCTCTCGCCGTCGACTCGAATCATTTCGCCCGGCAACCGCGGGTTGGCGTCGAAGCTTCGCTGCCAGAGCGCATTGCCGAGGACGACGCGTCTGCCGGAACCCGGGCGGTCTTGCCGGGTCTCGAAGGTTCGGCCGACCTCCGCGCGGACACCGAACACCTCGAAAAAGTCCGGGGTGACTTCGGCGCCGCGCAGCCGCTGCGGCTCTCCCTTGCCGGCGAGCTCGAAGAACCGCGTCTCGTAGCCCGCGACGCGTTTGAAGGAGCTTACGCGGCTCTTCAGGTCGAGATAGTCGCCGGGTGACTGGCCGTTGGAGGCCTGTTCCGGGTCGGTGGCCCAGACTTGAAACAGTTTGTCTGCCTCGGGGTAGGGCAGCGGCCGCAGGAGCACGCCGTTGACCACCGAGAAGAGGGCGGTAGTCGCGCCGATGCTCACGGCGAGAGTGGCGAGCGTGAGCAGGGTGAACCGGTGGCTCCTGGCCAGCGTCCGGACGCCGTATTTCAGGTCCTGAAGAAGTGCGGCCATGGGTCTCCTCACTCCGTCCGAAAGGCCGTGTCAAGTAAACTTGACATCGTCATCGGGCACTGCCTCACATGCGCTCCTGGAGTGCGGCGGCTGGGTCGAGACGGGACAGCCGGCGCGCGGGCACGAGAAGTCCTCCGGCCGCGGCTGCGGCCAGGCCTGCGGCGAGCATCAGCACGGCCGCCACCGTGAATCCGGGCGTGCGGCGCAGCGCCCGCACCGCGTAGCGGGTGTCGTGGATCATTGCGCGTCGATGCCGAGCGTCAGTACGGCGACGACGACGGCCGAGAGGCCGGGGGTCTTCGTGAGCGAGCGCGCGGCGTACCGGAGCTCTCGGAGCAGGCCGGTCATCGGGTCACCTCGCCGCGGCCTCGACGCCGATCCGTTCCACGACCTTCTCTTCGCCCGAGATCCAGCCGTCGCGCAGGCGGACGATGCGATGGCCGTAACGGGCGTTTTCCTCGGAGTGCGTGACCTGCACGATGGTCGTGCCCTCGTCATTCAGCTTCTGGAAGAGGCGCATGATCTCGCGCCCCTGGTCGGAGTGGAGGTTGCCGGTGGGCTCGTCGGCCAGGAGCAGCTTCGGCTTGGCGATGAGCGCGCGCGCCACACCGACCAGCTGCTGCTGTCCGCCCGAGAGCTGGCTCGGGAAGAGGTCCTTCTTGCCGACGATCTGAAAGCGGTCGAGCGTGTCGGCCACGATGGCCGCGCGCTCGGAGCCCTTGACGTTTCGGTAGGAGAGCGGGATGTCCAGGTTCTCGGCGACGGTCAGATCGTCGAGCAGGTGGTATTGCTGAAACACGAAGCCGATGTGCTTCTTGTTGAGCTCGATCCGCTCCTTGGGCTTCATCGCGTGAACCGTCTCGCCCAGGAATCGGTACTCGCCCGTCCAGGCGTGGTCGAGCATGCCGAGAATCGACAGCAGAGTCGATTTGCCCGCGCCCGACGGGCCCATGATGGTCACGAACTCGCCTTGGGCGATCGTCAGCTCGATGCGCCGGAGCACGAAGGTCTGTCCGGCACGGGTCTCGAAGCATTTCTCCAGGTTCCTCAGCTCGATCATGGTTCCCCTCACTCGCTCCGTAGCGCTTCGATGGGGTCGATGCGGGACGCGCGCCGGGCGGGCAGGTAGCAGGCCCCGATCGCCGCCGCGGCGAGGAGCAGCGAGACCGCGGCGTACGTCGCCGGGTCGATCGGGCGCACGGCGTAGAGCAGGTTCGTCAGGGCCCGGCTCGCAGCGAGCGCGCCGGCGAGGCCGATCCCGATGCCCGCGGCCGCGATCCGGGCGCCCTCGCCGATCACTTCCGCGCGAACCCGCGCGGGATCGGCTCCGAGAGCGATCCGCACGCCGATCTCCCGCGTGCGCCGGGCGACGAGGTTGCCGAGCACGCCGACCACGCCGAGCGTGGCGAGAAGCAGAGCCGCGCCCGCGAAGGCACCGAGAAGCCCGGCGAGGAAGCGCGGCCGCTCGAGGGAGCCCGAGACGACGTCGTCGAACCGTCGGACGCTCTTTATGGGGAGCAGGGGATCCGCCTCGCGGATTTTCGCGCGCAGGAGCTCCGCGAGACCCGGCGTTCCCTCGGGCGCGCGCACGACCACGTCCGTCCACCGCTTCCAGACCTGGCCGAACTGGGCGTAGGGCGTGTAGACCGCCGGGAGGTCTCCCGTCGAGAGCCCGAAGTGCCGGACGTCGGAAACGAGGCCCACGATCTCGATCCAGTTCGGTGGACCGCTGTCTCGCGCCCAGCGGAACCGCGCGCCGATCGGGCTTCCCCCCGGGAAGTAGAGCCGGGCCATGCTCTCGTTGACGACGCCGACGAGGGGAGCGTCCTCGCGGTCGGCGTCGGTGAGGTTTCTCCCGGCGAGCAGGCGCAAGCCCATCGTCCCGAAGTAGTCGCCCATGACGCTTCGCGAATAGAGCCTCGGCTCCTGCCCGGGTGAGATGGCGGGCCGGCCCTCGATGACGAACTGGTGGTCGAGGTCCGAGCCGCCGAGCGGGAGCTCGCTCACCATCGCGGCGCGCAGCCGCGCCGCCGCGAGAAGCTCGAGTAGCCGGCGCCGAAACTGGAGCTGCGAGGGCAGGCGCGGGTAGCGGGACTCCGGAAGGTCGAGGTGTGCCGTGACGAGCCCTTCGGCCGGGAAACCGGGGTCGATCGAGCGCAGGCGCCAGAGGGTATTGGCCAGAAGGCCCGCTCCCACGAGAAGCACCAGCGCGAGCGCCACCTGGGACACGGCGAACGCCGCGCCGAGGCGCCGGTCTTCGGCGCCCGTGGTCGCTCGCGCGCCGCGTAGCCCAGCGGCGGGCGCGCGGCGGGCGGCGCGCATCGCGGGAACGAGCCCGAAGAGCAGGCCCGTCGCGACCGAGACGGCGAGCGTGAAGAAGAGAACCTCGCGGTCCGTCGAGACCGAGGCGAGGCGCGGCAGCGAATCTGGGAGGCGCGTCGCGAAAAGCCGCGTCGCCCGGTCGGCCAGCGCCAGCCCCGCGGCTCCTCCGGCGAGGCCGAGCACGCCGCTCTCCGCCAGGACCTGCCGGGCGAGGCGGGCCCGGCTGGCGCCGAGAGCTGAGCGGATCGCGAGCTCCTTCGCCCGGGCGCGAGTCCGGGCGACGAGAAGACTCGCGATGTTCGAGCAGGCGATCAGCAGTACCAGGCCGACGGCGCCCGATAGAGCCACGAGCGCCGTCCGGCTGTCGCCGACGACCCGCTCGTGAAGCGAAACCAGGTGGGGATCGAGGCCGGTGTCCGAATCCGGATAGGCCGCCGCGAGCCGGCGGAAGATGGCCGCAACCTCCGCGCGGGCGGTCTCGATCGAGACGCCCCGCCGCAGACGCAGGACCGGGCGGATGTAATGAACGTCCCTGTCCAGCGCGTCGGACGGGTAGGCGACCAGCGCGGGCAGGAAGAGCTCGACCCGATGCTCGGGGAGCGCGAAGCCGGCGGGCATCACGCCGACGATCGTGTAGGGCTTGCCGCTCACCGTCACGGAACGGCCGACGAGCCCCGGATCCGCCCCCCAGTGCCGGAGCCAGAGACCGTGCGTCACGACGGCGACGCGCTCGCCGCCTTCGCGGTCGTCGGAGGGCCGGAGCGTCCGTCCGAGAGCCGCGGGAGTCCCGAGAGCCTCGAACAGGTCGCCGGTGACGAGCGCGCCGGTGATCTGCAGCGGGTCGCCGTCGCCCGTCAGATCGAGCGGCTGCAGCGCCGACCCGCCTACGGCGTCGAAAGAGCGGGCGGTCGACCGGACGTCGGAGAGCTCGGGCGTCGAGATGTTGTCGGGCAGCGTGACCAGCCGCTCCGGTTCCGAGTAGGGCAGGGGGCGCAGCAGAACGGCCCGGACCACGGAGAAGATCGCGGCGTTCGAGCCGATTCCGAGCGCGAGCGTCGCGACGGCGATCGAGGCGAAGCCGGGGCTCCCGCGCAGCGTGCGCGCGGCGTGCCGGAGGTCGCGCAGGAGGCCCGTCATGGCCGGCCCTCCTCCGTTTCGAAGCGCTCTTTCGGGTTCCTTCGGTCGATCACGATTTCCTCACTCCGCGCGCAGCGCGGTGGCCGGGTCCACGGCCAAGGCGCGTCGCGTCGGTAGGTAAGAGGCCGCGGCGCTCGTCGAGAGGAGCAGAGCGGCGACGGCCGTCAAAACGATCGGGTCGGCGGGCGCGACACCAAACAGAAACCGGGAGAGGAGCCGCATGGCGAGCGCCGCGCCGGCGCCTCCCAGCGCGAGGCCCGCGAGGCACCGGGCGAGGCCCTGACCGAGGACCAGGCGGGCGACGTCCCGCGGCTGCGCTCCGAGGGCGACTCGGATACCGATCTCCCGGGTGCGCCGCGCGACCGTGTAGGCGAGCAGGCCGTAGAGGCCGATCGAGGAGAGCAGCAGCGCGATGCCCCCGAAGAGCGAGAGGAGGGTCGCCCGGAATCGCGGCGAGCCGACGGACTCTTCGATGAGCGACTCGGCCGTCTTGATATTGAAGAGCGCGACGTTTGGATCGACTTCCCGCAAGGCCTGTCGCAGGGCGGGCAATAGCATGAGCGGGTCCCGGCCGGCGGGCGCCCGCACGACGACTGCGAGTGAGCTCATGGGAGCCTGCAGGAGCGTCGGGTAGACGGCCGGGGCGGCCTCCTCGGAGGGGCCGAGGAATCGCTCGTCGCCGACGACCCCGACGACCTGCCGCGGCTTGCCCCAGAAGCTCACGGTCCGTCCGACGGCGTCCTGTCCCGGGAAGTAACGCCTCGCGAACGCCTCGTTGATCACGAGGACCTCGGCGGAACCCTGCCGATCCCGGTCGTCCAGGTCGCGGCCGGAAAGAAGCGGCGCCGAGACCGCGCGGAAGTATCCTGGCGCGACCGGGCGGATGAAGACCTCGTCGCGTCGGCCCGGGATCTGCGGTCTGCCTTCGACCTCCACCTGCGAGGTCCAGCCCGGCATCAGCGGGTGGTTGACGGCGAGGGCCACCGCGTCCGCTCCTGGAAGTGCCTGGAGCTTTGGAAGCATGGCGGCGTAGAAGCGCTGGACCTCCGGCCACCGGTAGAAGTCCTCGGTCCTGGCCGGCTCGGGGTACGTGGACTTGGGCAGCTGGAGCTCGGCCGTGAGCAACCCGGCAGCGTGGAATCCCGGATCGACGCGGCGCAGGTTCCGCAGGCTCAGAAGCAGGAGCCCTGCCGCCGTCGCGAGCAGGCACGCGAGCGCGACCTGGCCGACGACCATCGCGGAGCGCAGGGTCTCCCCGGAGGCGGTCCGCGACCCCAGCCCTTCGAGCGGGCCTTCGGTGCCGGAGAGCGTTAGGTAGAGC
>Ga0335084_10008298_pt1 | contig 10346 bp, 9 predicted proteins | sample Lox_Sample_44_FD_206721 | JGI IMG/M metagenome (GOLD analysis project Ga0335084, IMG submission 206721) | Soil microbial communities from Loxahatchee National Wildlife Refuge, Florida, United States - Lox_Sample_4.4 | ecosystem: Environmental > Terrestrial > Soil > Wetlands | place: USA: Florida... | reverse complement strand
ATCGAGCACGCGCGCCAGCGTCTGGTCGACCATCTGTTCGATGCTGCGCGGACGCTGATAGAACGCAGGTACTGGCGGGAAGATCACGCCGCCCATCAGCGTCACCGACTCCATGTTGCGAATGTGGGCGAGATTGAGCGGCGTTTCACGCACCAGCAGAAGCAGGCGGCGCCGTTCCTTGAGGCAGACATCGGCGGCACGCGCGATCAGGTTGTCGGCGAGCCCATTCGCGATCGCGGCGAGTGTCTTCACCGAGCAGGGAGCAACCACCATGCCGTGGGTCCGAAACGATCCGGAAGCGATCGATGCCCCGATATCGCTTACGTTGTGCACGACATCGGCAAGCCGCTCGACGTCGGCGCGCTTGCGCCCCAGTTCCTGGGAGACGTTGAGCACGCCGGCCGGCGAAAGCAGCAGGTGCGTCTCGACGGCGCGCGACGCGCGCAGGTGTTCGAGCAGGCGGACGCCGTAGATCGCGCCGGAGGCGCCGGTGATGGCGACGACGAGCCGGCGCGGCGAATCGCTCAAGCGACTTCGGCCTGTTTGAGCAGATCCTGCAGTTCGCCGTTCTGGTACATCTCGGTCAGGATGTCGGAGCCGCCGACGAACTGCCCCTTCACGTAGAGCTGCGGGATGGTCGGCCAGTTCGCGTAGTCCTTGATGCCCTGGCGCACGTCGTCGTCTTCGAGCACGTTGACCGTGATGAGGCTCTTCACGCCGCACGACTGAAGGATTTGCACTGCGCGGGCCGAGAACCCGCACTGGGGAAACTGCGCCGACCCCTTCATGAAAAGCACGATCGGGTTCTCGGTCACAGTGTTGTGAATGAATTCCTTTGCATCCATGGTCTGGCCACCTGCAATCGGGTCTTGACTGCAGTCAGTGTAGGAAGCACGCCGACAGCCGTCAAACGAGGCCGCGAGTCGGCAACCGCCGCGAAAACTTGAGTGCCGCCATCCTCGGCTAAGCGGACGACCCGGGGACCTACTCGCCCCAATCGGGCGTCTCCTGATCTCTATAAATCGCCCTGCGCCAGCGAGTTTGCACGGCGCACCGGATTCAAGGTTGGCCTCCGCGCGCAGGCGTTGCGAAGAAACGGGAGGGACCGCAAGGTCCCTCCCGAGCGCGCAAGCCGCCTTCGGCCGCTTGCCGCTCGGCTTCCTCGCCTGATTTCAGGGCACTCTCCCCCTACCCCTCTCGCCCGGCGAGAGGGGGCGAGCCTGGCGGCTCGCGGCTTCGCTATCGCTCGCCTGGCCTGCGCGGAGCATTCCGGACGTGACCCGCTCGATCCCCGTCGCGTCTCGATCCGTCTTGATCGCTTCGAATCCGGCAGTGGCAAATATCTCTTGCACCGCGGCCGCCTGGTCGTAGCCGTGCTCCACGAGCAGCTTTCCGGCCGGCTTTAGATGTGCTGGTGCGCCGGCGATGATCGGGCGGAGGCACGCAAGGCCGCTATCGCTCGCGACGAGAGCACTCTGCGGCTCGTATCGCAGGTCGCTCAGATGTGGGTCGCCCTCGGCGACATAGGGCGGATTGGCAACGATCAGGTCGAAACGGTCGACGACAGCTGAATACCAATCGCTTTCGATGAAGTGCACTCGGGCGCCGAGCCGGGCGGCATTGGCGCGCGCAACGGCCAGTGCGGCTGCGCGGATGTCGGTCGCCAGTACCTCCGCGCTATTCAGCTCCAGAGCCAGCGAAATCGCGATGCAGCCCGAGCCCGTGCCGAGGTCCAGCACTTTGGGCGAGGCGAGACCACGAGCGTGTTCGAGCGCGAGCTGCACCAGCAACTCCGTCTCGGGCCTCGGTATGAGCACCGCAGCAGTCACCACGAACGGGCGGCCGTAGAACTCGCGCTCGCCGACGAGGTACGCAAGTGGCTCGCCGGAGCGGCGACGGGCGACGAGATCCTCGAATTTGCGCGCCGCGTCGCGGTTCACCTCTCGTTCGGGATGCGCGACCAGCGCCTCGCGTGGGCTTGCGAGGGCGTGGGCGAGCAGAGCCCGCGCCTCCAGCAACGGCAGCGCGCTTGCCTTGAGCAGCTCCGCGACTTTCGGCACGCTCAAGCGTCGCCGAGCGCCGCCAGCAGTTCGGCCTGATGCTCGGCAGTCAGCGCGGCGGTCAGTTCGTCCAGATCGCCATCCATGATCTGCTCGATCTTGTACAGCGTCAGGTTGATGCGGTGATCGGTGACGCGCCCCTGCGGAAAGTTGTACGTGCGGATACGCTCGCTGCGGTCGCCCGACCCGATCAGGCTGCGCCGCGTCGACGCTTCCTTCGCCTGCTGCACCCGCAATTGCTGGTCCTTGATGCGCGCGGCGAGGATCTTCAGAGCGCGTTCCTTGTTCTTGTGCTGGCTGCGATCGTCCTGGCATTCGACGACGATGCCGGTCGGCAGGTGCGTGATGCGCACCGCGGACTCGGTCTTGTTCACGTGCTGTCCACCGGCGCCGGACGCGCGATACACGTCGATGCGGATCTCGGTCGGATCGATCTTCACATCGTCGATGTCGTCGGCCTCCGGCAGAACCGCCACCGTGCACGCCGAAGTGTGGATGCGCCCCTGCGCCTCGGTCTCGGGCACGCGCTGCACGCGATGCCCGCCCGACTCGAACTTCAGCTTCGAGTAGGCGCCGGCACCGACGATGCGCACGATCACCTCCTTGTAGCCGCCGAGATCCGAGGGGCTCTCGGAGATCATCTCGATCTGCCAACGCTGGCGCTCGGCGTAGCGCAGGTACATGCGCAGCAGGTCACCGGCGAACAACGCCGATTCATCGCCGCCGGTGCCGGCGCGGATCTCGAGAAAGATGTTGCGCTCGTCGTTCGGATCCTTGGGCAGCAACAGCCGCTGCAGGTCGGAAGCAAGTGAATCCATGCGTCCGCGCGCTGCATGGCTCTCTTCCTCGGCGAACGATTTCATGGCGGGATCGGCGAGCATTTCCTGCGCGCTTTCCAGGTCCGCCGCGGCCCGGTTGTAATCCTGGAAGCGGACGACCACCGGCTCGATCTCGGCGCGCTCGCGCGAAAGCGTCTTGAAGCGCTCCATGTCGCGTGTCGCATCCTCGCGCGAAAGCAACTCATCGATCTCGCCGAGGCGGCGTTCGAGTTGGCCGAGTTTGTTGCGCATCGAGGATTTCATGGGTGTGCGGGCGAGCGTGAGCACCGGCGGCGCGGTCGAAGCCGACCGCGCACAGTCCGGCTGGCTAGTTTTCTGCGTCGGGATAGAAGCGGGCGAACAGCGCAAGCAGGCGCGCGCGCTCCGCCTCGTCGGTATCAGCCGCGTGGTGCAGGGCCGAGATCGGGGAATGCAGCAGCTTGTTGGTGAGCGCCTGCGAAAGCTGCTCCAGAACTGCTTCGGGCGAATCGCCGCGTGCGAGCAGCTTGCGCGCGCGGTCGAGCTCGAGCGTGCGCAGCGCATGCGCGCGCTCGCGCAAGCCCTGGATCACCGGGACAGCCACGCGCGTCTTCAGCCACGACTCGAAATCGCGGACGCGCGTTTCGATGATCGCCTCCGCCTGCGCGACCGCGGCAAGGCGCGTTTCGGTGCCGGTCTGGATGATCTTGCCGAGTTCGTCCACGGTGTAGACGTAGACGTCGTCGAGCCTGGCCACCTCGGGCTCGACGTCGCGCGGCACCGCCAGGTCGACGATGAACATCGGGCGGTGCCGGCGGCTTCGCACCGCACGCTCCACCATCCCGAGGCCGATGATCGGCAGCGTGCTCGCCGTGCACGAAACCACGATGTCGAACCTGGAAAGCTGGTCCGGCAACTCGGCCAGCTTCATGCCCCGCCCGTGCAGGCGGTCCGCCAGGGCTTCGGCGCGCTCGACTGTACGGTTTGCGACGGCGAGCGACTTCGGATGGCGCGCACCGAAATGCGTCGCCGTGAGCTCGATCATCTCGCCCGCACCGACGAACAGAACGTGGCAGTCGCTCAGGTCGCCGAAGATCCGCTCGGCCACCCGCACCGCTGCCGCTGCCATCGACACCGATTGCGTGCCGATTTCGGTAGTGCTGCGAACCTCTTTCGCGACAGCGAAGGTGCGTTGGAACAGGTGGTGCAGCAGCGGACCCATGCCGCCCGCCTCGCGGGCTAGCTTTTCGGCCTGCTTCATCTGACCGAGGATCTGCGGCTCGCCGATCACCATCGATTCGAGCCCGCTCGCTACGCGGAACGCGTGGCGCACGGCGTTCGACTGCGGCAGGACGTAGGAAGCCTTGCGAATCTCGCCACTGTCCAGGTGCTTGGTGCTGGCGATGAACTCTGCGAGCGCGACCCCGGCCGCGTGCGGCTCTTCGACCGCGCAGTAGAGCTCGGTGCGATTGCACGTCGAAACGATTGCGGCTTCGCTCAACTGGCCGGCATCGCGCGCCGCAAGCCGATCGCGCAGGTTCGCGATCGCGCTGCCGACCTCGTCGGGCACGAACGCGACCCGTTCGCGCAGGGCGAGCGGAGCCGTCTGGTGATTGAGGCCGAGGGCGAGCAACTGCACGAATCGATCCCGTTTCGGAGTGCGGGAATTATAGGTTTGCAAGGGGAGCCAGCACTCAACTACGGCGGATCGACGCAAACAGATGCGAGGCGGGATGCCCGCTTTTCGTGTGTTTCAGGGCATCGCGCATCGTCTGAATGGCTGGCATTCGGGATCACGGCCGCCTCGAAACCCTACCAGCTCGGAGGTACCCCATTTTAGGCGGCGAGCGGGGCCACTTTTCCGCCGATGGGCCATGTGCCGTCACGGGAACACTTGCCCTGCCGCCAGCCAACGGGCTGCGCGGCTCCGCCCCTTCGGCCGTGGCAGCCACCAGGTAAACGGTCGTCGGGGAAACGACGGGGGATCGGATGCGCATGAAGTGGAAAATGCTCGCAGCGCCGGTCGCTGCGGTGGTCCTGATGCTGATCATGGCCTGTGTTGCCGCGTGGGTCATGCTGCATCAGCGCACTGCGCTGGCCGACCTGAAGGGCATCTATCTCGAGCATCGCCGCACGACCAACAACGTGCGCTTTGCGCTCAATGCCGAGTCGGGCCACGTATTCCGCGTGGTCGCACAAATTGCCGGTTTCGATGCGAAGCGCGTCGAGGCGGAGCATGCGGGTGTCAAGAGCCGCCTCGACGAGGCCTCTGCCCTCCTGCAAAAGATCGATCTTCCCGACACGCGCGACGAGGAAGCGGGGATCAAGGCGGCGCTCGCCGAAATCGCTCTGTTCGCCAGGAGTGCCGACGAAGCGATCGACGCGGCCGCGCGCGATCCCAAGGCGGGCATCGCGGCGATGGCGGCCGTCGATGCACAGTACAAGCGTGCCCTCGACGCGGTGACGACGCTCGGCAAGTTCCTCAACGATCGCGCCGACGCGCTGATCGAACGCGCGCAAGCGACCGCGCTCACGGCAACCTGGGTGGTCTGGTGCGCGTTCGCGCTGGCTGCCGCGATCGCGCTGATCTCGTCCGCGCTGCTCGCCCGCCGCACCGTGAACGAACTCGTGACGCTCGCCCAGGGTGCGAACGATCTCGCAGGCGGCAATCTCGGCAATCCCTTCGCGATCGAATCCAGGGACGAAGTGGGCGAGATGGGGCGCGCGCTCGAAGGCATGCGCGAAGCGCTCGCGCGAGTCATCGTCGACATTCGATCGACGGCGGACTCGATTCGCACCGCGTCGTCGGAAGTGGCGCAGGGGAATCAGGATTTGTCGAGCCGCACCGAGCAGCAGGCGAGCAGTCTGCAGGAGACCGCGGCCTCGATGGAGCAGATGACGAGCACCGTCAAGAACAGCGCCGATACCGCGAGTCAGGCGAGCCAGCTTGCGAGCGCCGCCTCCGAGGTGGCCGCACGCGGCGGCGTGGTCGTCGGCCAGGTCGTCTCCCGCATGGGTGAGATCAGCCAGGCCAGTCGCAAGATCGAGGAGATCATCGCCGTCATCGACGGCATCGCGTTCCAGACCAACATCCTGGCGCTGAACGCGGCGGTGGAAGCGGCGCGTGCCGGCGAGCAAGGGCGCGGTTTTGCGGTCGTGGCCGGCGAAGTCCGCAACCTGGCCCAACGCAGCGCGCAAGCGGCACGCGAGATCAAGAGCCTGATCGCCGACTCGGTGGCGAAGGTCGAGTCGGGCAGCGCGCTGGTGAACGAGGCCGGCCAGACGATGGGCGACATCGTGGCGCAGGTGAAACGCGTCACGGACCTGATCGGCGAGATCACGAGCGCAACGCTCGAACAGAGTTCGGGCATCGTGCAGGTCAACCAGGCGGTGGCGCAACTCGATCAGATGACGCAGCAGAACGCAGCGCTGGTCGAGCAGAGTGCAGCCGCGGCGCAGAGCCTGAAGGAACAGGCGGATCGCCTGGCCGAGGCCGTTGCGATGTTCAAGCTGAGCCGCGCGGAAACCAAGGCGGTCATCGAATCCGCGAGAGCCCGAGCGCTGGTGACCGTGCCGGCACCGCGGAAGGAAGCGCTGCCGAAGCCGCAGCCTGCGGTTCGGCCGGCGAAGTCCAGCAACGCCAACGACGACTGGGAAGAGTTCTAGCGGGCGAGCTGCTCGTACAGCTCGACGTGCCGGCGCAGCGCCTGCTGCGCTTCTCCGACGATGGCATCGACCGTGCCGGCATCGGCGGGTATCGCATCCAGCCCCGCGCGAAACTGCGCGACGAGCAGGTCGATGTCCTCGGTCGAACCGAACTGATAGAAGCGCAAGCCAGGGTCACTGAGACCGAGCCGTTCGGCAATCAGCTGGTAGACGATCTGGCCATCCGTCAGGTCGCTGAGGTAGCGCACGTACGCATGTGCGACCAGCAGCCCGGGATTCGAGGAAGAGAGCTGGTCGAGTCTCTCGCGGTAGGCGGCGGCAGCGGGTTTGATCGCGATGTCCTGCGTCCAGCCGCTGCCATGCAGGTAACCCAGATCGCTTTCGATGTGCCCGAGCCGGAACAGCGCGCGAAACAGGATCGGCTCGAGCGACGGATGCGCGTGGTGCGCTTCGAGCGCCGTCTCGAGGCCGGCGTAGATCGCGTGAAGATTCCGCAGCAGGGTGCAGTAGCTCGCGCGGCCGATGCGACCGAGCAGCAGCGCGCGCATGATGCCGCTGTGCTGCGCCTGGCGATGCAAGTCGCGTGTGTCGAGCTTCAGCCGTGCCCGCAAGCCGAGGCGGGCCGCATCGCTCTGTCCATCTCCCTCGCTGGATGAGGATTGCGTCACCAATGGATTGATCCTGTCGATTCCTCTGGGAGCCGGGCGCGGCCGGCGAGTTCCCGCTCGCGGCCGAGTTTACGGGGACGGCAGCGCGCCTCGGCGTGGATATTCGACGGCCGACTCACGCGCCCGCCATGGCAGGAGCCGCGGTTGCCCGTCACGCGAGGCGATCACCACGGCGGTGAGCCTGATGGCACACTGCTCGCTCAGTCACGTGTTGGCAGTGCCGAATGATCGACAAGGTGTTCGAATCCGCGCTGGCGGCGTTGCGCGACGTCAAGGACGGCGCCACGGTGATGGTCGGTGGCTTCGGCACGGCAGGTCAGCCGGCGCACCTCGTGGATGCGTTGATCGCGCATGGGGCGCGCGATCTCACCATCGTCAACAACAATGCGGGCAACGGCGAAATCGGCCTGGCTGCGCTGATCAAGGCGCGGCGGGTGAAGAAGATCATCTGCTCGTTCCCGCGCCAGACCGATTCGTATCACTTCGATGCGGCGTACCGCGCGGGCGAGATCGAACTCGAACTGGTACCGCAAGGCAACCTGGCGTGTCGCATCGAGGCGGCCGGCAGCGGCCTCGGTGCGATCTACACGCCGACCGGCTTCGGTACACGGCTCGCGGAGGGCAAGGAGACGCGTCGCATCGATGGGCGCGACTACGTACTCGAATTTCCGATCCATGCCGACTTCGCGTTCATCAAGGCCCAACGCGGCGATCGATGGGGCAATCTCACGTACCGCAAGGCCGCGCGCAATTTCGGTCCGATCATGGCGCGCGCGGCGCGCTGCACGGTGGCGCAGGTGGCGGAGGTCGTGCCGCTCGGTGCGCTCGATCCCGAAGTGATCGTGACGCCCGGCATCTTCGTGCAGCGTGTGGTCGTGGCGAGGAGTCAATGAAACCTCTTACACGCAACCAGCTTGCCGCGCGTGTCGCGCGCGACATTCCCGAAGGCGCATACGTCAACCTCGGCATCGGCGCGCCGACGATGATCGCCAACTTCCTGCCCAAGGATCGCGAGATCTTCCTGCACAGCGAGAACGGCATTCTCGGCATGGGGCCCGCGCCCCCGGCGGGACAGGAGGACTGGGACCTGATCAACGCGGGCAAGCAGCCTGTGACGCTGCTCACGGGCGGTGCGTATTTCCATCACGGCGACTCGTTCGCGATGATGCGCGGCGGCCACCTCGATATCTGCGTGCTGGGTGCGTTCCAGGTTTCGGCAAGCGGCGATCTCGCCAACTGGCACACGGGCGAGGCGGATGCGATTCCCGCGGTGGGCGGCGCGATGGATCTCGCCGTGGGTGCGCGCCAGGTGTTCGTGATGATGGATCACGTGACCAAGCAGGGCGAAGCGAAGATCGTCGAACGCTGCTCCTATCCGCTGACCGCCGCGAGCTGCGTCGATCGGATCTACACCGATCTTGCGGTGCTCGACGTGACCGAACGCGGACTGGTCGTGCGCGAGATGGTCGAGGGTCTCTCTTTCGAGGAGCTGCAGCGCAAGACCGCAGCACCGCTCGCGCGCGGCTAGATTTACGCGTTGCCGCAGTCCAGGAGCAAGACGATGAACGAAGCCTATCTCTGCGATGCGATCCGCACGCCGATCGGTCGTTATGCGGGCGCGCTGTCGCAGGTGCGCACCGACGACCTCGCGGCACTGCCGCTCAAAGCGCTGATGGAGCGCAACAAGGCGGTCGACTGGGGCGCAGTCGACGACGTCGTCTACGGCTGCGCCAACCAGGCGGGCGAAGACAACCGCAACGTCGGGCGCATGGCGTTGCTGCTCGCGGGTCTGCCGCAGGAGGTTCCCGCCGACACGGTGAATCGTCTGTGCGGATCGAGCCTTGATGCGCTCGCGATCGCCGCGCGCGCGATCAAGTGCGGCGAGGCCGATCTGGTCATCGCCGGCGGCGTCGAGAGCATGTCGCGGGCGCCATTCGTGATGCCGAAGGCGACGGAGGCGTTCGCGCGCAGCAACACCGTGTACGACACGACCATCGGCTGGCGCTTCGTGAATCCCCAGATGAAGGCGAAGTACGGCATCGACTCGATGCCCGAGACCGCGGAGAACGTCGCCGAGCAGTTCGGCATCGCGCGCAAGGACCAGGACGCGTTCGCCCTGCGCAGCCAGCAGCGCGCCGCGGCAGCGATCAGGTCGGGCCGCCTGGCCGAAGAGATCGTGCCTGTGACGCTGCCGGCGAAGAAGGCCGATCCGGTCGTTTTCGCCGTCGACGAACATCCACGTGAAACCACCATCGAGGCGCTCGCCCGCCTTAAAGGCGTGGTCAAGCCCGAGGGCACCGTGACTGCAGGCAACGCATCCGGCGTGAACGATGGCGCATGCGCGCTGATCGTGGCCTCGGAAGTGGCGGCGCGCAGATTCGGCCTGTCGCCGCGTGCACGCGTGGTGACCGCGGCCGTCGCTGGCGTCGCGCCGCGCATCATGGGCGTCGGTCCGGCTCCAGCGAGTCGCAAGGCGCTCGAGCGCGCGAAGCTCAAGGTGGCGCAGATGGACGTGATCGAACTGAACGAGGCGTTCGCAGCACAGGCGCTCGCCGTGACGCGCGATCTGGGATTGCCCGATGACGCCGCGCACGTGAATCCCAACGGCGGCGCGATCGCCCTCGGCCACCCGCTCGGTGCAAGCGGTGCGCGGCTTGCGACAACGGCGCTCTATCAGCTGCACCGCACCGGCGGTCGTTACGCGCTGTGCACGATGTGCATCGGCGTGGGACAGGGCATCGCGGTGATCATCGAACGTCTCTGACCGCATCGCGGCAAAGCTTGCAGCGGTCGCGGTTTTCGCGCGCATCGACTGATGCCAAAATCAGACTCGCCGGTCGCCTGCGCGGCCAACAGGGATGCATCCCCATCGAAGCGAGTCCTGCATGAACCTCAACTCTCTCGTCGAACCCGACCGGGTTCACAAGACCGTCTACACGGATCCCGCGATCTTCGATCTCGAAATGGAGAGGATCTGGGAGAAAGCGTGGGTCTACTGCGGTCACGAGTCGCAAGTTCCAGCGCCGGGAGACTACTACGCGGTCACGATCGGGCGGCAGCCGATGATCATGGTCCGTCAGGGCAACGGCAAGGTCGACGTGCTCTACAACCGGTGTCCGCACCGCGGCGTGCAACTGGTCGGCAACCTGAAGGGC
>Ga0335084_10008297_pt1 | contig 10346 bp, 9 predicted proteins | sample Lox_Sample_44_FD_206721 | JGI IMG/M metagenome (GOLD analysis project Ga0335084, IMG submission 206721) | Soil microbial communities from Loxahatchee National Wildlife Refuge, Florida, United States - Lox_Sample_4.4 | ecosystem: Environmental > Terrestrial > Soil > Wetlands | place: USA: Florida... | reverse complement strand
TCGGTGATGTCGATGATCGCACCGATCAGCCCGGCAACCTCGCCGTCTGCGCCCGCGAACGTGGCCTTGTAGTTGAGCGTGTGGCGAACGCTGCCGTCGTGGACCGGGACCTCGAGCTCGTAGCTGCGCGTGCCCGGGTTGCGCCAAAGGTCTTCGTCCGCCGCCCTGTGCCTGGCCGCCGCCTCGGGCGCGGACAAGAAGAGCTCTTCGACCGTCCTGCCGATGAAGGCCTCGCGGTTGACCCCGAAGTAGGTTTCCCACGCCCGGTTGGCGCCGAGATGCTTGCCGTCGCGCGCCTTGAAGAACACCGGAATGGGCAGCGCCTCGATCAGCTCCTGCGCGACGCGCAGCGCCTTGGCGCTCTCCTCCCACACTTTCTTCGACATTCCGGGAAGGAGGCGGCTCCCCTGCGCGGGAGGCACGCGCCGGGGTTCGAAGGGCCGCGCGACGTTGGCGAGGAACTGCTTGCGCCAGCGGCGATACTCGGCGGGCTTGATGCGGTGACGCTTGCAGATGGCGCTCTCGGACCCGCCTTTCAGGCCCTCAAGCACGACTTTGGCTTTCGATGCGGCATCCCATTGCCTGTCCGGCACGAGTTCCGCCCCCCCATTCAAACACGCGCGGCTTCTTACAGCGCCTTTTTTCGCCCGCAAGTATCAACCAAGGGCCGGTGGATGTAAATGGGTTTTCCGGAATAATTCTACGGCTTCAGGTGTGTCGCCACGACCTCGTCGTAGGCGGGCTCGCGCGAGAGCAGCCCCGAGGCCGTAGCGAATCCGTTGAGCGCGCGCACGCTCTCGGGCGAGATCAGCGGGTCGTAATACGGAGCGTCGCGGCGAACGAGCTCCTCGATGAGCGACCGTTCCGCAGAGGGGAACAGTCTTTGCGCCGCACGAGCGGCAAGCGACGGGTTCTTCTTGAGCGCGGCCTGGGCGGCGGCCACTGCGCGAACCGCAGCGGCGGCCGTTTCCGGACTACCGTCGATGCGCTCCTGCGCCGCGACGAGCGCAGGGAAAGTGTAATGCTGCGCGCCCGGGGGCCCGTCGCCGCGGCGCGCGTCGACCACGAGCGTGCCGACCCCGCGCCGCACGGCGACTTCGGCCGCCATGCCGTTCGCCCAGAAAGCGTCCACCGTGCCTTCTTCCAGCGCCTTCGCGGCCGCCATGCCGAAGGAGACCCGTGCGGCGCTGCCCGGCACCGGCGTGATTTTCACCTCGCGCTCGGGATCGATCCCCGACACGGCGAGCATGCGCCGCAGGCCGTCGGCGGGACCGGGCGCCGCCCCGACCCGCAGGCCTTTCAGGACGCGCAGGTCGCCGCGCTTCGCGTCCAGGTCCTTGCGCACGACCAGGAACCAGTACATGTTCTGCGACAGCGCGCACAGCAGCTTGCAGCCGTGCCAGTCCCTGAACGCGTAGAGCGCGGCGTGCGCGGCACCGCCGACGAAGTCGACCCGCCCTTCGCGCAGCTCCTCGTAGGTCTTGGTGACCGGAAAGATCAGCTCGACGCTCGCATCCAGCCCTTCCTTCGCGAAGAAACCGAGCTCGACGGCGGCGATCGCGGGGAAATAGGAAGGCGACACCATATCTGGGATGGCGACGCGGATCGGCATGATGCTCTCCCGGAATCGAAATTCCGGGAGAGCTTATACCGCCAGGCTATTTACTGCGGAGGCTACTGCGGAGGCTTGCCGTAGTTCTGCGCGAGATAGCTCGCGATAGTTTCGACGTCCTCCTTCGGGATGGGGGCAGCGAAGGCGTTGATCATCTTGTTGACCGAAGCGGTCCAGCCGGCCTTGTCGAGGAAGCGCGAATTCATCTGGATGTAGTCCAGGCTGTGACAGGCGAGACAGGCGTTCGCCTTGTCGCGGCCCGGGCCGTCCTTCAGCTGGACCTTGGATTCCTGCGCAAGAGCCGCTCCCGCCGCGAGCAGCAGGCCCGCGGCCACCGCGAAGTGAGTTTTCATACGACCTCCAGGTAGAGGCGCTGGATCACGTTGTGGTGGTAGCCCGCCGGGTTGTGGATGAGCTGCTCGACCTGGGTTTCCCCCGACCGCGCGGTCGCGCGCGCCATGACGACCAGCGCGCCGCCGTCGCGGGCGGGCAGGGTGTGAGAGAACTCGCGAAACGAGTAGCGGCCCAGATCCTTGCCGAGTCTCGCGACCTGCCAGCTCGCGCCGTCGCTCGAGATCTCCACCTTGTCGATGCCCGAGCCGCCGTCGAATGCGATGCCCTTCACCTCGATCGGCTTGCCGCGCGGGAGTTGCTGGCCGTTCTTCAGCGACGTGATCATGGAGTTGACCACCATGGTCGTGATGGGCTCGTTGGGCGCATACAGCTGGGACTGGAAAGTCGGCGTCTTGAACCTGCCGCGCGGCAGGCGGTACGCCGTGCTCATCCAGAAATTCTTCTCCGGCTGCGACACCAGCCTCACGCTCGTCAGATGCTTGATCCAGTAGGTGCCGGTCCAGCCGGGAACGATCATGCGCGCCGGGAAGCCGTTCCAGTGGGGCAGCGGCTTGCCGTTCATCTCGAACGCGATCAGCGTTTCGTCGCGCATCGCGACATCCACGGGCAGCGACTTGACGAAATCGGGCGTCTTGTCGAGCGGGGCGCTGTCGGCCCCGTCCATGACGACCTCGATCGCGTCACCCTTGACGCCGGCCTTCGCGAGAACGTCCTTCAACCGTACCCCGCGCCACACGGCGTTGCCCATCGCGCCCACGCCCCATTCGACGCCCGGGACGTGCGGCTCGAAAAGGCCCCGCCGGTTGCCCGAGCACTGGTTCACCGCCGTGATCTCGGCGGGCTTGAACTCCTTCTTCAGCTGGTCGAGCGTGAGCTTCAACTGGCGCTCGGCGCTGTCGCCGCCGACGGTGAGCACCCAGTCCTTCGCCTTCACCTCGGGGATTCCCGCGAGGTGGTAGCGCACGAAGAACGCGTCGTTGCGCGTGATCGGCGTGCGGAAGTACTCGATGGGCGTCTCGAAGTTGGGCGGGCGGTAGGTTTTCTTGATCAAGGGCACTTTGCCCGGCAGCGCGTAGAGCACCTGCTCGGCGAGGGTGCCGTCGGGAAGCTCGGCGTAGCCGAGCGCGCTGCCGCTGCCGAGCTCCGCGGCGAGCGCCTTCGCCCCACCGAGAGCGCCGAATGCCGTCAGAGCGCCCGCGCCCGCGAGCAGCCTGCGACGGGTTTCGCTGTGGATCTTTGCCATGGATTCCTCCTCCGAAGGCCGCTTCGCGGCGGCACGTCTATATTAGCTCCAACTAATATGGAAGGGGAGCTTATCTCTTCAGAGGCTTGTAGCGGATGCGCTTGGGCTTGGCGGCCTCTTCCCCGAGGCGCTTCACCTTGTCGGCCTCGTATTCCTGGTAGTTCCCCGGGAAGAAGGCGACCTTCGAGTCGCCCTCGAAGGCGAGGATGTGGGTGGCGATGCGGTCCAGGAACCAGCGGTCGTGGCTGGTGACCAGCACGCTGCCCGCGAACTCGAGCAGGGCGTCCTCCAGCGCGCGCAGAGTTTCGACGTCGAGGTCGTTGGAGGGCTCGTCGAGCAGCAGCACGTTGGCGCCGGCGAGCATGGTCTTCGCCAGGTGCACGCGGCCGCGCTCGCCCCCCGAGAGCGTGCCGACCTTCTTCTGCTGGTCGGCGCCCTTGATGTTGAAGCGGCCGAGGTAGGCGCGCGAAGGCATCTCGAACTTGCCCACCGTGAGGATGTCCGCGCCGTCGGAGATGTACTCCCACACCGTCTTCTCCCCCTCGAGCGCGTCGCGCGACTGGTCCACGTAGGCCATCTTCACCGTCGGGCCGACGACGATCTTGCCCTTGTCGGCTTTTTCCTTGCCGGTGATCATGCGGAACAGCGTCGACTTTCCCGCGCCGTTCGGGCCGATCACCCCGACGATCGCTCCGGGGGGCACCTTGAAGGACAGATCGTCGATCAGCAGGCGCTCGCCGTAGCCCTTGGACACGCCGGTCAGCTCGATGACGGAGTCGCCCAGGCGATCGGCGACCGGAATGAAGATCTCCTGGGTCTCGTTGCGCTTCTGGTATTCGTACGACGACAGCTCCTCGAAGCGCGCCAGGCGCGCCTTCGACTTCGCCTGCCGGCCCTTGGGGTTCTGCCTCACCCACTCCAGCTCCTTCTGCATCGACTTGATGCGCGCCTGCTCCTGCTTCTCCTCGACCTCGAGGCGCTTCTCCTTCTGCTCGAGCCACGAGGAGTAGTTGCCTTCCCAGGGGATGCCGTAGCCGCGGTCGAGCTCGAGGATCCACTGCGCGGCGTTGTCGAGGAAATAGCGGTCGTGGGTCACCGCGACCACCGTGCCGGGAAAGCGCTGCAGGAACTGCTCCAGCCACTCGACGCTCTCGGCGTCGAGGTGGTTGGTGGGCTCGTCGAGAAGCAGCACGTCGGGCTTGGAGAGCAGCAGGCGGCACAGGGCGACGCGGCGCTTCTCGCCGCCGGAGAGCGGCGCGATCTTCTGCTCCCAGGGCGGCAGGCGCAGCGCATCTGCGGCGACCTCCAGCTGCAGGTCGGCGCTGTCCGCGTGCGCGGCGTTCACGATCGCTTCGAGCCTGGCCTGCTCCGCGGCGAGCTTGTCGAAATCCGCGTCGGGCTCGGCGTAGGCCGCGTAGACCTCCTCCAGGCGCTTCTTCGCCTCCGCGCTCTCGCCCAGGCCTTCCTCGACGGTTTCGCGCACGCTCTTCTCCGGATCGAGCTGCGGCTCCTGCGGCAGGTAACCGATCTTCATGTTGGGCAGGTGAGTCACCTCGCCCTCGAAATTCGTGTCCACCCCCGCCATGATCCTGAGCAGCGTGGATTTCCCCGAGCCGTTCAGGCCGAGCACGCCGATCTTCGCGCCGGGGAAGAAGTTGAGCGAGATGTTCTTGAGGATCTGGCGCTTGGGCGGCACGATCTTGCCGACCCGGCGCAGGGTGTAGACGTATTGGGCCATGGAGCGCGAAGTCTACCGCAAGTTCTCCCGATAAAATGCGGAATGCCGGAGCTTCCCGACGTCACCGTATACGTGGAGCGGCTCGAAGACCGCCTGGCCGGCAGGACGCTCGAGCGCCTGCGCCTGCTGAACCCCTTCGTCCTGCGCAGCGTGAACCCGCCGATCGCTTCGGCGGAAGGGAGAAAGATCCAGGGCGTGCGCCGCATCGGCAAGCGCATCGTGATCGAGCTCGAGGGCGGGCTGTTCCTCGTGCTGCACCTCATGATTGCCGGGCGCTTGCGCTGGATCGCCAGGGACAAGAAGCCGCCGGGCCGCATTGCGCTCGCCGCGTTCGAATTCCGGGACGGAGCGCTGGTGCTCACCGAGGCCGGGACGAAGCGCCGCGCCTCGCTCCACCTCGTCGAGGGCGAGGCGGCGCTCGCCGCCATGGATCCGGGCGGGCTCGAGGTCCTCGAAGCAGGCTTCGAAGAGTTCGCGGCGCGGCTGAGGCGCGACCGGCACACCCTCAAGCGCGCGCTCACCGACCCGCACCTGTTCAGCGGCATCGGCAACGCTTACTCCGACGAGATCCTGCATCGCGCGAAGCTCTCGCCTTTCGCGCAGACCTCGTCTCTCTCCGAGGAAGAGGCAAGACGTCTTTACGAAGCGGCGCGCTCGACGCTGATCGAATGGACGGAGCGATTGCGCAAACGGGCTGGCGCGGATCTGCCCGAGAAAGTCACCGCCTTCCACGAGGAGATGGCCGTGCACGGGCGCTACCGCAAGCCCTGCCCGGTGTGCGGCTCACCGGTGCAGCGGATCGTCTACGCGGAGAACGAGACCAACTACTGCGCGCGCTGCCAGACCGGCGGCAAGATCCTCGCCGACCGCGCGCTCTCGCGCCTGCTCAAGGCGAGCTGGCCGCGCTTGATCGACGAGCTCGAGTAGCGGCCCTTACTTCACCACCAGCAGCCCTTTCATCACGGGGTGCAGCCGGCAGCTGTAGGGCATCTCGCCCTTCTTGCGCACGACCAATCGCCAGCTCCTGTTCGGAGGCAGATCCCCGGATTCGACGCGCGCTTGGCTCGCGGTGACGCTGTGGAGCAGGAAGTCCTTGTTGGTCCAGACGACGGTGTCGCCCGGGGCCGCTTCGAGGCGCTCGGGAATGAATTTCATCCCTTCGATCCGTACCGTGTGCGTCTTCCCCGCGGCAACGGCGGCCGCCGCAGGAAAGACCGCGAGGCAAATCGCGATAAGCGCTGCTCGAAGCACGGCGTCTTACTTCTTCGCGAGGTCGGACTGGACCATCTTGGCGTGGTCCAGGTGCGCGGCAATCGCGGGGCGGACTTTGACGATGAGGTCCTTGAGCTCGGCGTTGCGCGCGCTCGGGATCAGGACTTTGTCGATCGCGTCGAGGACCTGTTGATGGTACGCGACCTCGTGGTCCACGTACGCTTTGTCGAACGCCGTGCCCTTCAGGCCTTTGAGGTTCTTCATGTTCTCGGCCGCGCCGGTCTTCAGGCTCTGGCTGGTGGGGCTGTTCTCGGGCTTGACGCCGAGCTTCTTCGCGAGCGCCCCCGCCTGCTTGTTCACCGCGGTATGGTCGGTGATCATCAGTTGCGCGAACTTCGAGACTTCCTTGTTCTTGCTGCGGGACTTGGCGAGCTTGCCCGCGTCGACATCGATCGCGTTGGCCGTGACCACGATCCCGGCGATCTGCGGATCCGACGGTCCGCCCTTGTCCTGGGCGAAGGCGGTGACGAGGGAAAACGACGCCGCGAGGGCCACTGCGATTTTCGAGAGCTTCATGTGATTCTCCAGTTGAAAGAGGTTCGATTTCGGTTGCGACGGCTTCAGGCGCTCGCTTTTCCGCCCTTCGGAAGCCTTGCCATCACGTTGGCGATGATGCGGTCGCAGCGCGCGCCGGCGAAGGAAAATGCGTCGCCGTGCGCGAGATCGATCTCGCGCGAGAGCGATTCGCGCAGCATCCCCCTGGCGCGGAAGAAGCGCGTGCGCACCGTCGCCTCGGGGATGCCGAGCACCGCGGCGGCCTCCTCGACGGTGAGCTCTTCGACTGCGCGCAGCACGAACACCGTGCGGAAGGCGTCGGGCAACTCGTCGATCTTGGTCTCGAGGAGCCGGCGCGTTTCCGAGCGCAGCACCGCCCGCTCGGGTTGTTCGGGTGGAGATTCGTTCATACCGTCCTCGGAAGAATGCTGATCCTGGCCCGGATCGTCGCCCTCCAGCCGGATGACTTCGGCTCGCCGCGCATGCTTGTGCAGGCGCGTGATCGACTCGTTGACGACGATGCGCACCAGCCAGGTAGAGACCTTCGCATCGCCGCGAAAATCTCCCATCGCGCGGTACGCTTGCATGTAGGCCTCCTGAACGGCGTCCTCGGCCTCGGTTTCGTTCTTGAGGATGCTGCGCGCCGTGCGGTACAGCAGCTGGTTGTGACGCCGCATCAAGACCCTGAACGCCTCGTGGTCATGAGCCGCGACGCGCCGGACGAGCTCGGCGTCGGGCGTCTTGCCGTCGATTCCCGGAAGGGCTGAAGGATGCATGTCGGCCTCCGTGTGTTTGCACCGATTCGCCGCATTAGACGACCGGCACCGGCGACGCGTTCCCGCCGGAGATCCCGGAACAGCGCCCGCCTGAACTTCGTCGAATCGCTAAGATACGCTCGCCAATGGTTCCTCTCGTTCCTGCCCGCCTCGCCTTCGACGCCGGCGGCGCGCCCTATTCCGAGGCCTACGGCGACGTCTATCACTCCGCAGACGGGGGACCGGGTCAGGCACGCCACGTGTTCCTCGCGGGCAACGAACTGCCGGAGCGCTGGCGCGCCCGGGCGTCCTTCACCGTCGTCGAGACCGGATTCGGACTGGGTTTGAATTTCCTCGTCACGGGCGCCGCGTTCCTCGAGGACGCGGGCGCACCGCCGCGGCTGCACTACGTCTCGGTGGAAAAACATCCTTTCGCAAAGGACGACCTCACCACGGCGCTGGCGCGCTACCCGGAGCTGTCGCCGCTCGCGGGCGAGCTGCTCGTGGCGTGGCCGCTGCGCCTGCCGGGTTTTCACCGCCTGCATCTGGCGCGCGGCCGCATCACGCTGACTTTGCTCCTGGGAGAGGCCCAAGCGCTGCTGCCCCAGCTGGAAGCGCGGGCCGATGCCATCTACCTCGACGGCTTCGCGCCGGAAAAGAACCCGGAGATGTGGTCGAGCGCGATCGCGGCGGAGCTCGCGCGGCTCGCAGCGCCGGGAGCCACTTTCGCGACCTGGACGGTCGCAGGCGTGGTGCGCGCGGCGCTCGCGCAGGCGGGCTTCGCCGTCGTAAAAAAGCCCGGCTTCGGCCACAAGCGCGAGATGCTCGCCGGGGCGTTCCAGGGCCAGCCGAAGGCCGCCATCACGCCGCAGGCACGACACGCAGCCATCGTCGGCGCCGGCATCGCGGGGACGAGCTGCGCCGAGCGGCTCGCCGCGCGCGGCTGGGAGGTCACGCTGATCGAGCGCCACGCCGCACCCGCGCGCGAAGGCTCGGGCAACCCGTCCGGCCTGCTGCGCCCGCTCCTCAATCTCGAGGACGCCGCCAACGCGCGATTGTCGCGCGCGGCGCTCGGTTACGCGCTGCGCCACATTGCGACGCTCGCCGCAGAGGGCCAGGGCGCGAGCTGGAGCGCGAGCGGCGTGCTGCAGCTCGCGCGCGGCGACGCTCAGGCGGAGCGCTTCGAGCAGATCATCGCCGCGCACGGCTTTCCCGAGGAGTTCGCGCGCCACGTGGACGCGCCTGAGGCCGCGCGCATCGCCGGGCGCGCCGTACGCGGGCCGGGATGGTGGATGCCCGCGTCCGGCTGGGTCGCACCGGAAACCCTGTGCGCCGCCAGCCTCGTCCCGCACGGCGACCGTATCGAGCGGCGTTTCTCGCGCGAAGCGCTGCGTCTCGCCCGCACGCAGGGCGCGTGGCGCGTCGAAGGCGCGGACGGCGCGCTCATCGCCGAAGCGCCGCTGGTGATTCTCGCCAACGCCGCCGATGCGGGCACGCTCCTTCCCGGAACCAGGCTGCCCTTGGAAGCGGTGCGCGGGCAGGTGACTTGCCTGCCGCCTGCGCCCGGGCGGACGCTCGCGGTTCCGGTCTGCGGCGACGGTACGGTCGCGCCCCTGTCTCGAGGCGGGTTCTGCATCGGCGCGACGATGCAGCCCGGCGATCCGTGTCACAGCGAGCGTACCGCCGATCACGCCGAGAATCTCGCGCGCGCCGAATCGCTGCTCCCCGGCTTCGCCAGGGGCGTGGATGCGACGCGTCTGTCGGGCCATGTGGCGTTTCGCGCCACCACGCCGGACCGGCTCCCTCTCGTCGGAGCCCTCCCTGGCGCGGACGGCCTGCACGCCTTGCTCGGCCTGGGCGCGCGCGGTCTCGTATGGGCACCGCTAGCCGCCGAGCTCCTCGCGGCGCAACTCGAGGGCGAACCGATGCCGCTGGAGCGCGAGCTCGTCTCGGCGGTCGAGGCCGGGCGTTTCGGTCCGCTAGAATAGCGGCATGCTGCAACGCCGCCGCGATTCCGCGATCGTCATCCGCGGCGCCCGCCAGAACAATCTCAAGAACCTCTCGCTCGAGATCCCCACGGGCGAACTCGTCGTGGTGACCGGCGTCTCGGGCTCGGGAAAGTCTTCGCTGGTCTTCGACACCCTCTACGCCGAAGGGCAGCGGCGCTACGTCGAGACCTTCAGCCCCTACGCGCGCCAGTTCCTGGACCGCATGGACAAGCCGCAGGTCGACTCGATCGAGGGAATCCCGCCTGCGATCGCCATCGACCAGACCAACCCGGTGCGCACCTCGCGCTCGACCGTCGGCACGATGACCGAGCTGAACGATCACCTGAAGCTGCTGTTCGCGCGCGCCGGGCAGCTCTTTTGCCGCGGCTGCGGGCGGTCGGTGCGGCGCGACACCCCCGGCTCTGTATACGACGAGGTCGCCCGCCGCGCCGGCGCCGCGGGCGATCCGCGCGTCGTCGTCACCTTTCCTGTGGCGGTGCCGAAGAACTTCAAGGAGGAGGAAGTCCAGGCTCTCCTCAAGGCGCAGGGGTACGACCGCATCCATTCGCGCTCGGGCGCGCTGCTCGAGGTGGTGCAGGACCGGATGAAAGTGTCCTCGGCCGAGAAGGCGCGCGTGATCGAAGGCATCGAGGCGGCGATGAAGATCGGCCAGGGCAAGGTCAACGTTCATCCCCTGGACGCGGAAGGCAGGGCGGAGGCGCCCTGGCGTTTCTCATCCGACCTGCACTGTGCCGACTGCGATATCCACTACTCCGAACCGCTGCCGAGCCTGTTTTCCTTCAACTCCCCGCTCGGCGCCTGCGATACCTGCCGCGGCTTCGGACGCGTGATCGGCATCGACTACGGCCTCATCGTTCCGGACGAATCC
>Ga0335084_10008296_pt1 | contig 10346 bp, 8 predicted proteins | sample Lox_Sample_44_FD_206721 | JGI IMG/M metagenome (GOLD analysis project Ga0335084, IMG submission 206721) | Soil microbial communities from Loxahatchee National Wildlife Refuge, Florida, United States - Lox_Sample_4.4 | ecosystem: Environmental > Terrestrial > Soil > Wetlands | place: USA: Florida... | reverse complement strand
TTCGCCGTCTTTGCCCTGCTCGCCGGGTGCGGCCGTCACGAGTCCCCCGAATCGTCCGCCAGTCTGCCGCCTGTCCGCGTGCGCGTGGCCACCGTCCGCGTCGAGGAAATGCCCGGTCTCATTGAGGTCACCGGCACCGTGCGCCCCGTGCAACGGGCGCAGCTCGCCGCCAAGGTGATGGGCGCCATCGCCGACCTGCCCGTCAGCCTGGGGCAGCGCGTCAAGGCGGGCGACCTCCTCGTCCAGATTTCGGCGGGGGAAATCTCCGCCCGCGTGCTGCAGGCGCAGGCCCAGCTCAACCAGGCCCGCCGCGACCTCGACCGCGAGCGCGACCTCCTGGCGAAGAACGCCAGCACCCCGGACATGGTGAAGGGCCTGGAGGATCGCTTCGCCATGGCCGAAGCGATGGAGCGCGAGGCCGAGGTCATGCTCGGCTATGCCACGGTGCGCGCCCCGTTTGACGGCGTCGTCGCCCGCAAGCTGGCGAGCGCCGGCGATCTCGCCGCGCCCGGCCAGCCGCTGCTCGAGTTGGAAGGCACCAGCGAATTCCAGGTCGAGGCCGGCATTCCCGACTCGCTGGCCGCGCGGCTCGCGCCCGGCGCGGAGCTGGCCGTGGCGGTGCCCGCCACCGGCGCCACCTTCACCGGCGCCCTCGTCGAGGTCTCCTCCGCCGCCGACCCCGCGACCCGGACGGTCACGGTCAAGCTCGCGGTGCCCGCTGGCACCCCCGTGGGCTCCGGCCAGTATGCCCGCGTTCAGGTGCCGGGCGCGCCGGTGCGGGCGCTGCTGGCGCCCGCCGCCGCGGTCGCGACCCTGGGCCAGCTGGAACGGGTCTTTGTGGTGAACGATCACCGCGCGGTGCTCCGCTTCGTGAAAAGCGGCGCCACGCGCGGCGCTGCCGGCCAGCAGGACGTGGAGATCCTCGCCGGGCTCGCCGACGGTGACCAAATCGTGGTCAGCCCGCCCGCCGGCCTGCAGGAAGGCCAGCCGCTGGAGATCGCACCATGAGCGACACCCGCGGATCGCCCTTTCCCGATCCCCGGCAGTACGGCTTTGCCGGCCGGATGGCGTCGCTGTTCATCGATTCGAAGCTCACGCCCATCGTCGTGGCGGCCTCGTTGCTGCTCGGGCTGTTTGCCGTGCTCATGCTGCCGCGCGAGGAGGAGCCGCAGATCAAGGTGCCGATGATCGATGTCATGGTCGCCATGCCCGGCGCCAGCGCCGCCGAGGTCGAAAGCCGGGTCACGCGCCCCATGGAGAAACTGCTCTGGGAGATTCCCGGCGTGGAATACATCTACTCCACGGCCAGTCCGGGTGGCGACATGACCATCGTGCGCTTCCGGGTGGGGGAGGATCTGGAGAAGAGCCTGGTCAAGCTCAACCAGAAGCTGCAGACGAATTTCGACCGCATTCCGCTGGGCGTCACGCCCCCGCTGGTCAAGCCGCGCACGATCGACGATGTGCCCATCCTGGCACTGACCTTTCACAGCACGCGCTACGACCACTACCTCCTGCGGCGGCTCGCCGCCCAGGTGGACGACGCGGTGAAGACCATTCCGCAAGTGGCCGAGACCGTCCTCATCGGCGGGAACCGCCGCCAGGTGCGGGTCGAACTGGACCCGCTCCGCCTGGCCTCGCGCAGTCTCAGCACCGCCGCGCTCGTGCCCCTGCTCCAGCAGGCCAACGCCCAGGCCCTTACCGGCACCCAGAGTTTCGCCAATCAGGAGATGCTGTTGCAGACCGGCACCTTCTTCCGCGACGCGCGCGATGTCGGCGACGTCGTGGTCGGCGTGGCGGCCGGCCGGCCGGTCTACCTGCGCGATGTCGCCACGATCGCCGACGGCCCGGAGGAACCGGCGACCTACGTGCTGTACGGGACCGGCGGGCCTGCGGGCGCGGCGACGCCCTCGTCGCCGGAACGCGACCGGGGGAGCGCGTCTCCAGCCGCCGAGGAGGCCGCTGTGACCCTCAGCATCGCCAAGCGGCCCGGGGCCAACGCCGTGGAGGTGGTGGCCGCCGTGATGCGCAAGGTCGATGCGCTCAAGGGCACGTTGATCCCGGCGGACGTGGGGGTGGCCGTGACCCGGGACTACGGCGCCACCGCCAGCGAGAAATCGAACGAGTTGCTCTTCCACATGGCGCTCGCGGTGTTCGGCGTCGCGATCCTCATCCTGCTGTTTCTGGGCTGGCGCGAGTCGCTGGTCGTGATGCTGGCGATCCCGGTGACGCTCGGCCTCACCCTGCTCGTGTTCTATCTCTATGGCTACACCCTCAACCGGATCACGCTCTTTGCGTTGATCTTCTCCATCGGCATCCTGGTCGACGACGCGATCGTGGTGGTGGAGAATATCGTCCGGCACATGGGCCTGCCCAGCTGCCGGCGCAAGCGGCTCATCCAGATCGCCGTGGAGGCGGTGGACGAGGTGGGCAACCCGACGATTCTCGCCACGTGGGCGGTGATCGCCGCCGTGCTGCCGATGGCCTTCGTGAGCGGCCTGATGGGTCCGTACATGCGGCCGATTCCGATCGGTTCGAGTGCGGCGATGCTGTTTTCGCTGATGGTGGCCTTTGCCGTGACACCGTGGGCCGCCCTCAAGGTGTTGCGCGGCCACGCCCGGCCCTCGGACCATGCGGCCGAATTCGTCGACACCACCGCGGCGCGGGAGGACGAGACGGAGGAGGAGGCGATGCCCGACACCGCCTTCACGCGCCTCTACAGCCGCGTGATGCGGCCCCTGCTCCAGCACCGCGGACGCCGCTGGGCGTTTCTCGCGGTGGTCGCCGGTCTCACCGCCGGTTCGCTGGGCCTGGTCGGCATCGGCGCGGTGAAGGTCAAGATGCTGCCGTTCGACAACAAATCCGAGTTCCAGGTCATCCTCAACATGCCCAAGGGCAGCACGCTGGAGCAGACGACCGCGGTCATCCGCGAGATGGCCGCCGCCGTGCGCGGCGAGCCGGAGGTCCGCGATTACGAGGTCTATGCCGGCACGGCGGCGCCCTTCAATTTCAACGGCTTGGTGCGTCATTATTTCATGCGCCGGGGCGCCGATGTCGCCGATCTGCAGGTGAACCTGCTGCCCAAACACGAGCGGAGCGCGCAGAGCCACGACATTGCCCGGCGCGTGCGGCCGCGGCTCGCGGCCATCGCGGCGAAATACGACGCGGCCGTTGCGGTGGCCGAGGTACCGCCAGGGCCGCCCGTGCTGCAGACGCTGGTGGCGGAGATTTATGGGCCGAGTGCGGAGGCGCGGCTCGCCCTCGCTGCCAGGGTGCGCGCCATTTTCCGCGCCACGCCGGGCGTGGTCGACGTCGACTGGTACGTCGAGCGCGAACAGCCGAAGACCATCTTCCGCGTGGACAAGGCCAAGGCGGCGCTGCACGGCCTCACCGAAGCCGCGGTCGCCCGCACGGTGCAGATGGCGGTGCAGGGTTTCCCGGCGACACTGCTCCACGCTCCCCGCGAACGCGAGGACGTCGACGTGGTTCTCGAATTGCCGCGCGCGCTGCGCGCCCGGCCCGACGATCTGCTGGCGCTGCCGGTGCGCTCGGAAATGAACCCGCAGGCGCCGCTCGTGCCGCTGCGCGAGTTGGTCACCGTCGAGACGACCCACGGCGAGCGGAACCTCTATCACAAGAACCTGCAGAACGTGGTCTATGTGACCGGCGACGTGGCCGGCGTGATCGAGAGCCCCGTCTACGCCATCCTGAAGATGAACCGGGACCTGGCACGGCTCGACGGCCGCGAGTTCGGCGGCACGCAGCACCGCGTCGCGATCTACAACGCCGCCATGCCCTTCAGCACGCTCGAACCCGCGATGAAGTGGGATGGCGAGTGGCAGGTGACGATCGAGGTCTTCCGCGACTTGGGCTTGGCCTTTGCCGCGGTGCTCATCCTCATCTACATGCTCATGGTCGGCTGGTTCAAGAATTACTCCACGCCGGTCATCGTCATGACCGTGATTCCGTTCTCGCTGATCGGCGTCCTGCCAGCGCACTGGGCGCTGGGCGCATTCTTCACCGCGACGTCGATGATCGGCTTCATGGCCGGCGCGGGCATTGTCGTCCGCAACTCAATCATTCTGGTCGATTTCATCGAGCTGCGCCTCAGCCATGGCCGGTCGCTGCGCGAGGCCTGCATCGAGTCGGGGGCCGTCCGCTTCCGGCCCATGATGCTCACGGCCTTCGCCGTGGTCATCGGCGGCCTGGTGATTCTCGCCGATCCGATCTTCCAGGGGCTCGCGATCTCGCTGCTGTTTGGCGCCATTGCCTCGCTGCTGGTCAGTCCGCTCGCGGTGCCGCTGATCTACTACATGACGCACTCCCGCAAACATGGGCGGCCGGCGCCGCGCGCACCGGCCGACGAGAACTGCACCGTCACGCCATGAGCTTCCTGAGCCGATTATCTTCCCTGTTGTCCGGCGGCGACGCGCCCGATGTCCGCCGGGTTGCGCCGACCGAAGCGGCCCGGCTCGTGCGCGAGGGGAAGGCCGTGCTGGTCGACGTGCGCGAGCCCGCCGAGTGGGCCGGAGGCGTGGCCAAGAAGGCCGTCCTCCTTCCGCTCAGCGACCTGACCGGATCGCGCCGCCACTGGCAGCCGTTTCTGGGCCAGGTCGACGGGCGCGAGATCATCCTCTACTGCCACTCCGGTTCCCGCTGCGGCCTCGCGGCCCGGATTCTCGCGGGCGAGGGCTTTCGGGTCGCCAACGCCGGCAGTCTCCGCGCCTGGCACCGCGCCGGCCTGCCCGTCTGCCGGCCGAAGCATTTGCGTTGAACGCCCGGCAAACGCTCTTTTCGCCATGAACCACGACCTGATGGATTTCCGTGCCGATGTCTTGGACCAGAGCCAGCGCCTGCCCGTGCTGGTCGATTTCTGGGCGCCGTGGTGCGGGCCCTGCAAAATGCTCGGCCCGGTGCTCGAAAAACTCGCCGCCGAAGCCGCGGGCCGCTGGACGCTGGTCAAGATCAACACCGACGAACACCAGGATCTGGCGGCGCGCTTCGAGATCCGCGGGATCCCCGCGGTGAAGCTGTTCCATCACGGGCAGGTGGTCGCGGAGTTCGCCGGCGCCCGGCCGGAGCCGCAGCTGCGCCGCTGGCTGGAGGAGCAGCTGCCCACCCCGAAACGCGAGGCCATGGCGACCGCCCGCGAACTGCTCCGCGGCGGACGCGCCCGCGAGGCTGCGCAGCTGCTGCAGCCGCTGGCCGAGGCCGACCCGGATGACGACGAACTGGCCGCGCTGGCCGCCCGGGCGCTCGTGTTCAGCGCGCCCAACGAGGCGGTGGCGCTCATTGCCGAGTTGCCGCCCGCCAGCCCGTGGGCGGACACGGCGGCCATGGTGCGCGAATTCGCGCGGCTGTTCGCGAACGCGGGCGAGCCGCCCGCAGCGCGGGCGGCTTCGCCGCTGCGGGAACGCTATGTGGCGGGGATCCTCGCCCTGCGCGCGCAGCGCTACGAGGAGGCGTTGCGCGAGTTCGTCGCCGTGTTGCAGGATCGCCCTGACTTTGACGACGGCCACGCCAGGGCGGCCACGTTGGCGATCTTCAAGCATCTCGGCATGCACCATCCGCTCACCGCGGAATTCTTTCGCGCCTACAGCATGGCGGTGAACGTCTGATCGGACGGTCGATCTCCGGACTCGGCAAGCGCGCCGGTTGGTCCTAGGCTGAGGCTGTTCCTCAACCAAAGGACCTGCCATGGCACTCACTCCCTCCACCATGCTTCCGTGGGGCACGCTGGCGCCGGCCTTCCGCCTCCCTGACGCGGTCAGCGGCCGCCCGGTCGCGCTGGCCGACTTTGCGCAAAAGCCCGCGCTGGTCGTGATGTTCATCTGCAACCACTGCCCGTACGTGCAACACATCCGCGCGGGGCTGGCCGCGTTTGCGCGCGACTACCAGGCGAAAAACGTCGGCGTCGTCGCCATCAGCGCCAATGACGTCGCCGCTTATCCCGAGGACAGCCCGGCGCGGATGAAGGCCGAGGCCAAGGCGGCGGGCTACCCGTTTCCCTACCTCTTCGACGAGACGCAGGCGGTCGCCCAGGCCTACCGGGCCGCCTGCACGCCCGACCTCTACCTCTTCGATCGCGACCGGAAGCTCGTCTACCGCGGCCAGTTCGACGACAGCCGTCCCGGCAACGGCCGGCCGGTGACCGGCGCCGATCTGCGGGCGGCCTGCGACGCCGTGCTGGCCGGGCGGATGCCGGCCGCGGCGCAGACGCCCAGCATCGGCTGCAACATCAAGTGGAAGCCCGGGAACGAGCCGGACTACTACCACTGAGCGCGCGTGCTCGCGTGCGGAGGTGCGCATGGACGCCGATCTCTGGAACCAGCGCTACGCGCGCGAGGATTACGTCTACGGCACGGCGCCGAACGAGTTTGTGGCGGAATCCGCGCCGCGCATCCCGCCCGGGCCGGTGCTGTGCCTGGCCGAGGGCGAGGGGCGCAACGCCGTGTATCTGGCGGCGCGCGGCCACGCCGTGACCGCCGTCGATCAATCGGACGTCGCCCTGGCCAAGGCGCGCCGGCTGGCCGCGGCGCGCGGGGTGATGATCGAGACGGTCGTGGCCGACATCGCGGCGTTCCCCATCACCCCGGGCGCGTGGGCCGGGATCGTGTCGATCTGGGCGCACCTGCCGCCGGCGCCGCGCCGGGAGGTGCATGCCCGGGTCGTGCGCGGGCTGCAGCCCGGCGGAGCGTTCCTGCTCGAGGCCTACACGCCGGCGCAACTGGCGTTCGACACGGGCGGTCCGCGCAGCGTGGAGTTGCTCATGACCGCGGCCCAGTTGCGCGGGGAGCTGGCCGGGCTCGATCTCGAGATCCTGCGCGAGGTCGAGCGGGACGTCCGGGAGGGGACGGCTCACACCGGCCGTGCCGCCGTGGTACAAGTGCTGGCGCGCCGGCCGTGAGCCCGGCGGAAAGGCCAGCAGCAAATGCAATCGGCACCATAATCGTTCTTAACAAAGCAAAACACGCTTTGTCGCGGGGCCCGGGATGCCTCAGATTGAGACCATGGACGTGCTCTGGCTCTCGCGCCTCCAGTTCGCGCTGACGGCGACGTTCCATTATCTGTACCCGCCGTTGAGCATCGGGTTGGGTGTGCTGCTGGTCGTGGTCGAGGGACTGTGGCTCAAGACGCGCCGGCCGCTCTATCACCAGATGGCGCGCTTCTGGACCAAGGTCTTTGCGCTCACCTTTGCCGTCGGGGTGGCCACCGGCATCGTGATGGAGTTCGAGTTCGGGACGAACTGGGCCGCCTACTCGCGCTACGTGGGCGACGTGTTTGGCAGCGCACTCGCAGCCGAGGGCATCTTCGCGTTCTTCCTCGAGTCGGGGTTCCTGGCGGTGCTGCTGTTTGGGTGGGACAAAGTCGGTCCGAAGATGCATTTCTTCTCGACCTGCATGGTCGCGCTGGGCGCGCACTTCAGCGCCATTTGGATCGTGGTGGCCAACTCGTGGATGCAGACGCCCGCGGGCTTTCACATTGTGGGATCGGGTCTGACGGCGCGGGCGGAGATCACCGATTTCCGGGCCATGGTATTCAACCCGTCCGCGATGGACCGGCTCGCCCACACGCTCATGGGGGCCTGGCAGGCCGGCGCGTGGCTGATGGTCAGTGTGGGCGCGTGGTATCTGCTGCGCCGGCGGCATCGCGAGTTCGCGCTGACTTCGGTGAAGATCGGGCTCGCGCTCGCCGCGGTGGCCGCGCTGCTCTCGCTGTTCACCGGGCACGAGAGCGCGAAGGGCGTGGCGGTGAACCAGCCGGCCAAGCTCGCGGCGTTCGAGGGCCTCTGGCAGACCGCGCCGCGGGCGCCCCTGCATGTAGTCGGCTGGGTTGACGAAAGGCGCGAGCGGACGCGCGGGCCGGAGCTCCCAGGCTTGCTGAGCTGGCTGGCGTACGGCGACACCGGGCGCGCGGTGAAGGGCTTGCGCGATTTTCCCCGCGACGAGCGCCCGCCGGTGAACTTCAGCTTCCAATTATTCCACCTCATGGTGACGGTGGGCTGCGCGATGATCGGCCTGGCCGCCTGGGCGGCGGTCGCCCTGTGGCGCGGACGGCTCGAGCAATCGCGCCTGCTGCTCGGGTTGCTGACCCTGTCGGTACTGGGTCCCCAGATCGCGAACCAGGCCGGGTGGTGGGCGGCGGAGGTGGGGCGGCAGCCGTGGATCGTCTACGGCCTGCTGCGCACGGTCCAGGGCTTGTCGCCGGTGGTCACCGCGGGGCAGGTCGCCGCCTCCATCGCGATGTTCACCCTCGTCTATCTCCTGTTGTTTGCGGTCTTCGTCTTTCTGCTCAACGAGAAGATCCGGCACGGTCCGGACGATGGCGACCTGCAGCCGGCCGGCAAGTGGGCGCTGAGCCTCAAATCAGTCACCGGAGACGTCGGATGAACGTTGGCCTTGCTCAGAACACCGCGCGGTCATTGCGAGGAGCCCCGCCGCCGCGGCGGGGCGACGAAGCAATCCAGCTGGATCGCCACGGCCCCGGCGAGCGGGGCCTCGCGATGACCCGGGGAGAGGGGCGACTGCCATGAGCTTCGGCGCCCTGGATCTGCCGACAATCTGGTTCGCCCTGGTGGGCGTGTTGTTCACCGGCTACGTGATGCTCGACGGTTTCGACCTTGGGGTGGGCGTGCTCCACCTGTGGGCGGTGCGCCGCGACGAGGACCGGCGCGTCTTCCTCAACGCCATCGGCCCGGTGTGGGACGGCAACGAAGTGTGGCTGGTCACGGGCGGCGGCGCGCTCTTTGCCGCGTTTCCCGCCGTCTACGCCACGGTGTTCTCCGGCTTCTATCTCGCCTTCATGGCGCTGCTGTGCGCGCTCATCTTCCGGGCGGTGGCGATCGAGTTTCGCAGCAAGCATCCCGCGCCGCGCTGGCGGGCTTTTTGGGATGCCGGCTTCGCGGGCGGCAGCCTGTTCTCCAGCCTGCTGATCGGGGTGGCCATGGGCAACCTCGCCTGGGGCGTGCCGCTCGACCCGCGCGGCGAATTCGCCGGGAGCTTCCTCGGGCTGCTCCATCCGTACGCGCTCCTGATGGGGGTGACCACGGTGGCGCTCTTCGCGATGCACGGAGCGATCTTCCTGGTGCTGAAGACCGAAGGGGAACTCCAGGCGGCGGTGCGCCGGTGGGTGAACCCGCTGATCATCGCCTTCATCCTCGCCTACGTCATCCTGACACTGGCGACGCTGCTCTACGTGCCGCACATCACGGAGGCCTTCCGCCGCGAGCCGTGGTTCTTTGGCGTGGTGGTCGCCGTGGTGCTGGCGATCGCCAACATTCCCCGCGAGGTCAACCACGGACGCGAATTCCTCGCCTTCGTGTCGTCGTGCGGGGCCATGGCCGGCCTGATGGCGATCTTCGGGATCGGCATGTACCCCCACCTGGTCTTCTGCCACACCGCGCCGGCGCACAGCCTGACGATCTTCAACGCCGCCTCCTCGCCGAAGACCCTCGGCATCATGCTGACGATCGCGCTGATCGGCGTGCCGCTGGTGCTCGCGTACAGCGCCAGCATCTACTGGATCTTCCGCGGCAAGGTGAAGCTCGACCGGATGAGCTATTGAACACCGCGCGGGAATAAGCGGAACGCGCCGGGTCTCTGCCAACCGTGCGCCCCGGGTTGGTCGTCGTCCTGTTCTGTGCGGTGGGCGCCGCGGCTGCCGCCGCCGAGGTGGTGTTCGCCAGCGGCGCGGTGCCGACTGCCCTCATTGAGCTGTTCACCAGCGAGGGCTGCAGCAGTTGTCCGCCGGCGGAACGCTGGCTGGCGGACCGCCGGGCCGATGCGGGTTTGTGGCGCGATTTCGTGCCGGTGGCCTGGCACGTGACCTATTGGGACCAACTGGGCTGGCCCGACCGCTGGGCTCAGCCCGCCTTCACGGAGCGGCAGCGCGCCTATGCCGAGGCGTGGCGCCGCGACTCCATGTACACCCCGTGCTTCGTGCGCGACGGCCGGGAGTGGCAGCCGGGCCGGGCCGCTGGCCCGCCAAGACCAGCCGGGGTCTTGCAGGCGAGCTACGACATCGCGACGGGGGATCTGGCGGTAGTCTTCCGTCCAGCGGTCGCGCCGGGACGCGCGCTCGAGGTCCATGCCGTCCAACTCGGCGGCGGCCTGGTGTCGTCGGTGCAAGCCGGCGAGAACGCGGGCGTCACGCTGCAGCACGAATTCGTGGCGCTGGCCGTGCAGCACGGCGAACTCGGCCTTCAGGGCGACGCCTATCACGCGGCGTTGCATCTCCCGATTGCCGCCGATTCCGCGATACCCCGCCGGGCCCTCGCAGTGTGGGTCACGCGCCGGGGCGAACTCACGCCGCTGCAGGCGACCGGCGGCTGGCTCGAGCCTTGAGACGCG
>Ga0335084_10008292_pt1 | contig 10347 bp, 6 predicted proteins | sample Lox_Sample_44_FD_206721 | JGI IMG/M metagenome (GOLD analysis project Ga0335084, IMG submission 206721) | Soil microbial communities from Loxahatchee National Wildlife Refuge, Florida, United States - Lox_Sample_4.4 | ecosystem: Environmental > Terrestrial > Soil > Wetlands | place: USA: Florida... | reverse complement strand
CGTACAGGAAGCCGGACGCGCCTCCCACCAGAAGCGTGGGCGTGAACACGCCGCCCGGGCTGCCGGACGAGACCGACGCCGTGGTCGCCAGCATCTTCCCCACCAGGAGGAGCGCCACGAAGCCGAGTGCGAGCTTGGCGTCGAGCAGCGCGTTGAGCGGCTCGTAGCCGTTGCCGGCGACTTCGGGCGCGAGCGCGATCCAGAGGCCGGCGAGGGCGCCGCCGAGCGCGGGGCGCCAGGGCAGGCCGAGGCGGGAGCGCTCGAACCAGTCCTCGCCCAGCGAGAGCACGCGCATGAACGCCTGCGCGGCGAGCGCCGTGAACACGCCCAGCCCCGCGAACGCGAGCAGCTCGCCGGGCACGTGGATGCCGAACGCGCGCTGGCCGTAGATCGGGCCTTCGCCGGCGACGAGCCGCGTGAGCGCGGTCGCGACGACCGTCGCGACCACCGCGGGCAGGATCGCGTCGAGCACCACCACGCCCGTCACCACCTCGAGCACGAACAGCACCGCCGCGAGCGGCGTGTTGTACGCGGCCGAGAAGCCGGCGGCGGTGCCGGCCGCGATCAACAGCCGCGCGCGCTCGGGCGTCACGCCGAACCGCGCGGCGACCCAGTCGCCGGCCGCGCCGCCGAACTGGATCAGCGGGCCTTCGCGGCCGAGCGAGCCGCCGGACGCGATCGCCAGCCACGCCGCCGCCGACTTCAGCAGGGTTACGCGCATCGACAGGTGCACGCCGCCGAGCACGACGGCCTCCATCACGTTCGATACTCCGCCGCCGCCGCGGGCGCGGCGGACCAGGATGCCGAGCGCGCCGGCGCAGAGGCCGCCGAACGCCGGCAGCGCCACCCGCGCCCACACCGGCAGGGCGCGCATCGCGCTCACCACGTCGCTCGCGCCCGCCAGCTCGCGCATCGCGAAGCCCAGCGACAGCCGGAAGCCGATCGCGAACGCGGCGGCGAGCACCGCGACCAGGAGCACGGCGAGGCCGAAGCGCCAGCGCTCCACCCACCCAGGCGAGCCCGAAGTCACGCGCGCACTCTATCATCGGGCCCCGAGGGGGAGGCCATGCGCGCTGGCACGACCGCCGTGCTCTGGATCTGGCTCGCGCTCGCGGCGTGCGCGAGCGCGCCGCCGCTGCGGGTCGGCACGAGCGGCGACTACGCGCCCTTCTCGAAGGACGGCGCGGGCTTCGACGTCGACGTCGCGCGCCGGTTCGCGGCCGAGCAGGGGCGCGCGCTCGAGCTCGTCCCGTTCCAGTGGCCCGAGCTCGCGCCCGCGCTCGCGCGCGGCGACTTCGACGTGGCGATGAGCGGCGTCACCTGGCGCCCCGACCGCGACGTGCACGGCTGGCTCTCGCTCGCGATCGGGCAGGGCGGTCCGTGCTGGATCGGCGAGGCCGAGCCGACCGTGGTGGGCGTGAACAAGGGCGGCGTGCTCGAGGTCTTCGCGCGCGCGCGCTTCCCGCAGGCGCGGATCGTCACCACGGACGACAACGCGGCGCTGCCGGGCCTGCTCGCCTCGGGTCAGGTCGAGGCGATCGTGACCGACAGCTTCGAGATCGCCGACTTCCGCCGGCCGGGCGACACTTCGCTGTGTGTGGCCGAGACCTATCGCAAGGTCTACTGGGTGGCGCCGGCGCGGGCCGAGGCGCTGGGCCCGGCCCTCGACGCCTTCCTGCGCGCGCACGAGCCGGAGCTGCAGGGCCTCCGCGCGAAGTGGTTCGGGGCGCCGCTCCCGCGCGACGGCACCGACGAGCTCTGCGACCTGGTCGCGCGCCGGCTCGAGCTGATGGACGCGGTCGGCGCGTGGAAGCGCGCGCACGACAAGCCGATCGAGGACCCGGCGCAGGAGGCCCGCGTCCTGGACGCGGTGGCGGCGCGGGCGCGCGCGCTCGGCCTCGACCCGGCCAGCGTGCGCGCGCTGTTCCAGCTGGAGATCGAGCTGGCCAAGCGCATCCAGCGCAGCGCGCGGCCGGCGCCGCACACGCTCGACCTCGACACCGAGCTGCGTCCCGCGCTCGCCCGGCTCTCGGACCGCCAGCTCGAGGCGCTGGCGCGCTCGGCGCCCGTGCCCGAGGCCTCCTTCGATGCCACGGCCCTGGCGCCGCTGGCTGCGCTGCTCGAGCCGGCCGAGCTCGCCGCGTTGCGAACGGCCCTCGGCGCGGTGAAGCGCGCGAACTAGGCGTTGCCGAACTGCCCGGGCGGGAGGACAATCCGACTGTCTGGGGGCGAGGAGGAGGCCGAGATGGGCCTGATCGCGGAGCTCCTGCACAAGCGCACGCCCGTGGTGCACATCGTCAGCCCGCAGCAGCCGGTGATCGACGCGGTTGCGCTGATGGCGGCGCGGCGCGTCGGCGCCGTGCCGGTGGTGGAGGCGGGCTGCCTCGTCGGCATCTTCAGCGAGCGCGATCTGCTGCGCCGCGTGGTAGCGGTGGGCCGCTCGTCGGAGAAGACGGCGATCGCGGAGGTCATGACACCGGATCCCGTCACCGCCAGCCCGGGCGACGAGCGCGCCTTCGCCGTGCTCAAGATGGAGCAGATCGGCTGCCGCCACCTGCCGATCGTGCAGCACGGCGCCGTGGTCGACATGCTCTCGATCCGCGACCTGCTCTTCGGCGAGCTCGAGGAGCGCTCCGAGGCGGTCGAGTCGCTGCGCCGGTACATCGGGGGCAGCTACTAGGCTATCGTCAGCCTTCCCATGCGGCTGGCGCTGGCGCAGATCAACACCACGATCGGGGACTTCGCGGGAAACCTCCGCAAGATCCGCGAGGCGGCCGCGCGCGCGCAGCGGGAAGGCGCCGACGTGGTCGTGCTGCCCGAGCTGGCGGTGTGCGGCTACCCGCCCGGCGACCTGCTCGAGCGCCCGTCCTTCCTGCGCGATCAGACCAAGGCGCTCGACGAGCTGTCCGCGGCCTCGCGCGAGATCGCGATCCTGACCGGCGCGGTGCTGCCCGCGCCGCAGGGCGCGCCGAAGCGGCTGTCGAACGCGGCCGTCCTCTTCGACCGCGGCGAGATCGCGCACGTGCAGACCAAGACGCTGCTGCCGACCTACGACGTGTTCGACGAGTCGCGTTACTTCCTGCCGGCGAGCGAGCGGCGCGTGTTCGAGTTCCGCGGCCGGCGCGTCGGCATCGCGATCTGCGAGGACGTGTGGAGCGGCAAGTTCTGGGGCGCGCGCCGGCCGTACCCGGTCGACCCCGTCGAGGAGCTGGCGGCGCGCGGCGCCGAGGTGATCTGGACCATCTCGGCCTCGCCGTGGAACCAGGCCAAGATGGCGCTGCGCGAGGCCATGCTGCGCGACGCCGCGCGCCAGCACCGCGTGCCGATCGTGTTCGTGAACCTGGTCGGCGGCAACGACGAGCTGATCTTCGACGGCACGAGCTTTGTCGTCGACGCCGACGCGCGCGTGGTCGCGCGGCTCGCGCGCTTCGCCGAGGACTTCGCGGTGCTCGACCCGTTCGCGACCGGAAGGCCCGAGCTGCCGCCGCTCGAGCCCGACGCCGAGCTGCTCGAGCGCGCGCTCGTGCTCGGCATCCGCGACTACCTGGGCAAGCTCGGCCTGCGCCGCGCGGTGATCGGGCTGTCCGGCGGGATCGACTCCGCCGTCACCGCCGACCTCGCGGTCCGCGCGCTCGGCGCCGAGAACGTCGCGGGCCTGCTCATGCCCGGGCCGTTCTCGTCCGAGCACTCGATCACCGACGCCGAGGCGCTCGCGCGCAACCTCGGGATCGAGGCGCGCACCGTGCGGATCGACTCGATCTACAAGGACTACCTCGAGCAGTTCCGCAGCCTGTTCGGCCCGCGCGAGAGTTACGGCCTGACCCAGGAGAACGTGCAGGCGCGCATCCGCGGTGCCCTGCTCATGGCGGTGTCGAACGCCGAGGACCGGATCGTCCTGGCCACCGGCAACAAGAGCGAGCTCAGCATGGGCTACACCACGCTGTACGGCGACCTGGTCGGCGGGCTCGCGGTGCTCGGCGACGTGCTGAAGCGCGACGTGTACGCGCTCGCGCGTCACGCCAACCGCGCCGGCGCGCGCATCCCGCGCGGCTCGATCGAGAAGCCGCCCTCGGCGGAGCTCGCGCCGGGCCAGAAGGACAGCGACAGCCTGCCGCCGTACCCGGTGCTCGACGAGGTGCTGCACCAGGCGATCGAGCTCGGCCTGCCCGGCGACGAGATCGAGCCGCCCGCGGGGGCGTCCCGCGAGACGGTCGCGTGGATCCTCCGCCAGATCGACCGCAACGAGTACAAGCGCCGCCAGGCGCCGGTGGTGCTGCGCGTCTCCCAGAAGGCGTACGGCTCGGGCCGGCGCATTCCGATCGTGCACCGCAGCGGCTGGGGCGTCTGAGCGCCGTGGCGCGGCGCGCGCGGGCGGCGGCGGCGCTCGCGCTGCTCGCCTGCGGCTGCGCCTGGCTGCGCCCGCGCGCCGAGGCGCGCGACCTCCCCACCTGGAAGCGCCAGGCGGAGGCGCTGCGCGAGCTCGCGTTCACCCAGGAGGTGAACGTGCGCTGGATCCCGCGCGCCGAGATGCCCGCCGTGCTGCGCGCCGACGCCGGCGACCTGCTCGATCCCGGCTTGAACGCGCGCGCGCGCGACGGCTACGCGGCGATCGGGCTCTTGCCGCCCGACATCGACCTGGCGGAGGAGCTCGTGAAGCTGACCGCGCGCGAGGCGGCGGGCATCTACAGCCCGCGCGCGCGCACGCTCTTCATCGTCGACCCCGCGAGCGAGCCCGACCAGCCCGACATGCTCGAGCCGGTCGTGGTGCACGAGCTGGTCCACGCGCTGCAGCACCAGCACTTCCCGACGCCGATGAACCTGATGTCGGCGCTGCGCAAGCACGACGACGTGACGACCGCGCTCTCGGCGCTGCTCGAGGGCGACGCGTCGCTGACCATGTTCGGGACGATGTCGCCGGCCGCGCGCTCGCTGGCGGTGGCCGAGAAGGCGCGCCCGCTGCTCTACGCCGAAGCGGCCAAGCCGGGCAGCGAGCTGGCGCTGGCGCCGCGCTTCCTCGCCGTCTCGCTCGTCTTCCCGTACGCGGAGGGAACCGTGCTGGCGGCGCAGCACTTCGAGGACGCCGGCAACGCGGGGCTCGACGCCGCACTGCGCGACCCGCCGCTCTCGACCCTGCGCGTGCTCCACCCGGAGCAGCGCGCGCCGGTCGAGTTCGTGCGGCTGCCGCTCGACGGCCTCGCCGCGCACGGCGCGCCGTCACAGTGCGGTGTCGGCAGCGAGAACACGGTGGGCGCGAGCGCTCTGGCCGTGCTCCTGTCGGAGAGCGCGGAGCCGGGCGACCCGCTGGTGGCCGAGTGGCGCGGCGACCGCTTCGCGCAGCTCGACTGCGGCGGGAAGTGGGAGCTCGTCTGGTTCACGCGCTGGAGCAGCGCGGGCGCCGCTCGGGGCTTCGCCGAACGCTATCGGGCGCTCGCGCCCGCGATCGCCGCGCGCACGCCGCTCTCCGGCCCGGCCGAGGTCGTGGTCGCCGGGCGCGACGCGCTCGTCGTCACGCCGGGGCTGCGCGCGCAGGCTGACTGGCTGCTCTCCGCGAGCGAGGTGCGCGGCTACGGCTCGTTCGGCGACTGGCTCGCGGGCGGCTGCTTCCCCGAGCGCGAGTGCCCGTCGCCTGCCGCGGCCGAGTGAGCGGGATTCCGGTACACGTCGAAGCTTCGCAGCGACTCGACCCGCGGCCAGCCCGTGCGCACGCGCTCGACGACGTCGAGCTCGTAGCTGCCGTCGGGCCGCGCCGCCGCGCGCTCGACGAGCGCGTACTCGGCTCTCGTCGCGAGCGCGCGCTCGACCCAGGCGCGCTGCCCCGCGAGCTCTACGGGATTCAAGAGGTCGAGCGGCAGCGGGTTGTCGATCCCGAGCGCGAAGTGTGCGAGCGGGATGCCCGGCAGCACCGCGAGTCGATCGCCGTAGCGCGCGCGGGCGGCGACGAGCTCGCGCCAGCGCGCCTCCGCCTCGGGGCTCGCGCGCAGGTGCGACAGCTTCGGGGCGAGCCCGTCGAGCGGCAGCGACGGCAGCCCCGCGACCGTATCGCGCCCGTGCGGACCGTGCAGGTAGACGAGGGCGAACGTGACGGCGCCGCCCACTGCGAGCAGCCACTGCAACACCGGAACGTGTCGCGCGCGCAGCTGGGCCGCGCTGAAGTAGAGCAGCGCGAACAGGAGCGGCGCCGCGAACAGCGACGGCCCCTGTCGGCCGTAGCTGATCCCCGAGCACCAGCCCACGAACAAGAGCGCCGCGAGCACCAGTCCCTCCGCGCGCCGCCCGCGCACGAGCGCGCTCGCCGCCACGTACGCGCCGAGCCACATCGCGACCTGCGGGTTGTAGCTCGAGGCGAGCGGCAGGAACGGCCGGTTCGCGGGCGCGAACGCGCGCGCGAGCGCCGTCGCGAACAGCGCCGCGATGCCGACCGCGACGGCGAGCCCGGGATCGACGTGCCAGCCGCGTCGCGCGCCGAGCCGCGCCGCAGCGAAGCCGAACGCGAGCGCGACCAACACCTGCGCCGGCGAGCAGTTCAGATACGGCGCGATCCCCGACGCGGCGAAGCCGCCGCCGCGTCCCAGCGGCTGCGTGGTCTGCGCGAGGAACGCGGGCAACAGGCCGGTGAGCGCCAGCCCGGCGAGCACCGCGCTGATGCCCAGGCCGATCCAGAGCGCCGCGCCCAGCGCCGCGCCGCGCCCATGCAAGAGCCCCGCGAAGACCGGCCCGAGCAGCGCGACGGGATAGAACGACTGCTTGCTGAGTGCAGCCAGCACGAGCGACAGCGACCCCAGCGCGAGCGTCACCGCGCCCCCACCGCGCGCCAGCAATGCCACGCCGACCGCCGCGAAGAGCAGCCCGTCGACCGTGTGCCACGCCATCGGCGGGAAGTCGTGCGCGGAGAACACGAACGAGGCCGACGCGAGCAGGTAGCGGTCGATCGCGCGCGCGTCGGGGTCGCCGCGGAACACTCGCAGCAGCGCGTCGGTCGAGACGAGCGACGTGGCCGCGACGAACAGGTAGAACCCGATCCGCCCCGCCAGCACCTGCAGCGCGCTCGGCACCACCAGGAGCGGCAGCGCGTGGAGCAGGATCGACAGCGGCGGCCGCGCCGACGCGAAGTCCAGGTAGGGGATCTCGCCGCGCACCACCCGCCACGCGCCCGCCAGCACGAAGCCCTCGTCCACATCCGAGATCCCGCGCGTCGCGAAGATCAGGACATACGCGACCGGCAGCGCGAAGAAGAGCATCGGCGCGAGCCAGCTCCCCTCCCGGACCGCCTGACCTTCAGCGGTGTCGGACGCCACCCGCACATGATGCCATGCTGCCTCCGCAGCACTAGCGGGTCGCCTGCGCTCGGCCCCGCACTCCCCCCCAGAGCCCGAAGGCCAGGATCCACGCCAGAGTGAGTGATGCGCCGAGCTGCATGTTCATCGGGCCGCCCGGCTGGGTGAAGCCCGTGGAGCCGAAGATCGTCACCGTCTCGACGGCCTGCTCCACGAATGCGACCGCTCCGAGAGCGCCAAGCCAGCGGGGGAGGCCCACGCGGCCGCCTAGTGCGAGCAGCGTGACCGGTGCCATCATCGTCGTGGTTGCAGAGGTCAGGACCGGACCGTAGAACACGGCGACGTCCAGCAAGGCACGGGCGTTCGCAGGATCCATCGTGGCCGCGTGCAGCGCCAGGCCACCGAAGAACCAGCTGAAGACCGCAGTGGAGCCCGCAACGAGGAGTGCTCCGAACAGGAACACGTCGCGGTGCGGCTCCGGAAGCAGCCGGCGCAGCAGCGCAACCATGACTGCGAATGGCGGAGTCGAGACGGTCAGCGCCCACACGCTCCAGCGCATGGCGTCGGCGTGTTCGCGGAACCAAGTCACGACTTGATCCCCCGTCTCCATGGCAGCCGGGAGCGTTCCCGACGTGGACAGGGCAACCCCGAGCGCGACGCCGTAGGCCAGAGTGGCTCCGATGAGTGTGCGCGACTGCACGTCCCGCCCTCCTTCGCTTTGCGCGTCGAAGACGATCTCGGCGCGGTGGAGGATAGCCGACCTCCAATGGATCTGTTCGGGCGAGGGCTCTGCGACGGGCGCCCAAGACCCGGCCACGACGGCTACGGTCTACGAGGGACCTAGGCCGGCAGCGCGCCCGCGGCTAGAGTCCTTCGCACCGTGGAGCGCTTCTCGCACCGTTCTCGCACCAAGAGGCCGTCTGGCGGCGAACGACGCGAGCTAGCCATGCGGAATTCTTACACGCGCCCGTAGCTCAGCTGGATAGAGCGGGGGACTTCTAATCCCCAGGTCGGAGGTTCGATTCCTCCCGGGCGCGCTCCGAAGCCGAGACCGGATCCGCGCGTTGCGCAGCGCGTCTGCGTCTCGGATCGAGTTGTTGGCGACTACTTGCTTTCGTCTCCTGGAAGAGGAAGTCACTCGCACACTAGGCCCTGTCCGAGTCTCTGCCCTGGTGAGGCGATAGCCTGGTGAGGCCGCCGGTCGCATGGGGCCAGGCATGGACCGCCACATGCAGCCTAAGGTACTCTTGGGTCGGTGCTTCCTACCGGGGCACTGACGTTCGCCCCGTGAGGGGGATGCATGGCCACACACGAGCGCGGGTCGGAGGGACCGCGCGCGAGGTGCGTGAGCTGCAGCGCGGAACTGCCGTCGGACGCGCTGTTCTGTCCCGGCTGTGGTGTGGGACTCGCCTTGGAGTGCGCCGCATGCGCGACCTCGAACGCTCCCGGCAGCCGCTTCTGCAAGCGCTGCGGTCAGCCGCTCGCGGCGACGGAGCGAAGCGCCCCCGAACCGCCCGCTGACTCGGCCGAGCGTCGGCAGCTCACCGTGATGTTCTGCGACCTGGTGGGAAACACCGAGCTCTCGACGCGGGTGGACCCCGAGCAACTCCGAGAGGTCGTGCGCGCCTACCAAGGGGCGGCGGCCGAGGCGATCGGCCGCTTCGAAGGTCACATTGCCCAGTACCTGGGCGACGGTCTGCTGGTCTACTTCGGCTATCCCCTGGCTCACGAGGATGATCCGCAGCGCGCCGTGCGCGCCGGACTGGCGATCGTGGATGCGATGCGGACGGTTGGTGAGTTGCACGAGCGCGAGTGGGGCTACTCGCCGGCGGTCCGGATCGGGATTCACACGGGGCCGGTGGTCGTCGGCGACGTGGGCAGCGGGGCGAGGCACGAGCAGATCGCGCTCGGTGAGACTCCGAATCTGGCCGCGAGGCTGCAAGCCGTGGCCGAGCTCGGCGCGGTGGTGATCAGCGACGCCACGCATCGACTTCTGCGGGGACGTTTCCTCTGTCAGGACCTCGGCACCCAGATCCTGAAGGGCATCGCCAGGCCGATTCAGATCTACCGCGTCGTCGGCGAGAGCCAGGACGCTCCGCGTGAGATCGCGGCGCCAAGCCAGCGAGCGCTCTTCGTCGGAAGGGAGCAGGAGCTCGGACTGCTCGTGAGCCGATGGACGCTCGCCCACGACGCGGGACAGGTCGTGCTGCTCAGCGGCGAGCCGGGCATCGGGAAGTCGCGGCTCGTCCAGGCACTCCGCGAGCACGTCGTCCGCGACGCTCATGCACGCTGGGAGTGTCGCTGCTCACCGTATCACCAGCAGAGCGCTCTCCGTCCCTGGATCGAGATGGCCGAGCGGGGGCTCGAGTTCGCGCAAGGCGACGATCCGGCGGAGCGCCTGCAGAAGATCGAGGCAAGCCTGGCGCGCTTCGGGCTCACGGATCAAGAGACCATCGATCTCTGGGCCACGCTGCTCTCGGTTCCCCGGGCCGACGACCACCCGCCCCTCGCCATGACTCCGCGGCAACTGCGGCAGAAGACCTTCGACGCGATCGCCCGGCTGCTCTTCTCGACGGCCGCTCAGACGCCCGTGCTGCTGGTCGTGGAAGATCTGCACTGGGCGGACCCCTCGTCGCTTCAGCTCCTCGGCATCCTGATCGACCAGGTACCGACCGCGCAGGTGCTGATCCTGCTGACCGCGCGCCCCGAGTTCCGGGCGCCCTGGGGGTCGCGCTCGCACGCGACGCTGACGGCGCTCGGACGTCTGAGCCGGCCCAAGACGCGGGAGATGATCGAGCAGCTCATGGGCGAGCGTTCGCTCCCCGAGCAGGTGCTCGACCAGCTCGCAGCCCGAAGCGACGGGGTTCCCCTGTTCGCCGAGGAGTTGACCAAGACGGTGCTCGAAGCGGTCGCGCTCTCCGGCGACGAGCGCGCGCGGACGCTCCCTGGGTCGCTATCCGTCCCCGTCACGCTGCAGGACTCGTTGATGGCGCGGCTCGATCGGCTTGGAGAGGCCAAGGCGGTTGCGCAGCTGGGGGCCACGATCGGCCGGCAGTTCTCCTACCGGCTCCTC
>Ga0335084_10008291_pt1 | contig 10347 bp, 9 predicted proteins | sample Lox_Sample_44_FD_206721 | JGI IMG/M metagenome (GOLD analysis project Ga0335084, IMG submission 206721) | Soil microbial communities from Loxahatchee National Wildlife Refuge, Florida, United States - Lox_Sample_4.4 | ecosystem: Environmental > Terrestrial > Soil > Wetlands | place: USA: Florida... | reverse complement strand
GCATGCTTGCGACCGTGATGAACGCGCTCGCCATGCAGAACGCGCTCGAGCAGCTGGGCGTGCATACGCGAGTACAGTCCGCTATCACCATGACGGCCGTGTGCGAGCCGTATATCCGGCGCCGGGCCCTCCGGCATATGGAGAAGGGGCGTGTCGTCATCTTCGCCGCCGGCACCGGCAACCCGTTCTTCACGACCGACACTGCGGCAGCGCTGCGCGCCTCCGAGATGGGCTGCGACGTGCTGCTCAAGGGCACCAAAGTCGACGGCGTCTACAGCGCCGATCCCCGCAAGATTCCCGATGCGCAGCGCTACGAGCGGCTCACCTATCTCGAGGTGCTGTCGCGCGACCTTAAGGTCATGGACGCCGCCGCCGTCTCGCTTGCGCGCGAAAACCGCATCCCCATTCTCGTATTCTCGATTCAGCAAGAGGGAACCTTCGCCGACGTGATCGGCGGCAAGGGTCGGTTCACAATCATCAAAGACGAGGGCTAGGACCGTGTCTGGGGCTGAAATGAGTGAGATCAAGCGCCGCATGGATGGCGCGCTCGAAGCGCTGCGGCGGGAGTTCGCGGGCTTGCGGACGGGGCGGGCCTCCGTCCATCTGCTCGATCCCGTGGTGGTGAAGGCCTACGGCAACGAGATGCCGCTGGTGCAGGTGGGCACCGTCAACGTGCCGGAGCCGCGCATGATCACGGTGCAGGTCTGGGACCGCAGCCTGGTCTCGGCCGTGGAGCGGGCGATCCGCGACGCCGGCCTCGGCGTCAACCCGATGTCCGACGGTCAGCTCGTGCGCGTGCCGATCCCCGAGCTCAGCCAGGAGCGCCGGCAGGAGCTGACCAAGATCGCCCACAAATATGCCGAGCAGGCGCGCGTCGCCATCCGCAACGTGCGGCGCGACGGCATGGACGCGCTCAAGAAGCTCGAGAAGGACCACAAGATCTCCCAGGACGAGCACCGCCAGCGTTCCGACGACGTGCAGAAGGCCACCGACCAGCACATCAAGACGGTCGACGAGGCGCTGGCGCAGAAGGAAAAGGAGATCATGCACGTCTGATGGAGGCGGTCCCGTCATCGGCCGGTGGGCGCCCGCCGCTGCATGTCGCCATCATCATGGACGGCAACGGGCGGTGGGCGAAGGCGCGCGGGCTGCCGCGCACGATCGGCCACCAGCGCGGAGCGGAGGCTGTGCGCCGCACAGTGATGGGAGCCGCCGAACTCGGCATTTCCCACCTCACTCTGTTCGGCTTCTCCTCCGAGAACTGGAAGCGGCCGGCCGCGGAGATCGACGATCTCATGGCGCTGCTCCGATTCTATCTGCGCAGCGAGATCGCCGAGCTCCATCGCAACGGCGTGCGCATCCGCGTCATCGGCGACCGCGACCGGCTGGCCGACGACATCGTCGCGCTCATCGACGAAGCAGAGACCCGCACCCGCGACAACGCGCGCCTCAATCTCGCCGTCGCCCTCAGCTATGGCGGTCGTGCTGAAATCGCACGCGCGGCGCGGCGTCTGGCGCAGGCCGTCGAAGCGCGCCGACTGGCGGCCGACGACATCGACGAAACGGCGTTCGCACACCAGCTCCTGACCGTCGACATGCCCGACCCTGATCTCGTCATACGCACCAGCGGCGAAAAGCGCATCAGCAACTTCCTGCTCTGGCAGTCGGCCTATGCGGAGCTGGTGTTCATGGATCGCCTGTGGCCCGACTTCACGAAGGACGATCTCGAGGATGCGATCCGCGAGTTCCGCCGCCGCGACCGCCGCTACGGTGCCGCCCGCTGACGCGCGCGCCGTTCGGACGCGGGTCGTCTCGGCTCTGATCCTGGCGCCGACGGCGCTCGTTCCGGCCTATCTCGGGCCGCCGGTCTGGGACGTGCTCGTCGCTGTCATGGGCGCGCTGATGGCCTGGGAGTGGGCGCGGCTGTGTGACGGCGGACGGCTGTCGCGTGTCGGTGCGTCGTCCATAGCGATCTCGCCCCTGGCCGTGGCTGTCGGCCTGTTGTCGGGGATCGTGCCGGCGCTGGTGCTGGTCGGCGCCAGCGGGGTGCTCATCGGCTTGGCGGCGCGACTGGACGGCGCGCGCAACCCGCTGTGGCTGGGCGCAGGTGTCGGTTATGTGGGCCTGCCCTGCCTCGCGATGGCGTGGCTGCGGGCGCTGCCGGGCGACGGTTTGCTCACGCTCCTGTGGGTCCTTGCACTCGTGTGGGCGACCGACACCGGCGCCTACATCGCCGGCCGCGGCATCGGCGGACCGAAGCTGGCGCCGCGCATCAGCCCCAACAAGACCTGGGCGGGACTCGTCGGCGGTGTCGTCGCCGCCGCCGCAGTGGGCGTAGCGGCCGCCCTTCTGGTGCAGAATGTCGCGGCTTGGTTCGCCGTTTTCGGGAGCGCCGCCTTGGCGGTCGTGGAGCAGGCGGGTGATCTCCTGGAGTCAGCGGTCAAGCGCCATTTCGGTGTCAAGGACAGCAGCCGCCTGATTCCCGGCCACGGCGGCGTTCTCGATCGCGTCGACGGGCTGCTGGCGGTCAGCCTCGCGGTCGCGGCATTGAGCGGGGCCGTCGGGCACACCATCTTGATTTGGCGATGATTTTAGGTCACAGGCTACCGCCACCCGGCTATAGGCAGCCCGGGGCATCTATGCTAATGCTGCCGCCGTGCCCCCCGCGGGCGCACATTGCGAGGAGCTGAGTGTCTCTTGCTGGATCTGCTGGCTAACGCCCCGCACTACGTCATCAGCCTGCTCGTGCTCTTGACCATCGTCGTGTTCGTGCACGAGCTTGGGCATTTCTGGGTCGCGCGCCGTTGCGGCGTGCGTGTCGAGGTGTTCTCGGTCGGCTTCGGTCCCGAGTTGTTCGGCCGCACGGACCGCTTCGGGACACGCTGGAAGTTCAGCGCCATACCGCTTGGCGGCTACGTGAAAATGTTCGGCCAGGCCGAGCGAGTGCTCGAGGCCGACGGCCGCGAGCGCGAGATGAGCGCTGCCGAGCGCGCGGTCGCGTTCCACCACAAATCGATCGGGCAGCGCGCCGCGATCGTCTTCGCCGGCCCGGCCGCGAACTATGTGCTCACGATCGTCTCGCTGGCTATTCTCTACTTCGCCGTTGGAATGGCGGCCATCCCTCAGCGCTCGATCATCGGCGAGGTCGTCCCGAGCAGCGCCGCCGAGCAGGCGGGACTGAAGGCGGGCGACCGGATCCTTGCCGTCAACGGGAAGCCGGCGGAACTGTTCGATCAGTTGCTCGATGCCGTGACGGGTAGCAACGGACAGGTGCTGCAGCTTCGCATCGAGCGCGGGACCGAGCAGATCGACGTCTCGGCGCAGCCGCGGCTGGAAGACGACAGCTCCGGCGATCCCGCCAAGAAGACCTATCGGCTCGGAATCAAGGCCGCCACGGAGTACCAACGGCAAGGCATCATCGAATCCTGCACTTCGGCGGTGTCACAGACCGTCGTGGCCTCGGGACAGATGCTCGTCGCGTTGTGGGAAATGGTCAACGGGACCCGATCCAGCAAAGAACTCGGGGGCGTTCTTCGGATCGGCAAGATCGCCGGTGACGTCGCACGGCAGAGCTACGTCGAGTTTCTCTTTCTCATACCCAGTCTCTCGCTGAATCTGGGCCTGCTCAATCTGTTTCCCATCCCGCTGCTGGACGGCGGCCACCTGACCTTCTATGCGATCGAAGCGGTCCGGGGTCGTCCGTTGGGCGAGCGTGCTCAGGAATGGGGCTTGCGCATCGGCGTGGCACTCGTTCTCGGTCTGATGGTGTTCGCGACGTGGAATGACCTCGTGCTTTTCAAAGTCGTGGACTACATAAAAAATCTCGTCACCTAGAATACGTTTGGGGGAGTCAGCTTGGGGAAGTGGATTGAACGGCTGATCGTCGCGTTCGGCCTCATGGTAGTCGTGGTCGCCGCGAGGCCGGCGACCGCGCAGAACATCTTCACGGGCGAGCCGATCGCGAACATCCGCGTCGAAGGCAATCAGCGCATCGAGGCCGAGACCGTCTTGTCCTACATGCAGCTCAGCCCCGGCGATCGGTTCGAGGCAGCGCGCATCGACAAAGCGCTGAAGAACCTGTTCGCTTCCGGCCTGTTCGCCGACGTGAGCTTCCGCCGCGATGGCAACGATCTCGTCGTCACGGTGGTCGAGAATCCCATCATCAATCGGCTGGCGTTCGAAGGGAACAGCCACATCAAGGATGCGGACCTGCAGAACGAGGTGCAGCTGCGGCCGCGCACGGTCTATACAGCCACGAAGGTCCAGGCCGACGCCAAGCGTATTCTCGACATCTATCGACGCAGCGGCCGTTTTGCCGCGACCGTCGAACCGAAAGTCATCCCGCTGGATCAGAACCGCGTCGACCTGGTGTTCGAGATCCACGAAGGCGACGTCACGGAGGTGCGCCGGATCGATTTCGTGGGCAACAAAGTGTTCAGCGATGCTGATCTGCGCGGCGAGATCCTGACGAAGGAGAGCGCCTGGTACCGCTTTCTCAGTTCGAGCGACACCTATGATCCCGACCGCTTGACGGTCGACCGCGAGTCCCTGCGCACCTTCTATCTGAAGAACGGCTATGCCGACTTCCGCGTCATTTCGTCGGTGGCCGAGCTGTCGCCCGACAAGAACGCCTTCTTCATCACCTTTACGGTCGAGGAGGGCGAGCGCTACACCTTCGGTCCGGTCAACGTGAAGACGACGCTCAAGGACCTCGACCCCGAGAGTCTGCGCGGCGACATCACGACGGTCGAGGGTGATTGGTACGATGCAAGCGAGGTCGAGAAAACGGTCAACGCCATCAGCGACAGGGTCGGAGATCTCGGCTACGCGTTCGTCGAAGTGAAGCCGGAGGTGGAGAAGGATCGCGAGAAGAAGACGATCGCGCTTACCTATGACATCCAGGAGGGCCCGCGGGTCTATGTCGAGCGCATCGACATCAACGGCAACGTGCGTACCCTCGATGAAGTGATCCGCCGCGAGTTCCGCGTTGTCGAAGGCGACGCCTTCAATGCGTCCAAGATCCGGCGCACGCGCCAACGGATCCAGAATCTCGGCTTCTTCAGCAAGGTCGACCTCAAGACGGTGCAGGGCAGCACGCCGGACCGGACCGTCGTCGAAGTCGACGTCGAAGAGCAGTCGACAGGCGAGCTCTCGTTCGGCGCCGGCTTCTCGACGTCGGACGGCCCGGTTGGAAATGTGGGCGTGCGCGAGCGCAATCTGCTCGGTCGCGGGCAGGATTTGCGTCTGGACTTTGTGATTTCGGGCTCGCGCTCGCAATTGAACTTCAGCTTCACGGAGCCCTATTTCCTCGACCAGGACCTGTCCGCCGGCATCGACGCCTACCGCACGGAGACCGACCGGACCAGCGACACGACGTTCAAGGAGCGAAACCTGGGTGGCGGATTCCGCTTTGGCTGGGACTGGAGCGAGTTCTTGCGGCAGAACGTGCGCTACAATGTCAGCGACGACGAGATTTTCGACATCAAGGCCAGTTCTTCGAACGCCATCAAGGCGCAGGACGGTTCGGAAGTGTCGTCGGTAGTCAGCCAGTCGATTTCCTACGATCGGCGCGACAGCAAGCTTAGTCCGACGGATGGTTACTACATGCAACTGAGCAACGACGTGTCTGGTGCGGGGGGCGACACGCGCTACTTGCGAACCCGGCTGAACCTCGGCTACTACCGCCCGATCGGCGAAGATTTGGTGCTTAGCGTCACCGGCGAAGGCGGCTACATCTTCGGCTTTGATCAGAAGATCCGCATAACCGATGCGTTCTTCCTCGGCGGCGCGAATCTGCGCGGCTTCAGAGCCAGAGGTGTCGGACCGCGCGACACGACGACCGGCGACTTCCTGGGCGGCAACAAGTATTTCGCCGGCTCGGTGCAGATGTCGTTCCCGCTGGGGTTGCCAGAGGAGTACAAGATCCGCGGTCGGGCCTTCAGCGACTTCGGCACGCTGTTCGACAACGATTTCGAAGACCGGGCGGCCAGCTTCACGGATAAGCGCAGCATCCGGGCATCGGCCGGCGCCGGCATAACCTGGGATTCGCCCTTCGGGCCCTTCGCCTTCGACCTTGCCTATCCGTTCCTCAAGGAGGGGACCGACAAGGAAGAATTCTTCCGGTTTAGTGTTGGAACGAGGTTCTGATCGATGAAGCACAGACAACTACGACCGCTCGTGATCGCCACCGCCATTATCTTTCCCGCTCTTTGGGGCGCCGTCGCCGGCCCGGTAGCGGCGCAGCAGCAACCCGTGCCGGTGGTCGTCGGAGTGATCGATGCCGACAAGATCGTGTCGGATTCCAAGGCGGGTCAGAGCCTCAAGGCCCAGGCAGACCAGAAACAGAAGCAGATCAAGGCCGACTACGAGAAGCAGCAGAAGCAGTTCGACGACACGGCGCGCAATCTCCTGCAGCAAAAGGACACGCTGTCCGCCGACGACTTCAATAAGAAGAAGGAGGATCTGAGGCGGCAGGGCGACCAGGAGACGAAGGCGCTGAACGACCGCCAGCGGCAGTTGGATCGCGGCATTTCCAAGGGCCAGGCACAGATCGTGCAGGCGCTCGTCGACGTCGTGAAAGATGTATCCAAGGCGCACGGACTGACGCTCGTGGTGTCGAAGGCCGTGACGCCCTATTTCGATGCGAGCTATGACATCTCGCAGGAAGTGATGCAGAAACTGAATACCAAGCTGCCGTCGATCAAGTTGCAGACGAGTGATGCGCAGCAGTAGATGTCGGTCCCGACTGCAGTGGCCGGCTCCGGTCGCGGGCTGAGCGGGTCGGGCGGGCGCATTGCGGGGAGCGGCCAATGGTGACGGCGGCGAGTCCGGCAGACGCGGAGGGCACGGAGACCGGTCGAGGACGCGAGCGCATGAGTGGCAAGAGCGAGGCGGGTGTCGCGGGCGGCGCGACCATCGAGATCGAGCGGATCATGCAGATGATTCCGCATCGCTACCCGTTCTTGATGATCGACCGCGTGACCGACGTCGTCCCGGATCAATCTGCTGTAGGCGTCAAGAATGTGTCGATCAATGAGTACTTCTTTCAGGGGCACTTTCCGGGTCACGCCGTGATGCCAGGCGTGCTGCTGATCGAGGCGATGGCTCAGACGGCGGCGGTCCTGGTCGTGCATACGCTCGGTCCGGAGGCCGAGGGCAAGCTGGTCTATTTCATGTCGATCGAGCACGCGAAGTTCAGGCGCCCCGTCGTGCCCGGCGACCAGCTGCACGTGCACGTCACGAAGGAGCGCAACCGCGGCCCGGTGTGGAAGCTTCGCGGCGAGGTCAAGGTTGGCGGAAACGTCGTGGCGGATGCGGCCTTCTCGGCGATGATCCGTGATCGCGAATGACCGCGAAAGACGGCACTACGGGAGAGGAACCATGAACGTGCAAGCAAGCTCGGGGACCCAGGCAGCAAGCAGTACCGCACAGTTCCAGTTTCTCCATACGATGATCCGCGTCTTCGATCTGGAAAAATCGATCGACTTCTATACGCGGCTCCTGGGCATGCGGGTGCTGCGCAGGAAGGACTATCCCACCGGAGAGTTCACTCTCGCCTTCGTGGGCTACGGCGATGAAGACGCCCATACCGTCCTCGAGCTGACCCACAATTGGGGTCAGAAGGAGCCTTACCAGCTCGGCAGTGCCTTCGGGCATCTGGCGGTCGGCGTGCCCGATATCTATGCAACCTGCGAACGGCTGGCCAAAGAGGGGGTCAAGATCCCGCGTCCGCCCGGCCCGATGAAGCACGGCGGCAGCGTCATCGCCTTCATCGAAGATCCCGACGGCTACAAGATCGAGCTGATCGAGCGGAAGTGAAGGACAGGGCGTCGTTGTCCGCCACTGCGGCCGGGCGCGTTCGTCAGCCTCGTTTCTCGATCGGAACGTAGCCGCGTTGCAGCGATCCGGTATAGAGCTGGCGCGGACGGCCGATGCGTTGCGAGGGATCTTCGATCATCTCCTTCCACTGCGCCACCCAGCCCACCGTCCGCGCCAGCGCGAATAGCGCCGTAAACATCGACGTCGGGAAACCGATCGCCTGCAGGATGATGCCCGAGTAGAAGTCGACGTTCGGATAAAGCTTGCGCTCGACGAAGTAGGGATCTTCCAGGGCCACCCGCTCCAGTTCCATGGCCAGGGCGAGGAGGGGATCGTTGCGCTTCCCGAGCGCATCCAGCACTTCGTGGCAGGTGCGTCGCATGATCTGCGCGCGCGGATCATAGTTCTTGTACACGCGATGGCCGAAGCCCATAAGGCGCACTTCGCGCTCCTTCGCGCGCTTCACGTATTCGGGGACCTTCTCCTTGCTGCCGATCTCCCGCAGCATGGCAAGCACGGCCTCGTTGGCGCCGCCATGCGCAGGCCCCCACAGCGAGGCGATGCCCGCCGCTATACAGGCGAACGGATTGGCGCCGCTGGACCCGGCGATGCGGACGGTCGACGTCGATGCGTTCTGCTCATGGTCGGCATGGAGGATGAAGATGCGGTCCATCGCCTTGGCGACGACGGGATCGATGCCGTACTCCTCGGCCGGCACGGCGAACGTCATATTGATGAAGTTCTCGGCATAGTTCAGCTTGTTGCGTGGGTAGATGAAGGGCTGCCCGACCGAATACTTGTAGGCGTAGGCGGTCACGGTCGGCATCTTCGCGATCAGCCGATGCGAGGCGATCATGCGCTGATGCGGATCGCCGATGTCCGTGCTGTCATGATAGAAGGCCGACATCGCCCCGACGACGCCGATCATCACGGCCATGGGATGGGCGTCGCGGCGGAAGGCGCGATAGACGTTGAGGAGCTGTTCGTGCAGCATCGTATGGTGCGTGATGTCGTGCACGAACTTCTGTTTCTGCGCAGCCGTCGGCAGTTCGCCTTCGAGCAGGAGATAGCAGACCTCCATGAAATCGCTGTGCTCGGCCAATTCCTGGATCGGATAGCCGCGATGCAGCAGGATGCCTTGCTCGCCGTCGATGTAGGTGATCGTCGATTCGCAACTGCCCGTCGATGTGAACCCGGGATCATAGGTGAAGAAGCCGTGATCCGTGTAGAGCTTGCGCACATCGATCACACGCGGACCCATCGTCCCGTCCATGATGGGCAGATCGAAGGAGTTGCCGGTGGTGTTGTCGGTGACGGTGACGGTGTTCTTCGACGCCGGACTGGCCATGCTGCTATCCTCTCGTTTTCGGCAAGCCAAGTTGCCAGTGGGCGGGCAATGGCTGGGCCGAAACATAGGGCCGTTCGCGCCCGGCTTCAATCAGAGCGGGGTAACAATTCCGCGGGCCCAGCCGCCGAACTGCCCCAAATTTGGCCTGGAGATGCTCAGCGATTGGGCGGTCGGTGCCGCTTGACGCCGGGATTGCTCCAATCGCGTAGCGTCCACGCCTGCGCGCTCTTTAGCAAAGGCGCAACCGGCGCTCAAATGATAGCATCGGCGGGTTCTGTACGACCGGTAGCGCAGGTGGAATACTGGCGGCACAGAAGACCTCAAGCAGTCGATGCCCGCGGATTCCCTCGACATTGCTGATACGCGCGCACGGCCCGGGTGGCGGGCGTTTCGGCTGGCGATGTCTGGCGCCCGTTGGCTCGGGCAGCAGGCGGCGGACGAGCGTGAGCGTTGGATCCTGTGGGTGCCGGTCCTCATCGGCGCCGGCGTCGCCGCCTATTTCGGGCTCGCTTTTGAGCCGCCGCCATGGCTAGGGGCGGTCGGGCTAGCTGGGGCGGTGGCGCTACGCGTTGCCTGCCGCCGCTGGCCCCTGGCGGCTGCCGGCGCCACCTGTCTGGCCTTGGCCTTTTTCGGCCTCGGCGCTGCACAGCTGCGCGTGGCCCTCGTCTCGGCGCCGTTCCTTTCGCGCGATATCAGCAGGGCCGCAATCGAGGGCCGGGTGTGCGAGGCCGACTTGCAACCGCATGGCTATCGCCTTTACCTGGATGACCTGACCGTCCCCGGGCTGACGCCCGAAGCGACGCCGCGCCGGGTGCGCGTACGCGTGGGCAAGGGCTTCTCTCCGGACCTGTTGGGCCAGCGCGTTCAAATCGTCGCACGCCGATTGGGGCCTATATCGGCGCCCGTCGCACCGGGCGCATTCGACTTTCAGCGCGACACGTTCTTTGAGCGGATCGGCGCGGTCGGCTATGGGTTCGATGCTCCCGAGGGCGCGTCGCCGGCAACCGGCGGTTGGCTGCGATCGCTTCCCTGCCAGCTGTCGGCGCTGCGCCTGACGATTGCCGGACGCATCCGCGCGGCGCTCGCCGGCGACGCGGGCGCCATGGGCGTGGCGCTGATCACCGGAGATCAAGGCGCGATCTCGGAGCCCACGATGCAGCACATGCGGGATTCCGGATTGG
>Ga0335084_10008290_pt1 | contig 10348 bp, 8 predicted proteins | sample Lox_Sample_44_FD_206721 | JGI IMG/M metagenome (GOLD analysis project Ga0335084, IMG submission 206721) | Soil microbial communities from Loxahatchee National Wildlife Refuge, Florida, United States - Lox_Sample_4.4 | ecosystem: Environmental > Terrestrial > Soil > Wetlands | place: USA: Florida... | reverse complement strand
GAGAAATCGCTTCCCACGATGCGATTTGCGAAATCAGGACAGCGGCACCGGCTTGCGACTCCCTATTTCATGGTGTTCCTGGCCATACGGAAATTGATTTCGATCGCACCGTTGCTCTGCCGGCGTCGTCCACGGTACTCGCGGCGGTCGATGTGATAGCCGGGATACTCCACAGCCACCGACACCAAAGTCGGGTCTACTTCGTAACCCAGTTCCTTGATCGCTCGACCCACATCGGGTGTGCGGTAGCGGCCGAGGATGTCGGTCTTTGCCGTGAATTCGAGCATGTGTTCCACCACATAGACTCTCACAACGGCGTTCTCGAGATACCTTCCCCGATCGTCTTTCACGTTCCCGAAGATGACGAACTCCGGATGACCCACAAGCTCCTTGGAATTGAAGAACGTATCGCCGTTGGACCACGCGAGCCCGGGCAGTGCGCAGACGATGCCTGCCAACATCGTCATTGTCGCTAGCCACCGAACGGTCACTCTTGCCTCCCAATCGGATGATCTCCCTTCTCGAAAACGAAAGGGTCGAGTTGGTCACTTATCAGCCCAGTGCTTCATCTTCCCATGGCTTTACCGGACTACCCAGAATCTCCTCCAGACTCTGAGGCCTGGGCCGATATGCCACGCCGTTGTACTTGCCGATCTGAGCGCGAAAGCTCATCTGCGGCCCCGGGTAGCCGAGCATTCGCCACCCGATCAGGCCGGCGTTGCCGCCATGCATTGGGTCACAGAACATGCCCTCGATCGTGTGCTGACGCAGCAGCTGAAAGAAATACGTCTGCTCAATCGCACTCAGCCGCTCATCCTGCTTCGCCCCATTCAATTTGACGAAGTCGATGCCAAGCCGCCGAATCCCCGCCCAGTAGATTTCTTGCGGGTTCTCCTTGCCCTGGTAACCGTGCCCGGGAGCCGACTCGACGAACGGCGGCCGCGTATAACGATATTTGTCCGTACCGTATGGGCCTGCGAGCTGCCGATCGATGTACACCACCACACCGGCCTGCGTCGCTCCCGGGCCGCTCTCGTTGGCGGGAAAGATGCGTTCGCAGGCTGCCACAACCACCTTCGCCTCCGGCTCGGTAAAGAATCGCAGCGGCACCTTTACCTTGCCTTGCTGCGCATTCGCCACGATCGGCACGCCTGCAAGGCTGTAGATCAGCAGGCCGCCGATGCTGTTTGACGACAGTTCAATGAACTCTCTGCGTTTCATGCGAGCGCTCCCGGCCGCTTCACATAGCGGTCTATGAAGGCATCGGCTGCCCGATAGGCGAGAGCAGCGACTGTCAGGGTCAAGTGCTCCTCCCCTTGCGGAAGTGCCGACCCGCCCACCACCCAGAGGTTCGGCATCTGCCAGTGTTGCAGGTAGGAATTCACCACGCTGGTTTCCGGCGACGTGCCCATGATGGCTCCGCCGTGACTATGAGTGCTTACCATGAGCGGAGCGGCGCCGGTTCCCGAGCGAAGAATGATGCCGGTGGCCCCCATGGCCTTGGCAATTTCCACCTGCTTCTTGAGAATGAAGGACGATTGCCTGCGTTCGGCATCGGTCCAGTCCAAGGTCACTCGCAACAGCGGGTCGCCCCATCGGTCCGTATACGTTGGATCCAGGTCCAGATAATTCTGGCGATACGGAAAATGATTCCCGGTACTCAATATGGTGCTACTGCGATCGTTCCATTTTATGGCCGCGTTCTTCCACTGCGATCCCCAGTTCTTGCGCGCTTCCTGTTCCGGGACCATGCCAAATGCGGAAATGACCGGGGGGCTACCCTGTGCGTACGAGAAAATGAGGCCACCGCGGAATGCCCCTTGTCCGGCACCTTCTGCGCCCAGATCGCCGCCGAATTCACCGATGCCCATGGCCAGTCCGCCGCTGCCCATGAAGTTGTTTTGCGGCTTGTCCAGGAAGAAATCCAGCCCTGCTTGCACGGCATAGGTGGGATTCTTCCCCAGGGTACCTTTGCCCGTCACCGGATCATACTGCTCTCCGATTCCTGACAACATCAGCAGCCGGGCATTGTTGAAGACCCACGCCGCCAACACCACGGTTTCCGCCGGTTGCATGAACTCCTTGCCCGACGCATCCACGTACGTGACGCCCGTGGCCCTGCGGCCCTTGTGCGCGATCCGCCGCACCTGGCAATAGGTGCGCACCGAAAAATTGCCTTTCGACTCGAGTAACGGCAACAGCGTAAAGTTGGGGCTTGCCTTGGCACCCACCATGCAGCCGAAGAATGAGCAGTGGCCGCAGTACTGGCAACCGATTCTGCTGACGCCATCCGGACTGGTGTAATTCTGGCTCAAGGTTGACGACGGCATCGGAAAGGGGTGATACCCGAGCTGCTTCGCTGCCTTGGCAAACAACTGCGGCGCGTACGGCATGGGGTGCGGCGGGTTGGGGAACTCCTTTGAACGCGGTCCCTCGAAGATGTTGCCGCCCTTGATCTTCTTCCCGTTAAGGTTCCCGGCCTTGCCGCAGGTGCCCATCATCTCTTCGACACGCGTGTAATAGGGTTCGATGTCCTTCCAGGTAATGCCATAGTCCTGGATCGTGTTGTTCGCCGGCAGCTTGGCAGCCCCGTGCAGTTCCTTCAGGTGCGTGGCGATCTGAAACGCTTCGGGCAGCAGTCGCGGCGAAGTTGCACCCCAGTGGTCGCTCGAGCCACCCATCCCGGTGCCAGCCGCCGGGAATCTGGGTTGACGTATGGGATTAGCGCGATCCATGTGGGAAGCGCGGGTCGTGAAGGTTCCGTCGGCCGGATTTGGTGCCTGGCGAGTACGAATGAAGGTATCGACTTCGTCCATCTCCGCGGCATAGGCTCCAAGCCCGCGAAACGGACCGCCCCGCTCCAGCACCAACACCGACAATGTGGTACGGCTGGCGATCTCCTTCGCCATGATCATGCCCGACCAGCCGCTACCCACGATCACTACGTCGACAGGTGCCAGCAATTCCACTGCTATCCTCGTTTGCCAATTGTCGGCATCTGCATAGTGCCACGCGCTGCAAAGGTGAGGCCCGCAATCAACCTCCGCCCTGCGAGCCACAACTTGTCACATTCGGCTCCTGGCGATCTGACCGAGATCCTAATCGGCCCAGAGCCCGGCATCTGTTCAGTAAAGATTACTGCTTGCCAAACAAGTTTGTCGCTTCTGCCGTTACTGCATCGGCGATTTGCGTACTCGCCAATCCGACTGCGGCGATGCCAAAACCACCTACGATTCTTCCGCCTTTGAACAGCGGCACTCCGCCCGGGGATGTTGTCATATCGGTAAATGTGCCATCCGCATAAGAGGTGTTCATCTTGTTGTTCACGGCATCCTGGAACATCTGGGTCGGACGCCGCCAAAGGGCAGAGGTCTTCGCCTTCCTGATGGCCAGGTCCGGACCTCCGGCGAGCACACCATCAATTGTCTCCAGATAAACAAGCACGCCCGCATCGTCGGTGACAGCGAAGGCTCCGCTGCACGAGCCTGCCGGTGGCGAGCAGGAAGCCTTTTTTGCCGCAGCAACCAGACGCTTGGCAAGCTCCACGGTCATCGGTCTTACCTGCCCGGGCGGCAAGCCTCCCGCAGAAACGCCCGCTTCCACCTTATCGGGCTTCTGCTGTGAAAATGCGGCTGAAGACACGGCAGCCAGCGCGGTCAACATCAGCATCGAAATCTTCATTGCGTGCATCGACGATCTCCTCGTGTCCATGGTCGGGTCTGCTTCGTGAACCTGGCCTCCGCCTTCGGCGGCAGGCATCGTCTATGGAGTGCCTCGTGGCCAAATCGAAATGTGCAGGGGATATTCGCCCGTCGGGATGAGAGCTTCCTCCTTCATGGTCTTGGCATCAACGACCGACAGCAGGTTGCGGCCCGGCCTGACCGCGTAGATTTTCTGGCCGTCCGGAGAAATAGTCATCCACGACCCTTCTACAGCCGGTGTAAAGGATCTGCCTGCCTGATCGACCAAGGCCAGCGAAACGTCGCCGAGAAACTTGAAGCTGGGCAGCGCATACCGATAGAGATAACTTCCCAGGATCACCCAGTAGTCCTTACCGTCCGGACTGATTTCGCCGCCGTGGTAGCCGCCAGCCCTACCAGTCGGATCCCTGACCGCCACGTCCTTGACGGGGTGCGGAATGCGCTTCAATTCTTTGCCGGTCTTGGCGTCAATGACGACAATGCCAAAGTAGCCCGAATAGGAAATGAAGAACCGACTGGTCGAGCCGTCCGGACCCGCCTCCATGTTCATTGTCCCTATTTCGGCCTCGGTGCAGCAGGTGTAAAGCAGATTGTCGGTCTTCGTGTCGTAGACATTCAGGAAATGGCCTGGTGCGGACATGATCAGCAGCATCTTGCCGTCCGGCGACATCCAGGGATCGTGGATGCCGCCCTTGGTTTCAATGGTCTTCACGACCTGCAACTTGTCGGTGTCAACCACTTGCACGTATCCGCGTTTGTCTTCGTCGCCGCGGACCGGCCAGATCCCCACATACAGCTTCTTGTAATCCCGGCTGAGTACCGAAGTATTTGGTCGATCGATGAGCGGTATCTTCGCCTTGATGGCCCCGGTGCGGGTATCGATGACGGTCACGTTGTGCTCAACGCGGTCAGGTGCGTAGGCCGTATTGCCGTCGCGCGAGAATTCGACGCGGTCGGGTGCGCTGACACACTTTATTCTGCTGACGATCTTCTTGCTGACGGGGTCAGCGATATCGATGTTGCCACCCTGCTGGTTCGACAACCAGATGTTATAGGACCCTTGCCATTTGCTGCGAAAATCGCTGGAGCCCTTGGGCCATTCGCTCGGCCTGCAGGCCTTCATCCCGACCTCGGGAATAGGCGGAGAGTCAGGCCCGAAATACTTGGTGAAGTAACTGACCAGGACGGGGATTTCTTCGGTGGATACCGGCGATCCTCGTCTGATCATCGATTCGACAATAGGCTTCCATTGCTGCTTGGTGCGCGCGAACGCCAGCGTTCGCTGCAGGTCGTGGCAGAGTTGACACTTTTGCACGACGATGGCACGCCCTTCGCCCTCCGGCAATTTGTTCGCCCAGTACTGGCGCGTGGGATGGGGGCGCGCCACGACAATGTCTCCCTTAATAATCGGCGCATGGGGCGAGGCGCTGGTAGTCGCGGAGGCCCCCGAATCCACACCCACATCGTAGGCATTAAGGGTGGGTTTTGCCGCCGCTGCCGCCGCGCCCTTCTGCGCCGAAAAGTAGGCCGCCAGATTCTCGATGTCCTGGTCGGAGAGCGGTTTTGCCATGGGCTCCATCAGCGTGTCCTTGCGCGTGCCCTCACGGAAGGCCCTGAGCTGTTTGACCAGGTACGCGTAGCCCTGACCAGCCAGGTTGGGCCATCCATCAGTGGGACTCACACCGGTCAATCCGTGGCAGATCGCGCAACTACCGGACCTGCTCTGACCCGCGGCGACATCGCCCTTCGCGACGGCAGCGCCTGACGCAACCGCCATCGCTACCAATAGCAACAGAATTACTACACGCATCGATACTGTCCCCGCTCGTTCATAGCTTCTTCGTAAACGTCACGCCGTAGGTCAGCGGCGCGGCGGGGAACTGGTACCAGCCAGTGCTGCTTGAGAGCCTGTCTGTGTAGTAGTAGACGTTGGTGAGATTCTTGCCCCACAGCCGAACGCCGAGCGGTTTGGCGGATTGCGACTGCCACTCCAGCGCAGCGTTCACCAAGGTGCGCGCCGGGAGCGGATTCCCGTTGTCAGGTGTAATGTAGGCTTTGGCGGTATACGACACGTTCGCCGATGCCTTGAACTCACCGACGGACGTCGGAATCCGGTACTCGCCACTCACGAAGCCCGTAACCGGTGGCGCATACGGAAGGTAGTTACCCTTCGCATTGGGGATGATGTAGGCAACCCCGGCGCTGGTAAAGGCCCGGACATTCGGGTAGTCCGTGTACTTGGCATCGACCAGACCCAGGCCCGTGGAAAATGTCAGACGATCCGTCGCTACGAAATCAAGGCTGGCGTCGAAGCCGTAGTTCCGAGCGGCTCCCGCATTCGCGAAGATTTGGGCGCCGCCAAGGCTGATGGAAACCTGGATATCCTTGTAGTCGTAATAAAAGGCGGCAAGATTCAGGCGGACGCGGCGATCCAGGAACTCTGACTTCAGACCCACTTCGTAGGCGTCAAGTTGCTCGGGCTTGAACGGCGCACTCCCGGGGGAGCCCAGATTGTAACCGCCACTCTTGAAGCCACGGTTGTAGGAGACGTAGCCGAGCACATCCGGCGTGAACTGGTGATCCAGGGCAACGCGCCACGTCCAGGGGCTGGCTTTCACCTCGTTGCTGAACGGGCCAGCCGTGACCAGCCCCGCCAGATTCTCGTTCCTGCCCACAGCTTTCACGGTTTCATCGGTATAGCGCAGACCCAGGGTCAGCTTGGTGTTCGCAGAGATCTCAGCCGTTGCCTGCCCATATGCGGCCGCGGAGTGGATCTTCTGGACACCCCAGGTCACAAGACCTCCGCCGGGCGCAAGCGTGCCCTGAAAATACTGGGGATTCGTTTTCACTTCGGCGCTGTAGAAGTAGGCGCCCGCCAGCCAAGTGACTTTGCCCGGATCCCGGTTCGACAGCTGTAGTTCCTGCGTCACGTAATCCGCATCATTCCGAATATCGAAGCGGATGAGCGGCAAGGGCGTCGCATCACCGTCGGTCCCACTGTTCCCGCTCACGTTGCGATACGAAGTAATGCTGGCGCCATGCAGCGTGCCGAAATCGTGATCGATCCTCACCGAGCCGCCATACTCCTTGTGGGGGTCGTTCTGGGCGCCGCCCGAGACGCCGTTGCCATTGCCGGTGCCGAGGAATTTACCGGGATACGTGGTCACGTGATCCCTGCCATTGATGGACCCGGGGGCCATCTGGATGATCGCGTCATACGAGGCCTTGTTATAGTCGAGCGCTACGCTGACTTTGGTCGCTTCCGAAGGCGTGTAGAGCCACTTCGAACGGATAGCAAAGTTCTTGTGCCAGCCGGCCTTGGTGCCTAGGGTGAGGTAGCGGCCAAAGCCCTCATTCTGATCCTCATAGAGCGCCGACACATTGGCGGCCAGGTTATCGGTGATGCCCCCGGTCAGGTAGGCGTCCGCAGTGACTGTTTGGTAATTCCCATACCCCAGATCTACGCTACCGCCAACGTCATGCTTCGGATCGGGCGTGATGATCTGGACGACGCCAGCCGTGGTGTTGCGGCCGAACAGCGTCCCTTGGGGACCCTTCAGTACTTCGACCCGCTCGATGTTGTTGAATGCGACGGATGACAAAGCCAGACTTGAGGGCATGTAGACGCCATCGACATAAATGGCTGTCGACGGCTCGTTGCCCAGTTCTGTCGTCTTCACGCCGACGCCGCGAATAAACACATGCGTGGGGGAACCGCCCGTCACGTCGATGTTCGGCACGGCAGATGACAACGTGTGGATATCGCCCACGCCCCGCGCCACCAGCTCGTCGCCAGAAACCGTGTTGATGGCGATCGGTACCCGTTGGGGATTCTCTTCACGACGCTGGGCCGTCACGACGACCTCTTCCAGGCTCGTGACCTTGGACGCCGAATTCACGTCCTCGGCCGCCCATGCCGACCCGGCACCCAGCGACCCCAGCACCGATACCACCGCAGCAGCGATGCTCCACTTACGCTCGAAAGTCATAAATACCCCCCTTAAAACAACCTGCGTCTGACCCGACCAGACCAATTAATGCCAACGATAGCATTAACAGCCGCTACATGCCAAACTACTTGTCGAACCGGGTTTGGAGCTATCGTTAGCACCTCGACACCAGTCTTGGGTATGCAAGATAGCCAGCTTGTCTGCTACTTCGTTATGCCATACACGCCAATTGTCCTCGTCAATGTCTCCACTGCCGGCTGCAAGCCCTTTCCTGCACTGCTTTGCAGCAATCGGGTGATGGCACTGGAGTATTGGGCCGGCTACACCCGGACGCTCCATGGAACAGACCAGATGTCGACGCTACTGCAGCATTGGACTGCGAACAGCGCGTTACTCAAAGTTCTGTGCACCGATGTCGAGGTGGCGGCCGCAATTGCCGAACGTGGCATGCCGCTCCACTTGTTTCACGTCCACACCCCGGTCATGCCCAGGCAGGTCTTCTGCACCATCGGCAACTATCGCTGCCAGCTGGTGGAGTCCGCGCTCGATGCCGACGACGGACCGGGGGGACCGCTCGCGCCCTCGCGCCGGGCGGCCATCGAGGCGGAAATCGTCACGCGCCGGCGAAGTGGTGAGCCTTATGTCTGTCTGAAGAGCAACGTGAGTGTCGCCGGCGCGTACGACGAGCTCTGCGTGCCGCCAGACCTTCACACGCTGGACTGGGAAGTCGAGATCGGCGTGGTGATTGGGCGTCCAGCATGGCAGGTGCGCGTCGATGAAGCGTTCGAATACATCGCGGGGTATTGCGTGGTCAATGACATCACGCTGCGCGAGCAAATCTTCCGTCAGGAACCCAAGGCGTTCGGGACTGACTGGCTGCAGTCAAAATCACGCCCGGGCTGGCTGCCCACCGGGCCATGGCTGGTCCCGAGCTGGAGCGCACCGGAATCCACGCAATTTCGACCTTGGTTGCGCCTGAACGGTGAGTTGATGCAGAGCGGCTCAGCCAGCGACATGGTCTTCAATATCGACGAGCAGATAGCGTACATCTCCCGGCATACGCGCCTGGATCCGGGTGACTTGGTATGCACCGGTTCTCCTGCGGGATTTGGCAGCCACTTCAATCGCTATCTGCGGCCGGGCGACGTCGTCGAGGCCGGCGTCGATGGTCTTGGAGCGCAACGAGTGCTTTGCATCTCCCAGAACGGCTCGCAGCATAAAATTCTCGCGACGTTACCGCGCACAGGGACATCTCGATGAGCCTGACCGTACTCCTCACTGACTATGCCTGGCCAGATGATCTGATCGAACGTGGCATCGTCGAATCTGCGGGCTATCGGCTCGTCAGTGGGCCGTCTTCGCCGGCGCCGGCTGCCACCATCGAACAGTTGGTGCGCCTGCATCAGCCGGCTGCCATTCTGACCTGCTGGGCCCAAGTGAGCGCAGCAGCAATTGCCGCGACTCGCGACCTGAAGATCGTTGCCCGCTTGGGAGTAGGTCTCGACAACATAGCGGTTGATGCCGCCACCGCGAAGGGAGCCTGGGTCACCAACGTGCCGGACTACTGCGTCGCGGAGGTCTCGGATCATGCCGTTGCCTTCGCCCTGGCTTGGACCCGCGGCCTGGTCGGGTTTGACCGGCAGGTGCGCGCCGGACAGTGGAACCCGGCGGGGGCGCGCCTGCGCCGACTGTCGACTCTCACCTGCGGAATTATCGGCTTCGGGCGCATTGGCCGCGCAACAGCCGGTAAACTGGGCAGTTTCCGCTGTCGCGTGCTGGCCCATGACCCTAATCCCGGGCCGGTTGCCGCCAATGTACAGATGGTTGATCTGGACAGCCTGATGAGACTGTCGGATATCGTGATCGTGCACGCGCCTCTGACCGCATCGACGCGTCATCTGATCAATCACGAGCGGCTTGCGTTGATGAAGCCGGGAAGCCTGTTGGTCAACGTCAGCCGTGGAGCTGTAGTGGACACCCGGGCCGTACTGAATGCTCTGCGCAGTGGACAGCTTGGGGCCGTCGGGCTCGACGTGATCGAGTCCGAACCGGACGTGCCGGAGGAATTGCGCACGCATCCGAGTGCCATGTTAACGCCGCACGTTGCATTTTCGTCCGACTCGTCACTAATCGAGCTGCGCCAGCGCGCTGCCGAAGAGGTTGTTCGCGTGCTCCGCGGACAAGCGCCACAACAGCCGCGGAATACTCCCATTGTTCGTTAAACGCCCGTCTTCATGCCGAGCCTGAGTCGCCCGGAGGATGCAATGACCAAGCAGTCCGTTCGTTCCCTGCACGCACGCCAGATTCTCGACTCCCGTGGTCGTCCAACAGTGGAAGTCGACGTCGAGCTCGCCGACGGCACTTTTGCCAGAGCATCCGTGCCCTCTGGCGCCTCCACTGGCAGCAGCGAGGCGCACGAACTGCGGGACGGTGACCCCGCGGTTTACGCCGGATTGGGTGTAATGCGGGCCGTGGCAAACGTGAACGGCGAAATCGCCGCCGCATTGCGGGGAGCCGACGCGCGGGAACAACGCTCAATAGACGCACAGCTGCTTGGATTGGACGGCACACCGCAACTGGAGCACCTCGGAGCTAATGCCGTCCTTGGTGTTTCACTTGCCGTGTGTCGAGCCGCCGCGACCTCGACCGGCGAACCGCTATTCCGCTACATCGCCTCGCTGTCCGGCACCACCGAAA
>Ga0335084_10008288_pt1 | contig 10348 bp, 7 predicted proteins | sample Lox_Sample_44_FD_206721 | JGI IMG/M metagenome (GOLD analysis project Ga0335084, IMG submission 206721) | Soil microbial communities from Loxahatchee National Wildlife Refuge, Florida, United States - Lox_Sample_4.4 | ecosystem: Environmental > Terrestrial > Soil > Wetlands | place: USA: Florida... | reverse complement strand
GTTCGGTCCAAAACTGGAAGGACATACTCCTCTTCAACCGCCTCTGCGGTCGCGCGACAGAACGGGCAGGACTGAGAGGGCGCGTCGCCGCCTGCTGCCAACAACGCTCCCATCTTCACGCCGACCAGTTCGTGGGGTTCGATGCCAATGAAATCCGCCAGGGAACGATTGACGCGCAGCACATTGTCGGAGTGGTCGTGGGCCACAATGAAATCGGTGATGGCATCAAAGATCTCAATCCAGTGCCGGTTCGCCTGGTCCATGCGGGTGAAGAGCCGGGCATTCTCCAAGGCAACCGAGGCGTGGGAAGTGATGGCTGCGAGCAGCTGCTCATCCACTTTCTCTAGCGGTTTGCCCCGATTGGCCAGGCAAAGCACTCCCACCATTTCGCCCGAAGTGCCCATCAACCGCGCCAAGACACAATCATTCCAACCAAGATCGGAACTTAGGTCAGGACCCAGGAGTTCCGCCGGAGGGACGCACACCGCCGCCTCCGGGTGCCGGGCCAGTACGTCGCCGATGGCACGCTCCAGGCGGCGCAAAACACCGGCCTGCCGCGCTTCCGCCACGGCCATCCCGTGTACGACAATCGATTCGAGGACAGTGCCCTGCTTCACTGCCAAGGCGGCGGCTTCCGCCCCCATCAGATCAGCCGCGCGGGTGATGAAACTTTTCGCGAACTCAGGAAGTTGTAGCTGGGAACTCAATTCCAGGGAGAGTTCCATGAGTGATTCGGCGCGCCGGCGATGCTGCTCGGACTGGTGCAGGTTGCGGTTCGCCGCCAGAGCGACGCTAGCCTGAGCTGCCAAAACTCGCGCGGAACGAACATCCTCTTCGGAGATCCCAGTGCCATCCAGGCGGTCCAGTACGCCGAACATTCCCACCACCTGTCCTCCCGTATCCAGCAGGGGTACGGTGAGCAACTGCTTAACGCGAAACCTCTCCGCGATCTCGAGGTTGGCTCCGGGAACTTGGCGCGGATCGTCAAACCAGAAGGCCTCTCGATGGTTCAACGCGCGCGTTGTGGGCCCTTCGGGCAAGGTGAGTTCCAGATGCTCGGTGCGCCCGCCCTCGGCTCCCCAGCGCACCCGGAAAGAGCCATCCTCCAGCAGACCCAGGAAGGAGCGACTGAAGCCCAGGAAATCGGCAGCCCGCAGCGCAAACTGCAGCATGAACTGGTCAAGATTGCCAATGGAACCAAGTTCCGAGGAGATATCGAGCAATTGCTGTAGCTCATGGGCCTGGGCGCGCGCGGTTGCGCAGAGTTCGGCATTCGCAATGGCGACCGCTCCAAAACCCGCCACGGCGGACAGCAGCGATTTCTCCTCCGGGCGAAAATCCCCCTCTTGCCGAGGGTAGACCAGGATCGCGCCGTGGGTGCGAGACGTGCGGATCGGAGCCGCCAGCAACATTCCCGCCGGAACCAGGTCTCCGAGAGCATGGGCGGTGGGGTCAATGGCTACGGTGATGGGCCCACCCGCACGCACTGCGCGACTAGCCAGCTCAGCGACGAACTGGAGGGCCTTGCGGTCGTAGCGGGCGCGGACCGAGCGTGCCAGTTGCGGAGACTCAGCCGCCACCGCATGCAGCCCCACTCCCGTCCCCTCGCGCAGAACAATGCATACCAAGCGGGTACGCAGGAGAACGCGCAGGTGGGCGGCCACCGCCTCAGCCACGGTGAAAGAGTCCGGAACGGTTTGCACCGCTTGAGCGACTTCCGTCAGGATCTCGGCCCGGCGATGTTCTTCTCGTGAGACCTGGCTTAAGCGGTTGGCCTCTAACAAGCCCCCTACCTGACCAGCCAGGATGGTTGCCTTGGCCACCAGATCGGGGTTGAAGAAATCGTCGTGCGTGGCACTTAGAAAAACCGCCGCTCCGATGATTTCGTTTGCTACCACCAGCGGAGCGGCCATCAGGGAACGGGCGTGGAACTCCGCCGCCATGGGATAACGGCTCGGATCCAGATGATTGACATATAGGGTCTTTCGCTGGCGAATCGCTTCGACCGCTACCGCGCTCTCCTGCGCCCTCAGACGCCGACCTCGGAAGTCGTCTGCCATCAACCCGTCTGCTTCGGCACCGATCAAAACCTCCGGGGCGTCGCAACGCCAAAAATATGCGCCATCGACTTGAAAGAACTCGCGTGCGCCCCGACAGAAAAGCTGGATCAACAGGGGGGAGGGGGTACCCGCGGCCGCCGCTTCCGAGATCTGCAGGAGCAGCCGCTGGAACTCATCCTCAGTGCGCGGGGCGGGAGCTTCCGACCCCGTTCTGTGCACGGTCTCCATAGTTGTCCAAGAACGCACGACGTACTGACCACAAGTAATTGAATATACAGGAAAAATAGCTTGCCATCTCAATTTGAGTCAAGAGAATAAGGGGTAGGTGTTGCCTATCTGGGAAATCCCCCTGAGGGGAAAGGTTTGCCTTGTCTCACTCTGAGAGAGCGGCTTCCGGCTGAGACGGACTGGGCCCTGTCAACCCCATGGCCGTCTCCTCCTGAGATCGCCGTAATTTATTGATAGATAAAGATGTTAGATCGCTCTTACCACTGGTCTAGGCTATCCCCTAGGATGGCAGCGCCATTGCACCGGAAACCGTAGCGATACGTGTCCTAGGAGACTGCTTGCATTCACAACGAGCCAGACGGTGCGCCGCCCATGGTGGATTGGCAGTGCTTGGGCTGGCCTTCGGTCTGCTTATTTTTCACCCTGCTCTGGCTTTCCCCCAAGAAGAGCTGACCCGGAAGGTAAGAGCCCGCGTGGCCCCCAGTTATCCCGATCTGGCACGGCGAATGAACATCCGGGGCGTGGTGAAGTTGTTGGTGGTGGTATCCCCTGAGGGCAATCTGAAGGACACAAAGGTTATCGGTGGCAATCCGATCCTGGTGAACGCCGCTCAAGACGCGGTGAAGAAGTGGAAGTTCGAGCCAGGACAGGAGGAGAGCGTGGGCACCGTCGAGTTCCGGTTCCAGCCCTCGCAACAAATGCATGACCATCCCGTGCGCGAGGCGCGGGATACACAACGCAGTCGAGCGGAGGAATAGCAATGACGATTGGCAAAAAACTTTATGTGAACTTCGGGGCCATCCTCGCGATGGTGGTCGTGCTGTTCCTCGTCAATCTGGTCGCGGTGCAACGGGAACACAGCGCCAAGGCGGCCGCTTCGCAGGCCCTCCAGATGGCCCAGACCACCGACAAGATCCGCTTCCAGATGATGCAAAACCGGCTGTATCTCAGCAACTACCTACTCAGTGGCGACACGCGCGAGGTAGAGAGGCTGAATGATGGCATGCGCCTCCTGCAGGAGGAGTTGCAGACCGGGCAGTCCCAGGCCAATTCCGATCAGCAGAAAGCAGCCCTGCAGAAAGTCCAGGTCAGCGAACAGAATTGGGGACGGGAATTTTCCACGCCCCTGATGGACAAACGGCGCGAGGTTGACAGCGGGAATGCCACGGTGGCCGAACTGCAGATCTTCTACCTGCAGAAAGACGCTTCTTCCTGGGTGAAGAGTGCCACCGAACACCTGGACGTGGCTGACCAGGAAAACACGAAAGTGCTCGACGCCCGGCGAAAGTCGGACGAGACTGCCGCCACCGCCACCATCGTGATCGCATTGATGAGCACCCTGCTGGCCTTGGCCCTGGGAATCGCCATCGCGTACTCCACCGCCAATGCCATTACGGAGCCGCTGCGCAATCTGATGAAAGTGGCCCGTCAAATCGGGAACGCCGGTGACTTGGAGCACGAAATTGACATTCACCGCGACGATGAGATCGGGGAGTTGTCGCGCACCTTTTCCAGCATGGTCACCTACCTCAAGGAGATGGCGGCGCTTTCTGAAGACATTGCGGGCGGGAACCTGAACGTCGAGGTGCAACCCCGCTCCAAGAGTGACACCTTGGGCAATGCCTTTGCGCGCATGGTGGAAGGCCTGCGCAACATGGTACGGAGCGTGCGCGACGCCGCCTCCCAGGTGGCAAGCGCCTCCAATCAAGTGGCCGGAGCTTCCGACGAATCCGCCAAGATCAGCCTGCAAACCTCGTCCGCCATCGATGAAGTGACCAGCACCATGCACGAAATGAGCGTCAATGTGCAAAACATGGTGAAAAGCACGCAGGTCCAGGCGTCCAGCGTGAGCGAGACCTCCGCCTCGATCGATCAGATGGTGGCCTCCATCCAACGCGTTGCCGACACGGCCAAGGTGCTTCTAGATATCTCCAACCGTTCCCGCGAAGAAGTCCATAGTGGTATCGCCACCATGGACAAGGCCACCGACGGCCTGAACCGGATCAACACCACCATTCAGTCCTCGGGCGAAATCATCGATGTGCTGGGGCAGAGGGCCGACGACATTGGCAAGATCATCGAAGTCATCGACGATCTGGCCGAGCAGACCAACTTGTTGGCTTTGAACGCGGCCATCGAAGCGGCGCGGGCTGGAGAGCACGGGTTGGGCTTCGCCGTGGTCGCGGATGAGGTCCGCAAACTCGCGGAGAAATCCGCCCAGTCCACCAAGGAAATCTCCGAACTCATCCAGAGCATTCAGAAAGAAGCCCGCAAGGCGGTCGAGAACATGGACCGCAGCACCGGCATCGTGAACGAAGGGCTAGGTCTGGGACAAGAACTCAACACTGCCCTGCGCAAGATCTCCAATGTGGTCACTGAAGTTTACAAGTTTGCGCAAGAAATCGGCGCCGCTACCAACGAGCAGTCCCATGGCTCGGCCCAGATTGCGCGCGCCACCACCCGCTTGAACGAAATCACCCACGAGATCAACTCTGCGGTCGAGGAGCAGGCCTCAGGAGCCCATGCCGTGGTGAAAGCCATGGAGCGGATGCGCGAACTGGTACAGCAAACTACCTCCGGCTCCACCGAACTCGCCGCCTCCGCCGAGCAGATGTCGAAGATGTCCCGCGATCTGCTCGACTCCATGGACCGGTTCGCGCTGGAGCACGCCGAGCGGGTCACGGCCAAAGTCGGTGCCCGGCAAGCGGCTGCCGGCGCCCAGAGGTAAGCCTTCGAGAAAACTGCCATGAAGGGTGAACTGCATATCGTCGGCTTCAGGGTGGGACGCGAAACCTATGGCGTGCCCATCACTTCACTGCACGAGATCGTGAGAGTGCCCGAAATCACGGCGGTGCCGGACGCCCCCGATTACATCGAAGGGGTGATCAACCTGCGCGGCAAGATCGTTTCCGTGCTCGACCTGCGCAAGCGCCTCGGAGTGACCGGAGTCGTGCCTGGCCGGCGCAACCGGATCCTGGTCGTCGAACACAAAGGAAGGCTCTCCGGCCTGATTGTGGATTCCGCTTCCGAGGTACTCAAGATTCCCGCTGAAAATGTTGAGCCCTCTCCGACGGAGTCTCTGGAGGGAGGCCTGAACTGCGTGACCGGGCTTGGTAAGCATCAAGGCCGTCTCATTATCTTGCTGGACATGACCAAGCTGCTGGAATTCAGCGGAGCGCGATCCGTGCCCACAGCCGACAAGACCAAGCCACACGTCGGTTCCACCGAGGAGGTGCACAGTGCGGTTGCTTCGAAATAGTAGGGAGGATTGACCACCAAGTGCTATGGCTAGCCCCGGCTTGCAGCTGCAACTCACGGAACCTGAACTGAAGCTCCTGCAGACCCTTGTCTATCAGGAGTGCGGCATGCACTTTGACGCCCGCCGCACCCATTTTCTTCAGGACCGTTTGTTGCGGCGTTTGAAAGAATGCCGCCTCGACTCCTTTTACAGCTACTACCGTCTGCTCATCAGTGAGGAGGGGAAAGAAGAATTAGCCAAGTTGCTGGAGAACCTCACGGTCAACGAAACCAGTTTCTTCCGCAACAAAGCCCAACTGGATTTCTTTCACAAACACATTCTCGATGAGATCCTCCGCCGCAAACAGGAAAAGGCCAATTTCTCTTTGCGTTTGTGGAGCGCTGGTTGCTCGACCGGGCAGGAAGCTTACACCATGGTCATGCTCACGGCCGACGCGCTCTCCTACCACTGTTTGCGCAATCCTTCCGGATACGAAGCTCCCATGCCCCGGCCGCTGATCCCCCCACCCTGGAAAGTGGAGATCCTGGCCAGCGACATCAGTTACTCCGTGCTGCGAGCGGGCCAGGAGGGCATTTACACCGAGAGCCAGATGGCCTCGGTGGATTACAGTTACCGCCTGCGCCATTTTGACAAGGTGGGGGACCGCTATGCCGTCAAGAAGGCCATGAAAGAACTGGTCCATTTTGACTTTCATAACTTGAAGACCGAGTACCTGCCTCAGCACATGGACGTGATTTTCTGCCGCAACGTCATGATGTACTTCGACGAACCCGAACAGAAACGGCTGATCGACAAGTTCTTCCGCTGCCTCAACCCGGGGGGTTACTTGTTCGTGGGCCATGCCGAGAGCCTGCTGGGGCTCACCGACAAGTTCAACATGGTCTACCGCAACACGGGCACCGCCTATCAAAAAGTTGAGGGGGGCCCGTGAACCAGTTTTCCGACGATCGCGGAGCAGAGTTGCGGGAACTGTTCTTCGAGAGCGCCAGCGAGTTGCTCCAGTCGCTGAATGACGAAGCGATGAAGCTGGAAAAGCGTCCGGGCGACCCGGAAGCGGTACGCACTATCCGGCGCATCGTACATACGCTCAAGGGAGACGCGGCCGCATCCGGGTTTCAAGGGCTCAGCGAACTTGCCCACGAACTGGAAGATGCGCTTGCCCTGGAGACGGCTGCGGCTCACGGCTCCCTGCCGGAAATCACTTTCAAGGCTGCCGACATCTTCGGCGAGATGCTGAGCGCGTACCGTGGCCAAGCGAAACTTCCCTCTACGGCCGGCCTGCGAAAGCGGATCAGGGAACTGGCACAGACGCCGAAAGCCAGGAAATCTCGCGCTAAGAAGAACCAGGCTGCGAACGCGGCCCAAACTATCTGGACGGAATACGAAAAGCTCGCCATGCAGGCCGCCGCGGAGAAAGGCCGGCCAGTCTACGACATCCGGGTCCTGATCGACCCGCAATGCGCCATGCCGATCGCCGCGCGACAACTTGTCCTTAAAGCGCTCAGCGGGCTGGGGGAAGTCTTGGGATCACGGCCTGAACCCGGATCCACCGAGAGCGCAAAGCAATTTCAACTGCTCCTGGCGAGCGACCAGGCACCCCAACTCTTGGCGGCAAAGTGCCGTATTCCCACGGTCGCGGCACAGGTGCAGGTCCAACCCATCGAATTGACGCCCCACAAGGCGGGACATAAGTCGAAAAGCACAGCTGCGTCACCTGCCGTGCCGATGGCCGAGACCCAGCCCGGGCTGTGCCAGGAAGAGGAAACCGGGCCGATCGCCGCTCTCGTCCTGCACGAAGATGAAAATGCGCCCAAGACGACCTCTGGGCTGGCGGAAAACATTCTCCGGGTTGACGCTGAGCGTATTGACAACGTGCTGAACCTGGTCGGGGAACTGATCATCGGCAAGTCCATGCTGCAGCAGGCTCTGAATGAAGTCATCAAGCGTTATCCGAAGGATGCCGTGCGCGGTCGTTTTGCCGATGCCATGGCCTTCCAGTCGCGGGTGTTAAACGACCTGCAGCGTTCGGTAATGAAGGTCCGCATGGTACCGGTTGAGCAATTGTTCCGCCGGTTCCCGCGAATGGTTCGTGATGTCGCCAAGCAATGCGGCCGGGACGTGGAACTTGTCCTGAGTGGAGAAAACACCGACCTCGATAAGGGCCTTCTCGATGGCATTGCTGAGCCCTTGACCCACCTCGTCCGCAATGCGGTCGGGCATGGCATTGAAAGCGCGGAGGAGCGGGTGCGGGCCGGAAAACCAGCGCGCGGAAAAGTTCGCCTGGATGCTTATCACCAAGGCAATCAAGTGGTCGTGGAAATCAGCGACGACGGTCGCGGCATCGATGTACAGAAGGTGAAAGCACGGGCCGTAGAACGGGGCGTTCTGACCCGGGAAGAAGCTGGGCGGATCAGCGAAGCCGGCATTTTGGACCTGATCTTCCGGCCGGGGTTTAGCACCGCGGATGAGATCACGGAGATCTCCGGCAGGGGTGTGGGATTGGACGTGGTGCAAAGTGTTCTACAGCGGCTCAAGGGAACAGTACAGGTCGAGACTCGTCCCGGACAGGGCACAACCTTTCGGCTGCGGCTGCCCCTGACCCTGGCCATCATCAAGGCCCTGCTGTTCCGGGTGGAGCAACGCCTGTATGCGATTCCACTGAACGCAGTGGCCGAGATTGCGCGGGCCCATGAGTCCGACTTGCACCAGGTGGACAACCACGAAGTGCTCCAGCTGCGGAACCAAGTCTTGCCCGTCATCCGCCTGGGTAACCGGCCGATGGAACGGCCGGACCAGCGGCCCATCAAGATTTTTGTGTTGGTCATCAGGATCGGAGACCGCAAGTTTGGGCTGTTGGTCAGCGCTCTGGAGGGTGAAGAGGAACTGGTGATCAAAGCCTTGGACGACCATACCGTCGAGACCGACATGGTGAGCGGCGCATCGATCCTGGGCGACGGACGTGTAGTGCTGATTCTGAACCTGGGGGCGATCGTCGACCGTTTCGCCGCGGCCCGGCCGGAGACGGGCGTGGGACTCGAACATGGCCTGCTGGTGTCTCCTTCCGGGCCGGCGCCCATGGGAAGGAACGCCCCGGAGGTGCAGCCGTGACAACTCCGGTGCGCGTGTTGGTGGTCGACGACTCTGCCCTGATGCGGAAGCTGATTCCGCAAATTCTGGCCGCAGACAGCTCCATTCAGGTTGTCGGCACTGCCATGGACGGAAATTTCGGGCTCAAGAAGATCGAAGAGCTCCGGCCGCACGTAATCACCCTGGACCTGGAAATGCCGGGCATGGGTGGGCTGGACATGCTGAAAGAGATCATGCGGGGCCACCGCCTGCCGGTGATCGTCGTGAGTTCCCACAGCACCGAGGGAGCGTCGGTCACGTTAAAAGCGCTCTCCATGGGGGCGTTCGATTTTGTCGCCAAGCCCAGCGATGTTTCCGCGCGCATGCCGGAAATCGCCCACGAACTGATCAGCAAAATCAAGGCTGCCGCCCACAGCCCGGGGTTTCGAATCACGGCTCCAGCCCCGGTTCTTGCGAGCCCAGTGGACAAGGCGACCCCCGATGCCAAGAACCGCCCGACACGAATCGTGGCCATCGGCATCTCCACCGGTGGACCTCAGTCTTTGCAGCACGTGTTGCCGCAGTTGCCGAAGGATTTTCCGGGGACGATTCTCATCGTGCAGCACATGCCCGAAGGCTTCACCGAGATGTTCTCCCGCCGCCTCGACGAGATCTGCGCGATCCGTGTCAAGGAGGCCCAGTCGGGAGATCTCCTGCTGGCGGGTCGGGCCCTGGTTTGCCCCGGCAGCCGGCACCTCAAAGTGAAGCGGTTGCCGTTGGGGGATGTCGTCGTTCTCAGCGATGAGCCCCGGGTGAATGGCCATCGTCCGTCAGTCGACGTCTTGTTCAAAAGCGTGGCTGAAGAATTTGGTGACAAGAGTGTCGCGGTTCTCATGACTGGCATGGGCGAAGATGGTGCCCAGGGAATGGGGACCGTCAAGGCGGCGGGAGGAATGACCATCGCGCAAAGTGAAGAATCATGCGTGGTCTATGGCATGCCCAAAGCTGCCATCGAGCGTGGATTTGCAGTTCGTGTGGTGGGGCTGGACGTGCTGGCCAATACCCTGCTGGCACAGTGCACCCAGGAACGCAGCCATGGGACGTCGATCGACCCCGGTGACGGCGGCAAGGCCGCCAGGGCCGGGAAAACTTAAGCTTTCCGGCACGATGGTGCTGGACAGAAATGATGGGATTGGGAGGAGGTTGTGACAATGGAGCAGTTTGTGCCTGTGAAACGTAGCAAGGACGGTCAACCGGTCCGCTATCTGGTGGTGGACGATTCCGTCTTCGCGCGCAAGAACCTGGCCCGCATGATCGAAACCTTCGGGGGCCAGCTTGCCGGCGAAGCCGGAGACGGGATGACCGCCATCACCGAATACGAACGAACCAACCCCGATATTGTGCTGATGGACATCACCATGCCGCAGATGGAAGGGATCGAAGCTGCCGAGAAAATCGTGCAGAAGCACCCCGAGGCGCGCGTGGTCATGGTGTCGTCAGTTGGATATCAGGAAAACATCGTGGCGGCGTTGCAGCGCGGCGCGCGTCACTTTGTCCAAAAGCCGGTCAAACCTGAGGTGCTGTACGAAGTCATCAAGTACGTGATGGGTGAGGACGGTACCGTGGCCAATGCCGCGGGCGCAGGAGCCTGAACATGAAAATGGAGCTGATTCAGCCTTTCATCAACGCGGCCGATGCCGTGCTGGCGCAGGGACTCGAGTGTCCCATGTCGATC
>Ga0335084_10008287_pt1 | contig 10348 bp, 5 predicted proteins | sample Lox_Sample_44_FD_206721 | JGI IMG/M metagenome (GOLD analysis project Ga0335084, IMG submission 206721) | Soil microbial communities from Loxahatchee National Wildlife Refuge, Florida, United States - Lox_Sample_4.4 | ecosystem: Environmental > Terrestrial > Soil > Wetlands | place: USA: Florida... | reverse complement strand
CAGGCACAGTCGGGGACTCCCTCGCGAATCTGCTCACCGGCGACAGCGGAAACAACACGCTCAACGGTCAGGGCGGCGCCGATACGCTGAACGGCGGCGCCGGCGCGGACAATCTCATCGGCGCCGCCGGCAATGACGTATATATGGTCGACAACTCCAAGGACATCGTGAACGAGAACGGCGGCAGCGGCACCGACAGCGTGATCAGCTCGATCTCCTTCGATCTCCACAGCAACGGCAAGACGGTGTTCGGCAACGTCGAGAATCTCACGCTTACGGGTTTCGCGACCAACGGCACCGGCAACGATCTCAGCAACACGCTGATCGGCGACAAGTACTACAACAGGCTGGTCGGCAACGGCGGCAATGACACGATCGACGGCGGCGCCGGCAACGACCTGCTGACCGGTGGATCCGGCAGCGACACCTTCGTTCGCCACTCTCTGTCCGAAGGGCGGGACACGATCAAGGACTTCCAGACGGGCCGCGGCGGGGACACGCTCGACATCCACGACGTGCTCTCCGGCTACAATTCGTCGTCGAACTTGAGCGACTTCGTTCATCTGACTGAGAGCGGCGGGAACACGACCGTCCAGGTCGACCCGAACGGCGCCGTTGGCGGGCACCAGTTCACCAGCATTGCCGTCCTGACGGGCGTAGCGGGCGTCACCGCCGCACAGATGGTCGACGATGGGAATCTTCACGTGACATAGGCAGCCGCCTGCTCGCTGACCGCGTCAGGCGGAAAGCGCACATACCCTAGCGGACCGCCGCCGACACGCCAGCCGGCGGCGGTTCTTCTTTGCAGGCACTCCGGCCAGGCGCGCATCCGATCCCGGCGCGTCACGGCTCCCATGGGTGCCAGCATGCACGGCTTGGGTACAGAACTACTGCTGGAGTGGCCAAGTTTCCGCCATGGGTTAAAGTCATTCAGGTCATGACGACCTGTCCGAGGGAGCCCAATGGCGAGATTGGTTTCGGCGCTCGACATAGCGATGTCCGTTTGCATCGCGACGGTCGCAGCCTTTGAAGCTGCGATCGAGATTCAAAGAAGATTTCCGGATGACCAAGGAGTGATAGTGACAATCACAGGCTGGTCGAGCCTCGTACCGCTTGCGTTGCTGGCGCTCGTGGGATGTTTGTGGCTCGGGCGACTCTTCCTGCCGGCGCGGAGCGCCATCCGGATCCTGACGCCGCTGGAGAACAGCGCCGTACCGGCCGTCCGCGAGGTGTGCGGATCGATATGGCCTGCGAGCGAGCCCGTGCAGGTCTTCGTGCTGACGGGGCGGGAGTGGCGCCCGCAGCAACTGCCGGCGCGAGACGGCGCGCTTTGGTCCACTCAATGTCACTTCGAGACGCCTGTTGCGGGCAGCGATTCGAATTTCAAGATTGCGGCAATCTCAAGGGCTACGCTCATTGTCGGGCCAGTCAGGAGGCTTCCTTGGTGGTCCACAACGACGTCAAGCATCGTGAGGGTGAGGCGAGAGACATGACGGCCTCCGCGCGGGTGACGGTGGCAGCCGGGTTGGTCCAGCACACAGGCCCTGCGACGGAGGCGCCGGTGCGCTTGCGGAGCTTGCGTGGGCGACACGCGTCAAGTGTCAGTGGAAGTCACGGCTCTTCAGGAAACGGTCAGGCAAGGGGGCGGCCGGCTCCTGAGGGAGGAGCGGGAGAGGATCATCGGAGCGCAGGTGGCGAAGCGCGCCGGTGAGGTCGACGAACTCCTCGGCCACGACGTGAATGACGATGCCCTCGCGTTGAATTCGGCCGCGCACCAGCAGGAACTGCGACGTCATGACGATGCGGCGATTGGCCTCGAAGACCTTCGACCAGACGACGACATTCACGATCCCCGTCTCGTCCTCGAGGGTGAGAAAGATGACACCCTTTGCGGTCCCCGGCCGCTGCCGCACGAGCACCAGCCCGGCGACGGATACTCGCCGGTTCTTGAGACGCTCGTCGCGATGCTCGCGGCTCGTGATGACGCCGCGTCGCGCCAGGCGAGTACGAAAGAAGGCGCAGGGGTGCGCCTTCAGCGAGAGCCCCATCGTGGCGTAGTCTTCGGCCACATGCTCACCGGGCGCCATGAGGGGGAGGGCAACGGGCGGCTCGGCGAAAAGGTCGCTGCTGTCAGACCATGTCAGGATGGGGCGGGGCGAAGCGCCGTCCAACCCCCTGACTGCCCACAGCGCCGCGCGCCGATCGAGTCCGAGCGAGCGGAACGCGTCGGCGGCGGCCAAGCGCTCGAGCGTGGCGACCGGGACGCCGCTGCGGATCCAGAGCGAGCGGGCGTCGGGATAACCCTGGCCGCGCTTGGCTACCACTGTCTTCGCCTGCGCTTCGGCCAGACCGCCGATCAGCCGCAGACCGAGCCGGACGGCACGGCGATGCGCGCTACCGTCGGCCGCCGGCTCGAGCGTGCAGTCCCAATCGCTGAGATTGACGTCGGGCGGGCGGACTTCCACGCCGTGCTCGCGCGCATCCCGCACGAGCTGGGCCGGCTGGTAGAAGCCCATGGGCTGGCTGTTGAGGATCGCTGCGCAGAACACCTCGGGGTGATGTCGTTTGATCCAGGCGGAGACATAGACGAGGAGCGCGAAACTGGCCGCGTGGCTCTCGGGAAAGCCGTAGTCGCCGAAGCCTTCGATCTGATTGAAGCAGCGTTCGGCGAACTCGCGGCTATAGCTGTTCGTGACCATGCCCGCGATGAACTTCTCGCGGAAGGTGTGAATCGTGCCGACATGGCGGAACGTCGCCATCGCTCGTCGCAGCCTGTCCGACTCGTCGGCCGAGAAGCCGGCCCCCACGATGGCGATCTGCATCGCCTGTTCCTGGAAGAGGGGAACGCCGAGCGTCCGTTTTAGAACGGCCTTGAGCTCCTCCGACGGGTAATCGACCGGTTCAATCCGGTCGCGCCGCCGCAGATAGGGATGGACCATATCGCCCTGGATCGGCCCCGGCCGCACGATCGCCACCTCGATGACGAGATCGTAAAAATTCTCGGGTCTGAGGCGAGGCAGCATCGACATCTGCGCGCGGCTCTCCACTTGGAACACGCCGAGCGAGTCGGCCTCCGACAACATGCGATAAACCGCTGAATCTTCAGCCGGCACGGTGGCTAGAGAGAGTTTCTTGCCGTAATCGCGCGCGATGAACTGGAAGCTCTTGCGGATGCAGGTGAGCATGCCCAGAGCCAGCACATCGACCTTCAGCATGCCGAGGGCGTCGAGATCGTCCTTGTCCCACTCAATGTTGGTGCGGTCGTCCATCGATGCATTCATGATCGGCACGGTCTGGTCCAGGCGCTCGCGGGTGAACACGAAGCCGCCGACATGCTGGGACAGGTGGCGGGGAAACCCGATCAGCGCGTGGGTGAGGGACAGGGCCAGCCGGAGCTGAGGATTGGCGGGATCGAGTCCGACCTCGCGGATATGTTTGTCGGGGATGTCCTCTCCGCCGGAGCCCCAGACCATGCCGGCGAGCGCTGCGGTCACATCCTCCTTGAGGCCGAGTGCCTTGCCGACTTCGCGGATCGCCATGCGCGGGCGGTAGTGAACCACCGTCGAGCAGATGGCGGCCCGCTCGCGGGTATAGCGCCTGTAGAGATACTGGATCACTTCCTCGCGCCGCTCATGCTCGAAATCGACATCGATGTCCGGCGGTTCCTTCCGCTCGGCAGAAAGGAAGCGTTCGAACAGCAGATCGATCTTGGTGGGATCGACAGCGGTGACGCCCAGGCAGTAGCAGACGGCGCTGTTGGCGGCGGAGCCGCGGCCCTGGCAGAGAATGCCCTGGCTACGGGCAAAGCTGACGACGTCGTAGACGGTCAGGAAATAGCGCGCATAGTCCAGCCTGGCGATGAGCGCCAGTTCCTTCTCGAGCAGCACCCGCACCTTCTCGGGCACTCCCTCGGGATAGCGCCCGGCGGCATGACTCCAGGCGAGATCTTCGAGATGCCGCTGCGGTGTCTTGCCCGGCGGCACCGGCTCTTCGGGATATTCATAGCGCAACGCCTCCAGCGAAAAGCTGGTGCGTTCTTTGATGGTGAGCGTGCGCGCGACGGCCTCCGGATAGGACGCGAACAGTCTTTTCATCTCGGCGGCGCTTTTGAGATGACGCTCGGCGTTGGTCTCGAGGCGGAAGCCGGCATCCGCAATCGTGCATTTCTCGCGAATGCAGGTGAGCACGTCGGCCAGAGGTCGCCGCGCCGGGTCGTGATAGAGCACGTCGTTCGTCGCGACCAGCGGTGCGCGCGTCTGGACCGCGAGCTCGGCGAGTTGTCCAAGACGCCGTCGCTCGTCGCCCTTGTATGAGAAGGTGGCGCCGAGATGAACACGGCTGGGAGCGGCTGAGGCCAGCGCTCCCAGACGTTCGGCGAAGGAGGGTGCGAGAACGCGCGGCGGCATGACGATGAAGATCTGTCCATCCTGGGCCGCGCGGATCTCCGCGAACGACAGATGGCATTGGCCCTTCGGGGCCCGCCGGTTGCCGTCCGTCAGCAGGCGGCACAACCGGCCGTAGGCGCCGCGATCGGTCGGATGGCAGACCGTCTCGAACCCGTCGGTCGCGATCAGGCGCGAACCGACCACGAGACCGATACCGACCTCTTTCGCTGCCACATGGGCGCGCACGACGCCGGCGAGCGTATTGCGGTCGGCGATGCCGATGGCTTTGAGGCCGAGGGCCGCCGCCTGCTGCACGATCTCCTCGGCGTGCGAGGCGCCGCGCAGGAACGAGAAGTTCGTTGCGGCGACGAGTTCGGCGAAATCGCTCATGGGAAGACTCCATGCACGAACCATTGCGGCCTCGCGGCGCCGCGGCCATAGAGCCCGGCCCGGTAGAGCCAGAATCGGCGGCTGTTGGCGTCCTCGACGACGTAATAATCGCGCTCGAGCTGGTTATCGTTCTGTCGCCACCATTCTCCGGCGATGCGCTCGGGGCCCTCGGCTTGCGTCACCTGATGAAGGACTCCGCGCCAGCGGAATTGGCGCGGCGGTCCTTCGGGGATCAGCGCCATGACCTCGGCCGCTTCCGGATGCGAGAGCAGGAGCAGCGGCCGGGCATCGGAGGGTGTGTTGCTCGCCCACTCTGCTGATGGGCCGTCGCTGGCGCGCCGCACGAGAACGGCGCGCTCGGGGACATAGCTTTGATGCGGGTGCAGCCGCCGCACGGCCCCCGCTCCCAGGCGCTGTTCCAGCCGATCGATGAGGCGGGCGAGACCCGCGGGATCGCCGAGGTCGTCGGCGACCGTCAGCAGGGTCTGTCGCTCCGGCATGGGCTGGGCGGCGAGCACGTGGAGGCCGGCCGCCTCGAAGCCGAAATCCGCTTCGAACCCTCTTGGCAGACGATCGAGGCGAAGCGAGATCAGGCCCGCGATATGCCGGGCATCCCGGCTCGGAGCCGACAACCCGATCGTCAGAGACAGAACCTCGCCGTCCATGCGGAAAAGCAGCAGGCGCAATTTGCGCGCGCCGACGCCATCGCGCGCCAGATCCCCAGCAAGATCGTGCAGCAGGCGCGTCGTGGCCTTCACGACGTGCTCCTGTGTCGTGATGGCTTCCGCGAACATCGCCTGCGCGCGATAGACTGGCGGCGAGGCGAGCGGTGATAGCGGTTCGGGCGCGCGTCCTAGCGCCTGGTCGAGGCGATCGAGGAAATGCGCGCCGAAGCGCGTGGCCAGGGGCGCGCGCGGCTGATGGCTGATGTCTGCGATCCGTCGGAAGCCCAGGCGATGCAGGAGCAGAAGCGTATCATCGGGCAGGCGCAGCGCCGCAAGTGGGAGCTCTCGGAGAATGCTGTCCGTCATGTCGGGCGGCACGATCGTGCCGTTCGTGCTGCCATAGCGGGCGACTGCCCAGGCGGCGCCGGGGGTGTCGGCAATTGCCAGCCGTGCGGGGAGGCCGAAGCGACGCAGACGGTCGGCGAGATCTGCCAACAGGCCCGCCTCGCCGCCGAACAGATGCGCGCAGCCCGTGATGTCCAGGAACAGGCCATCGGCGCCGTTCTCTTCGCCCCAGGGTGCCGCTAGCGGGGTGTAGCGCAGGCTCCAGAGGGCCAGTCTCCGCAGGGCGTCGGCGTCGGCGGCGGGATCGGCGTCGCGCGATTGCAGATCGTGGACCTTCGAGCGCGCGTTGGTCAGCAACTCGCCGATGGAGAGGCCGCTCTTTTCCGCCATGCGATTGAGCGCTACGAGACGCGGCCCACCCTTGCCGGGAGAGACCAGGACGAGCGGGCGGTGGGGATCGATCGCGTCAGCCGGCGAGGCGGCGGCTGTCCTGGCCTGCGCCAGCAGCAGGCGCGCGATCGGCCAGGATCTCAGCCAAACCGAAACGATGCGCAACATGGTTCCACTCGAGCAGCCAGTGGCCGGGACGTCCGTTGCGGCAGCGTTCGAGCGCTGCGTTCCATCGGCAGCAGGCGAACGAGCCGAAACGGTCACGGACGGCCGGCGCCGAAGCAACGCGCCAGCGCGTGGTCGCCGCGCTCGTGCCCATCGTGGCGGGCGGGCGCAGCAGGATGAGAGGCGCGCCGGAGCCAGCGGCCGCAAGATTGAGCCGGCGGCTCATGGTCAGGTCGAGATCGCCTTCGACGGCGCCCGCGACCACCGCCGCGCCGACTTCCGGCCGCAGGGATTCCTCCATCGCCCACAGCGCGTCCTGGTCGAGGCGCGTCTCCACGAGCACCAGCTGCCCCACATCGAGCCCGAGCCTGTGCAGCCCATGTCCATAGGGCTCGCCGAAATCCGCGAAGCAGCGGCGTGCGGCGATGAGCGCGACCGGACCGTGACGGACAGCACGCGCCTGGACCGCCAACGCGACGGCAAAGCCGAAGGCCGCGGTTCTGTCGCCATGGGAGGCGGCAATCACTTCATGAAGCGCGCCGCCTGTCAGCCCGGAACCGGGAAAATGCCGGTCGATCTCCTGCACGCCGAAAGGCAACGACACGGGTGTCGCGTCGGGGGACGCGCTTTCCAAGCGTAAGACAACCTGTCGAAGAGCGTCGAGATGCTGCGTTCGCTGCATGGGTAACCCTGCAAAGCCATGCAACGAAAGTAGGAACAAAGAATGAACTAGTCAACTCGAATTTTCTGGATTTCTCATGTTTTGCAATTAGTTATATTATCAATATATAGTGTTCATGATAGGTTCCAATCTATAGGTAGATCCGCTTCCACAGTCACTCCTGAACCTGCAGCCGATAGCCGACGCCAGGCTCCGTCAGGATATGCCGCGGCTGCTCCGGATTCGCCTCCAGCTTCTGGCGCAATTGACGGATGAAGACGCGCAGCGCCTGCACGTCGGCGCTGTCCTCGCCGCCCCACACCTCGCGCAGGAGATGGCGGTGGGTCAGCACCTTGCCGGCGTGGATCACGAACTGCTGGAGGATGTCGTACTCCTTGGGCGACAACCGCACCTCGCGGCCACCGACGCTCACGCGGCGATGCACGAGGTCGACCGTGAGATCGGCCGACTGAAACAGCGGCTTGCTGCCCTGCTCCTGCAGGCGATGGCGTAGCGCGGCCCGGATGCGCGCCATCAGCTCGTCGACGCCGAACGGCTTCGTCACGTAGTCGTCGGCGCCGAGGTCGAGCGCGGCAACCTTACCCTTCTCGTCACCGCGGCTCGACAGCACGACGATCGGCACCTGCGACTTCGCCCGCAGCGTGCGGATGATCTCCAGGCCGTCGAGATCGGGCAGGCCGAGGTCGAGGATCACCAGGTCCGGTTTCTCGCGCCGCGCCTCGTCGAGCGCCTCCTTGCCCGTTGCCGCCTCGACGATGCGGTAGTCCTGCACCGCCAGGGTATTGCGGAGCAGCCGCCGGATCGCCGGCTCATCGTCGACGATGAGCACGCAGGGGGCGCTACTCGCCATGGGCGGGCTGCTTGGCCTCGACCGCCTCCGCGATGGCGTCATCGACGGGAATGCGGATCGTGAAGACGGCGCCGCTGCGGTCGGTCCGATTGGCGGCCGTAATCGTGCCTCCCTGGGCCTCGACGAACCCCCGGCAGATGGCCAGCCCTAAGCCCGTACCCGCGCGCTGGCGGTCGCCGTTATGCACCCGATAGAACTTGTCGAAGATGCGCTCGAGATCGCCCGGCGGGATGCCCGGCCCCTCGTCGCGCACCTCGATGACGACCTCCGCCCCGTCGCGCCGTCCCGAGATCTCGATCGCCGAGCCGGCCGGCGCATACTTGCCCGCATTGTCCAGAAGATTGACCAGCACCTGCTCCATCAGCAGGAAATCGAGCGGAAACATCGGCAGCTCTGGCGCCAGCACGACGGCCACGCGATGGCCGGCGAGCATCTTGCCGCAGCGCTGCAGCGCCGATCCGATGACATCGCTGAGGTCGATCATCTCGCGCTTCAGCTCGACCGCTCCCGAATCGAGGCGGGTCATGTCCAAGAGGTTCGCCACGAAGCGGTTGAGCCGCTCGCCCTCGTCCTGCGCCGTCGCCAGCATCTCGTCCCGCGTCCTGTCGTCGTAGAGCTTGCCGAAGCTGCGCAGGCTCGTGATCGTGCCGATGATCGACGCCAGCGGCGTGCGCAGGTCGTGCGAGATCGAGGTCAGCAAGGACGACCGCAGGCGCTCCGTCTCCGCCAGCACGCGCGCCTCGTCGATGTCCTCGGCCAGCTGCGTGCGTTCGATCGCCACTGCGGCCTGATCGGCCAGAGCGTCGAGCAGCCGGCGCTCGTCCGGCGTGAACAGCGGGCCTGGCGCCTTGCGGTTGATGCCGAGCACGCCGACGATACCCCGCCCGGTCCGCAGCGGCAGGAACAGCCGCTTGGCGCCCGGCAGCGTGTCGGCGCCGCGGCCGGCCGGCTGATTGTGGTCCCAGCACCATTTGGCGGCGGCCAGATCGGCGTCGTCGAGCTGATCCTCGGGCGGAAAGCCGGCACGCACGGCGATGCTGCCGTCCTCCGGCGTCAGGAGCACGACCTCCACCCGGAGCATCAGCGCGATCTGATGGGCCGTCGCCCACAGCAGATCGTCGAGCTTGGCGATGCCGGCGAGCTTCTTGCTGAAGCTGTAGAGCTCGGCAGTCGTCTTTGCCTGCCGCTGCGCGATGACGGCCTGGGTGCGGGTGCGCGCCGTCAGGCTGCTCGTGAGCAGAGCCACGATCATGAAGAAGAACAGCGCCACCACGTTCGCCGGATCGGCGATCGTGAAGGTGTAGAGCGGCGGCAGGAAGAAGAAGTTGTAGCAGGCCACGCTCAGCAGCGCGGCGAAGACCGACGGCCCCGCGCCGTATCGCACGGCGCTGGCGAGGACTGCGGCGAGGAAGACCAGCGAGATGTTGTCGAGGTCGACGAACTGGCTGATCAGCAGGGCGACACCGAGCGCCGCCGCGACCAATGCGGTGCTGATGGCGTAAGGAAAGGGATCGATCGCCTCAAGGCCCGCCGACGGCTTAACCGTTTTTTCCAGCTCCGTCCCGGCTGCCCCGGCTATGACGTGGACGCTGATGTCGCCTGCTCTGCGCAGCAGGTCGTGCACGACCGAGCCATGCAGCATCTCGAACCAGCGCGAGCGCGTCGACCTGCCGATGATGATCTGGGTGGCGTTGTTCTCACGTGCGTAGGACAGCACGTCGTCGGCGATACGTTGGCCGGGGACGGTGATCGTATCGGCGCCGAGCTGCTCCGCGAGCCGTAGCGCCTGCACGACGCGGTCGCGCTGCGCTTCGCTCAGCCGCTGATGGCGCGGAGTCTCGACGTAGAGCGCTGTCCACGGCCCGTGCAGGCGGTCCGCGACTCGCTTGGCATAGCGCACGAGCTGGGCGGCGCCCGGCTGCTCGCTGATGCAGACGAGCAGGCGCTCGCCGGCCGCCCATGGACCGGCGATGGCGTGCTCCTGCATGTAGCTGACCATCTGCTCGTCGACGCGCTCCGCCGCCCGCCGCAGCGCCAGCTCGCGCAGGGCCGTGAGATTGCCGGGCGAGAAATAGTGCTTGAGCGCCCGTTCTGCCTGGTCGGGGACGTAGACCTTGCCCTCTTGCAAGCGCTGGATGAGATCGTCCGGCGTCAGATCGATGACTTCGACCTCCGCCGCGTCGACGATGCGGTCAGGTACCGTTTCGCGCACGCGCACGCGCGTGATCTGCGCGACGATGTCATTCAAGCTTTCGAGGTGCTGGATGTTGACGGTCGTGTAGACGTCGATGCCGGCCGTCAGGAGCTCCTCGACGTCGAGATAACGCTTCGGGTGACGGCTGCCGGGCGCATTCGTGTGCGCGAGTTCGTCGACGAGGACCAGCGCGGGGCGGCGCGCCAGGATGGCGTCGATATCCATCTCGGTGAGGACGCGCCCCTCATAGGTGATGTTCCGGCGCGGGACGATCTCGAGCCC
>Ga0335084_10008286_pt1 | contig 10349 bp, 9 predicted proteins | sample Lox_Sample_44_FD_206721 | JGI IMG/M metagenome (GOLD analysis project Ga0335084, IMG submission 206721) | Soil microbial communities from Loxahatchee National Wildlife Refuge, Florida, United States - Lox_Sample_4.4 | ecosystem: Environmental > Terrestrial > Soil > Wetlands | place: USA: Florida... | reverse complement strand
GCGGCCACCTTCTCGCCCGGGGCGAGCTGGACCAGGTTGACGATGGGCTTCCCGCGGGCGGCCCGGCCGGCCTGCGGGATCTCGTGGACCTTGAGCCAGTAGACCTTCCCCTTGTCGGAGAAGACCAGGAGGTAGCTGTGGGTGGAGGCGACGAAGAGGCTCTCCAGGAAGTCCTCGTCGCGGGTGGCGGCGCCGGTCCGCCCCCTCCCGCCGCGCCGCTGGGCGCGGTAGAGCGTGACCGGGTTCCGCTTCACGTAGCCGAGGTGGGAGACGGTGACGACCATCTCCTCCTCGGCGATCAGGTCCTCGGTGGAGAGGTCGGAGGCCTCACCCTGGATCTCCGTGCGCCGCTCGTCGGCGAAGAGCTGCTTCACCTCGCGCAGCTCGCCGGCGATCACCTCCATCAGCACCTTCTCGGAGGCGAGGATCTCCTTGAGCCGCTGGATGGACTTCTGCACCTCGGCGAGCTCGTCCAGGATCTTCTGGCGCTCCAGGCCGGTGAGCCGCTGGAGCTGCATCTCCAGGATGGCCTTGGACTGGACCTCGGAGAGGCCGAAGCGGCTCGTGAGCCCGTCCCGGGCCTCGTCCCGGTCCTTGGCCTTCTTGATGAGCTCGATGATCTCGTCGATGTGGTCGAGGGCGATCTGGTAGCCGAGGAGGATGTGCTCGCGCTCCCGCGCCTTGCGCAGCTCGTGCCGGGTCCGGCGCGTGACCACGTCGCGCCGGTGGGCGACGAACCGCTCGAGCATCTCCTTCAGGGTGAGGATGCGGGGCTGGCCGCCGTCGATGGCGAGGAGCGTCACCCCGAAGCCGGTCTGCATCTGGGTGTGGGCGTAGAGGTTGTTCAGCACCACCTGGGCCACCGCGTCGCGCTTCAGCTCGATCACGATCCGCATCCCCTCGCGGGAGGACTCGTCCCGGAGGTCGCTGATCCCCTCGAGCCTCTTCTCCCGCACCAGCTCGGCGATGTGCTCGACCAGCTTCGCCTTGTTCACCTGGTAGGGGATCTCGGTGACGACGATCGCCTCGCGCTCGGTCTTGGGGTGGACCTCGATCGCGGACCGGGCCCGGACCTGGATCGTCCCGCGCCCCTTCTCGTAGGCGGCCCGGATCCCGTCCCTCCCCTGGATGATCCCGGCGGTGGGGAAGTCCGGCCCGGGGATGAAGCGCATCAGCTCCGCGACCGTGGCCCTGGGGTTCTCGATCAGATGGGCGACCGCGTCGATCACCTCGCCCATGTTGTGGGGCGGGATGTTCGTGGCCATGCCGACCGCGATCCCCGCCGAGCCGTTCACGAGCAGGTTCGGGAAGCGGGTGGGGAGGACCTTGGGCTCGACGGTCGAGTCGTCGAAGTTCGGCCCCCAGTCGACGGTCTCCTTGTCGATGTCGGCGAGGAGGAAGTCCGAGAGCCGCTCCAGGCGGGACTCGGTGTACCGGTAGGCGGCGGCCGGGTCGCCGTCCACCGAGCCGAAGTTCCCCTGCCCGTCGATGAGCGGGTAGCGGAGGTTCCAATCCTGGGCGAGACGGACCAGGGCGTCGTAGACGGCGGCGTCGCCGTGGGGGTGGTACTTCTTCAGGACCTCGCCCACCACGCCGGCGCACTTCGAGTAGCGCTTGTTGTGGTGGAGCCCCTCGGTGTGCATCGCGTAGAGGATCCGCCGGTGCACCGGCTTCAGGCCGTCGCGGACGTCCGGGAGGGCGCGCCCGATGATGACCGACATCGAGTAGTCGAGATACGACCTGCGCATCTCGTGCTCGATGTTGACCTGCGCCCGGTGACCCCCGTCTCCGGGCGGCGCGGGCGGGCTCGGCGGCGTGTCGGGCGGAGGCGGCGGGAGCGTCTCTTCGGGCATCTTGATCGCGTCCAGACGGCGCGGCGCGGGCCCGGGGAATGGGGGCGCCGCTAAGGCTCGGTTTTAGCCGATTCCCCCTGGAGATTCAAGGCGTTTGCGCATCGACCCGGCGGCCATCCGGGGGCCGGCGAGTTTCACGTATGGTGCGGTTGGCGGACCGTCGTCCAGGCGGGCGGAGGGGCCGCCCTCGGGGGCCGCCGCCCCGCTTCGCCTGCGGATCCGCCGGGTTCGACCGGTCCCGGCCCGGCCGGGACCGGAGGCAGCCGCGCCTGGGCGCGAGCCGCCGGACCTTCCTACTTCCCGGCCACGCTGATGCGGGCGGCGGCGCGCCGGACCCGGGCCGACTCGTCGGCGTGGTGCTCGTCCTGCTCCGTCAGCCGGAGCAGCCGGTCCTGGGCCTCCTGGAAGGCCTTCTTGGCGCGCTCCACGTCGATCTCGCCCGCCGCCTCGGCGGTGTCGGCCAGCACGATCACGCGGTTGTCGGCCACTTGCAGGAAGCCGCCGCCCACGGCGTAGTGGTGCTCCCGCCCGCCCTCCACGTAGGTGAGCCGCCCGGGCTCGAGGGCGGCCATGAAGGGCTCGTGGTCGAGCCGGATCCCGAACCCGCCCTCCACGCCGGGGGCGCGCACCTCGTCGGCGCCCACCGAGAGGACCCTCTTCTCCGGGGTGACGATGTCGAGCGTGAGCGGCATCGGTTACCCCGCGGCCAGCTTCTTCGCCTTCTCCACCGCCTCCTCGATGCCGCCCACCATGTAGAAGGCCTGCTCGGGGAGGTCGTCGTGCTTGCCGTCCACGATCTCCTTGAAGCCGCGGATGGTGTCCTTGAGCTCCACGTACTTGCCCGGGTTGCCGGTGAACTGCTGGGCGACGGTGAAGGGCTGGGAGAGGAAGCGCTGGATCTTGCGGGCGCGCGCGACGGTGAGCTTGTCGTCCTCGGAGAGCTCGTCCATGCCGAGGATGGCGATGATGTCCTGGAGGTCCTTGTAGCGCTGCAGGGTCTCCTGGACGGCGCGGGCCACCGCGTAGTGCTCGGCGCCGACCACCAGCGGATCGAGGATGCGGCTGGTCGAGTCCAGCGGATCGACGGCCGGATAGATGCCGATCTCCGTGAGCTTGCGGGAGAGGACGGTGGTGGCGTCGAGGTGCGCGAAGGCGGTGGCCGGGGCCGGGTCGGTGAGGTCGTCGGCCGGCACGTAGATCGCCTGCACCGAGGTGATGGCGCCCTTCTGCGTGGAGGTGATGCGCTCCTGCAGCTCGCCCATCTCGGTGGAGAGGGTGGGCTGGTAGCCCACCGCGGAGGGGATGCGGCCGAGGAGGGCCGAGACCTCGGAGCCCGCCTGCGTGAAGCGGAAGATGTTGTCGATGAAGAGGAGCATGTCCCGGTTCTCCTCGTCGCGGAAGTACTCCGCGATGGCGAGGGCCGAGAGGGCGACCCGGGCGCGCGCCCCGGGCGGCTCGTTCATCTGGCCGTACACGAGCACGCACTGGCTCTTGTTCAGGTCGTCCTTGTTGATGACGCCCGACTCGATCATCTCGTGGTAGAGGTCGTTCCCCTCGCGGGTCCGCTCCCCCACGCCGGCGAACACCGAGAAGCCGCCGCGCTTCTTGGCGACGTTGTTCACGAGCTCCATGAGGAGCACGGTCTTGCCCACGCCGGCGCCGCCGAAGAGGCCGATCTTCCCGCCGCGGAGGTACGGGGCGAGGAGGTCGATCACCTTGATGCCGGTCTCGAAGGCCTCGATCTTGACGTTCTGCTCGACCAGGGTCGGGGCGGGGCGGTGGATGGGGAGCTTGCGGGTGGCCAGGACCGGCCCGCGCTCGTCGACCGGCTCGCCCACCACGTTCAGGATCCGGCCCAGCACCTCCGTGCCCACCGGCATGGAGATGGGGGCGCCCGTGCTCTTCACCCCCATGCCGCGGACCAGGCCCTCGGTCGAGTCCATCGCCACGCAGCGGGCGGTGTTCTCGCCCAGGTGCTGGGCGACCTCGATCACCAGGTTGTCGGGGCGGGGGTCGATGCCCGGGTTGGTCACCGAGAGGGCGGTGTAGATGTCGGGCAGCGCGCCGGGCGGGAACTCGACGTCCACCACCGGGCCGATGACCTGGGTGATCCTGCCGTTCTGGACGTGCGTCGTGGTGGCCATTTCGGTCCTTTGCTGGGAAGGCGTTACTTGAGCGCCTCGGCGCCGCTCACGATCTCCATGAGCTCCTTCGTGACGTAGGCCTGGCGCGCGCGGTTGTACTGGAGGGTGAGCATCGCGATCATCTCCTCCGCGTTCTTGGTGGCGCTCTCCATCGCGCTCATGCGCGCCCCGTGCTCGGAGGCGGCCGACTCGAGGAGGGCCCGCCAGACCTGCATGGACACGTGGCGCGGAACCAGGTCGGCGAGGAGGGCCTCGCGGGAGGGCTCGTACTTGAAGTCGATCCCGCCGCCCGCCCCCTCCTCGGCCGGGGCCGGCTCGATGGGGAGGAGCTGGACCACCACCGGCTTCTGGGAGATGGCGCTCTTGAACTCGTTGTAGGCGAGGAAGACCGCGTCCACCTCGCCGGCCAGGTAGCGCTCGGTGTACTCGACGGCGATCGCCTCCGCCTTCTCGAAGCCGAGGGCGGCGTGGACGCCGGCGAAGTCCTTGCGGACCTCGATCTTGCGGGCCCGGAAGAAGTCCCGCCCCTTCTTGCCGATGGTGGAGACCAGGGTCCGCTCGAAGCGCTCCCCGCTCTCGGTGGTGAAGCGCTGCACGCGCCGGCAGATGTTGGAGTTGAACCCTCCGGCCAGGCCGCGGTCGCTCGTGATCACCACCACCTCCGCCTGCCGCTGGGGGCGGGGGGCGAGGAGGGGATGGGCGACCGCCTCGTCGGCGGCGGCCCGGGCGGCGATCCGGGCCAGGGCCCGGTCGAGGAGCTGGGCGTAGGGACGGGTCCGGAGGATCGCGTCCTGGGCCCGCCGGAGCTTGGCCGCGGCCACCATCTTCATGGCCTTGGTGATCTGGCGGGTCGACTTGACCGAGCCGATGCGGTTGCGGATGTCGCGCAGGGAGGGCACGGGATCCTCGTCCTCTCTCGCTAGCCCTCGGCCTGGAAGATGCCGCGGAACTCGCGCAGCGCGCCGTCGAGCTCCTTGCGGAGCCCGTCGTCGAGCGCCTTCTTCTCGGCGATGGCCTTGGCCACCCCCGGGTGCCGGGTGTCGAGGAACTCGTTCAGCTCGCGGAGGTAGCGGGTCACCTGCTCGGTGGGCACCGCCCGGATCCAGCCCTGCCCGTTCTCGTCCCGCTGGGTGGCAGCGTAGATCTGGATCACCTGCTTCTCGACCGCCATGGGCTGGTACTGCCCCTGCTTCAGGAGCTCCACCAGGCGCTCGCCGCGGGCGAGCGTCTCCTGGGTGGCCTTGTCGAGGTCGGAGCCGAACTGGGCGAAGGCGGCCAGCTCGCGGTACTGGGCGAGCTCGAGCTTGAGCGAGCCGGCCACCTGCTTCATGGCCTTGATCTGGGCCGAGCCACCGACGCGGGAGACCGAGATGCCCACGTTGATGGCCGGACGAACGCCCTGGTAGAAGAGGTTCGACTCCAGGAAGATCTGACCGTCGGTGATGGAGATGACGTTGGTCGGGATGTAGGCGGAGACGTCGCCGGCCTGGGTCTCGATGATGGGGAGGGCGGTGAGCGACCCCGACCCCTCCTTCTCGGAGAGCTTGGCGGCCCGCTCCAGCAGGCGGCTGTGGAGGTAGAAGACGTCGCCCGGATACGCCTCGCGCCCCGGGGGCCGGCGGAGGAGCAGGGAGAGCTGCCGGTACGCCACCGCCTGCTTGGAGAGGTCGTCGTAGATGATGAGGGCGTGGCGGCCGCTGTCCCGGAAGTACTCCGCCATGGTCACGCCGGTGTAGGGGGCGAGGTACTGCATCGGGGCCGGGTCGGAGGCGTTGGCCGCGACCACGGTGGTGTACTCCATCGCCCCGTACTTCTTGAGCGTGTCCACCACCCGGGCGACGGTGGACTGCTTCTGACCGATCGCCACGTAGAAGCAGTGGAGGTTCTGCCCCTTGTTGTTGATGATGGTGTCGATCGCCACCGCGGTCTTGCCGGTCTGCCGATCGCCGAGGATGAGCTCCCGCTGCCCGCGGCCGATGGGCACGAGGGCGTCGATGGCCTTGAGGCCGGTCTGCATCGGCTCGTGCACGCTCTTGCGCTTCACGATGCCGGGAGCCTTGATCTCGATCTTGCGCGTCTGCTTGGCGTTGATCGGGCCGCGGCCGTCGATGGCGTTCCCGAGGCCGTCCACCACCCGCCCGAGCAGCTCCTCGCCCACCGGGACCTCGGCGATGCGCCCGGTGCGCTTGACCGGGTCGCCCTCGCGGATGTGCTCGTAGGCGCCCATGATCGCGGCGCCGACGTTGTCCTCCTCGAGGTTCAGCACCAGGCCGCGGACCCCGCCCGGGAACTCGAGCAGCTCGCCGGCGGCGGCGCCGGAGAGGCCGTAGATGCGGGCCACCCCGTCCGCCTGGGAGAGGACGGTGCCGGTCTCGGCGACGTCGACCTTCTTCCCGTAGTCCTTGATCTGCTCCCGGATGATGCGGCTGATCTCGTCGGCGCGGATTTCCATCGATTCGGGTCTCCGGAGCTTTGGGGCTGCTGTGAAGGGGGCGGGGCTACTGCTTCAAGGTCCTGCGCAGGGTCTCGAGCTGGCTCCGGACGGAGCCGTCGTAGACCAGGCTGCCGACCTGGGCCACCACCCCGCCCAGGACGTCTGGGTCGACGGCCGGGTCGAGGAGGACGGTGGTCTTCGTCGCCCGCGAGAGCCGCTCGGCGAGGGCGCGCGCGGCCTCGGGATCGAGCGGCACCGCCGTGGTCACCCGGGCGCGCAGGCGACCGAGCTTGGCGTCGGCGAGCTCGCGGAAGGTGGAGACGATCTGGGAGAGGTAACCGAGCCGGTTCCGGTCGGCGAGGAGCAGGAGGAGGCTCGTCGGATCCGGCTCGAGGCGGAGCGCGGCCGCGAGCTGCTGCACGATCGCGCGGCGCTGCTCCTTCGAGTAGGCCGGGTTCGAGAGGACGTCCTGCAGCTCGGGGGAGCCGTCGATCGCCCCTTGCAGGGCGACCAGGGCATCCGACCAGGCCTCGGCGCGACCCTTCTCCTCGGCCAGGCCGAACAGGGCCTTGGCGTACCTGCGGGCGATGGAACCCATGATCATAGGGGACGCGCTGCGTAGCACGGGCAGGTGCGCCGGTCAAGGGCAATGTCCTCGGATGACTGGCACTTACGCGAGCTCGGCGGTCCGGTTTGACAGCGCGGAGGAGGCGCTTACGTTCGCCAAGCCGAAAGGAGGACGAAAATCATGGCACTCATGACGAGGTTCGAGCCCTTCCGGGACTTCGCGCGGCTCCAGGACGAGATGACCCGCCTGCTCGACGACCGCTTCCGCGCGGGCGAGTCGGTCGGCTGGACGCCGGCGTGCGACATCTACGAGGACGACGAGGGCGTCGCCCTCCGCTTCGAGCTCGCCGGGGTCGAGTCGAAGGACGTCGACATCCGGTTCGAGAACGGCATCCTCACCCTGCGCGGCGAGCGCAAGCTGGAGCGCGAGGACAAGCGCGAGAACTACCACCGGGTCGAGCTCGCCTACGGGACCTTCACCCGCTCGTTCTCGCTCCCGGGGATCGTCGACCCGGAGCGCATCAAGGCCGAGGCAAAGAACGGGATCCTGACGGTCTCGCTCCCGAAGCGCGCCGAGGCGAAGCCGCGCTCGATCCAGGTGAAGGTGGTCTAGGGACCGCCTGCGCCGCTGGGTGGCCCGGCCCCGAGCCGGGGCCGCGGAGACACGAGAAGCGGGCCGCCCCGTACCGGTGGCCCGCTTCGTTCTTACCGGAGGATGACGCGGACGCCCTGCCGCTACTGCTTGATCGCGGCGACCGGCGGCGGGGGAGGCGCGACGGCGGGCTTCATGGCCGCCCCCTTCTCCGCGCCCTCCATCTTGCACTGCCCCTCGAAGGTGACGCCCTTCTCGATCATCAGCGAGGGGGTCTCGACGTTCCCGCGCATCTTGGCGGGGGTGTGCAGCTCGATCGCGGTCTTGGCCCGGACGTTCCCGGTGATCTCGCCGTGGACGATGATCGTCCCGCAGCTGATCTCGGCCGAGATCTTCGCTCCCTCGCCCACCACCAGGACGTCGTTCGAGACGATCGTCCCGGTGAACTTCCCGTCGATCCGGACGGTCCCCTCGAAGGTGAGCTTCCCCTCGAACTCGGAGCCGCGCCCGAGGAGGGCGTTCAGCTCGCCGGACGCGGCCGGGACGGTCGACAGCTCTTCGCGCTTCAGCATGGCCATGGAATCGGCTCCTGTTCCTCTGATGGCTCGGGGGCGATGCGGCGATGGCCCGACGCGCCTGCCTGACGGAGCAGCCTCGTAGCGCAGCGGGCCAAGGGAGGACAAGCCCCTCCCGCCACCCAGCCGGGGATTCACCCCGGATTCCCCACCCCGATCCGGGTGGTGAACCCTGTTGTTACGCTCCGATCTTCGCCAGTATTCCGTCCAGCTCGTCGAGGGACGTGTACTCGACCTCGAGCTTCCCGGCGACGGCGGACTTGGGCACCACCCGGCAGCGGGCGCCCAGCCGGCGCTGGAGCCGATGCGCAAGATCCCGGATTGCGGGTGTTTCCTTCCCTGAGTCGGGGGAGCCCTTCCTGGATGGCTTCTTGGAGAGCAGGCGCACGAGCGCCTCCGTGGCCCGGACGGAGAGCCCCTCCCGGACCGCTCGGTGGGCCGCCTTCCGGATCTCCTCCATGTCCTCGAGCCCCAGGAGGGCCCGGGCGTGGCCCATGTCGAGCCGCCCATCCCGCACCGCCTCCCGGACGTCGTCGGGGAGCTTGAGGAGCCGGAGGGCGTTCGCGACGGTGGAGCGCTCCTTCCCCACCCGGGCGGCGATCTCCTCCTGCGTGAGGCCGTGCTCGACGAGGAGCACCTCGTAGGCCTCCGCCTCCTCGATCGCGTTCAGGTCGGCGCGCTGCAGGTTCTCGACCAGCGCGATCTCGAAGGCCTGCTGGTCGGTGGCCTCGCGGAGGAGGGCCGGGATCTCCTTCAGCCCGGCGCGCTGGGCGGCGCGCCACCGCCGCTCGCCGGCGAGGATCCGGTACCGGCCCGCCTCCCGGCGCACGAGGATCGGCTCCATCACCCCGTGAAGGCGGATCGAGGCGGCGAGCTCCTCGAGCTTCTCCTCCTCGAAGCGCTTGCGGGGCTGCTCGGCGCTCCGCTCGATCGCCTCGATGGGGAGGCTGAGCAGGCTCCGCCCCGGGACCGCCGAGGCGGCCGCCGCGCTCGGCGGCGGGGCGGCGTTGGCGAGGAGCGCCGCCATCCCGCGACCGAGGGCGGGGCGGCGCTTCTCGGCGGCGCTCACGCGACACCTCCGGCGCCGAAGCGGTGGGTGACCTCGCGGGCGAGCTCGAGGTAGCTCTGGCAGCCCTTGGAGGTCACGTCGTAGAGCAGCACGGGCTTGCCGTGGCTCGGGGCCTCGGAGAGCCGGACGTTCCGCGGGATCACGGTCTGGAAGACCTGGTCGCTGAAGGTCTTCCGGATCTCGTCCGCCACCTGGTTCGCCAGGTTGTTGGGGGAGAACATGGTGAGGACGATCCCGTCCACCTTGAGACCCGGGTTGGCGCTCGCCCGGACGAGCTCGATGGTCTTGAGGACGTCGGCGAGCCCCTCGAGCGCGTAGTACTCGCACTGGAGCGGGATCACGACCCCCTGTGCAGCGACGAGGCCGTTCACGGTGAGGAGCCCGAGCGAGGGCGGGCAGTCGATGATCACGTACTCGTAGCTCGGCGCGAGGGGCTCGACCGCGGCCCGCAGGCGCGACTCGCGCCCGGCGACGTCGGCGAGCTCGAGCTCGGCGCCGACCAGGTGGTGCGAGGCGGGCACCAGGTCGAGGAACTTGAGCTCGGTCTTCCGCACCGCGTCGGCGAGCGGGAGGCCGTCGAGGAGCACCTCGTAGATCGAGTGCTCGGAGTCGTCTCGGCGGATCCCGAGGGCGCTCCCGGCGTTCCCCTGGGGATCGACGTCGACGAGGAGGGTCCGCCGCTCCGCCGCCGCCAGGGAGGCGGCGAGGTTCACGGCGGTGGTGGTCTTCCCGACCCCGCCCTTCTGGTTCGCGATGGTGAGGATCCGGCTCATGGCCCCGGCTTCCATGGGGGCGTGGCCCCCGGCCGACGTGTCGTGCAAGCGATACCCCTCGGGTCTGCGCACGGTCTCTCCCTCGAGACCGCGGGCGAGCGGAACATGCCGGATCCCTCTGACACGCCGTTCCACGTGGAACAGTCGCAGGGACCGGCCCGGGCTGTCGGGGGGAACACCGGCCGGATGGTCGAACGTCCCCAGGGGCCCGTGTTCCACGTGGAACACCCCTCAACCCGCCGGACCGCCTGCCCTTCCTCCTCGGGGCGCGAGGGGCGGCGCCCCCCTCAGGCCCGGCCGAAGCGGGCGACGGCGCGCTCGCTCCGGGACACCGGCAGGACG
>Ga0335084_10008285_pt1 | contig 10350 bp, 11 predicted proteins | sample Lox_Sample_44_FD_206721 | JGI IMG/M metagenome (GOLD analysis project Ga0335084, IMG submission 206721) | Soil microbial communities from Loxahatchee National Wildlife Refuge, Florida, United States - Lox_Sample_4.4 | ecosystem: Environmental > Terrestrial > Soil > Wetlands | place: USA... | reverse complement strand
CGGCGGCGAGCACGCCGAAGAGGTCGATGACGACATTGAGCCAGTAGTCGCGCAGCGCCGGATCGGAGAGCGCCTGCAGTGCCCCACGGATCCGGTTCGGAAAGTCCGCAACCACCTGGACCAGGTTGACGAGGGCGTTGCTGACCGACTCGATGTGGTGGGAGATCGAGCCCAGGAGCTGCGCGCCGATCCCGGCGTTCTGGCCGGGTGTCGCCGCGGCGCCCGGGTGTTGGCCGCGTTGCGCCTGCAAGAGGAGTTGGAGCTGCTGCTTCAGCTTCGCCCGCGCCTGGTCGTCGTCCAGGGTCTTGATCAGGCTGTCGATGTCTTCCGCCGTGGTCGGCTTCGCCGCCGGCGCCACCGCCTTCACCAGCGGGTTGGCGAGGGGGTTCGACTGGGCGAGGGCGGGATCGGCGGTCCCCAGAAACAGGCCGATCAGCAGCAACGCCGCGCCGAGCAGTCGTGACGAGATTCTCGCGTGCAGGTAACTGTATGCTGCCAATCCGTTCATATGCTGTTCGGCTGGGGTCGGGTGCGGCGGAAATGCCGTCGAGTCACGTGCGACGGCAGAATGCTAGTGGAGCCGATCCGGGGCGGCAAGCGCGCGAACGGCGATTGATCTGGAATGAACGGATATCGCCTGAGCCCGGTTCCTCCGTTGGACCAGTCAGCCCGTCATTCGATCGGCTGAGGTTGCTTGACGTCCTCCGCCCGCCCTGGAAGGGTCGGGGAGGGAACCGGTCGCGAGTGCGAGGCGTGGGGATGCAGTCGATTCCGGATTTGGAGGCACGCGCGCTGCATCATGCGCAGGCACTGGATTCGGTTCGCCGAACTTTGCGGACGCAAGCCCTGCATCGGCTGAACCGTCCCGGCGTGGTCGATCGCGGAGAACCGAGGGCGGCCGAGGATCCGGTCGAGCCATTGCATCTTGAGGAGGCGAGGACCGCGGCCAGATTGAAGATCGCCGTGGACGAGCTGCTCGCGGCGCATTGCGAGCAGCTGCGGTTGTCGGCTTGGGGACAGAGGCTGCTCGTGCCGGCGGAAACCGCCCTGCTGGAAGCGAATGAAGCCTATCTGCCCTGGGAGCGGGTGCTGCGTTTCGGAAAGCTGGCACTCGAAGAGGTCCGAGCTTTGGGCGCAGCGTCCAGTGCGTCGGAGAGGGTGGAGGCGGAACATCGCGTCGAGGATGCGACCCAGGGCCTCGCAAACGGCATCGACATTCTTGCCAGGCAGCGACCGGACAGTGAGCTGCCCTTGCTGAAGGCCGACGTCGCACGAAGCCTCGACAGGGATGTGGAGATCCTCGCGGCCATGGATTCCGTCGCGACGCAAAGTATCGCCGAGCGGATGGCGGTGGTGAAAGCGCAAGCGGACTTGGAGTTGGCCAATCAGCAGATTGTTGCCGCGGCGTGGGCCAAGATCCCGCCCATACTGCGCCCGTAGGGGCGGTTACTGCGTCAGGTCGGTGATCGGGCAGATGTCCGGCACCGGGATCACCGGCGCCGGCTGGAACCGGGCCGCGGCGACGGCGACGCGCTTGCGCGACGGCGGCTTGCGGAAGCACCAGGAGTGGGAGGGACGGACGGAGCGCCGGCGCGTGCGGCGCGGCGGCAGGGCCGGGAGCGCTTCGCTCTTGGTGATCGGCGTCTTGGTGTTCGGTTTCGGCATCGGTCCCCCCAAAGACCTGATGACAGTTCCTGATGTCAGTGCAGCTCGGCGCGGAGCTGCTGGCGGAGATAGTCGATCGGCACCAGGGTGCCGTCCTTCTGGATGCACCAGAACTGCCAGCCGTTGCAGGCGGGGGCACCCTGGACCGCGGCGCCGACCTGGTGGATCGACCCCCGATGCTCGGCGGAGACCAGCGTGCCGTCGGAGCGCACCTTGGCGCTCCAGCGGCCGTTGAAGCTCTTCAAGACCTCGCCCGGCGGCAGGAGGCCGCGCTCGATCAGCCAGCCGAACGGGATCCGCGGCTCCTCGCGCTTGGCATGGATCGTCAGCGTCTCGTCCGGCGCCGGCACCACCTTGGCGATGCGCTCGCGGGCGAGGCGGATATAGCCGGGATCGCGCTCGATCCCGATCCAGCGCCGCCCCAGGCGCTTGGCGACGGCGCCCGAGGTGCCGCTGCCGAAGAAGGGGTCAAGGACGACATCCCCTGGCTTGGTGGCCGCCACGATCACCCGGTGGAGCAGTGCCTCCGGCTTCTGCGTGGGGTGGCCCTTCTTGCCGTCGTCGCCCTTGATCCGTTCGGACCCCGAGCAGATCGGGATCAGCCAGTCCGACCGCATCTGCAGGTCGTCGTTCAGGGTCTTCATCGCCTCGTAATTGAAGGTGTTCTGGCTGTCCTTCGACTTGGAGCACCAGATCATCGTCTCGTGGGCGTTGGTGAAGCGCCGGCCGCGGAAGTTCGGCATCGGGTTGGTCTTGCGCCAGACCACGTCGTTCAGCACCCAGAAGCCGAGGTCCTGCAGCTTGGCGCCGACCCGGAAGATGTTGTGATAGGAGCCGATCACCCAGATCGTGCCGTCGTCCTTGAGGACCCGGCGCGCCGCCGTGAGCCATCCGGCCGTGAAGCGGTCGTAGGTGGAGAGGTCGGCGAACTTGTCCCAGTCGTCATCGACCGCATCGACCTTCGAGTTGTTCGGCCGATGCAGGTCGCCGTTGAGCTGCAGGTTGTAGGGCGGGTCGGCGAAGATCATGTCGACCGAGCCTGCGGGCAGGCTGTTCATGGCGGCGATGCAATCGCCCTCCATGATCATGTCGAGACGGATTTCCCCGGACTTGTGATCGGCGCTGTCGCGCGCCGCGGCGCTTGGCTTTTTCCCCATGCGCCCGATCCTGAGTCGCGCGACTCGGGAAGTCAAGAAATATGTTAAAGATTCAATCTATTGGCAGCTGAAGCTCATAAACAGGGCGAAACGACTTGCGGTGAAACGGCGTCGGACCATGCTGCTGCAAGGCGGTCAGATGCTCCCGCGTGGAGTAGCCGGCGTTGGTCTCCCAACCATATAGAGGGTGTTGGGCGGCGAGTTCCCGCATGATCTTGTCGCGCTCGACCTTGGCGATGATCGAGGCTGCGGCGATCGAGAGCGAGATCGCGTCGCCGCCGATGATGCAGGTGATGGGGCAGGGCAGGTTGGGCGCCCGGTCGCCATCGACCAGGGCGTGGGCCGGTCGACTCGACAGCCCCTCGAAGGCCCGCAGCATCGCGAGATGCGAAGCCTTCAGGATGTTGATGCGGTCGATCTCCTCGACCTCGGCCTGGCCGATTGCATAGGCGACGGTCGCGCGCAGGATCTCCGAAAGCTCCTCGCGCTCCTCCCGGTCGATCTGCTTTGAGTCCTTGATCCGCTTCTGGACCTTGCGATCGAGGTCGAGCGGCAGGCAGACCGCGCAGGCAAGCACCGGGCCGGCGAGCGGGCCGCGCCCGACCTCGTCTACGCCGCAGACCAGGACTCCGGCGCGGACCCCGGCCTCGATCTCATGCTTCCAATGCGGCATCGACTCCATCCAATTGGATTTGCGGCATTGTGCAGTGACTCATTTCTTCGGCAGCCCGTCGTAATAGTCCAGCACCGGCTTCAGCCCGGCGAGGTCGATGTTGCCGAGCTTCGCGAGATCGGCGTCGGCGATCTTCTGCTGCTTCTGGGGTTTCCTGAAGCCGTCGAACAGCTTGATCGCGAACTGGCGCTCCTTGCTCGCCTTGGCGCGGCTGGTGATATCGGGAAAGAGGTCTTTGTCGACCGCGGAGGCGAGGGCATTGGCCAGCGTCCAGGCGTTGAACCCGGCGCCGACGGAATAGCTCTGCTTCGCCGCCGCGCTCCCCTGGTACTTCGCTTCGACCGCCGAGAGGCAGGCGGCGAACGCCTTCGCGTCCAGCGTCTTCGCGAAAGGCGCATTGCAGACGTCCTCGTCCTTGAAGCCTTGGGCGAGTGCCGCCGCATCGCCGGCGAAGGCCGTGTGCGAGCCGAGAGTGACGGCCAGGACGGCGAGCAATGCCTGCGATCTCTTGCGACTCACGACGACCACCCCTTGGATTCCGGGCGATCCTGGCCACCTGCCGCCGCGCTGTCAAACCCCGGGTCAGACCCTGCGGTGCCGGCGCGTCGCGCAAGACCGCGCTGCGGCTCGGTGATCCCGCTCACAGACGGATCGATCGTCCTCCTGTCGAAACACTGGAAACAGAATGCTCCGTGCGGCGAAACCGCTCTGAAACGCGCGCTCCCCATGTTTCCTCCGGAGCGACGATCACGCCGGAACCGGCGCAGTTCACTCGCTTGACGATCTGGTCGCGACCGGCGTCCAGGTCGGAATCAATGTGACCTGCGCCGGGCGGTGCGGCTGGAGCCTTGCCGGTGCCCGCACACCGGGAAGCGCTCCGGCCGCCCGCATCTTCAAAGCCCACGCCTTCAGAAATCGAACAGATCGCCCTGCGGGCTCGGCTTCTTCGGCACCTTGAACTGGGTGCAATCGACGTCGAAGCGATAGCGGTCATTGAGGTTGAAGCGCTTGGCCGCCATCTGGACCCGCTGCCGGATGAGGTCCGCATAGGCGCCGGAGCCGGTCATGCGCTGGCCGAACTCGGCGCGGTAGATCTGGCCGCCATGGATGTCCTTGACCAAATTCATCACATGCTCGGCCTTCAGCGGCGCATGGGCGTTCAGCCACTCGACGAACAGGTCCTTGATCTCCAGCGGCAGGCGCAGCAGCGTCCAGTTCGCCCACTCGGCGCCGGCCTCGGCGGCGCGCTCGATGATCTGCTCGATCTCCATGTCCGTGAGCGCGGGGATGATCGGCGCCACTGAGACGCCGACCGGCACGCCGGCTGCCTTCAGGCCCGCGATCGCCTTCAACCGGAGCTCCGGCGTCGAGGCGCGGGGCTCCATGGTGCGGCAGAGCTCGCGGTCGAGGGTGGTGATCGAGATATAGACCTTGGCGAGTCCGCGCTGGGCCATGGCGCCAAGGATATCGGCGTCGCGCAGCACGTTCGCCGACTTCGTCGTGATGCCGACCGGATGGTTGTGCGCGTCCAGCACTTCCAGGATCTGTCGGGTGATGCGATGGCCCCGCTCGATCGGCTGATAAGGGTCGGTGTTGGTCCCCATGGCGATGACGCGGGGCTTGTAGCCGGGCTTGGCGAGCTCGGCCTCCAGCAGCTTCGCGGCGTTCGGCTTCATGTAGAGCCGGCTCTCGAAGTCGAGGCCGGGCGAATGGCCGAGATAGGCATGGGTCGGCCGGGCGAAGCAGTAGATGCAGCCGTGCTCGCAGCCCCGATAAGGATTGATCGACTGGTCGAAGGCGATGTCCGGGGAATCGTTGCGGGCGATGATCGACTTCGTCCGGTCGATCGTGACCGTGGTCTTCAGCTTCGGCGCTTCTTCCTCGTCCTGCCAATGCCAGCCGTCATCCTCACGCGGCCGGTCACCCGGCTCATAGCGCCCGGGGCGATTGCTGACGGCGCCGCGGCCCTTCTGGGCCTGGTCGGGGATCTCGTCCGGACCGGGCGGTGCGATGGGGCGGATCTTGGGAGCACTCATGAGAACAAATATAGAACACACGCCCGGGCGGGCGCAATCCCGGAGATTGGAGAGAAGCCCAAAGCAACGGTTGCTAAAGAGATTTATGGCTCTCTATCGCAAAACGATGGGCGGGCGGATGACTGCAGCGGAGCAGGTCGGCGGGGAAAGCGGGTTGCGTCCGGCGCAAGGCGCGGCGGCGCGCGATGTGCCCTGGCGGGGGCTCGGCCTGCTCTACGCGATCCTGGTCGCGGCGGGGATCGCCGACCTCGTCATCGTCGCGGTCAACGACGACACCGTGTTGGCGAGCGGACTGTGGAGCGACTACACCTTTGCCTCCCTGTTCGTTGCGCTGGGCGTCTTCTATTGGCGCGTCCGTCGCTCGGCCCAGATCGCGACCCTGTTGTTCGTTGTATCGGCGCTCATCTATGGCGGCCCGGTCGTCATGGTGCTCGACTTCGTCACCAAGGCGATGGGCTATCCGCTGGCGGACCAGGTGCTGGCCGGCTGGGACAACGCGCTTGGACTTGACTGGGTCGCCTATGAGCGGTGGTTCTCGTTGCATCCCGGGCTCTCCGCCGGTGCCGGCTTCCTCTACAGCGGCTCGACATTGGTGCTGTTGATCGCCTTCGTGGCGCTCGCCTGGTGCGGACGCCTGCAGCAGATGCTGCGCCTCGCGGTCTCCTCGGCGATCACTCTGCTGGCCAGCCTGGTCATCGGCGGCTTCCTGCCTGCGGCCGGGCCGCATCATTTCTACAGCGTTCCGGATGGCGGCAAGGCGTTCTGGGTCGACGAGATCATCCGCATCGTGACCGAACGCCCGCATCTGATCGTGCTGAAGGGGCAGCCGCCGCTCACGACTTTCCCCTCCTACCACACCACGCTCGCGGTCCTGGTCATCATGGCCTGCTGGCGCATTCCCCGGTTCGGTCCGCTGTTCGTCCTCTTCAATCTCTCTTGGGCCTTGGCGATCCCGGTCTGGGGCAGCCACTATCCGATCGACATGGTGGCCGGAGCGGCGATTGCGGTTGTGGGCCACGTGATCACGGCGTCCTTGATGAGAGTGCGCGACGTAGCGGCGGAGGGCTAGACATCGCCGTATCCTGGAACGAAAGCAGTACGTCTTCGCATTCGACCGGGCGCATGCGGAGGTGCATCGTATGGAAGCTTTAACCATACGCTGCCAGGATCCCCGGCCGGGTTACGCGGCGGCAGGCAACGAGTCTTCATGGAAGCGACGAGCTACAGCGACGACGACCGGGTCGAGGCCTTTCACTGGTGGTTCAAGGGCCGGCGGGCGCTGTTCGGCCGGATCCTCCGCCAGCTCGGCATCGCTCAGAAGGCCAGCGTGCTCGATGCCGGGACCAGCGTCGGCACCAATCTCCGGCTGCTGCGGGATGCCGGCTACACCAACTTCCGCGGCCTCGAGCTCAGCGAGCGCGCGATCGCCATCTGCACCGAGAAGGGGCTCGGGCCGATCGAGCGCGGCGACATCTGCCAGATGCCGTTCCACGACCGGACCTTCGACTTCGTGCTCGCGACCGACGTCATCGAGCACATCGACCGCGACGACACGGCACTGAAGGAGATCCGGCGGGTGCTGAAGCCCGGGGGCTATTGCCTCGTCACTGTGCCGGCCTTTCCGTCGCTCTGGGGTCACCAGGACGTCCAGAATCATCACAAGCGCCGCTATCGCCTGAAGCCGCTGCTCGACCTCATCAGGGAGTCCGGCCTCGCCCCCGAGACCTGGTACCACTTCAACTTCCTGCTGTTCCTGCCGATCTGGTGCATGCGGCAGATCCTGCGCCGCTTCGCCGAGGCGCCGCGCAGCGAGATCCGGATGAACACGCCACTGACGAACCGGATCCTCGACTGGATCTTCGCAATCGACCTCCGCATGGCGCCGATCCTGAAGCCGGCCTTCGGCGTTTCGCTGCTGGTGCTCTGCCGGCGGCCGCTTGATGGGACCGGGGCGCCATGAACGAACCCGTCCTGGAATCCGCGAAGCTCCGCGAGCGGCGCGAAGACAGCGCGATCTCGCCGGCATCGGAGGCAAGGGCGGGCGGAGCGATTGCGCTCTCCGTGGTCGTCCCCTGCTACAACGAGGCCGAGGCCCTCGCCGAGCTCTATCAGCGCGTGACGAAGGTCTGCCGCGAGAACGTGGGCGACGATTACGAGATCGTGCTGGTAGACGACGGATCGCGCGACGGGACCTGGGGCGCCATCGCCAGCCTGAATGCCAAGGACGGCCATGTGGTCGGCCTCAGACTCTCGCGGAACTACGGCCAGCAGCTGGCGCTGTCCGCCGGCCTCGCCGCCTGCCGCGGCGAGCTCACGCTGATCATCGACGCCGACATGCAGGATCCGCCCGATCTCTTGCCCGAGATGATGAAGCTGATCGCCGAGGGCGCCGACGTGGTCTATGGGCAGCGCGTCTCGCGCGGCGAGGAGCCCTGGATCCGCAAGGCCGGGGCGAAACTGTTCTATGCGCTGCTGGAATATCTTTCCGACCGCTCGATCCCGCCCAATGTCAGCGACTTCCGCCTCATGCGCCGACGCGTGCTCGACATCCTGAATGCGATGCCGGAGCAGCACCGCTTCGTGCGCGGCATGATCAGCTGGATCGGCTTCGACCAGCGGCCGCTGCCGTTCCATCGCGGCTCGCGCGCCAGCGGCAAGACCCGCTATTCGATCACGCGCCTCACAGCGCTCGCAGTCGATGCCATCACCAGCTTCTCGATCCGTCCGCTGCGGCTCGCGACGGCGATGGCGCTGGTCTCGCTGCCCTTGGCGGTGGTGCTGGTCGGCTACATCCTGTTCGGCCTCGTCTTCCACCTCGCGGTCTCAGGATGGGCCTCGGTCATGATGGTGGTGGTGATGTTCGGCACCGTCCAGCTCCTCATCCTCGGCATCATCGGCGAGTATCTGGGGCGGCTCTACATGGCGGCCAAGAACCGGCCGCTCTACATCGTCAGCGAGACCAGGCGGACGGAGCGCTGAAGAAGCTCAGCGCAGGTGCTCGTTCAGCCGCGGCATGAGTTCGACCAGGTTGCAGGGACGCAGCCGGTTGTCGAGCTGCCAGCGCAGGATCTGCTCCCAGCCGTCGCGGGCGGCGCTGGGCGAGCCGGGGAGGGCGAAGAGATAGGTGGCGTTGGCGACGCCGCCGGTCGCCCTGGACTGCATGGTCGAGGTGCCGATCTTCTCATAGGAGAGCCAGCGGAACATCTCGCCGAAGCCTTCGATCTTCTTCTCGAACAGGCTCTCGAAGGCTTCCGGCGTCACGTCGCGGCCGGTGACGCCGGTGCCGCCGGTGGAGATCACCACGTCGACCTCCGGGTCGGCGATCCAGCTCTTCAACTGCGCCACGATCGCCGGCCGCTCGTCCTTGACGATGGTCCGGGCCTTGAGCACGTGGCCGTCACGGGCGATGAGATCGACCAGCGCCTGGCCGGACGTATCGTTGTCGATGGTGCGCGAGTCGGAGACCGTCATCACCGCGATATGCACGGGCTTGAACGGCCGCGATTCGTCGATCCGGGGCGTGAACTGGGGTGCCATGCGCAGGAATCCGCTGCTGGTGATCCGGCGTGCGCCGCCGGGTCACCAGCTGCGCGGGTTAGTTGGCGGCGGCGGTCTTCGTCTTGCCGTCCTGGCGATCATAGATCGGCCAGGCACCGGAGGCCACAGCGTCGAGGCTGGAGGACGATTGGCTGAGGCGGTCCTGGTAGATCCAATAACCGGCCATGATCCGCTCGACGAAGAGACGCGTCTCGCGCGAGGGAATGCTCTCGACGAAGAACAGCGGGTCGTCGTCGGCGTGGATCGTGCTCTTCCACTTCTGCAGGCTGCCCGGGCCGGCGTTGTAGGCGGCGGCGAGCATGAAGAGGTCGTTGCCGACCACGTCGGAGCGCAGCAGGCTCGCGATGTACTTCTGGCCGATGGCGATCGAGACCTGGGGATCGCGCAGGTTCGGGTTGCTCTCGCCGGTGACCAGCTTGGCGGTGTCCGGCATCAGCTGCATCAGCCCGATCGCGCCGGCAGGGCTGGCGGCGTTCGGGTTGAAGCCGGATTCCTGGCGCATGATGGCGAAGAGCAGAGCCCGATCGACGTTGTAGCCGGTATGCGGCGCCCAGGCCGGGATCGGATACATCGCGGTCTCGATGTAATCGTCGCCCTTGAGGAGACGCTTCGAGCCGACCTTGACGGCGAGCGACGGCAGGCCGCCGGCCTGAGAGACCGTGAGCAAGGCACGGTCCATCGTGCCGGCGGGATCGTCCGCCAGGATCAGCAGTTCCTTCTCGGCGGCCCCGATCTGGCCGACCTGCAGCAATGCGAGCGCGCGCTTGCCGGCGCTCAGGCGCAGCAGCGTCGCGGCGTCATTGCTGCTGAGATCGTTGACCGTCCAGTCGTAGCGGGGGTCGATGCCAAGCGCCCGCTGCGCCAGCTGGCCGTAGAAGGTATGCGCATAGCGGCTCGCTTCGCGCAGCCAGTGGCTGACCTGCTCGGGCTGCTGGTTGCGCAGGAACGCGCGCGCGGCCCAGAAGGCGGCGGCGGAACGGTCCCACGGCGAGTTCTTGGTCTGGTTGGCGGCCTGGACGAAGTCCTTGGCGGCGTCGCCGAAGCGCTTGGAACGCCAGTTCTCCAGCCCGATCTGCCAATAGGCGCTGTCCTCGGTCGATGCCTCGTCCGGCGAGCCGGTCCGGGTGATCGAGGATTTCGGGTGGACCAGGTTGTCGGCCCCCTTGCGGCGGGCCAGGGTGAAGATCTGGTCGGCGTCCGGCAGGGCGGCGTATTGCTTCAGCCAGTCGCCGAGTTCCTTGGGCGAGCTCGTGTAGCCGCG
>Ga0335084_10008283_pt1 | contig 10351 bp, 9 predicted proteins | sample Lox_Sample_44_FD_206721 | JGI IMG/M metagenome (GOLD analysis project Ga0335084, IMG submission 206721) | Soil microbial communities from Loxahatchee National Wildlife Refuge, Florida, United States - Lox_Sample_4.4 | ecosystem: Environmental > Terrestrial > Soil > Wetlands | place: USA: Florida... | reverse complement strand
ATCACCGGAGCCAGCCCCTCGGTGGGCTCGTCGAGGAGCAGCAGCCTCGCCCCCGTGCGCAGGATGCGGCCGATCGCCAGCATCTGCTGCTCGCCTCCGGAGAGCTTGGTGCCCTGGCTGGACAGCCGCTCCTTCAGGTTCGGAAACAGCTCGAAAACCTGCCCCAGCGCGAAGCCGCCCCGGCGGACTTCAGGAGGAAGGAGCAGGTTTTCCTCCACGTCGAGGCTGGCAAAGATGCCGCGCTCCTCGGGGCAGAACGCGAGACCCAGCCTGGCGATGCGATCCGACGGAAGCGTGATCGTCTCCCTGCCCTCGAACCGCACCGAGCCCTGGCGGCGCGCGACCATGCCCATAACCGACTTCAGCGTCGTAGTCTTGCCGGCACCGTTGCGGCCGAGGAGCGTCACCACCTCCCCGCGATGCACTTCGAATTCCACGCCGTGCAGGATATGCGACTCGCCATACCAGGCATTCAGGCCACTCACGAAGAGTAGCGGCGCGTCAGTCATGCTCGGACCCCAGATAGGCCTGGATCACGTCGGGGTGCTTCGACACGGTCTCGTAGTTCCCTTCGGCGATGATCTCACCGCGCGCGAGTACCGTTATCCGGTCGGAAAGCTTCGCGACCACGTTCAGGTTGTGCTCGACCATTAGCACGGTGCGGTCGGCTGCGACGCGCTTGATCAGCGCGGCGATGCGCTCCACGTCCTCGTGGGCCATGCCCGCGGTAGGCTCGTCGAGCAGCAGCATCTCCGGCTCCAGCGCCAGGGTGGTCGCGATCTCGAGAGCGCGCTTGCGTCCGTACGGCAGCTCCACGGCGATGGCATCCTCGAATTCCGCGAGGCCGACCGAGTCGAGCAGCTCGTGTGCCCTGCCGTTCAGTCGCGCGAGCAGGCGCTCGGTGCGCCAGAAATCGAACGATCCGCCACGCTTGCGCTGCAGGGCGATGCGCACGTTCTCGAGGACGCTCAGATGCGGAAACACCGCCGAGATCTGGAACGAGCGTATCAGCCCCATGCGCGCGATCGTCGCCGGGCCGGAGCCAGTGATGTCGCTCCCCTTGTAGAAAATCCTTCCACGGGTCGGCACGAGGAAGTGCGTCAGCAGGTTGAAGCAGGTGGTCTTGCCGGCGCCGTTGGGCCCGATGAGCGCGTGGATGCTGCCGCGGCTGACTTTCAGGTCGACGTCCTTGACCGCGACAAAACCCCTGAACTCCTTGGTCAGCCCGCGCGTTTCAAGAATGCTGTCGTCGATCATGCGACACGGCCCGCCGTGGTGCGGCCGGCTGCTCCTCCCCGAAGGCTGGGATTATCGACGAGGACCGGCGATCGGGCAATTGTGGGCGGACTACTTGCCGCGCCAGCGCGGCTTGCGCTTGGCGAGGAAGGCATCGATGCCTTCGGCCGCGTCCGCCAGCATCATGTTGCAGGCCATACCCTCGGATGCGAGCGAATAGGCATCCTTGAAGCCCTTCTCCACCTGATCGTAGAAGAATTGCTTGCCCATGGTGACCACCGCGCCACTGTGGGCGAGGATCTTCCGCGCAAGATTGTCGGTCTCCTCTTCGAGCCGGGAGGGCGGTACGACGCGGTTCACCAGCCCCCAGGAAAGCGCAGTGCCGGCGTCGATAGGATCGCCGGTAAAAAGCATCTCTAGTGCATGCTTGCGCGAAATGTTGCGGGCCACGCCGACTCCCGGCGTCGTGCAGAAAATGCCGCTCTTGATTCCCGGCAGGGCAAACTGCGCGGCGTCGCTCGCCACCGCCAGATCGCACATAGACACCAGCTGGCAGCCCGCCGCGACCGCCACGCCCTGCACTCTCGCAATCACTGGCTGCGGAAGGCGGGTCAGAGACAGCATCACGCGGCTGCACTGATCGAACAGCCCGCGCTGCCATTTCTTGGTCGGGTGCTCGCGCATTTCCCTGAGATCGTGCCCGGCGCAGAAGTGCCTTCCCGCTGCCGCCAGCACCACCACCTTGATCGCAACGTCGTCGGCAAGCCGGTCTGTCTCGGCCTGCAGCGCGGCGAGCATCGCGGTCGACAGCGGGTTCATGCGCTCGCCCCGGTTCAGCGTTAGCGTAGTGATCCCCTCGTTGTCCTCACGCAGGACGTAGGGTGCCTCGACTTCGCTCTTGCCGGGCGCGTTCATGGCGGCCTCCTTACTCGATAGCTTCCGCGGATTTCGCCTGCTGTCGCAACACGAACTTCTGGATCTTGCCGGTCGAGGTCTTGGGCAGCACGCCGAACACCACCGCGCGCGGTGCCTTGAAGCGCGCGAGATGCGCCCGGCAGTGGTCGATGAGCTCCTTCTCGGTCACCTGGGTGTCCGGCTTCAGCTCGACGAAGGCGCAAGGCGTCTCGCCCCACTTCGAGTCCGGCTTGGCGACCACCGCCGCGGCAAGAACGGCCGGGTGCCGATAGAGCACGTCTTCGACCTCCAACGAGGAGATGTTCTCGCCGCCGGAGATGATGATGTCCTTGGACCGGTCCTTGATCTTGACGTAGCCGTCGGGGTGCATGACCGCGAGATCGCCCGAATGGAACCACCCCCCGGCGAAGGCCTCCTGCGTCGCCTTGGCGTTCTTCAGGTAGCCCTTCATGGTGATGTTGCCACGAAACATGATCTCGCCCATAGTCTCGCCGTCCGCCGGAACCGGCTGCATGGTGGACGGATCCATTACGGTCAGGCCCTCTTCCATGAGGTAGCGCACGCCCTGCCGGCCGTTCCTCTCGGTGCGCTTGCCGATGTCGAACCCGCTCCACTCCTCGTGCTTGGCGCACACTGTCGCCGGGCCGTACACCTCGGTCAGTCCGTAGACGTGCGTGAGATCCCAACCCATTCGCTCCATGCCTTCGATCATCGCGGCGGGCGGCGCGGCGGCCGCGACCATCGCGTGCACCTTGTGCGTGATGCCTTCGCGCAGCCTCGGGTCGGCGTTGGCGAGCGTCGCGTGGACGATCGGCGCGCCGCAGTAGTGAGTCACCTTGTGCGCGCGAATGGCGTCGAAGATCGACCGCGCATCGACCTTTCGAAGGCAGACGTTGGTACCAGCGTTCGCTGCGATCGACCAGGGAAAACACCAGCCGTTGCAATGGAACATGGGCAGCGTCCACAGATAGACGGCATGGTGGGGCATGGCCCAAGTCACGATATTGCAGATCGCGTTCAGGTACGCGCCGCGGTGGTGGTAGACGACCCCCTTGGGATTGCCTGTCGTGCCCGAGGTGTAGTTGAGGGAAATCGCGTTCCATTCATCCTCAGGAGGATCCCATTCGTAGCCCGGGTCGCCCGACGCGATGAACTGCTCGTACTCAGCGGAGCCGATGCGCTCCCCGGGCCCGGTGTACTCGGGGTCCTCCACATCGATCACGAACGGTTTCAACTTCACCGAAGCGAGAGCCTTCTCGACCGTGCCGGAAAACTCCCGGTCGGTGATTAGGATCTTCGCACCGCCGTGTCCAAGCATGAAGGCGATTGCTTCGGCGTCCAGGCGCGTGTTCAGCGTGTTGAGAACGGCGCCCGCCATGGGAACCCCGAAGTGGCACTCGTACATTTCGGGAGTATTCGCGAGCATCGCAGCCACGGTATCCCCGACCTCGATGCCCCGTTGCGCCAGGGCGGACGCAAGCCGCCGGCAACGCGCATAGGTTTGCGCCCAGGTGAAGCGCCGCGCGCCGTGGGCGACGGCCAGGCGCTCCGGATACACATAGGCGGCGCGCTCGATGAAGCCGAGCGGAGTCAGGGGCGCGTAGTTGGCCGGATTCTTGCCGAGGTCGATCTCGTAGGGATTGGACTTGCCCGAGCCTGACATCGCCGCTCTGCCCCGATCAGGATCCGCACATTCTCGCACACCCGCTCAAGGGAGTTCCACGGCCGCCCCGACGCGGCGCCACACGCTCGGCGCCTTGTTCTCGGTCTCAATCGCGTCGAGCAGGAGCGCGTGCTGGGCGAGCTCTTCCTCGCTCGCCCGAATGATCATGAGAGGCGGCCGCTCCCCCTGCGACGCCCAGGCGGTCCCCGCCTCGCCCGCCGGCTCGAGCTCGATCGCCAGGCTGTCCTGGCCGCGCGTCATCGCGAGGTAGACCTCGGCGAGCAAGGAGGCGTCGAGCAGCGCGCCGTGCAGCGTGCGGTGGGCGTGGTCGACCTGATAGCGCTCGCACAAGGCATCCAGGGAGTTCTTCTTGCCGGGGTGCAGTTCGCGCGCGAGCCTGAGCGAGTCGACGATGGCTGCGCATTGCTCCTCGATCGGCGGCTGTCCGATCCTGGCGAGCTCCAGATTCAGGAACTCGATGTCGAACGCGGCATTGTGGATCACCAGCTCCGCGCCCTGGACGTAATCGAGAAACTCGGCCGCGATCTCGCGGAATTTGGGCTTGTCCTCGAGGAATTCCTGGGTGATGCCGTGCACCTTGAGCGCGCCGTCCTCGCTCTTGCGCTCGGGGTTGATGTAGCGGTGGAAGTGGTTGCCGGTGACGCGGCGGTTGAGGATTTCGATGCAGCCGATCTCGATGACACGGTCACCCAGACCGGCGTTCAGGCCGGTGGTTTCGGTGTCCAGGACGACTCTTCGCATCGGCGGTCTGGCCTCTAGGTAAGCCTGAAACCCTGACGGGTTTCAGGACGACATCTCGTCCGCGCCGCGATTGGCGAGTTCATCCGCGCGCTCGTTCTCGGGATGCCCCGCGTGCCCTTTCACCCAGTGCCAGGTCACGCGGTGCTTGCCCGCCACCCGCTCGAGCTCCTGCCACAGATCGACGTTTTTCACGGGCTTCTTGTCCGCCGTGCGCCAGCCGCGCCGCTTCCAGGCGGGAAGCCATTCGCTGATCCCCTTCTGGACGTACTGCGAGTCGGTGTAGACCTCCACGGTGCTCGAGTGTTCGAGGGCTTCCAGCGCGCGGATGACGGCGGTCAGCTCCATCCGGTTGTTGGTCGTCCGCGACTCTCCGCCGAAAAGCTCCTTCTCCTTGCCTGCCTCCATGAGGATCGCGCCCCAGCCGCCGGGGCCGGGATTGCCTTTGCAGGCGCCGTCTGCGTAGATCCGCACCACCTCAGCGCCGCTCACGCTTTTCGACATGCAGTCCGTTCTCGCTGTGGGTAACCGGGGCCAGCGCCTTCTTCGGGGCGCGCTTGTCGCGCCAGTTCGGTGTCACAAGGCGCATCCCGGCGACACGCTTCACGGCACGCACGACGTAGACGCTGCCGCAGATCGGCCACCAGCGCTCGCCCGCCTTCTCCATGAAGCCGAAACGCTCGAGCCAATGCCCCTGACTGAACGGCGGCGCGTAGCAGCCGAAGCGCCCGCCGTTGAGCTCGAACCCTAGCAGCGCCAGCCAGTCCTTGAGGCGCAGCAGTCCGATGTATCTGCCGCACCCGGGATATCGCCGGCGCTGCCAGCCGAGCGCGCGCGCCGCGCCCCAAAGGGAAAGGGGATTGAAACCGGAAATCACGACGCTGCCCTCGGGCATGAGCACGCGCTCGGCTTCGCGCAGGATCGCGTGCGGCTGCGCACAGAACTCGAGCACATGGGGCAGCGCCAGCAGGTCGATGCTCTGAGAAGCAAGCGGCAATTGGGCCGGGTCCGATCGGAGGGTGCAGGCGCGCTCCAGGCCTGCGCGGACTTTGAGCGGAATGCGCGACTCGCGCAGGAAATCCAGCCCCGGAAGCCCGACCTGGACTGCGTTATAGCCGAATACATCCTCAACGGCGGCGTCGAACTGCTTTCGCTCCCAGCCGAGGACATAGGTGCCCTTGGGCGTTTCGAACCAATCCGCTAGCATTGAGTTCTGCAACATCACTTCACGAGCTCTCCGTCGAATGACGACTGCACCCGAGACACTTCAAGTGATTCCCCTGCGCGCCTTCAAGGACAACTACGTCTGGACTTTGCGGAGCGGGCCCTGCGCCGCCGTGGTCGATCCGGGTGAGGCGCAGCCGGTCCTCGACTATCTGGCTGCGGAAGGGCTGCGGCTGACGGCGATTCTCGCGACGCACCACCACCAGGATCACGTCGGAGGAATCACCGAGCTTCTCCGGACCAACCAAGTCCCGGTCTACGGACCGCGGGGAGAGCCGATCGCCACGCTCACCCATGCGGTCGGCGGCGGAGACAAGGTCTCGCTCGAGCAACTGGGCGTGTCGTTCGAAGTGCTCGACATTCCCGGGCACACGCGCGCGCACGTCGGCTATTATGGAGCAAACATGCTGTTCTGTGGCGACACGCTGTTCGCCTGCGGGTGCGGCAAGGTTTTCGAAGGCACGCCGCAACAACTGCACGCGTCACTCGAGAAACTGATGGCGCTGCCCGACGAGACGCTCGTCTATTGCGGGCACGAGTACACGCTCGCGAACATCGGCTTCGCCAAAGCGGTCGAGCCCGACAACGCGGCCTTACTCCAGCGCGAGCGGAGCGACGCGGGCTTGCGACGCGAGAACCGGCCGACGCTGCCCTCGACGATCGCCCGCGAAAAAGCTACCAACCCGTTTCTGCGAGTGACACGGCCCGCCGTCATCGCCTCGGCCAACAAATACCTCGGGAGTCGGGTGAGTGAACCCGCTGCGGTGTTCGCCGCACTGCGGCAGTGGAAGAACGAGTTCTAGCCCCCTGTCCACTCTTTGCTGTCTCACGCGTTAGGCAGCGTGCGGCACGAGCCTGCTACCCGGGTCCCCTGAATCGATTCTTGCTTGCTTGACCGGCATGAAATCCATGGGTACTATCGCGGCTCCAGTGTTTCATGAACAGGTGGAGATAAGCACTTGAACAAAAAGCATATACGCCTGTTCGCAGCAGGGGCCTGCGCGCTCACGGCAGCCTGCTCGCAGATTCCTTGGGACGCGGCGGCAGACGGAGAGTCGACAGTGGTGGCGCAGGCTGCAACGCCCGCCCTACCCCTGCCTGTTGCCATACCCGCCCCACGGGCACCCGCCCCAGAGGCGAAGTCGGCCGCGACCCCGGTCGCTGCGCCGCCCGTGGTCTTCCAATTGGTCGAGCCGCGGCCGGTTGCGGGGATCCCGGAGAGGGATCTTGAGCCGCCGCGCGCCGTAGACCCGTCACGGCCCGCCGACGACCTGTGGGACCGTATCCGCGCGGGCTTCGCGATGGCCGATCTCGACAGCCCCTTGGTGGGTGTTCGCGAGCGCTGGTACGCGAGCCAGCCCGAATACCTCAAGCGCATGGTCGAGCGCAGCAAGCTCTATCTCTACTACATCGTCGAGGAAGTGGAACGGCGGGGCATGCCGACCGAGATCGCGCTGCTGCCGATGGTCGAGAGCGCGTTCAATCCCATGGCGTACTCGCGCTCGCACGCCTCGGGCCTGTGGCAATTCATCCCTTCGACCGGGAAAAGGCACCAGTTGACGCAGAACTGGTGGGCGGACGAGCGCCGCGACGTGATCGCCTCCACCAATGCCGCGCTCGACTACCTGCAGGCTCTCTATGACCTGCAGGGCGACTGGCACCTCGCGCTCGCGTCGTACAATTTCGGCGAAAACGGCGTCTCGCGCGCGATCGAGAAAAACCGCGCGAGAGGCCTGCCTACCGACTACCTGAACCTGAAGATGCCCCCCGAGACGCGCGGTTACGTACCCAAGCTTCAGGCCCTGAAAAACATAATCGCCAAGCCGGAAGCCTTCGGCGTGTCGCTCGAGCCGATCCCCAACGAGCCCTATTTCGCGACCGTGCCCACGCCGACCGCGATCGACATCCGTCTTGCGGCAAGGTTCGCCGAGATGTCGGTGGACGAGCTGATCGCACTCAACCCGGCGGTCAACCGGCCGATGATCTCCGGTCCGCATACGCAATCGCTGGTGCTGCCCGCCGACCGCGTCGACAACTTCCACAGGAACCTCGATGCCTACGACCAGCCTCTTACATCCTGGCAGGCGTATACCCTGAAGCACGGGGAAACCCTGGACAAGCTCGCATCTAAGCACGGGATCGCGCTCTCCAAGCTCAAGCTTGCGAACGGCATCACCTCCAAGACCAAGGTCAAGCCAGGCTTCGAGCTGCTCCTGCCCCTCAAGGGATCGGGCGCTGGCGCGGAGCCGCTTCCCGCAGTGTTCCGGCAGCCGGTTCAGCCTGCTCCCCGCAGGGGCGGCGGCTCGATCCACATCGTGCGAAAGGGCGAGACTCTCTACGGCATCGCCAAGCGTTATCACGTCAGCACCGACAGCCTGCTGCGCTGGAACCACGTCGGCGTCCTGACCACCGGCCAGCGGCTGATCGTCTACCGCCCGGCAAAGAACCGCAAACCGGCCAACACGATCAGGGTTTCCGCCGTCCAGAAGTAGACCCGACCCACCGCCCTAGAGCGGGTGCAGCCCCAGCGTCAGCCCCACCGGAACGAACACGATCGCGAAAGCGTTCCCGATCAGCACCAGCGAGGCGACACGCTCGGGCTCCTGGCTGTAGCGCTCGGCAAGCAGGTAGTTGAGTGCGGCGGGCGGGAGGCTTGCGAAGAGCATGAGCTGCGCGAACTGATCCGCCGGTAGGCGCAGAACGAGCTGCGCAAGATACGCCCCCGCGAATCCGGCGATCGGGCAAACCACCGCGCCGAGAACGCCGAGCTGCCAGCCGCGGCTCGACAAGTCGATCAGCCGCGCGCCCAGCGCGAAGAGCATCATCGGCAGGGTCGCATCGCCCAGCATCTTCAGCCCCGGCATCAGAGCCGCAGGCACTTTCCAGGAAAGAACGCTGAACAGAAGCCCCAGCGCGCTCGCGATGATCATCGGCGAGGTGGCGAGCGCCTTCCAATCGGCGTGCTTGCTGACGATACGGCTCCCAAGCGTGAACTGCAGCAGCGTGCTCGCCACCAGCATCAGTACCATCGCCGCCAGTCCGGGCCGGCCGAAAGCGAGCACGGCAAGGGGCAGGCCCATGTTGCCGCAATTGTTGAACATCATCGGCGGCACGAAGGTGCGGGGACTGACGCGCGCCAGGCGTGCGATCGGCCAGGCGATCAGCCCGGAAACGAGCACGACGATGACCCCCGCAGCGATGAAGGCTATATTGCCCTTCAACTGAAAGTCTTCGCCGCCCAGCGAGGTGAACACCAGCAGCGGCCCGAGCACGTGCAGCGACACGTGGTTGAACGCCTTGAGATCGGGCCGGTTGCGGCGCCCATAGGCGTAGCCGATCGCGATGATCAGGAATACCGGCGCGATGACCGAGACGATGCGCTCGAGGATCAGCATGGGCGGGACACGAAGGCCCGCATTATAGGGCTGGAATCACCTTCCCTTGACCCTGAAGGCGCGCCTCCAGAGTGGGCCGCGTCCCAAACTTGCGGTACCCTGTCCGCCTTGCTAAGGTGCCGGCTGCAAGGAGGAAAACATGAATCGACCACTCAGGCTAGCTCTCGGTGCTCTCGCGCTTGCGTCGCTTCCGGCATTCGCCCAGCAGCCGGTGAAGATCGGGCTGATCATGCCGTACTCGGGCCAGTTCGCCGACGCCTCGCTGCAGATGGACAACGCCATCAAGCTCTACGTCGAGAAGAACGGCGACACCGTGGCGGGCCGCAAGATCGAATTCATCCGCCGCGACACCGCCGGCGTGCCCGACAACGCCAAGCGCCACGCCCAGGAGCTGGTGGTACGCGACAAGGTCGACGTTCTCGCCGGCTTCGTGATCACGCCCGAGGCGCTCTCCGCAGCGGACGTGTCGGCCGAGGCGAAGAAATTCATGGTGGTGATGAACGCGGCGACGTCCGTCATCACGACCCGGTCGCCCTACCTGGTGCGCACCTCGGTGACCGTACCGCAGCTGGAAGAGGCTTTCGGCGCCTGGGCTTACCGGAGCGGCGTCCGCAAGGCCTACACGATGGTGTCGGACTACGGCCCGGGAATCGACGCCGAGGGCGCATTCCATCGGTCATTCAAGGACGCCGGCGGCCAGCTTCTCGGCTCCGTGCGCATGCCGGTGGCGAACCCCGATTTCTTCCCGTTTGTGCAGCGTGCGAAGGATCTCAACCCGGAGGCGGTGTTCGTGTTCATCCCCGGGGGCGCGCAGCCGGCCGCGTTCGTCAAGGCTCTCCTCGGACTCGGCATCGATCCGAAGAAGACCCGCGTTCTCGGGCAGGGCGAGATCAGCGACGAGAACGCGCTGAAAGTCATGGGCGAGGCCGGGCTCGGCATGATCACCGTGTTTCACTACGACTACAACCACCAGTCCGCGGCCAACGGCAGATTCGTCGGAGCCTACAAGGCGGCCACCGGCCGCAATCCCGACATCTATTCCGTCGGGGGCTGGGATGGCATGCACCTCATCTACGAGTCACTGAAGAAGACAGGCGGCAAGGCGGACGGCGAGTCATTGGTCGCGGCCGCAAAGGGCATGAAATGGGAAAGCCCGCGC